>Ga0163144_10007063_pt1 | contig 24660 bp, 26 predicted proteins | sample OliLak19BULKMAT1_FD_123175 | JGI IMG/M metagenome (GOLD analysis project Ga0163144, IMG submission 123175) | Freshwater microbial mat bacterial communities from Lake Vanda, McMurdo Dry Valleys, Antarctica - Oligotrophic Lake LV.19.BULKMAT1 | ecosystem: Environmental > Aquatic > Freshwater >... | reverse complement strand
GACGAGATCGCCGAGTTCAAAGGCTTCTGATTTCGGACAAAATCCTGCCGCAAGGGCGCGCTTTGATGCGGGCATGTGGACACGCCGGTCGTTCTTTGTCTCTGCCCTCGGGTTGCCGCTGCTACCGCCCTTGCCGCTGGTCGAGGCGGAGAATGTCTGGACGCGGAAACTCGTGCGAGCCGCGCGCAAGCAGATCGGCGTCACGACGAGCTATGACCCCGCCTATGTGACGCTGGACTATCCCGGCGGCGACATTCCGCGCGAGACCGGCGTGTGCACCGATGTTGTGATCCGCGCGTACCGCGACGCCTTTGACACGGACCTGCAGGTGCTCGTCCATGACGACATGAAAGCGGCATTCGGCAGCTATCCGAAAACCTGGGGCCTGACGCGCGCTGACAGGAATATCGATCACCGCCGCGTGCCAAACCTCGAACGCTATTTCCAGCGCCAGGGCTATGAACGCGAAGCCCCCGGCACGCGCGACGACTGGCAGGCCGGCGACCTGATCACCATGCGCCTCGGCGGCCGCTTGCCCCATATTGCGATCTTTTCCGGCCATGATCCGCTGACCGGCACCGCCATGTTCATCCACAATATCGGCGGCGGCACGCGTGAGGATGAGCTGTATGCGGACTATGACTCGCCGCGGCGGTTCAGGTTTGCGCCGCCGGGATTTGCCTGAAGCCCCTCACCTCCCATTGCTGCGCAATGGGCCCCTCCTCTCCCGGAGGGAGAGGGGTTGGTTGCATTCAGCCAAACTGAAGATCGAGATGGCGAGGTGAAAACCCCTCTCCCTCCGGGAGAGGAGGGGCCCGCCGGAGCGAAGCGGAGGTGGGAGGTGAGGGGCTTCGCTGGCCACGAAATCCTTACCTCTACTCGTCATCCCGCCAGGTGTGCATCGGCTGCTGCGGCATGCGCGTTTCGGTGCGCAGTTTGCGGACGGCGGCCTGGATCGCTTCGCGGTCGAAGGCTTCGGGGTCGACTTCCGGTTTCGGCGCACGGGTATAGGCGAAGACGCTGAGACCGCCTTCGTCTTCGTCATCTTCTTCCGCTTCGGCGGCGGCATCCACTTGCTCCGCAGGCGGAGGAGCCGCCTCATCGCCCATGAAGTCGGTCACGAAGGCTTCGACATCTTCGATATTGCCAAGCTCGTCGATCAGTGTGTGTTCTTCCGAGAGGGCCTCTTCATCCGGCATCTGGAAGCCGGACGGAATCACGTCGGTCAGCAGGCCCTCGGCTTCGAGATCGGCCTTGCCCGGCAGCGTGTCGAGGCTTTCGAGGCCGAAATGTTCGAGGAACTTGTCGGTCGTGCCATAGGTGATGGGCAGGCCCGGCGTCTTGCGGCGGCCGCGCACGCGCACCCAGCCGGACTCCAGCAGCGTGTCGATCACCGATTTCGCCACCGCCACTCCTCGCACCGCTTCGATCTCGGCGCGCGTCACAGGTTGGCCGTAGGCGATGATTGCGAGGGTTTCGAGCGAAGCCTGGCCGAGCTTCTTCTGCACCTGGCGCTCTTCGACGAAGAGGTAGGAAAGATCCTGCGCCGTCTGGAAGCGCCATTTGCCAGCAACTTCCACGAGGTTCACGCCGCGCTTGGAATAGACCGCACGCAGCGCCATCAGCACTTCGCCCGCTTCGATGCCCTGCGGCAGGATTTCGGACACTTGCTCCGCAGACAGAGGTACCCCGGCGGCGAACAGAACAGCCTCGGCGCGGCGCACGCCTTCGGCCAGCAGCGCGTCGCGCCCGCCCAGCAGGTCATTCTCGGCGCGGGCCTGCGCATCCGATAGCTGGCTCATTGCATTCCGGCGGTCGTCGGCCATGTCATGGGTCATCTGGATTTTCTCAAGCGGTTGCATCGAGTACCTCCCCGGCGCGGGCCGCGTTACGAAGGTAAAGCGGCGCGAAATGCGCGTCCTGGCGCAGTTCGACTTCGCCGTCGCGGGTCAGCTCCAGCGCGGCAGAAAAAACGCTGGCGGTGACCGAGCGGCCGGGAAGTTCCGGCGAATTTTCGCATAGCGCCGTGCGGATATCATCCAGGCTCGACCAGTTTTCCAGCTGCTGATGCAGACCGCGCAGCGTATGGCGCGCGTGCTCCAGCGCCATCACGGGCTGCTTCTCTATCCGGTGCGGCGCTTCCTTTTCCTTCCGATCACGGATGAAGCCGAACGCGGAGGTGAGATCATAGAGCGTTGCCGTGAATTCGGTGAGTTTGACGACTTTCGGCTGCACCGGCGCGCCGCGCAGGAACACGACATTGTTCAGAACGGGGCCGGCCTCAAGCTCGCGCACCGCGTCGCGCATCGCATCGAGGCGCCTGAGTCGGAAAGCGAGACGGGCGGCCATTTCCTCACCGCTCTGCTCGTCCTCGTCCAGCATTTCCGGCTTGGGCAGCAGGAGGCGGGATTTCATGAAGGCAAGCCAGGCTGCCATCAGGAGATAGTCCGCCGCCAGATCAATCCGCTTGGTTCGGGCGTCTTCGATGAACACCACGTATTGCTCGGCGAGCTGCAGCATCGAAATCTGAAGCAGGTTCACCTTCTGGCGCCGCGCCAGTTCGAGCAGCAGATGCAGCGGGCCTTCATAGCCCGGCACATCTACCGAGAAGAGGTTCACGCCATCTGCTTCGGCTACATCGGCCGACAGGGCATCAATGGAGATGGCGTCTCCGCTCACGCCATTGCCCCCAGTTGCGGAAAGAGTTCGTGGAAGCGGCGCCAGCCCTTGGCGGCTTCGAACGGTTCTGTGCGCCGCGCAATGGCGTCGGCATTGTCAGCGCGGTCTTCAGCCTTGCCGTTCAGATGCGGTGCGGCCTCAGCCACTTCGGTCATTTCGGCGAGGATTTCGGCGGGGTCCTTCAGGAAGCCCGAGCAATGCAGCAGCACGTCGCAGCCCGCCGCGATCGAGGCATCTGCGCGCTCTGTGAGTGTCCCGCCCAAGGCTTTCATCCCCAAATCATCCGTCATCAGGAGGCCATCAAACCCGATTCGGCCCCGGATGATGTCCTGAATCATGATGCGCGACACGGTAGCTGCCTTGCCGGCGTCGTAAGCGTCGTAGGAGATGTGGGCGGTCATCGCCATCGGTGCATCGGCCACACGGGCGAAGGCATCGAAATCCTTCGAGAGTTCGTTGTCGCCGGCAGTGACGCGCGGCAGTTCGTAATGGCTGTCGGCAAAGGCGCGGCCATGGCCGGGGATATGCTTGATGACCCCCGCGACGCTGCCGGCGGCAAGGCCCCTGAGGGCTGCGGCGGCAAGGTCGGCGATTCCGGCAGGATCAGTGCCGAAGGCGCGGTCGCCGATGATGTCATGGGCGCCGGGAACCGGCAGGTCGACTACCGGCGCGCAATCGGCGTGGATCGAGAGGCTGGCGAGTTCGGAAGCGATCAGCCGGTGGCCGAGCCAGGTGGCCTCGCGGCCAAGCTCGGGGTCGCGGGCATAGATGGCCGCATAGTCGGCCCCGCGCGGGAACAGCGGCCATTCAGGCGCCTTGAGGCGCGCCACGCGGCCGCCCTCCTGGTCGATGAAGATCAGCGTTTCGCGGCCCGTGGAGTCCCATATGTCCGCTACCAGCTTGCGCACCTGCATCCGGTTCACGCAGGAGCGGCCCATGAGGATCACGCCCCACGGATTTTGCGCTCGGAACAGGGCGGCCTCGGCCGCGGTCAATTCCGGGCCGGATACGCTGAGAATGCAGGCTTTGACCACTACCCGTTCACCACGATGCAGTTGGCTCCGGCCTCCTTGACCGCGTCACAGAAGGCCGACGCCTCCGATCTATCGGCAAAGGCCCCGACGCGCAACCGGAAAAACACACCCTCCGAGCCAAGGTCGGCGCGCTGGATGATTTTCGTGGCGCCGTGATACAATTCCGGTGCCGAAGCGGTCACCCGCTTCCATTGCGATTCGGCCGCATCCTCGGAGCGCAGCGCGGCAATCTGCACCAGGTAGGCCCCGTCCGCCGCAAACGCGAACCGAACGCGCGGGCCTTGCGGCGCTTCAGCGGCGGCAGGTTGCGGCGGGGCAACGACGGCCTCGACCACAGGTGCAGCCTCGGCGGCCACTGCCGCCGGTGGTGAGGCGCCCGTCAAGTCGGTAACCGGCTCCACCGGGCCGCGGCGCAGGTTGGTGGGCAGGCCGTCGCTGACGGCGCCTGCTCCCGCAAGTTCCGTTCCAGAAGACGCGAGTTCGACAGCAGGTTCCCGGTCGGAGGCGTCCATCTCGTCGAAGAAGCGGATATCGGTATTTTCGACCACGGCGCCGCCGGCTTCGACGGGGGCCGTCTTGATCGGTGCGTCCTCGGCCAGAACGCTCGGCAGGCCCTCGCCTTCGGGGCGCACGCCCTGCCGGTAGGTGTTCCAGACGACGGCGCCGAAAATCAGGAGCACGCCGATCGCCAGCGTCAGGATCAGCGGGCCGCGTGCGGTCTCTTCCTCGCGAGCGTCAAACCCCCGATAGTCATCATCGAAGGGGGTATAATCCTGGCCCTGTGAGCTTTGTCGGCCCATTGGTTGCTCCCTGAACAAAATCCTGCCGTTAACAACTAGGCCCGTTTCCTTAACGAGCCTTGAAGAGACGCGCTTTGGCCCGTGATTGCTGGGGTTTTGCGGTCAGGCGAGGCTGCGCGAATCGAACAGGCGGCGATGCTCTTCGAGGGCAAATGTGTCGGTCATTCCGGCAATGTAGTCGCACACAATCCGCGCCCGAAGCGCGTCAGGCGCCGGGTCCGCCAACCCGCCCCACGGCGGCGGCAGGGTTTGCGGTTCATGCAGGAATACCTCGAACAGATCTGCCAGCACGCGCTTTGCCTTCGAGCGCATCCGGTTGACCCGGTAGTGTTTGTACATCCGGACATGCAGAAAGGCGCGCAGGGCCCTTTGCGGCGCCTCCAGCCCTTCGGAGAAGGCGATCAGCGGCACGTCCATGGCGCGGACTTCGGCGGCCGACTTCGGCTTGTGGCGTTTCACGCGGGCGCGGGTCTCATCCACGAGGTCGTTGATCCAGAGGCCGATCAGGCGTCGCACGGCCTCATAGGTCACCATACGGTCGTCGATCTGGGAAAACTCAAGTCGCACGCCCCGGAACGCATCGCCTACTACTGGCAGCTTCATCAGGTCATCGACGGTGAACAGGCCCGCAGCTATGCCGTCATCGATGTCGTGGTTGTTGTAGGCGATGTCGTCCGACAGGGCGGCGACCTGCGCCTCGGGGCCTGCGAACTGGTCGATTTCGAGGTCCGCCAGATAGGGAAAGTCGCGAAAGGCGGCTGGCAGGTCATTCAGGGTCGTATCCGGCCCGGTCAGGGGGCCGTTGTGTTTGACGAGGCCTTCAAGGGTCTCCCAGCTGAGGTTCAGGCCGTCGAACTGGGGATAGCGCCGCTCAAGCCGGGTCACGATGCGTAGGGACTGGGCGTTGTGGTCGAAGCCGTCATAGGGCTGCATGCAGGCATCGAGCTGGTCCTCGCCAGCATGGCCGAAAGGCGGATGGCCGAGATCGTGGCAGAGGGCCAGTGTTTCGGCGAGGTCCTCGTCCAGACCCAGTGTGCGGGCGATGGTGCGGGCGATCTGGGCGACTTCGAGCGTGTGGGTCAGCCTTGTACGGAAATGATCACCCTCATGGGCCACGAAAACCTGGGTTTTCTGCTTCAGGCGGCGAAAAGCGGTGGCGTGGATGATCCGGTCCCGGTCGCGCTGGAACGGCGTGCGGGTCGCAGAAGGGGCCTCGTAGAAGAAGCGCCCGCGGCTCTCTTCGTGACGGGTTGCGAACAAGGCTCTCTTTTCCATGGCCGTTTTAGTCCTTATATTCTCTCAATGACCGATCATTCTCTATCACTGACCGACGTTTCTTCACCGGATGTGTCGCTGACAGCCTCGGCAGCGAAGCGCATTAATGCGATTCTCGCCAAACAAGACGGCGCGGCCTTCCTGCGCGTGTCCGTCGAAGGTGGGGGCTGTTCGGGCTTTTCCTACAAGTTCGATTTTGCACCTGAAGCCAACGGCGACGACCTGGTGGTCGAGCGGGACGGCGCCCGGGTTCTGATCGACGAGATGAGCCTGGAGTTCCTCAAGGGGTCGGAAATCGACTTTGCCAACGAACTGATCGGCGCGGCGTTCAAGATCAGGAACCCGAATGCGACGAGCGGGTGCGGCTGCGGGACGAGTTTTTCGGTCTGACGCTAGGGCACCGCCTCCCCCGGAGGCCCAGGGTCAGGTAGGGTTCCTCAAAATGAGGAAGCCCCATGACCGCGCCAACGCCCTTCACCATCAACATCCCCGACGCAAAGCTGGCCGCCATCCGGGCGCGGGTGGAAGCTTACCGCGGGTTCCCCGCCCCGGCCAACGAGCAGGGTTTTGCCTATGGCATGTCGACGCCGGTGATGCAGGACATCCAGCGCTACTGGCTGGACAGTTATGACTGGCGCGCCGCCGAGGCGGAGCTGAACCGGTGGCCGCAGTTCACGGCGGACGTGGACGGGCAGACCATTCATTTCGTGCATTTGGTGGGCGAAGCGAAGGGCAAGCGGCCGTTGCTGATCACGCATGGCTGGCCGGGCAGCGTGTACGAATTCTGGCAGGCCATCGGACCGCTGGCCTATCCGTCCGAACACGGTGGAAAGGCGGAGGACGCGTTTGACCTCGTGATCCCGTCCCTGCCCGGCTACGGCTTCTCCGGCAAGCCCGCCTCGCCACTGGGCCAGCGGGCGACGGCGGCGCTGTGGGACAAGCTGATGCGCGGCGTGCTCGGATACGGAACCTATCTCGCGCAGGGCGGCGACTGGGGCTCGATGGTGACCTCTTGGCTCGGAAAGAACCACGGCACAGTGGATGGCAAGGGCGGCTGCCGGGGCATTCACCTCAACATGATGGCGATGCGGCCGACGCCAGCGGTTCCTCAGTCACCGGAAGAAATCGCCTGGCTGCAGAAATCGCAATTGATGATGCAGATGGAGGGCGCCTACCTGATGCAGCAGGCGACCAAGCCGCAGACGTTGGCGATGGCGCTGATGGATTCGCCGATGGGAACGGCGGCATGGATTCTCGAGAAGTTCCATGGCTGGAGTGATCTTCGCACGCGCGGATTGCTGAAAGTGTACACGCGGGATCAGCTGCTGACGAATGTGATGATCTATCTTGTGACGGACTCGATCGCGACGAGTGTCTGGTATTACAATGCGCTGTTCCAGGAAGGCGGCGCCACCCTGCCCGAAGGCGAGCGCTGCGAGACGCCGACGGCCTTCGCGAGCTATCCGGGAGAGGAATACATCCTCGCGCCGCCGCAGAGCTGGGCAGAGCGGGCCTACAACATTACGCGCTGGACGGAGATGCCGCAGGGCGGACATTTCGCGGCGATGGAAGTGCCGGATATTTACGTGGCCGATCTGCGCGATTGGGCCCGGGGCGCGTGAAGCGCTGACAGCTTAGTCACTCTCGCCGTGCTTGCGCGCCGCTTCGCGCAGGCGGGCAAAGATTGCAGCGGGGTCTTCGGGGGCTTCGACTTCGTCCGGCTCCGGATAATCGTCGAAGAAGTCTTCTTCCTCCGCCGCCACTTCCGCAACCGGCGGCGCCGCCGCGACGGTCGCAGGTTTCGCGTCAGGCACCACGATATCGGCCGCGTCGATTACAAGGTCGTCGTCAAACTCGGCGCGCAGCCGGCCGATGACGGTCTCGCCACCGGTCAGTGTCTGCCCCGCCCACACCAGTATGTTCAGACTTGCAGGCAGGTACAGGTCGCACCAGCCCCCCAGCCGGCGTGTGCCAAAGGCGCGGCCAAGGCGAACGACGTCGCCCGTCTCGACATTCAACTCTATACGCGGACCGAAGCCGCCGGTCGCCAGCGCGAGACCGGCTTGTTCACCTGCGCTTTCAAAGGAGACGTAGGCCCGCGTCAGCCCTTCATCGTCCGGCCGGAACGCCATCGGCACCGACGGCTCACCCTGCGCCAAGGTGATCAGGTCCACGCCGCCGGCAATCGGCGTGTACAGCTTGTTGGTCGATAGAGGCGAAGATGTAATCCGTATACGGACATACCTGCCCGGTGAAAGCCGCAAGGCTGTCGGCGGCTCTTCGCTCTGGATGCTCAGGACGATACCGTCACAGGGCGCGACCACACCGTCCGCCAGGTCCGGCGGGGAGCGGCGCGACCAGCGGCCCGCTGCCATTGCCGCCACCATCGCTGCAAAGCCGATCCAGAACAGCGGACCCCATATCCAGCCCAGCAACAGCGCGGCCAGGAATGCCGCCGACGCTGCCGCGACGCCTTCCCAGTCGAACACGACATTCAGCCACGGCATGGAGCGGCGCTCGTTCTCATCCGGCATGACTTCGCTCCTTTCGCGGCTGAACGGTCTCAGGTCAGAGCCAATGCAGCATCCGTGCTACGGGCCTGACGTTGCCACATATCAGCATATTTTCCGCCTTTTGCCAGCAGCGCGGCATGGTTACCACGTTCAATCACACGTCCGGCCTCCAGAACGATGATTTCGTCGGCTGAAATCACGGTGGACAGGCGGTGGGCGACCATCAGCGTCGTGCGGCCGGCGGAGGCATGTTCGAGGGCGTCCTGCACCGCCGCTTCCGTGGCACTGTCGAGCGCGCTCGTGGCTTCGTCCAATACAAGGATCGCCGGGTCCGCCAGTACCACGCGGGCAATGCCGACGCGCTGCTTCTCGCCGCCGGAGAGCTTCAGGCCGCGCTCACCGACGCGGGTATTCCAGCCGTCCGGCTGGCTCTCGATGAAGTCGAGCAGCTGCGCGCCGCGCGCCGCGTCGCGGATTTCCGCTTCGGTGGCGCCGGGCCGGGCATAGGCGATGTTGGCGCGGATCGTGTCGTTGAATAGCACGACATCCTGCGGCACGAGGCCGAGGGCGGCGCGCAGAGATTCCTGGGTCACCGTACGCACATCCTGCCCGTCGACCAAAACCCGCCCGCCATCCGTGTCATAAAAGCGGAACAGGAGTTTCAGCAGCGTCGACTTGCCGGCGCCCGAGGTGCCAACGAAGGCGATCTTGCCGCCGGCGGGCACATCGAAACTGATATTCTGCACACCGACAGACCGGCCTTCATGGTTGAACGATACGTCCTCGAAGGTTACCCGGCCTTGCGGTTTGGCGAGCACTTTCGCGTCCGGCACGTTCTCGACTTCCGGCACCATGGCCAGAAGGCCGTGCAGTTTTTCAAGGTCCACCGCGCCCTGCTTGATCTCTCGCCAGGCCCAGCCGAGAATGTTGAGCGGGGCATAGAGTGAGAGCAGCATCAGCATCACGGCCGTCAGGTCGCCGATCTGCATCCGGCCTTCGATGACGTTCAGCGCGGACAAAACCATCACGGCCAGAAGGCCAAGGTTCATCACCAATGCCTGCACGGTGTTCAGCACGTACATGCTGCGCACCGTATCGACATAGTGGACGTTGTAGTCGCCCATCGCCTTGTCGAACCGGCCCGTCTCGCGCGTTTCGGCGGCGAAGGATTTGACGGTTTCGAAGTTGGTGAGGATATCTACCGAGGTCGCGCGGAAATGCGTGTCGGCCTCGTTCATCTTGCGGCGCTGGCGCACCCGCCATTCGGTGATCACGACGGTCGCCAGGACGTAGAGTGCAATCGTCACGACCGCGATCAGCGCAAGCCGGTAGTCGTATGCCACACCAAGCGCGATGGAGGCGAGCACGAGCCGGATGAGGGTCGGCCCGATGTTGAAAGCGAGGAAGCGGATCAGGTAGTCGATGGCCCCCGCCCCGCGTTCGATCACCCGGTTGAGGGCGCCGGTGCGGCGGGTCTGGTGGAAGTTGAGCGACAGACCGAGCGCATGGCCGAACGCGTCGACGCTTGCCACCCGCTGCGCATCCTGGCTGACCGGCGCAAACAGCCAGTCCCTGGCCTGCGGCAGGGCGGCAGCGGCGAATCGGAGGATCAACCCATAGGTCAACCAGAGCGCCGCAACCGCAAAGCCGCCGCCGGTGCCTTGTGGCGCAACCTGGTTGATGGCGTGGCCCATGACGAGGGGCGAGATGACCTCGAGCACCGACGCGGCCAGCGTCAGCACCACGGCCACCGCCATGACGGGGCGCCATTTCGCCAGTTCAGGCCGCCAGAGCAGCTTCAGGATTCGCAGGATAGAGGCCCAGAGGCCCCCGTCCGCACTCTCGATCCGGTCGTGATTTTCGGGCGTCTGCCCAGCATGTGCATGTGAACTCATGCACGCCATATGGCGCGGAACGTCCGAAAACGAAACCCACCCCAGAAGCTGCACCTCAACCGGCCGTGCGAAACCGTCTGGCCGAAGCTGGCAACGCTGCGTAAACTCTCCCACCATGGATGATCTTAAGACCCACCCGAATACCTCGAGCATCGGATCGATCTGCGTTTATTGCGGCGCGTCCGACAGCGTGAATGCCATTTACATCCGGCTTGCCGAAGCGCTGGGGCGGGAGCTTGCCAGCCGCCACATCCGGCTGGTGTATGGCGGCGGCGGGGTTGGGCTGATGGGCGCCTGCGCGCGCGCCGCGAATGAGGCGGGCGGCGACGTGCTCGGCATCATGCCGCGGTTCCTGTTGCAGAAGGAGCGCATCTTCAAGGATGTCGAACACCGCATCGTCGAGGACATGCATACCCGCAAGATGATGATGTTCGAGGAGGCCGACGCATTCATCGTTCTGCCGGGCGGCATCGGCACGCTGGAGGAAGCGGTGGAGATCCTCTCCTGGGCCCGCCTCGGCTTGCATGCGAAGCCCATGGCCTTCCTCGACGAGGACGGATTCTGGCAACCCTTCTTCGAGCTGATTGACCGGATCATCGCCGGCGGGTTTATTCCGGAGACGTTCCGCGACGCGCTGGTCCACAGCGCCACGCCGCAAGACGCCATCACCGCCCTGGAAGACCGGCGTGTGGTGATCGATCTGTAGACGGATCGTATTGGATTACTCGAAGTCTCCGACGAGCAGAGGCTCTTCGATGGACGCTTCCAGCGCCGAATACCGGTCGATGATTTCTTGGCGAGCCGCAGCGCGCGCGGCTGCGTCGCCTTCGGTCAGGAACGCATCAAGCTCGGCGACTTCCTTGCCGAGCGCTTCCTTCACAAGCTTGCCGCAATCATTGGTGTTTCGCGCCTTGTTCACCGGGCAGGATTTCAACCAGGTGATCGGGCGCTCCGACCAGGGATCGGCTTCGAAGCCTTCCCGCCGCAGAAGCACTAGCTGATCAGCGGATTTCTTGCAGGCCTTCTTCACTTCCTTTTCGAAAGGTTTGAATTCTGCCGGGAGACCCAAGCCGCAATAGGTGTCTACGTTCCAGACGCTGACACTGATGGTTTTCTCTCGCCCATTCTCGTCGAATGTATGCTTTTCAAGATAGTCCTGCCCGTACCAGCCTGACACCATGTCACCGAGTTCGAGGTCCGCGGATGGCTCCTTTTCAAGACGGATGACATAGCGTTTGGCCGCGAGGTCGCTGAACGCGGGGCCGGAAAAAAAGGTGAGGCTGTCGATCGAAGGGTCCCACGAAATTGCCCCGTCCTGTCCGACTTCAGCCGTGATGGAGTCCGCAGGGTTCACTTCGAGACCATAGACCATCGACGTCTCGACGCTCCAGTTGCCCTCAGTGCCGGTTATCGTGCCCGCGCCATGGGCCAGACCGAACCGGCAGTAGCCGTTCCATTGCGCCGTGCGCCAGTAGGCGGCAAAGCGCGCATAGCGTTCCTCATGCGGGGCGAACACGACCACCGAGCAATCGCCGCCAGCGGTCGGCAAGACACGCTCGCCGGGACGCAGAGGCAGCTCGATTCCAAGATAGTCCGGCGCCGCGATCTCCGGCACGCCCGCTTCCGGTTCGGGATGGGCTGGCAGGCTCGCCACACTCGCGGCGAGGATGACGGAAACGAAATGCAATCGCTGGCGGGACCAGAAAGCTCTCATGATGAACGGCCTCATTCCCCAGCCTTTAGGCATGAGTTGATAGGCCGAATCATGTTTGTCCAGTGGCAGGATTCAGGTGAAGTTTTGGAAAATTGATTATTCCGCCGCAACCAGGTTGAACTCGGCTTGCCAGTCCGCCATCAGGGCGCGGTTGTCATGGTCCCAGGGATGGAAGCCCGGCTTGAACCATGTGATCCAGATTTTCCAGCCGCGACCGAAGAAGGCAGGGTCTTTCCAGAGGAAACGCTTGACGGCCTTCTTCGCCGCTTCAGGCGTGTAGCCATCCGCGACCAGCATCGACGAGGCAAAGGTCGTGATGTTGCGCGGGAAGAAATACGAGATCAGCAGCATCGCCACGCAGCGGCGGACGTAGCGGCGCCAGGCCGGCCAGTCCTTGGTAGCTATAAGGAAGACATCATAGGCCACGGCCTTGTGCTCGGTCTCTTCCATCGCATGCCAGCGCCAGAGATCGCGCAAAGCCGGGTCGGTTTTCTTGAACAGGTCATCGTGCTGGGCGAACATGTCAGCGAGCATGGCGGTGAAATGCTCGAGACAGATCGTCGACATCAACATGCCGATCGGGCCGCGCGAGCGGGCGAATGCGATCCGCTCCCGTATTTCTGCCTCGATGGTCTCAACCGGATACTTGCTGCGGTCGATCATCTTGTTGAGCATCACATGCTCGCGCGAATGGATGGCTTCCTGGGCGATGAAGTCCTTCGCCTCCTGGGCCAGCTTGCCACTCAGTTGGTCCTTGTAGCCGCGGACCGCGTCCATGAAGAGGCGCTCGCCATCTGGGAAGGTCAGCGACAGGGAGTTCATCACGGCCGTCGCGACCGGATCGCCGTCGAGCCAGTAGCCGGATTTCGCCGTCGCCACATCAAAATGCAGGTCGCGCGGCAGAATGGTGAGGTCTTCAGGGGTACGGGCGGCGGTCATCGGGCGATTCCTGCTGACAAGCGTGAGATTGGGGACATAGTCTCAACTGAATTTCAGCCCCTCTAGCATTTACTGACAAAAATGTCGATAAGTAAAAACTCCCACTCCCGGGTCCGGCGGTCGCCGGAAGCCTCGCGTGAGAACATTCTCATCGCGGCGGAACGCCTTTTGGTACGCACCGGGCCTCAATCGCTGCGGCTGGCGGACGTGGCCAGGGAGGCGGGCGTGGCAAATGCCACCGTGCTCCACCATTTCGGCACCATCGACGGGGTTCAGGCCGCGCTGATGGAGAAAATGATCGTCGAGCTGGTGTCAGGCCTTTTGACGATGGACGTGCCGGATGATCCCGCTATGGCGCGCGGTGCGGGCCTGCAGAACCTGTTCGATGCGTTTGAGACCAAAGGCGCCGCCCGTCTCGCGGCCTGGCTGGAGATGACAGGCGAATCGCGCCGCCTGCGTACGGTGCGCGAGGCGGTGCAGACCGTGATCCGGCAAAAGATCCGCCCGCCCGACGGGGATGAAAGCCGGCTGGAAGACGCGATCTTGGTCAGCGTCATACTCGCCATTGGCGTCGGCCTGTTCGGCCCAACGCTCAGCGAACTCCTGGGCAAGCCCGCAGGCCGCGCACGGGCCGTGGCGCTGAAACTGCTGGAGGAGGGCCTGAACCCGTTCGAAAAGCCCTGATCACAGGCCGCGAGTCTACCGATCCGCAGGCAGACAACCTGCGCCGTTAACACTGCCGTTGCGGAAAAGCCTTTGACTTATCGGCAGATTTACCCCATGTGCCGCCGGGTCTGGGCAGCTTAGGCCGCCTTGCAGGGACAGCGTGAGCTGGCGCGGCGAAACATTCGCCCTGTCGTAGGCCCTCCTTACAGACAACAACTTAGCCCCAGGCGCCCTTCTTCACGCGGGTCGTTAGAACCCCCGCTCCCCAGCGCGACGTGTCGCGCCGGGCGCAAAGTATTATTTTGAAAGAACACATGACAACCTTCCAATCCTTCGGCCTCGCGCCGCGCGTTGAATCTGCGCTGACCGCAGCCGGTTACTCCACCCCTACCCCTATCCAGGCCGGCGCCATTCCACTGATCATGTCCGGCCGCGATGTCATGGGCCTCGCCCAGACCGGCACCGGCAAGACGCTCGCGTTTGCCGCCCCGATCCTCGACAAGCTGTTCCGCAATCAGGGCCCGGCCCCGCACAAGGGCGCGCGCGTTCTCGTGCTGGCCCCAACCCGCGAACTGGCCGGCCAGATTGCCGCCTCGTTCGAAACCTACGGCGCCGGCCTCGGCCTGCGCGTGGCAATGGTTTGCGGCGGCGCCAAGATCGGCCCGCAGATCCGCAAGCTTGAGCGCGGCGTGCACGTGCTCATCGCGACGCCCGGCCGCTTGATCGATCTGATCGAGCAGCGCGCGGTCGGCCTCAAGGATGTTGAAGTCCTCGTGCTCGACGAAGCCGACCAGATGCTGGATCTCGGCTTCATCCACGCGCTTCGCGCCATCGCAAAACACGTTCCGGCGAAACGCCAGACGCTGTTCTTCTCGGCCACCATGCCGAAACTCGTCGAAGGCCTCGCCGCGCAGTTCCTGCGTGATCCGGCCCAGGTTGCCGTAGCCCCGCCTTCGGCCACTGCCGACAAGGTCGAGCAGCGCATCTGTTTCGTTGAGCAAGGCGAGAAGCAGGCGCTTCTCGTCGAGACCATCCGCAAGCCGGAAGTGAAGACGGTTCTCGTATTTACCCGGACGAAGCATGGCGCGGACGCCGTTGTGCGCCGTCTTGCTGCGTCGGACATCGATTCGGTCGCCATCCATGGCAACAAGAGCCAATCGCAACGCGAACGTGCGCTTGACGCCTTCAAGGGCGGCAAGGTGCCGGTCCTCGTCGCCACGGATATCGCCGCGCGCGGCATCCATATCGACAACTTGACGCACGTCATCAACTTCGACCTGCCGGAAGTGCCCGAGCAATACGTCCACCGCATCGGCCGCACCGCGCGCGCCGGCGCATCGGGCGTGGCGATCTCGTTCGTTTCGAAAGACGAGCGGGATTACCTGCGCGCCATCGAGAAACTGATCGGCAACAAGCTCGCCCCGCGTCCCGCCGGCGAGAAGGAATCCGATGACCGCGGCTCGCGTAAACCGCAGCAGCAGAGCCGGCGCCCCCAAGGCCAGTCGCGTAGCCAGGGCGGCGGCGAACGCCGTGCCTATGACCCTGCCGCGCGTCGTCCGCAGGCGGACGGTGAACGCCGCCCACAGCGCGATGGCGAACGCAGTTCGCAGGGCAATGGTGAGCGTTCGTCCGGCAATGGCGGCCACTTCCAGCGCACGTCCGGCGGCGGCAAGCCGGGCGGCAATAGCGGCGGTTCGCGCCGTGGTCCCGGCCATGGCGGCGGCGGCAATCGCTCGGGCCGTCCGGAACGTGCCGGCGTCTAAGGCTCTCTGAGCTCGAAAAATCGAACCGCCCCGGCCTCACCGCCGGGGCGGTTTTTTGTGTCTGGAATCTGACGAAGCTAGTCGAGCAGCGCGGTCATCCGGCGCGAGAGTTGCGGCGGAGCATCGCGGTACTGGAACAGGGCGGCGAGGCCATGCATCTCCGCGAGTTGCATGCCCGCCACGTAGCCCGCGGCGAACAGCGCAGTCGCCCAGCCATCGGCGAGCGCACAGGTGTCATGCAGCACGCTCACGCTGGAGAGGTCGCCGCCGTCAGAAACGCGGTCCAATGACGGGATGATGTGCGAGACCCACCTGCCCGCATCAAGACGGCTCTGACGATAGTCGCCGAATGTCGCCAAGGCGCCGCCGCAGGGGACGATCCGCCAAGGCGTGCCGTCCGGGTACGGATTTTCGATATCGACCCACCAGGGCATCCCGTCCGGCTTGACGCCCCGGCCGACAATCTCGCCGCCGATCTCGACAAGGAACTGGGTGATTCCCTGCCGCTGCATTTCTCCCGCCATGGCATCGACCGCGTAGCCTTTCGCAATGGCGGAGAGATCAAGCGCTACCCCGCCCGGCTGATAAAGTGTGCCGGAATCGGGAAGAATCTGGCGCCACACGTCAGGTCCGAACGTTAGGCCAGAAGTGGCATCTGCGATTCCCTGCGCGCCAAATCCTCTGCGTAGCACTTCTCCGCCGAGGCACGGATCGAACGCGCCGCCGCTGAGGCGGGCGATCTCGAACGACATCTCCATCACCTTGGCGAAATGCGGGTCTATAGCGATCTGTTCGCCTGCCGCCAGCCGATTGTAGCGGGAAATCAGGGACAAGGGCTGCCACGTGCTCATGGAGGCGATGAGTGTTTCGAACAGGCGCTCGAATGCATTTTCAATGGTCGCCTCTGCTGGTCCGAGCGGCGAATACCAGGCTGCGGACCAGTTCGTGCCCATCGTTTCGCCAAAGAGACGCCCGGCCAGAAACGCATCGGGCCGCGGCGTAGCGTCGCCGCGGTCGAAAGTGTCAGGAATGAGGAGCTTTACCTCGCTCACAAAGGCAGGGCTTCGAAAGTCGCGACGTAGGTCGTCCGCACACTGACCGGGTCGCCGTCCAGAGTGCCGGTGCCTTCAAACTCGGCGCTGAGCCAGTAGGGACCCGCTTCTTCTGGATTGAAGGTGATGCCGCCATCGGCGCCGGTCGTCAGTGTGAGGCCGCCTTCGGCGTCTCGGTAGCGGTCATTGCCGCGCACGATTTCGACCGCCACGGCGGCCTCTGACCCGACGCTGCCCGTCGGCACGCTGGTGCCCTCTTCGATCAAGGCGGATGGCCAGCTGTTGAGCTGGAAGACGGCCTTCCTTTACAAGCCTGCCGAAAATGGCAGCGTCTATGTGCGCTACAGCAATTCCCTGACCCCTCCGGGCGAAGCGAACTTCACGCTCTCAACGGCCGCCAACAGCATCAACTACCCAGCCTTCGATCCTCAGGAAACGGACAATCTTGAAGCCGGAACGAAGTGGGAGTTCTTTGACCGGGCATTGGCTTTGACAGCGGCCTACTATTCGACGGTAAACAAGGATGAACTGGCCCTGCTCGACACAAACACCAAAACCTACGAACAGCTGGGCGAGCGCAAGGTGGAAGGTTTCGAGTTTTCCGCCATCGGCATGATTTCGCCGGACTGGCAGGTGACGGCCGGCGTGACGACAACCGACACCGAAATCACCGAGGGCACGACGGGCAACAATACTTCCGGCTCCACCGCCCGCTGGTCGCCCAGCCTGGCGGCCACCTTGTGGAGCACCTACACTGTCACACCCGCGTTCACGATCGGCGGGGGCGCGCGTTATACAAGTGAACAGGACCGAGTGGTTGTACCGGGAACGGATCTCTCCACGCAGAACATGCCTTCCATACCGGAATACGTTGTCGTCGATGCCATGGCGCGATATGACCTGACGGAGAACGTGTCGGTGCAGGCGAACGTCTACAACCTGTTTGACGAAGACTATATTGCGACCTTGAACAATGGCGGCGCCCGCCTGATCCCGGGCCAGCCATTGACAGGCTATATCTCCCTCAACGTCCGCTTCTGATCCGGGAGGGCGCTGTGCTTCTGCATGTTCCGGAAGTCCTGACTGCAGGCGAGCTCGGCGCCCTTCGCGCCGGGCTAGACGCCGCGAATTGGAGCGACGGCAGCCTCACGGCCGGCGCGCAGGCTGCAAAGGTGAAACAGAACCGGCAGCTTCCGGCCGATACGCCGGAGGCGGCTAGCCTGTCCGGAATGGTGCGCGCCGCCCTGCTCCGCAGTCCGCTTTTGCACTCAGCCGTCCTGCTACGGACAATCCTGACACCGCGATTCAACCGGTACGAAGGCGGCGGCCACTACGGCGATCATATCGACAGCGCCGTGCACACAGATGCTATTTCCGGCGCGATAGTTCGCACGGATGTCTCCATCACCGTGTTCCTGAACGATCCGTCAGGCTATGATGGCGGCGAGCTGATCGTCGAAGATACGTACGGCGCGCACGAAGTGAAGCTGCCGGCTGGCGACGCCATCATCTATCCATCGACCAGCCTGCACCGGGTCGAGCCCGTCACACGCGGGGCAAGGCTCGCCTCTTTCCTCTGGGCACAGAGCATGGTGCGCGATGATGCCCGGCGCGCAATGCTGTTCCAGCTCAACATGGCGATTCTGTCCCTGCGCAGCCGCCTTTCGGATGCGCCGGAAATCGTGAAGTTGACAGGTCACTATCACAACCTGCTGCGCCAATGGGCAGAGATCTGATCCATCCATGAGCCCTTCCCTGCCGCCACTGAACTACATTCCGCAGGACATCGTGTCTGCAGCGGACTATGCGCGGCGCGCGCCCCAGCACATGACCGCCGCCGCTTGGGCCTATCTTGCAGGCGGCGCCGCAGACGAGATCACGCTCGGCGAAAACCAGGCGGCCTTTGCCCGGATCAAGCTTCTGCCCCGCGTTCTTCAGCCAGTCGCCGGAGGGCGCACGCGGCTTGAGTTGGCGGGGCAATCGCTGGCGCATCCATTCCTGCTCGCACCGGTCGGCTGGCAGTGGTTGTTCCACACGGACGGCGAAATGGCCGTCGCGCAGGCAGCCGGCATTCTCGATACGCCGTTTATTCTTTCAACCTACGCAACAACGCGGATTGAGGAAGTCGCCGCAACGGCCACCGGCCCGCTCTGGTTCCAGATCTATATGCAGCCAGACCGTCAGCAGACGGAAGACCTGGTACGCCGGGTGCAAGCTGCCGGCGGCAGTGCATTGGTGGTGACGGTCGATGCGCCGGTGAGCGGCGTTCGTAACCGGGAGCAGCGTGCGGGTTACCAGGTGCCCGCACACCTCTCTGCCGTGAACCTGCCGGCGCCGCATACCACGGCGCCTTCCATTTCAGCGATTTTCAATCAGGCCATGGCCTGGGCGCCTCGCTGGGCCGATATCGAATGGCTGGTGGGGATCACGCCGCTGCCAGTGTTCGTCAAAGGCATTCTGCACCCGGACGATGCGGCGCGCTGCGTCGCGAGCGGCGCTGCAGGCGTGATCGTCTCCAATCACGGTGGCCGGGTCCTGGATACCGTGCCAGCGGCCATCGAGGCGCTTCCGGCGATCGCCGAACGCTTGCAGGGCGCGGTGCCGATACTGATGGATGGCGGCATCCGGCGGGGGACGGACGCCTTCAAGGCGATGGCGCTTGGGGCCAGCGCTGTCCTCATCGGCCGCCCTTACATTCACGCCCTGAGCGTCGCCGGACCGCTTGGCGTTGCGCACCTGATCCGGACATTGCGGGAGGAACTCGAGATCACGATGGCCCTGATGGGGTGCGCCACGCTGGCGGACATCGGGCCGCAACACCTGATTGCCGGCTAATATGACGCCACGGTCGCCCTGCAAGAATCTGGTTGGCAAGTTCGGGTATTGGCTCTATTTGCAAATGACTCGCAAAAAGGCGCGTCGGCCAGCGAGCGCGCTCCGCAAGCAAGAGGTGCGGCCCGGTGCGCAGATCACTGACCTTGTTACCCCGAACTGGCGGCTGCCTGGAGCCTCGCAATGACGATCAATGACCTGCCCGAAGGCGGCACGGCGCATATTCTCTCGATTTCGGCGGCGGCGCCGGAACTGGAGGCAAAGCTGCGCGAAATCGGCTTCTGCGAGGGTGATGAAGTCCAATTGCTGACCCGTGGCCCGCTGGGCGCACAGCCCTTGGCCGTGCGCCTCAGCCGGCGCGTGATCGCGATGCGGATCGACGAAGCACGGGCCATCGAGGTCGAGCTGTGAGCGAACTTCGTTTTGCACTGGTCGGCGCGCCGAACTGCGGCAAGTCCACACTGTTCAACGGCCTGACGGGCGGACGCGCGAAGACCGCCAACTATGCCGGCGTGACCGTGGAACGCCGCCGCGGCCAATTTACGACAGCGAATGGTCAGAAGATCGAGCTGATTGATCTGCCCGGCATCTACGGCCTGACGACCCGCTCGCTCGACGAACGCATTTCCGTGGATACGATCATGGGCCGCAACGCCGACGAGCCGGCGCCGGACGGGCTGCTTGTGCTGATCGACGCCGGCGACATCCGCACCCAGCTGCACTTCATCCTGCAGGTGCGCGCGCTCGGCCGGCCGATGCTGCTGGCGCTGAACATGTACGACCTCGCGGAACGCGACGGCGTGAAGATTGATGTTGCGGCTCTGGAGCGGCGGCTGGGTGTGCCGGTCGTGACGACACGCGCTACCCGGTCGAGCGGCCGGGATGCGCTACTGAAGCGGCTGGATGAAGTGATTGCCTCGGAAGCCTGGCTGCAACCCTCGGCGCCGGCGCCGGAAGTGGACCTCAAGCAGCTGCAGCGCGAGGCGCGCGATATTGCGCATGAGGCAATCCTGGCGGAGCCGGTGATGAACCGGTTGACGCGCGTGGTCGACCGCGTGGTGCTGCACAAGATTGCGGGGCCGGTCATTCTGGCCCTGCTGCTGTTCTTCATTTTCCAGGCGGTGTTCGCCTGGGCGACCGCGCCGATGGATGCGATTGATGCCGCTGTTTCGGCGCTCAACGCGTGGGTCAGCAATGTACTGCCGGACAATTGGGTGCGAAGCCTGCTGACGGATGGTATCATCGCCGGGGTCGGCAGTGTGGTGATTTTCCTGCCGCAGATCGTTATCCTGTTTGCGTTCATCCTGCTGCTGGAATCCTCCGGCTACATGGCGCGTGCGGCGTTTCTGATGGACGAGTTGATGCTGCGGGTTGGCCTCAACGGGCGGGCGTTCATTCCCCTGCTGTCCAGCTTTGCCTGCGCCATTCCCGGCATGATGGCGGCGCGCACCATCGAGAACGAACGCGACCGGCTGACGACCATCATGATCGCCCCGCTGATGACCTGCTCCGCGCGGTTGCCGGTCTACACGCTGATCATAGCAGCGTTCATTCCCCAGATCAGCGTTGGCCCCTTCGGCCTGCAGGGCGTCGTGATGTTTGCACTCTATGCAGCAGGCATTGTCAGCGCCGTGATCGTGGCCTTTGTGCTGAAGCGCACGATCACCAAGGGACCGCCGCAAGCCCTGCTGATGGAACTGCCGACCTACAAGGCGCCGGACCTGCGCGATTTCCTCACCAATCTCGGCGCCCGCGCCTGGGCCTTCCTTCGCCGTGCAGGCGGCGTCATCTTCGTCGTCTCGGTCGTCCTCTGGTTCCTCGCCAGTTATCCGGAATCGGCTGACGGGATTCGCGGCTCGTTTGCGGGCATGCTGGGCGGGCTGCTGGAGCCCATCCTGCGGCCGATCGGGTTCAACCTGGAGATCGCGATTGCACTCGTGCCAGGTCTCGCCGCGCGCGAAGTGGCAGTTGGCGCACTGGGGACGGTGTATGCCCTTCAGGGTGCGGACGAACAGAGCCTCGGCGCGGCGCTGCAATCGTCCTGGTCTCTCCCGACCGCTTTGGCCTTCCTCGCCTGGTATGTCTACGCACCGCAATGCCTCGCCAGCCTCGCCGTCGCCAAACGCGAAACCAACTCCTGGCGCTGGACCGGCGTGATCGTCGTGTACCTGTTTGCACTCGCTTACATCGCTGCCGGCATCACCTACTGGACCGCAACCTGGGCCGGCCTCTGAGGGCGATCAGACCATGGAAGGCCAGGGGGATACTCTGGACAAAAAAAACCGCCCCGGAGAGCGGTTTGGTGCGCTGAAGAGGACTCGAACCTCCACGCCTTGCAGCGCTAGCACCTGAAGCTAGTGCGTCTACCAATTCCGCCATCAGCGCACGGGGTAGGAGCGGGCTAATAGAGTTCACAGCGGTCAAGGTCAACGGGAAATCTGCCGTTGCCCCGTACCGCCATGGCGGCAGAGCAGCCCCTGCCCCGGCCGCCGCCTTACCGGCTGACCTTGGCGCGCGCTGCCTCGAACTGCACCATGATATTCTTTACCAGCTGGTCGCAGGTCGGGATGTCATGGATCAGCGCCTGACTCTGGCCGGTGGTCCAGATGCCGTCATCCATGTGGCCATCGCGCAGCACGTTCTCACGTCCGCGCACACCGGCCATCAGCTCCTTGACGTCCGCGAAGGTCTTCGATGGATCGCGCTGGATCTCGGCGACCTGGCTGGCAACCCGGTTCTTGGCGACCCGCGCTGTGTTGCGCAGCGTGCGGCCGACCAGCACCGTGTCGAGTTCGTTGTTCTCGACGATCTGCTGCTTCACGTTCTCATGGATCTTTGCTTCCACAGTCGCGCAGAAACGCGTGCCCATGTTGACCCCTTCAGCCCCGAGCGCCAGGGCGGCAAGCAGACCCCGGCCGTCTGCCATGCCACCGGACGCAACGACCGGCACGTTGACCGCGTCCACCGTCGCCGGCAGCAGAACGATCAGGCCTACATCATCTTCCCCCGGGTGACCGGCGCACTCGAACCCATCGATCGAGATCACGTCCACGCCCTTCGCCACTGCCGACACCGAATGGCGCACGGATGTGCATTTGTGGATCACCTTCACGCCATGCTCCTTGAAGCGCGGCAGGTGGTCGGTTGGCGCGCGGCCGGCCGTCTCGACGATCTTGATGCCCGAGGCGATGATCGCCTCACGGTATTCATCATACGGAATGGGATTGATCGAGGGCAGCAGCGTGAGGTTCACGCCGAACGGCTTCGAGGTCAGCTGCTTGGTCTTCTCGATTTCATCGAGGAGTTCCTTGCCGGATTTGAACATGTGCGCCGTTATGAACCCGAGTGCGCCGGCGTTCGCCACGGCTGCGACGAGTTCGCCGTACCCAACACCCGTCATACCGCCCATCAGGATCGGCGTCTCGACGCCGAACATTTCCGTAATCCGTGTCGCTACCATGTCGTCAATCTCCCTGTCGCTGGACCCTGCAAAGTTCGTCCAGGCGATTATCTGTTCAGAATACGGGAAAGATGACACAGGCGCGCCGTGGCTTGAAAGGGGTCACCTTGCGGAAATGAGCGGGCTGGACTCTACAGCAGACCCAGGACGATGGATTGCATCTGGCGCATGGCCTTGCCCGGATCTCTTATCAACGTATAGCCCAGCATGAGTGCGGCCAGTACCAACGCAACGGGGTGTTTGCGGATCGCTGACATGGCAGCCTCCATGGGCAATCCCGCAAGCATGCCGGCGGCTGCAGATTTTGCCTCCTCCGTTTCAGCGGCAACTTCCTCACTAGGCCTTGATACGAACCAGAAAGCGATGATTGCAAGCGCCAGCAAGATGGCGGCCGCCGCGCTCAATCCGCCGACGGTCCCCAGCCTTTCGATCAGAGAAACGGTGAGCGCCTGGCAAGCAATAACGAATGCGCCGAGGCCCAGAAGGGCCCCGGCGATCGCAGCGAAAACGCGGAATGTTATCGCTGACACAGGTTTACTTCCGCAGGATAGCGGTCAGCATACCGGCGCCGAATGCGATGCCGACCGCAGCAAGGGGATTTTCCTTGATGTGGGAGACGAGCATTTGGCGAGCTTCCTTGGCCTGAACGCCGGCAACTTCGGCAATCTGCTTGCCCTTTTCGAGGGCAGCGTCAGCTTTGTCTGCAGCGCCTTCAGCCATGTCGGAGGCCTTGTGGGCAGCTTCGTGGGCGAAAGAGGTTTTATCGGCGCCCGGCTTCGTACGGCTGCCCGGCATCTGCGTTGTTGTATCACTCATTGTGCACTCCATGTTTTGTTGAACGTATATGCTGAACGCAGCAGGCGTCCGGATGTTCCAGCCGGTGTGCATGACCATTTGTGCAGTTTACGGACGGTTTCTCCTGTAATCGTCTGCCGCGTTGGACGACGGCGCCCGACAGCGCTATGACTCCCTCTCAATGAACCTGGCGGATGGCTGATCCGCTTTCTGACTTTTGCATGGGATATCCTCAATGAGCCGCCTTCATTTCCATACCGAACGCCACGCGTTCGGACGGATCGGCTGGCTGCGGGCCGCCGTACTCGGCGCAAATGACGGGATCGTGTCCACGGCAAGCCTCATTCTCGGCGTCGCGGCCGCCGAGGCCTCACGCGGTTCGGTGCTGACGGCCGGTATCGCAGCGCTCGTGGGCGGGGCCATGTCGATGGCGGCCGGCGAATATGTGTCGGTCAGCTCACAATCCGATACCGAGAAGGCCGACATGGAACGCGAGACGCGCGAACTGAGGGACGATCCGGAAGGAGAGCTCGAAGAACTGACCGGGATCTATGCCGCGCGCGGGCTGGACCCGGCACTCGCCCTCCAGGTCGCCACACACCTGATGGCGACAGACCCGTTGAAAGCGCACCTGCGCGACGAGCTGGGCATTTCCGACATGCACGCTGCGAAGCCGGTCCAGGCGGCGTTTACCTCGGCCGCAACCTTCGCTGTCGGCGCAGCGCTACCCTTGCTGATTGCGGCGCTGGTACCGCTTTCGTCGCTTGTTCTGGCGGTTTCGGCATCAACCCTTGTCTTCCTCGCCTTGCTCGGGGCCGCAGGCGCGCGCACAGGCGGCGCCAGGATGGGAGCCGCCATGTTCCGGGTCGTCTTCTGGGGGGCCCTCGCCATGGCTGTTACTACACTGATCGGAAAACTGACCGGCACGGTCGTCTGACCCGGAACGCGAAAACGCCCGGCAGAACCGGGCGTTTCAGTCGCGGGCAGGCCCGAGACAGGTCCAGAGTGGCGCGAGTGACGGGACTTGAACCCGCGACCTCCGGCGTGACAGGCCGGCACTCTAACCGACTGAGCTACACCCGCGCATTTTCTGGCCGCCCCTTCGAGCGAAGCGCCTCTCTAATCGCGCCTGCCTGCCGGGTCAAGCGGTCCTGATGACCGCCCAGCAGTGCCCCGGAAAAGGCTCGTTTCCTGTCATTTCCGCTTCAGCTGCCATTCAAGGGACATAGTATCTGGTCATCTG
>Ga0163144_10007062_pt1 | contig 24665 bp, 29 predicted proteins | sample OliLak19BULKMAT1_FD_123175 | JGI IMG/M metagenome (GOLD analysis project Ga0163144, IMG submission 123175) | Freshwater microbial mat bacterial communities from Lake Vanda, McMurdo Dry Valleys, Antarctica - Oligotrophic Lake LV.19.BULKMAT1 | ecosystem: Environmental > Aquatic > Freshwater >... | reverse complement strand
ATTGTTCCTCACCGTTCATATAAACAAAATCATTTCAGGTGATTTCAGCAGTAGAGAGTATTCCCGAAGAAAAAAGAAGGATTCCAAAAATATTTTTTTTCAAAGAATAGAGGAATCAAATCTCCCCCATTCATAAAAAACCACCAGCAAGGAATAAATAAAAAAGAAATTGAGTCTACTACAACATCAAGATAGAGGATCAAACGATTTTTTTCTTGCGAAGGTTCAACTTTCAATAATGTCGAACACAGAACTTCCAACCAAATGGGCAAGATGCCAATAAAAAAAGCTTGAGGCCAAAGTGCTGAGACAATATTTTTTTGCCATAAAAATATGCCTAAAAACGTGGCCAAAATTTTTCCTGCAATACAAAAATACATTTTTCAATTATACTAGAAAAATGGCACTTCTTATTGGATTTTGTTGGGGCCTTTTTGAAGGAATTTGGTTTTTTATCATTCCCGATATTGCACTCTCATTTTTCGCCTTAAAAGGATTTAAGCCTGCCCTGTACGCAACTTTTGCAGTAATAGTTGGCGCCATGGTTGCGGCCATATCCCTCTTCACACTGTTTCAAGTTTATCCCGAAACACTAGAAACTTTTCGCTCTATCTGGAGTCATTTACCCGGTTATTATCCCAGCATGTTTGAAGTCGCTAAAGGACATTTACAAGAAGCTGGTACGCGCGGACTTTTATTAGGTCCGAGCTCTGGCATCCCGTATCGATTTTATATTTATGAGGCCTTTAAAGAAAATTTATCACTCATCAACTTTCTTATTTGGACACCAGCGGCCAGACTTGAGCGCATAATTATTGCTCCCATCGCTTGCTTCGCTCTGCGCCTTTTAGCTGAGAAAATACTCATTCCTAAATATAACTTCTCAAGAAAAAAAACCTATGCTTCGCTCCATTTATTAATTATTCTTTACTGGTGTGCCATTTATTATTGGTACTGGGTGCTCTTTTTGCCAAAAACTTATCATTAATTTTTCTCTGAAAATAAAAAAAACTTGAGAAAACATATTTTTATCTATAACTGATAGGCAAATAAGCAAGAGGAAAGTAATATTAGTTTATGAATATACTACTGATTGAAGATGATCTAAAATTAATCGAACATTTAACAACGGCCTTAAAGGAAAATGACTACTCAGTTATTAGTACTACTAAAATCGAAGACCTCTCTACCTTACTCGATGATAATATTAAAATTGATTTCGTCATTATGGATCGTATGATTGAATCTATCGATTCAAAAGATTATTTAACTAAAATAAAAAATAAATGGCAAGCAGCTCCAATTCTAATTCTATCTGCCGTCAATACCCCTGATGAAAGGGCACGAATTTTAGATTTAGGTGCTGATGACTACATGGGTAAACCTTTTTCAACGATTGAACTTATTGCACGAATAAAATCACTTTCTCGTCGCTATGGAATTGGTAACAATAACCTTTTAACTTTAAATAACCTAACTATCGACTTAATGAAGCGAACTCTCATCGTCAATGGACAAGTCATAACTCTGGCGGCAAAAGAATTCTTATTACTTAAAATTTTTGCGCAAGAACCAAAAAGAGTTTGGAATAAAGCAGAACTATTAAATGCGATATGGGGACATTCCGCTGATACTGAAACTAATGTTGTTGAATCAACAATAACCAACTTAAGAAAAAAACTTGAAGAACTTAAAGTTAAAGCACAAATAAAAAATTTAAGAAACTCTGGGTATTGGATTGAGGCTTAGATTTTTTTTAATCATATTAGTTGTTCTTTCCGTAGTTGCCGGTGTGTCCATTGTGGCCCACTCCTATTATTTAAAAACTGAACGACATAAGTTTATTGATCAGCAAGTACGAGAAGCCGCTTCTGTATTAGTTGACTCAGAAAAACTAGAACTTCGAAAAATTGATTTTCAAAAAATCGATGAACTAATTTCCAAAGAACTAGGCGAATCACGGATTGGAAAATTTTTCATTATTCGCGATCAAAACGATGAAATAGTCTTTGAAAACGTAATTGCAAAAGTATTACCGAAAGCAGAATTAAATAAAAAAGGTCAATGGATCAGCTTTTACACCAAAGATAAATATGTTAGGGCCTTAAATTTAATGTTACCCAAATTTCCAGGAACAACATTACAAGTTGGTCTTATTTTAGATAAAAAAATTGCCAATCCTGGCCTGTTTTCAAAAAACTCTTGGATTATTATATCGCTAATTTTATTTATCGGGCTTACGTTTAGCTGGTTACTCACCAGTTATTTATTAGCACCAATAAAAAAGTTAGAACTATTCCTGGCGAGAGCTTCTTCCAAAATAAAAAAACAAGAAGAATTAGAATTATTCAAAAACAATGCAAATATTTCAAGTAACGATGAATTTCATCGCATGATCATAAGTTTAAATTTACTGATTGAACGAATTAACAAAAATTATAAGATCTCCAGACTTTGGGCCTATCAGATGGCACATGAACTTAAAACTCCCCTATCAATTTTAACTCTAGAGATTGAACAGATGCAAAAGAATGCAAAAATTTCTACACAAGAATTTGCTGCACTAAACTTAGAATGCAAAAAAATTTCTGACGTAATGAGTTCTTTTTTAGGTTGGGCGGAATTAGAAAACTCCGGTACACCAAGTTCTCTATTTGCCAATAAACTAGGGGCCATGGCGCAAGAGGCGATTACTAGATTAGGAAAAGATAATAATGACCGAATTATTTTAGTTATTAAACAAGACCCAATAATCATCGCAAATACCCAACACCTGGATCAACTTATTATAAATTTAATTACTAATTCTTTGAATTATTCACCAAAAAGCACACAAGTCAAAATTGAAATAGATACTAATAAATTAATCATTAGCGATAAAGGTGAAGGGATTTCTCAAAAAGTACTTCATCGCCTTGGAGATCCCTTTAATAAAGGCGAAATCAAAAATCGAAAATCAATTGGTCATGGCCTAGGACTGGCTTGGGTAAATTCCATTTGCCTGCGATACGATTGGAAATTAATTTTTACATATAATGCCGGCACTGTTGTTACCATCGAATTTCCTAGCAATGAAAAATGATTAGAATCAAGATAAGTTAAGGCCAATGATCTAAAAATACAGATCGGATTGGTGCAAATTATTCACCATAACCTTCCCATAAAAAAATTAGCGGCACATGCCCACGCCGAACATCATCTTTTTATTCCACTACAAGCTGAGATTAAAGTTGAAACTAAAAGTGAAAAATATATTTTTGGTCCAGGAAAAGCACTCTTCTTACCTTCTAATACCCTCCACTCTTTTTCATCAACAGAGATTAAAGACGACGGCCTAAAATTTTAAGAAGTTTATTTACTGTGACTAAATTAGGAGTAACAATCCCGGCTTCAATTTTTTGAATAGTGGGCAATGATCGATTAGATTCTTGGGCCAATTTCTGTTGGGTATATCCAGCATCTAAACGAAGTTTCTTAAGATCGAAAATTAACATAATCAATTAAACATATTATTTTATGCAATTGAAACAAGCCGTTTAAAAACAGTCACTTGAGTGGTATTCTTCCGCGCCAGCGCGATTTTTTGACTTAGATTTTTTTCTTGTACACGATAACTTTAGACTGCATACCACATCTCTCGTAAAACTTTTGGCCTAAAGTATTGTTTTTGGCGGTACAAAGCCTAATCCCGCTACACTGATCTATTTTTGCGAGGGACTCAGCATAATCCATCAACATTTTTCCTGCGCCTTTTGAGCGCACTTTACTGGTGGTCACTAAATCATCAATGTATAAATGTTTTCCGTGCACAAAATCATAGAGAATGCGATGGCCCATTATTGCGATGAGTTTTTCTTCTACATAAACACCGGTGAGTTGATATTGATCGGCTTTTGCTGCTTGCGTGAAAATTTGTAAAAGTGATTCTTGATTGAGATGAGGCCTTAATTCTTGTAGTAGAGGAAGTGCTGTGGACACTTCCTCTATTGAGAGTACTCTTATTTCATTAGCCTTTAAGTCGGCGTAAAACAAAATTCATGATTCCGCCATTTTTAAAATAATTCATTTCATCTTCGGTATCAATGCGGCAAAGAACTTTAGTTTTAGCAGTTGATCCATCAGTTCTTTTAAATTCCACTTCAAAATGCATTTTTGTTTTTAAAGGCCCGATAGATTTAATGGTCACAATTTCAGATCCATTTAAACTTAAACTTTTTCTAGTTTCGCCATTCATAAATTCCATGGGAATAACACCCATACCAATTAAATTAGAGCGGTGAATTCTCTCGAAACTCTCCGTGATCACGGCCTTCACACCTAATAGCATCGTGCCCTTAGCTGCCCAGTCACGCGAAGAGCCTGTTCCGTATTCTTTTCCACCAATAACCACTAGTGGAATATTTTGTTCTTGATACTTCATGGAAGCATCAAAAATACTCATCACTTCACCGTCGGAATTCGAGCTTCCCAGAAATTTGGTATTGCCACCAGTTGTGCCCATAATCATTTCATTTTGAATACGAATGTTGGCAAAAGTTCCACGCATCATCACTTCATGATTTCCACGTCTAGCACCAAAAGAGTTAAAATCTTCTTTTGTCACCGAACGATCCATTAAATATTTTGCCGCTGGACCTTTAGTTGAAATATCGCCAGCAGGAGAAATATGATCGGTAGTAATTGAATCACCAAATAATCCTAATAAGCGCGCGCCATTAACTTCAAATCTCACAGTCTCACCTTTATCAATATTGTCAAAGAATGGTGGATTTTTAATATAGGTAGAACTCGCATCCCACTTATAAAATTCGCTATTAACGGTGGGAATCGCTTTCCAATGTGAGTCACCTTCAAACACTGATGAATATCTTTTGGCGTACATTTGTGAAGTGATATATTTATTTAACACCGCTTCAATTTCAGCGTTCTGGGGCCAGATATCACTTAAAAAAACATCTTTTCCATCACTACCTTTACCAAATGAATCTTTAGTTAAATCAAAAAGCATAGTTCCTGCAATCGCATAGGCCACAACTAATGGCGGCGAAGCTAAATAATTTGCTTTCACATCAGGATTAACTCGTCCTTCAAAATTTCTATTTCCAGATAAGACCGAAACCGCGACTAAATCTTTGGCCTTAATAGCATTAGAAATTTCAGTCGGCAGTGGTCCTGAATTTCCAATACACGTAGTACAACCATAACCCACTAAATTAAATTTTAATTCATCTAAATATTTTTGCAGTCCTGATTCGACTAAATAATCCGTCACAACTTTTGAACCTGGAGCTAATGATGGCTTCACCCAAGGCTTCACGGTTAAGCCTTTTTCACGCGCTTTTTTTGCCACTAAACCTGCAGCAACCATCACTGAAGGGTTTGAAGTATTAGTACAACTAGTGATGGCAGCAATCACCACATCACCATCTTTTATAGAATAATTAGTGCCAGCAACCGCCGCTTCACGCACAGTTTCTGATTTAAATGTAGTTGCTAATTCTTTTTTAAAACCTTCTTTGGCATCTGTTAAAATCACGCGATCTTGCGGACGTTTTGGTCCTGCGATACTGGGCACAACCGTTGAAATATCTAACTCTAACGTGTCAGTAAAAATGGGCGCAGGATCTTTTGCGTTAAACCACAGCCCTTGCTCTTTAGAATATTGTTCTACTAATTTACAAGTGTGCTCATCGCGTCCTGATAATCTTAAATACTCAATGGTTTTTTCATCAGTGGCAAAAAAACCGCACGTTGCTCCATACTCAGGCGCCATGTTGGCCACCGTCGCGCGATCGGCCAGTGAAATTTCTGCCACACCGTCACCATAAAACTCTACAAATTTACCAACCACACTTTTTTTACGTAGCATTTGTACGCAAGTTAAAACTAAATCGGTAGCGGTCACGCCCTCATTTAATTTTCCGGTTAATTTAAATCCTACGACTTCAGGAATAAGCATCGTCACCGACTGACCTAACATAGCGGCTTCTGCTTCAATTCCTCCCACGCCCCAACCTAATACGGCCAAACCGTTAATCATGGTAGTATGTGAATCAGTTCCAACCACTGTATCGGGATAAGCAAAATTTTCGCCGCCCTCCGTTTTAGTCCAAATAACTTTTGCTAAATATTCTAAATTCACTTGGTGCACAATTCCTGTTCCGGGAGGAACCACGCGAAAATTTTTGAAAGCGCCTTGACCCCATTTCAAAAAATCGTAACGCTCTTTATTTCTTTTATATTCCAGATCAACATTTTTAGTAAAAGAATCTTTTTCACCAAAATGATCCACCATCACCGAGTGATCGATGACTAAATCAACTGGAGTCAGAGGATTAATTTTTTTTGGATCGCCGCCAATTTTTTTCATCGCTTCACGCATCGCCGCTAAATCCACTACTGCTGGAACGCCGGTGAAATCTTGCATAATCACACGCGCCGGAAAAAAAGCGATTTCGTGTTCTGATTTTCCTTTCGTGGTAACCCAAGAATCAATCGCCTCAACATCCTTCCAGCACACGCTGGTGCCGCCTTCGTGTCTTAACAAATTTTCTAATAAAACTTTAATTGATTTAGGCAGTTGATCGATATTTTTCAGACCTAATTTTTTGGCCTCTTTTAAGCTGTAATAAGTATAATCTTTTCCGTCGACATTGATCGTTTTCTTCACTTTTGAAGTCATAAATTCACCTTTTATAAATTGTGATTTAATTGTAACTTGAAAAAATAAAGAATCAAACTAGAGAGTTGCTTGCTTTAAAATCGGCATCAATTGCCAACGATTTGTTCCGACGGATTTGATCATTAATCCGCGTGGAGAAATTTTCCTGCGAAGATTATAAATGTGTACATCGACATTCTTTGGATAAACCTTCTCACCCGGCCAAATTTTCTCTTCAATTTCATGGCGCGAGAGTATGTGATCTGGGTTATTCATAAAAAGGTCTAGAATTTGTATTTGCAGTGATTTAGTCATGTCAGTATATTGCTGACGTTCATCATTTTTTTCACCTTAAGATTACCTTAAGATTTGAAATCTTAAACAATTACGATGAGTTAAGGAATGTCCTTAGTATTGATTTATAGTTGTAATATGACAAAATTCACGAACTCCAAAATCTGCGAGCTCCCTGCCGAGACCGCTAGACTTAACTCCACCAAAAGGTAGGCAAGGATCAGACTTAACATGATGATTAATAAAGATAACTCCCGCCTCTAAACTTTGCGCTAATTTTTGGCAAAGCAATTCATCTTTGCCAATAATACAGGCCCCCAGACCAAAAATAGTATCGTTAGCAGCATCAATCACTTCATCTAAAGTTTGATAAATATAAATGGGAGTAATCGGTGCAAAAGTTTCTTCATTCCACAGGCGCATTGTTTTAGAAATATTTTGCACGAGTGCTGGCATGAAAAAAAATCCCGAATTTTGCGCATGAGCAATACGTTTTATTTTTGCTCCTTTATCCACAGCATCTACCAACATTGATTCAAAATTTTTAACGGCGATCTCATTCACCAGTGGGCCCATGGTGGTGGTGGTAAGAAGTGGATCACCAAAAACAATTTGTGATAAAAGTTTTTCATATTCTAAAATAAATTCTGTTTTTATTTTTTCTGGGATAAAAAATCTTTTTGCGGCAATACAAGTCTCACCATTATTTTGATGACGAGCAGTAAAAGCGATTTTCGCGGCTTTTTTTACCTCTACATCTTCGAGGACAATAAGAGCATCACTGCCACCTAATTCCATCACTACTTTTTTTAATCCAGCGGCAGCTAATACTGCTAAATGTTTTCCGGTTTTGGTCGAGCCAGTAAACGATAAACCTTGCACCCATTCCCCACCTAATAATTTTTCTGTGTCTGGATGTGTTGCCACTATCGTTTGCATCACTCCTGCGGGAAAACCGGCGGCTAAAAAAATCTCCATGATCATAAGTGCACTGCCGGTAACTGCTTCCGCATGTTTTAATAGCACAGTATTACCAACTAAAAGTGTCGGAATGGCACAGCGAAAAAATTGCCAATAAGGAAAATTCCAAGGCATGATCGCAAGCACCACACCCATTGGACGATATTCAATAATATGAGATTTCCCATCACTCTCAGCGGAACTTGCCGCCATCCATTCTTCACCTTGTGTTAAATAAACTTTGATGGCGCTTTGGCATTTTTTGATTTCAGCTTTTGCTTCATTAATGGGCTTGCCCATCTCACAAGTTATGAGTTTGGCCAGCTCATCAATTCTTTGAGTTAAAATTTTATCTAGGGACAAAAATAATTGTGACTTTTCTGCAAAGCTTTTTTTCTTCCAAGAACGAAACTGTACCTGTGCTAACTGCGCTTTTGTTTCAATACTGGCAAAGTTTTCATATTGATATTCGCCGATCTTGAGGCAGGTAAAAGGATTGATAACTTTTATTGACATGAAATCAATATAAACTTTAAATAGTTTTATGAAAAGCGCAAAGAAGTTGCCATTTTTGATTCTAGGCCATCTCTTTTTAATTCTCGGGACCATCGGCGTCTTTTTACCGCTATTGCCGACTACCCCCTTCATTTTACTCAGCGCTTTATGTTATTCCAAAGGATCTGAGGTCATGCATAGTTGGCTCTTACAAAATAAAATCTTTGGCCCATTAATTTTAAATTGGCAAAAAAATGGCTCCATTAATTTGCGCGCAAAAATCATTTCCACCATCATGATTGTGGGGCTTTTTTCTTATACTTTAATTTTTGTTTCAGTAGGTTTCGCTATTAAGACCATTGTGATGTTGACTGGAATGATGGTGTTGGGTTTTATTCTGACACGCCCCAATTAATCATTGATTATATGTCTCTTACCGCGATAAAAACAAAAAATTTTTCCCACAAAAGTAGTTTTATCGCCCTCACAGATAATGCCGCTACCATCTGGCAGGGCATAAAGAATCTTAGATGAATCTTTCGTAAATAGTTCAAAGGCCTTTTGATATCGCTTAGAATTTTTATAATGAGGAAAAATTTCAAAATCAACTAGTTTCATCGCTTTTAAATTTCTCATATTGTCATAGTTAATATCGCAATCAAAACGAGGATAACCGGCGGTGCGAATGCTTTCGGTCATAATAATGGCCCCGGCGGAAAGTCCAGTCAGTACACCGCCGCGCTTTACAAAACCTTTTAATTTTTCGAGCATTCCGCTTTCACGAAGATGAAATAAAAATGTAAAAGTATTCCCGCCCGACAAGTGAATGATGTCACTTTTTAGGGCCAATGCTAATTTAGATTTTGTAAAAGGAATATCGACCGGAAAATACAAAAAATCAGAGACGCCCATTTTTTGATAGTGCTCAATAAAGTTAGGAAAATCATCGTCATCAAAGGAGCTGGCCGGGATATAGGTCATACGAAGATTGGATTTATGTGGTAGCCGCAGCATCAAGCGATCAATGTTTTTATTTTCGATTTCATGTCCGCCGGAGTAGAAAACTAGCTTCACAGTCCCTCGCGCATTTCCCGCACGAGTTTAAAAATTCCACCCATTAAGAATTTTCGTACAAATTGTCTTGAGTTGTTTTTGGATTTTTTTTCTGGATCAAGATTTTGTCTATCCACAAAACTCTGCACTAATGAGAAAACTTCTAAGGGAGAGAGTTTCGGCTTGGCCTTCATCACTTTTTGCGCAATATGAATAATGGAATTGCCCGTCACTCTGTCGTATTTATTAATGACCGAGGATCGCATGGTAATTTCTAATAAAATTTTCTTGAGCGGCTGGTTAGTTTTATCAGCGACAGCTTTCACTAATTGCCAATAGTTTTTTTGAAAACTTTGTACTTTTTTATCGCGATAAGGACTACTCATTAAATCTTTTTTTGTGGCATAACTAGATTTTATATTATCAATAAAATCATCCACCGAAAGTTCTAATTTCCCCACCAATAAGTATTGTGGCAACTCTCGTAAAATATCTCTCATGCAATAAATAGCCGACCAGTTAATGCCATCGGGTACATTATGCAAACCTTTTTTAGATTTGGCGCGTTCAAAATAAACGAAGTCTTGACGAAATTGATGAATTAGATGCCTCTTCTCTTTTACTAAGTAATCTTGATTGGTCTTATTGAAACCAATTTTTTTAACTAAGTTATAGTCTTTGCACAATCTAAAATGTTCTTCAAATTTTTGTAATTGGGGATGATTTTTAAAATGTTCTAAGCTTTTTTTTCTACCGGTTAAAGCGAAATCAACCGCTTGAATAAAGGCGGTTAAAATATATTTGGCCTTATTTTTTTGCTCTAAAATATTTGTCGAAAATCTTTGCACATCATCGTAACGATACTCATGATGAAATAGTCCAAACTGTCTGACGGAACCATAATCAATAATTCCGCCATCCATTAAAATATTATCGCCGTCCCAATCAAGCCAACAAAAGATGTATTCATCTTCGAAAAGGGCCGAAATTCCTGCAAAAACCTCAGTCATCTTATCCAGAAAAAAATTATATCTTTTTTTAATATCCTTTAATGACGTGCCATTGAATGCTGGCCAAACTCCGTTTATCACTTGCCGATCAATATAATAATCTAAAACCTGTTTTAATTTTGTCTGATCACTTTGTTTTAAAGGAGCAAAAAAATGCGAAGGTCGCATCAAGTTTTTATGAGCTCGCACATTAATCGCTAAACCCTTTTGATATTCAATTATCGCCAAGACTCTTTCTGTGCCAATATTGTTGTGATTAAAAACTTCACTAAAAAATAAAGTGCTAATCCCCTCATCGATTTCGGAAAAACCACAACCATAAGAAATTTTAGGATCCCCTGTCTGGTAAAACTTTTTATTTAAATGAGTAGCGGGACTTAAACAAGTGGCCCCGGTGCCGCAACTAGAGACATCCCATGTCACACCTTTGTGCCTAGTATTTCCATTCCACACACTTCTCCCATCGCCAGAAGTTTTTCCCATCTTATTCGGGTGCTGCAGTTGCAAATAGCGCGTGGCCATATACAGATTTGGTTTTAATTCTTTTTTAGGAACTATCACATTATTTATCAAATCATATTCGTTCACGATCTGAATCGAGAAGGTATCTATAATGTGTGCTTCTAAATCATCATTTAATTCTTCAGGATGGTTTTGATCAATTAATCCCATCTCTTTAGCGAGATTAAAATTAAAAAAGGCCACTCTACCGCCGTGACGTTTGCGCACTTGATACAAAACATAAGAGCCAGGTGCTGCTTCTTGAAAAGGGTGAGTCCCATCAATTTTATTGAAACTTTTATACGAAAAATTTTGACTTTGCAGAACCTTCTGCCGTAACTTCGTCATTAGGAATATAATAACCTATAAGGATGCGGAAATTGACATGAGAGCAAAAATTGCCGGTTCATTTGCGCCTAAAAAGATTTTATGAGTTCACAATTATGGGGGAAAAACACACAGTATTTTTACCAACTCTCCCCGGAAAATATTTTAAATGCCATTGATCGTTTAGGTTATCGTACCACAGGCAGATCGCTGCCTTTAAACTCACTAGAAAATCGTGTTTATGAAATCGAAGTTGATGAAGGCTTTATTATCGCCAAATTTTTTCGTCCTGGCAGATGGAGCAGGGAGCAAATTCAAGAAGAGCATGATTTTTTATTTGCATTGAATGAAGCCGAGCTTCCTGTAGTTGAACCCATTAAGTATCAAGGTGAATCAGTTTTTGTTTTACCGGAATTAAATATTTATTACTGCCTCTTTAGAAGACAAGCCGGACGCTTAGAACCTGAACTAAATCTTGAGCAACTGGCGCAGTTAGGCAGACTCTTGGGTCGCTTACATAATGTTGGCGCGCAAACAAAATTTAAACACCGTTTAGAATTAAATATTGAAACTATGTTAGATGGCAACGTCGCCTCGCTCCTTTCAATGCAAGTCATTCCGTCTGACTTAGAAAAAAGTTTTAGTTATATCTGTGAACACTTAAAAAGTTTATGCCTTCCTGCCTTTGCCACGAAACCTACTACCCTTCGCCTGCACGGGGACTGTCATTTAGGAAATATTTTATGGCGTGGTGATCAGGCCCACTTAGTGGATTTTGACGATTCCATGACTGGACCTGCAGTGCAAGATATTTGGCTGTGTACACGGGACGCCAGTGAGCGGGAAATATTATTAGAAAATTATGAGATTTTTAGAGAGTTTAATCACAATGAATTAAAATTGATTGAACCACTGCGGGCCTGGCGTTTTATTCATCACGCCAACTGGTTGGCCAAACGCTATGAAGATCCGGCCTTTCAAAATGCATTTCCACAATTTGCTACCCGCAATTTCTGGGAAGTTAAAATCCAAGATTTGCGGGAGCAAGTGGCGTTAATTCAAGATAGTCTTTAAACAATATTTAGTGTTGATGACCGTGCTCACCATGAACGTGTCCATGAGCAATTTCTTCAGATGAGGCGTCGCGAATATCTAAAATTTCTACTTCGAAATTTAAAGTCACGCCTGCTAGTGCATGATTACCATCGATTGTTACTTCTATTGGCGTTACTTCAGTCACTGTTACAACTTTATAGTCGTCGCCTTGAGTGACTTCAAATTGCATACCAACTTTGATTTCTTGTGCATCAAATTGATTGCGTGGGACTTTTTGCACTAGACGAGCTTCTTTGACCCCGTAGGCATCTTCAGGCTTAATGCGTACTTTTAAATTTGTCCCAACAGTTTTTCCTTCGAGTTCTTTTTCTAGTCCTGGAATTAAATTTCCCATTCCTTGAATATATGATAGTGGCTTGCGGCCTCTTGATGAATCAAGAACTTTTCCTTGGTCGTCAGTTAAATGATAGTTCATCACAACGGCTTTCTTCGCAGTAATTTTCATAAATTTTCCTTTTCCTTAATTGAACTTCTGTAAAAAAACCTGATAATTCTTTTCGTCTAGAAGGTCATTGTTGTTTATATATCGCTCCAAATTTTCTAGGGAATCAAGGCCCCAAAATAATTCTTTTTCATTAACCACAAAAGTTGGCACTCCAAAAACGCCAAACGACAGCGCTCGCGAAATATTTTCTCGCAGCTCTACTCGCGCCTCTTTGCTTCCTTCGGCGGCCAGTAACTGAGTACTTTCATGCGGGGTACTGTGCCATCTTTCTAGCACTTGAGTCAACTCTTCTGGTGAAGAAATATCGCCGCCACTGCCCCAGGTATATTTAAAAAGTTGAGAAATCAACAATCGTTGGCGCAGGTTATTGGAGTGAAGAGATGTGAGGGATAACCTTAAGGCCATTAATGAATTAAAGGGTAGCTTAGGTGGTCCTTTAAGTAGAATCTCTTCCTTTGTTGCTAACCTCAAGCAGTCTTTTAATAAATAATTTCTTTTAGGTAAGATTTCGCCCGGCCCTTTGGTTTCGTAATGATGAATCACCTTACTTAAAACCACTGGATAAAAATGAAAATCACCCTTGCATTGAAAAAAGCTATAGCGCTTCTCAAGAATCTCCCACGCTAGGTAGGAATAAGGCGATAGATAGTCAAAATAAAAATCGATTCTTACAGTCAATTATTGCTCCAAAAAATAAAAATATCTTATTGATCTTTATTAGGCAACTTCTTAGCATAGATGTATGGCGTATACACCACTTAGAATTTCTACCATCAAACCAGAGCGAAATTTAAATTTTGAACTCTTCATTTTTTTTAAAGAACAATATTTAAAATATTCAGAAAAAGGCGATTCCATTCCTAAGGAAAAATATAAAAAACTCAAAGAACAAAAAATTGCTAAATTTTACATTCTTGATGACGACGAACCACAATATCAAAAGTTTATTGATGAACTACTAAATGAAACGATTAAAAACCCAAACATCGGCATTGAAGAAAAATTAAATATCACTGAAGGTGTGGCCAGTACTGCCATGGAGAGAATGCAAGAAGATCCAGGCAACGTGGCCTCCTATAAAATGACTCAAAATGCGGCCAAGGGTTTACGTCAATTAGTTGAAGGCAATCCCGATGCTTTGAAAAATATTTTTGGACGTAAGGCCCAAGATTCAGAAATGCTCATCAAACATTCACTCAATGTTTGCGCTCTCTCTACCAAACTGGCAAAACTACTAAGACATACTGAAGAAGAAATTGACAACATCGCCACTGCGGCACTTTTGCACGATATCGGCATCACCAAATTAAAAAAAGAAGAACAAGATTTATTCACAAAAGATTTAAAAAAATTTACCATGGATGATAAACGTGTTTATGGAGTCCATGTAAAAAATGTATCAGACATTTTAAAAGAAAAACCCTACGTAAATAAAGAAATAGTAGACCTCATTACCAATCACGAAGAAAAATTATCTGGCATGGGTCCGCTTAGATTAAAAAAATTAACGCCACTTCAAGAAATTTTATCTCTAGTAAATTCCTATGACAAACGTGTTTCGGTTCAAGGTAAAAGTGCCCTTGAGGCCATTAAAGAAATTCAAATCGATGAATTAGGTAATTATACTTTAGACCTTTTAAAATCTTTCAAAAAGATTTTAGGCGACGAAGGCCTTATTTAAATAATAATTCTAAAACTATCAAACTTAAGATTGGATTCCTCAATCGCCTTAATGATCGCTATCTTTTTTTCACTTAATTGATTAAGTTCATTTTGACTTATGGATTTATTCACTTCTTTTAAGTGAGTAAGACGAGAAATCTCATGTTCAAAATCTTTTTTAGTTTTTTCCACGTACTGCGCTTTTAACGTTTGAGCGCGCACCGTCACTAACTTTTTGGACTCCGCAATAAGCGATAAAAGTTTATCTTTCGGAAATAATTTTATTTGTTCTAAACTCTCCCCTGTCGGAGTTTGAGTTTTATCGTCGATTTCCTTTTTAGGATATTTTTTAGTTTGGTCCTTGCCAGTAAAATCTAAACACACGCGCAAAATACTCGGCGGTGCAAAACGATCAACATGCAATTTTACCGGAGCTTGGCATTCTAAAACATAATACATTTCAATTAAAGAGGAGGCCCCATCTCCTTTAAACTGTTTTACCGCAACTGAACCCATCGGCTCCGTCGCCACAATATTCATTACACCCAAAACCATTGGATGATCCCAAGAAATAAATTCTAAATCTTCTCTAGATAAAGCGACATTGCGATCAAAAGTTATCGAGAGACCTTCATCTTTAAGTCCGGGAAAACTAGGGATAAACATATTGTCAGAAGGTTTAATATAAAAGCTAGTGGCGTTTAAATCATCTACATCAACGCCTAGATTATTAAAGATAGAGAACATAAAATCTTTAACACTATTTTTTTCTTCAAAGGCGTTAATTTGCTCAATAATATGATGTGCATTTTTTTGGTGAAAAGAATTGAGTTCAATTAAACGATCGCGCCCTTCTTCTAATTGTTTTTTTAATTTCAAAAAAGAACTTTTTGTTTCCGCAATAAAATCATCGTACTTGTCGCCTTCGAATTTTTTATGTTTTTCTTCATCTAAAAGCTCACTTAAAACATCTTTATATTGCTCGTAAATTTGTCCCACACCAGTCGCTGCATGAGAAAAAGCATCAAATGATTCTTCATACCAACGACATAAAAATTCTTCTTTGCTTTGTAAAATATAAGGCACATGAATTTGAATCACTGATTTTTGGCCAATGCGATCAAGCCTTCCGATTCTTTGCTCTAATAAATCAGGTATTTCGGGAACATCATAAAGCACTAAATGATGAGCAAATTCAAAGTTGCGCCCTTCACTGCCAATTTCTGTACAAAGTAAAATTTGCGCGCCTGTTGGATCAGCAAAATAGGCCGCTTGGCGATCACGCGCTAATAAATTTAAGTCACTATGAAAAACGCCGGTAATGATATTGCTATTTAATTTAAATAATTCTTCCAGTTCTAAAATCTTTTTCTTCGAGTGACAAATTAGTAAAACTTTTTCACCCTTCACGCTCAATAAAAAATCTAATAACCAAAAGAATTTTGTTTCATCGCCTTTTTTAGTTTTTTCTAACGGATAAACAAAACGTTTTCGCACTGGAAAAAAATTAAATTCTCGACCTATCGTTTGTCTGGTATTGCGAAAAAATACCCGCCCCACGCCATGAGCATCTACTAAATCTTCTAGTAGTTCTTGTTTTTGCGCAGGCCCTAAGGCCTCAAAGTCGTAATGATTTTTCTTATTAGGTGGCATCACATCCCGCAAGAACTCACTTTCCACTTTGGTTAAATGCTCTTCGCTGTGAATAATTTTATCGACTAATTTGGCGACCTTTTTATAATGTCCACTCTCTTCTAAAAAAGTTTGAAAATCAAAAAAACGGTTGGGATCAATTAGTCTTAGCCTGGCAAAATGTCCCTCTTGTCCTAACTGTTCCGGGGTGGCGGTTAAGAGTAATAAACTGGGAATTGTTTTAGATAAAGTTTCAATTAAAAGATAATCTTCACCAGCTAATTCTTGTGTCCAGGTTAATTTGTGGGCCTCATCAACTACCAGCATATCCCAATGTTCTTTTTGCACTAATTCTTGAACTTTAGGGGAACCTACCAGCATGCGCAGTGATAAAATAACTAAATTATCTTCAAACGGGTTTACCCCTTTTTCAAACTTAGAATCTTCATTCACTGCCGCAAAAGATAAATTAAAACGTCGCAGCATTTCCACGAACCATTGATAAACCAAAGTATTTGGCACGACTATCAAGACGCGTTCAATACGTCCTGAAATTAAAAGTTGATGAATAATTAAACCGGCCTCAATAGTTTTCCCTAACCCCACTTCATCCGCTAATAAAACTCGCGGGTGCTCACGTTTCCCTACCACATGCGAGACATATTGCTGATGCGGGATAAGTGAAATGCGCGGTCCCATTTTTCCCAGCGCATCGGTTTGTGCCAACTCCATTTTTTTTCTTAAAGTATCGATGCGAAGATCAAAGGCCTTGGGAGAATCTATTTGTCCGTTCAAAAAACGATCTTGCGGTTTGGAAAAGCTCAGTGTCGCCGCCAATAAAACTTCAGAATGCTCTTGTGCCTCTTCACCTGCCAAATAAAAATAGCGCCCACTATCTTCACGCACATCTTGCACCAGAACTTTTTGCCCGTCCTGCAACTGAATTTCGTCGCCCACAGCAAAGACTACTCTTTTTAAAGGAGCGGAATTAATGCCGTATTTGCGATTAGTCTGAGTCGCCGGAAAGAGAATGGATAATGTTTTGCTATCAACTTCAGTAACGATACCTAGGCCTTGTTCTGGCTCGGATTCGCTCATCCAACGTTGACCAGGAAGAAATCTTTTCATTTTATCTCATGTTTAAAAAAACTAAAGCGCTCGTTGCCAGGATGACTAAAGCTAAAACCAAAAGTCTTAACAGACCATCTTTTTTAGCTCTGGAATCTGGATGATAGCGACGAATTTCTCCCACGTGGGCAATTCTTTTTTCACGATTTTTGTGCTCGCGCTCTTTTTCTTTTTGCGCTTTTTTAATTGCTTTTTGATCTAATGACATAAATAATCCTTTATTATTGTAGCAGCATTTTTTTGACTTTATTCCATAAGTCTTTATTTTGATAAACATTTTCTTCGGTTAAATAAGCAGTGGTTAACTCATTATCGACCACTTTCTGCGCCAGTGTCTGTGCCTGTAAAGTATTATTATTTACAATTTCTCTGGCTTTTTTAACTGCCCATTGGGCCCTGTGAGTTCGCACCCCTAAGTCTTCAAAAACATTGTCTTTAATCATGGCCTAACCTCGCAATATTAGATTTAAAAATATCATACTTAATTACTCCCTTAGCGTCAAAAAATAGTATAATTTACCAGTAAACTCTAATGTATTTTAAGCAACTTGCCGATAAGTTCGGGGTACGGGGGATCAATGTGTGATGTCTGTAACATCTTAGGTACTAATCCTGAAACTCTTAACGGGAAAAAACCGCATAAGCTGACGGTGACGATTTATCGTGCTCACAATGGCAGCAGACCGATGCTTTTAAAATTATGTTATGTTCACTCTATCGATCTTTTCCTTGTAGGAGAGGGCCGTTTCTTTGAAGTTTATCCTCAATTACGCGTGGCCATGCGAGGCAGCGGTAGTGGTGGGGATGGAGTCTCTTGGGCCGCTTAATTTTTTTTAAATAAAAATAAAAATCTTCTCAGCTTCTGGAAAATTTTGCCGATAAGCTTCTTAATGAGAATCACCTGCACGGTCTTCATTTTAATGTTCTTTTTGACGAGTTGTTCTTCGACTACCGCCAATCGTGCGCCTGCATCGATGGCACAAAACTTCTGTTCTCTAGAAAAAAATCTAAATGAGCCAACTTTTTTTCGCGTTCTGGTCAATGGCAAACCAACCTCTCAAAAATGGATGGGTGATCGTGATGCCTCTAGAACTCTGCGCCGTCTTGAAATGCAGGGTCAGTGCGATATTCTAAACTAATTTGGCCTTAAAAGGACAGTAGTCAGGGCGTGGCCCCACTTCCGGAAATTTACGACAAGTATTGGGTCTTTTTTCATAAATTTTACAACGCCCTTTTTCATCTAAAAATAAGCAGCGACTGTCCGCCATTTGCGTCAGCGTAGCGATTTTATTTTTTTGGTCATACAGGCGAATGATATGATTTTTTTTTAGGCGTTTAATCACCACTCGCTCATCCCATTCTAATTCTTCTGCCGTCGCCAAATCCATACGCACTAAATCACTGTGACTGACTTCAACTGGTAAACGACAACAATCGCCGTGACATTTTTGACAGTCAGCGCGCGAATAGGAGATCCAAGTGGAGGGACGCAAATAATCAATATCTCTCATGATAGGCCCAAATTAAAAATTGTTCATAAATCTCGGCGGAATATTTACCATAGCCTCCGCCAATGACATAACACTGAGGAATTTTTTCTTGTCGTAAAAAATCATGCACCATTTGGTCACGTTGTAGCATTTGTTTTTTAGAGAGTTTAAGATCACTGCTACTTGGTAGAGCATCTTTGATATAAGGATCGGAGCCGGCAACCACAATCGCCAAATCTGCTTTGGGATAATGCTCTTTAAGTTTTTTAAGAGCTGCCTGAAGTTTTTTTAAGTAATTTTTTTCATCGCCTTTTTTAATTCCAATATCAATTTTAGAAGGAATGTGTGAGGGAGAATGTGGCCCAGCATCTAACGGCCAAGCATTTTTCATATGTATAGATAGCGTCACAATCGATGGATCATTTTTAGTGATCTCAGCGGTACCATCACCTTTATGAGCATCAATATCAATTACCCATACCGTTTTTATTTTTTTCTCACGTTGCAGTTTACGTATGCCAATAACGATGTCATTAACTAAGCAATAGCCTCTACCGCCAAAACTCATGGCGTGATGCATGCCTCCCCCGAGGTAAAAACACAGGCCCTCTTCGATCGCCAAACGCATCGCTTTGAGTGTGCCTCCAGCGTGTTTTAATAAATGCGGGATAATTTTTTTGACCACTGACGGTTTTTCGAAAAAATTCTGCACTTCAAAACAGTTTTTTAACAGCGGCTGATAACCGGTACCCAATAATGCTGTGACATAGTTTTTATCGTGGGCAAGAAGCAGATCATTTCGCTTTAGTGCCGGTGTCCTGTTTATTTTTTGGTGGATAAATTTTCTCGGAATTGTTTTTTTTATTTTTTGGTAGATCTTTAGCGCTCGATTATCCTCAATGAGATTGCTCACACCATATTTTTTGAAAAAAGGTCCAAAATCTTTATGGTATAAAATCATTGGCGCAGTATACTTATAAATATGAGAATTGTCTTGTTTTTACTCTTTGCCATCAATAGCGCATTAGCGGTTACTCCCAGACACGAAATCAATCGCTATACACTCTTAGAAGACCGCTTGCTAGTTGAGCAAGGTCTACGTAAACAAAAGCATCGCGCTTTTTTGGACCTGGAACTTAATTTTTCTGCGGGTCTTAAACAACTTATAGGCGATTTAAAAAATAGCACCGATCCGAATCTAAGCCAAACACAAAAGGCGACTGAGACACAGTCTCTTTTAAGCAAAAATATTAACACCGAAAAATTTGTACATGTAGACCTAACACTGGGGGCGCCCTTACCATTTATTAAATATGATGAGTATCGTCTCCTGCCAAATCTATTCTATCAGCTGCGACTAGGGACTTCTTTTTCGCTTTCAAATCGCATTGATGGACTGACACCAACCTTACAATCTTATCTAAAAGTAGATCGCAAATTAGGTGTGCACTCAGCGCTTAAATGGCGCGAAGATGTGGATGTGAATTTTTCTCTTTATCAATTAGAGCGCTCCGATGTGGCCGCCACACTGACTGCGACAGAATTAGTCCAAAAACAAAAGTTTTTTAATTTTAGTGATCTTACCGAAACGGATAAAAGTTATCGCCTTGATCTAAGTTGGGAGAAGACCTACTCTAATTACCATCATCTCCTAGAAGTCCAAGAGTTAAAATTTTTAGGTGCTAAGAGTACACGCAGACCCAAATATAGCGACCGCGCATTTTGGCACTCACGTATTATTATCGACACTAAAAAATCTCGTGAAGAGAACTCCGCTTGGCGCTGGTTACCACTTTGGGGTATCCATATACGTGGACGATATGATCTAGATCAAGGGCTTTATTTAGGCGTAAAACTTGTGCACAACAGTGATCTGCCTTTTCATTTAACGACACTCATCGACAACGAAACCTTCACCATTATGCCTGAGTTTAAACTGCGTTATTTTCAATTTAACTACTCTATGAGATCGCCTTATAGAAACCCTATTGGCGATGATGAAATTTGGATGTCTACCATTCACACCGTCAATCTAAATTTCCCTATTCCTTAGACACTGTCTATTTTTCAGACACTTTCTCACTTCTAAATCCTTCAAATAACTAATCCCAAAGTGGTATCCGTCTTGCATCTATAATTACAAAACTTGAAACTTGGAGGATTTATGAAAAACTTTTTAAAACTTATTACCGTTATTACTTTATTTTCGAATGTAGCATGGGCCAATAAAATGACGCCAATGCAAGAAGCAAGATTGGGTACTCCGTCAATTCCGGGCCCTGAATATGAAAATGAAGATTTTACTCCACAAAATAGTCCGGTAATTGAAGGACAATTTGACGAGTCGTCGGTTATTTCTAATTCATACGTGGTTTTAACGAAAAATGGCCCGATATGTTTTGGCAACTTTCATCGCGTAGTAAAAATAACAGTAATAGAAGGAAAATTGGTATTTGAAGGAACAAATAGATGTGTTGAATTAAAAGAAGAAATAAAAGTTGAGGGAATTAATAAAAATTTCAATCATAACGATTTAGATAGAAAGTTAAATAATAAAAACTTTTTCTTGAATATCCAGAAGGGCGAAAACGCAACTGCCACTTCAAAGAACATCTAATTTAATTAAACTTTCAAAGCCTCGACCTTGTGCGAGGCTTTCTTTTATCAAATCAGTGCTAAGCGGCTCATCTAAAACTTTAAGTAGACTAAATAATTGTTTTTCATTTTTCGCACCCACTAAAATTCGTGTGACTGCTGAAAAAGATAAATTAAAACTTGTCGCCAAATGAGTTCCGCTGCTATCTTTTTTTTCTAAGAATGCTAAAACTGGCGCCAATTGTTCCACTTTCTTCATTACATCTGAATGTTTCCACCATGGGGCCCAGGAGCGGCAATCATTGGGATCTTGAAATTGTCTGCCGGCCCTAATGCTGCCTGAGATAACCCCTTTATCTAATGTTCCGTAGGAAATGAATTCAATATTTTTTTCCTTTAAAAGGGGAAAGAGATTTTCAATTGGCCAAGTGGCAAAAACGTTTAACTCGTTTTGTACAACATCGATTCTATCCACTTCCAGTGCTTTATTTAAATCTTCTGGATAAGTATTGCATAAACCTAAATATTTTATTTTTCCGGCGCGTTTTGCTTTAGATAAAACTTCCATAGTTTTTCTGATATCGACATTTTGATCTGGCCAATGAACCATATACAAATCAATATATTCGCTTTGTAAATCGCGCAAACTCTGCTCAAGCATAGCTTCTGTAACTTTAATATCGTTACTAGTTTGTACTCTTTTTTTATCATCCCAAGTCACGCCTGATTTAGAAATAAAACAAACTTTTTCTCGATTTGTTTTAAAAGTTTTTCCTAATCGCTGCTCTGATAATCCAAAACCGTAAATAGGAGCGGTATCAAAAACTCGCACTTTTTTTTCAAAGGCCAGTAGCAGCAAATCTCGCGCTGCATCTTCACTAATGGCCCCGAAGCCATAACCGCCACCCTCGCCAGAAATCGCAGCACCACCAAAAATCAAAGGACTAGTCGAATACTGATCAAAAATAGAGTTTTTCATAGCAGGAAAATAACTAGATTTTTTGACAAAGACAAGGTCTAAGTCTAGAAGATAACCATGCAGCTTTTAACCTTCGCTCATAGACCTGAGGCCCAAGCTTTTTTTGCTGAGTTGGAGCTCATTGGCACGCAATATCCAGGTTTTTTTACCACTGCTGATAATCATGTGGCCCTTTTAATTACTGGCGAAGGCACCGCCAATGCAGCAGAGAATTTAAGTTTTATTTTAGGCCGCTATCCCATGGTTAATAAAGTGTTAAATTTTGGCGTCTGCGCCGGAATCAAAAGTGAATTTGAAATAGGAAAAATTTATTCTATTCGCACTCATTATTTTTTTGATGGACATGAATTTCATTTTAAATCATTCACCACCAGCGACCTTAAGGCCAAGTGGGACTTAGTTACTTCGGCCAAACGAGTTTTAGATCCTGCCATGGCGACAAAAATTTCCCCTGTGGCCAACTTAATTGACCGCGAAGGTCACAGCTTAAATTCAGTCTGTCAGCGTTTTAATCTGCCCTACTTTTCCTACAAAATTATTTCTGATCATGCAGGTCTTTTGCAAACAAAAACGGCCCTTTGTGAAATGGTCAAAGAACAAGCTCCACTGTGGAGTCAAAAATTACTTGATCACTATTTAGATTTAACCACTCTATCCCCCTTGCAAAAAGATTATACTTATCCTGAAGGTTTATACTTTACCCAAACGCAAAAAAGACTTTTTGAAAAATTCTTGCAGGCTTTGCAATTAACTAGCGCTCCAGAGAATTTACTGATTAAGATACATAAACTCGATATCAGTCCCAAAAATAAAACGACTCATTTACTGCAAGAATTAAAAAAACAACTTAATCCTTTTTTAAGTCGCATTGAAGAAAAGTTAGATCTCGCCACCAAACCGCTGACACAAATTGGAGCTCAAGTTCATTTTGATAATAATTACGAAAAAGATGATTTTAAAATTTCTCTGCATGTGCAATCAGGCCAAGATTTAAAACGACTTAAATTAGCACTCGAGATGTTTTCTTACGATGGAATTAAAAATATTTTAAATGGAGAGTTTTAATCCATGTTTGAAAATATTTTTGTAGAAAAAGAAATTATTGACTCTCCTCGCGTACAATCCATATTACAAAAGCTAAAAGGCACACCAACATTAATTGATTCCTATACGGATTATTTTGGTGTCACTAAAAAACCCTACTTACAAAAAAGAACATCTTTGAATCTTTATCTAGCTCACAAAAAAGGGACTCTGGTTAAAGAAGCTCCTCCGGCTTATGGGATTGAAGGTGAGCCTCATTATTATTTTGTTCATGCCTACAACTGCATTTATGAATGCGACTATTGTTATTTGCAAGGGCATTTTGATTCACCTGATATTGTTTTATTTACTAACTTTGATGAAGTCGCCAATGATATGCACTCGCTCTTACAAAATAGGCCCAAAATTTGGTTTCACGCGGGAGAATTTTCTGACTCACTAGCGCTCTCTCATATTAGCGGCGAGCTGCCACTGCTCTTTGATTTTTTTCAGCATCGTACCAACGCTTATTTAGAATTAAGAACGAAGTCTATTAATATTCGTGAGCTAAAAAAACTGAGTCCGCTAAAAAATATAATCACTTCTTTTTCCCTTTCGCCGTTCGATATTGCTCGCACTCATGATCTAAAAACACCCAACTTAAATCTTCGTTTGAAGGCCATGAAGGAACTTGACAATCTGCAATTCCCTCTGGCCATTCATTTTGATCCCATTATTTATCAGGATAACTGCATAGAAGATTACCGCGAGCTTTTAGATGAATTAACCCAAACAATCTCTTTAGATAAAATTCAATATGTCTCTTTAGGCGTGGTTCGTTTTCCTTCCAATGTTTTTCATCAAGTGCAAAAAAATTATCCGACTTCACCATTACACCGAGCAGAGTTTATCACGGGCCCTGATGGAAAAATCAAATACCCAAAACCTATGCGCATGTGGATTTTAAATAAAATAAAAGAGCTATGTATAGAGTACGGTATAGCTGCTGATAAAATCTATCTGTGCATGGAAGAATAAATTTTCGTACGATTAGCATCTTGTCCAAACATCTCCATCGCTGTAAGTTGATTGTGACTGCGACAGTAATACTTAATATTAATCGACGAATTTGTCCCGCCTTTAGAAAAAGGTGTCACATGCTCAAACTGCAAATGCCTTTTTTCCGTGCAACGCTTACTACTCGCGCCAATATACTCACATTGATTTTGCGCGCGCGCGATTGTTACTGCTTTTACTTTGACCGGTATGTAGCGAGAATTCTTCTCCGCAGTCT
>Ga0163144_10007059_pt1 | contig 24675 bp, 24 predicted proteins | sample OliLak19BULKMAT1_FD_123175 | JGI IMG/M metagenome (GOLD analysis project Ga0163144, IMG submission 123175) | Freshwater microbial mat bacterial communities from Lake Vanda, McMurdo Dry Valleys, Antarctica - Oligotrophic Lake LV.19.BULKMAT1 | ecosystem: Environmental > Aquatic > Freshwater >... | reverse complement strand
GCCCCGCGTCGGGCGGACCAATCGCGCGCGCGTCCGGTGAAATCCGGACGGCAGTCGGGCTCATCGTTCGCCCGGCGTATGCAGATCAGTGGATGGAAGATTTGCGTAGATTTTATGAACGGTTTGCCGCCAGACTGCCAACACCACGGCCGGAGTGATTTCCGGAATCATAAAGAGCCACTCTCTCAGCTGATGGTGTCGCGCATCAAACACTGGCGAGTTCCACGACCGCTCAGGGTACATCGGCTCCGTCGTGAGCGTTTTTGAGGAAGACCCCATGAGATTCCCGTTAATCGCATGCGTCCAGCGAGCCGCCACCGCGCCGGGATATTGCGCTTCGGCAGTCCGCCACTCTTGGGCAATGTCACGCCACGTCGAGATGGCCGTCGGGTCATCCAGCGGACGTCCCTGCTTGGCACAAGCGGCCTCCCCTGCGCCGTAGGCTAATGTCCGGTCTGTGCTATTATTCAACCCAAGATTTGTTGCCTTTAGGACGTGAACGATATCCACCGGCGAGGCGGTTTTTACCCATCGACGAAGTGCGCCGGGCGATACAAGGATTGGAAGGCCACCGGGAGTCCAGTATTCATCAAGTTGATCATCCGCTGAATCAATAGACGCCTCCTCTTGGGCGGTATCTGTCTCTCTTAAGCTTTTGCTGCCGGGAAGACTACCGGAAAATTTGTCGGAAAGACTGCCGGAAAAATTGTCGGGAAGCCCGACGAGAAGCCTAACGGGAAGACCGCCGGGAAGACCGCCGGGAAGCCTAACGGGAAGGCCGGTGTGACGAAGGTGGTGCGAAGCGTCCGTGACGTCTTTGGGAGATGGCGGCTGGGTATCCGTGTAGTTTGGGTCTTCCCACACTGCGGGAATCTCGATCAGAGGCAGGTGATCGACCAAATTTGGGAGTACCGTTCCAAGTCTCGTCATCTCAACAGACTGGTCGACTGGCGGGCGAAGAATCAACCATCCGTCGTGTGAGAACATGTTGAGAAGAGGAGGGGCCATGGAGCAAACCACAAGAGAGAGAAATCAACGCGATTGAACACCGGAACGCCGTAGTCATCCCGAAAAGTACACCCAATCGGCTAGTAAGACTGCCTACAGTATACCGACCGACGAAACAGCAAATTCAAGGGAGGCCGGAAGGCGTGAGATAGCTCTCTTCAAAAAGGTAGTCCGGGTCTTTCTGTTTGCCTGACACACTACAAACTGGAGAAAAGTGAGGCCGAAAGATAGGATGGATGCTGGTTGAAAGAAACAGAAAGAAAATCCGGAGAAGCCGAGGAATCACCGCGAAAGCAGAATGCGAGAGGCTGGGCGGAACAAGGTGGCTCATAGAAGAGGGAAAACTGAATCCCGATTGGCGGAAAAAATCCAGAGTTCTTCTGTCCTAAGAGGGCTGCGGTTCAGAATTATGTCCATTGGCGGCGAAGCAAGGTGCCCGCGGGAGAGGTCTCGAAAGAGGCTAAAACCGAGGAGATTTTCTGATTCTAGAGACGAAACGCGAGGCCCGAGACACGAGACATGGGACACCCATACTCATTCACTGTTTCATAGATAGATTGATTCCTCGCATCTCCCCAACGTGCCTTCAATGGAAGATTTTCGTGACACAGGAGGCGCGTTGCCGTTCACACGTCGAGAGGATTCAGTACTAATGGCGCTGGGACCGTGAAGACATAGCTGGAATCCTGTCTTGCGACAGATCGGTCCTTGGCAGAGGAATATCGTACCGGAAAGAGGGATAACCCCACCAGCTAGTTGCAGGGGCAGAGGCCGTTGGCTTGACTCCGAGCAATGGAAATCGATACGTAATCACCCGGGTGCCAGGCGCAAGGTCGGCACGCATTTTTGGCCAGAGAGGGCTCGATAGAGTGCCAGGCAACCCGTAGACATAGACAACATCGCATTGGGGTAGCTGTGTCTTGAATACGTTTGCACGACGGAACCTGACACCAGGGTAAGGGAACACCCATTGCTTAAGCTGCGCTCTCAAAAAGAGCAGCCATGAGATCTCAATCCCTGTTGCCTTGGCTTTTCGGTATTTCGCAGCGTACCGCACGACCCGGCCGTCACCACTCCCGATATCGAGGAGGTGCTCTCCCGGCTTCAGATCAGCCAAGACAAACATTCGACGCATCGCCTCTCGGCTTCGGTTCGGAACATATGGGGCATGCGTTTTTGAGCGGCGCAACCCCACCACCACGCCGTAAATAAGGCAGGCAATGAGGATCAGTTCAGGGACGGTGAACAGAGAAAAGACCGCCCCAATCACATCAAGATATATTTTTATCGTCGGCATAGGTTTCCTTCAAGATATGGGACATCAAATATGAGAAGCGTGCTACAGATGGCATCAAGCTCTCGATAAGACGCGCAAGAGTGCTCCGCCCACGAAGGGCGAAACTTGGGAAGCCGACAAGTTACATAAGCATCTTCCCCGCCCTAACAGATGCGGCTCGCCGCACAACCGGTCAGGAAAAATACTAGAATGGGATAAAAAGGAAAAAGACAGAGATGATGGGGTCAGAGGGAACGAGCCCAGAAAAACAGTGTCCACACAGAGAGATGAGAGACTCTCTGTGTGAAGCAGAGATGACGCGAACCCAAAGGTCCGTGGGTATCTTTCTTGCTCCGGTTCTGTGTTCTGGCCTAAGGCGTTTTCTTTTTTCTCCCTTTCCGATGGGCAGTCATGAGTTTCTTTTCCTATCTTCACGCGGCCCGACGCCGGACATATCTCCAGCGTGTGGTGGCGGCGCTCTCGGTGGCCTTGAATCGCGGTGAGTTGCAGATTCTGCGCCGGGCAAGCCGCTCCTCTGATACGACGACGTCCTCCCGTCGCTCCACCATCACTTACGAGTTCTCCGTTGCGGGGCGAGCGGAGCAGGCGATCGTCGCAGGATTCTTCTTCACGCCGGACATTGGGGAAGAGATTGAATCAGGAACAGTGCTGGTGGCTGGAGAGGGTCACGTCAATCACCGAGAGACGAGACTCTTGATTCTTCAATCCCTCGCCCGGTCCTGCGACCAAGCGCTCCGGGGTGAAGATGCCGACCGCTTAGTCGTTGCTAAAGTATTTGTCGCAAACACGGACCTTCCGAATCAGTGCTCTATGGGTGACTATCACATGTGGACTCCACGCAAGCCAGCACCGTACGCGGCAACCTAACGAATTCTGGTCAGTGGTGCGGACACAAGCGATCTGGGCGAACTGTCCCCGACACTCCGTCCAAGGCGCTGAATGACGCCGAGACGAACCTCGCGATCTCCGTCGAGCAACCATGACTTGAGGACAGTCTCCGAGAGATGCACTGCGGGCGTCTGTATAATCAGACGACGCACAACTGACCACGAAGCCCGACTCGACGGGTCGCTTGCATCTTCTCGATACCTGCCGACAATAGCCGCGTGAGCGACCCCGCATCGAAGAAGGGCGGTGAGCGATTGGTACTTCTCTGAGTCCTGCGTCATTTCTCCGACGGAGGCATGAATAACCCGCAAAAAAAGCAGACTTGCCTCGTCGTCAATTTGACTCTGATGCCGTTCAATAAATGACGGAAGCTGACTAATCCAGAAAGCATTCATTGGGAGAGAAGCTTTGAGCAAGGACGACAGCGCAGCAAGGCCTTGTTCATACGTACCGCGGACCACCGCCATTCCCTCCATCGAGTAGGTATTCCACGCTCCTGTGGCGAGAATCTGAGATTCCGCCGCATCTCCCCATGACGGCGTCCGAAGCAAAAGACAAATCGTGTCGCTCATCTGCGCGGAGCTACCGACGCCGAGGTTGTAGTTATTGTATTTCGGTGTGCATTCTAAAATATCCGCGAGATCAGGCCCCCATGCTGCAGAAAAACAGTCCAAGCCTTTCGGAAACGCGGCGTCTGGAGTAATGGGAGCGCGCGGGCCAGACACACGCGGTGGTCGCATAGGGATTCGTGGAATCACGGGCATATCCCAACCCTCCATCTTTTGATATTGTGCCAGCCACCGCCCCGTCAGCGCTTCCCAATGCGACGCGATGTCGGGGTGCGTGTCGCTGGTCGGCCACGAAGCAGGGGTCTGGCGGACAGTGCTGTGCACCAGTGTCAGCCAATGTGCAACTTGGGTCGACATGATCGCATGCCAAAAATCGGGTGTGATGGCGGCGGGCTGAGACCGCTCAAATCCACCGGGAATCACACACGTCTCCATATTAGTGAGCCCCCGATCTGTGTCGCGAATCCAAAGATCTATTATATGGCTCGATGCGATATCCCGCTCCAACGCCGCCCGAACCAAGAGTCCATCCAGCACGGGGCTTGACCGACCGAGAAAAGCCGTGAGCCGCCACGCGGCTTGGCCTCCAAAGACCGCTTCGGCATCCTTCAAGTCTTGCGCGCGCAGCTCACTAGTGAGCAATAATCCAGCTCTCACAGGCGAGGAAAGCGTGAGACCCCATCGCATCCACGCCCTCGGATCAGCGGCGAGTGCTCCCTGTGGTCGAGCACCCCACGCTACGTCAACCTCACGAATAAAGACACGCGGGTCGAGGGGTGTCGTGAGAGTGGCAGGAAGAGAGAGGGCGTTCGAGGTCATGGCAGAAAGCGAGTAATGCGGTGAGTAATACAGTGCGTACAGCAAGAAGGATCTTTTCTTTGCTGGGCTTCAGCGGGGGCCTACCGCCCGCGACGTTGAGCGGAAGGAAGCACGAGCTCGCCAGTGGCAGGTAAAATAGTGGCGAGGCGCACGCGATCTGCGACAGACGCGCGCCACTCGGGAGAGCGCATCGTTAGGATGGGTGTACGGAAATCCTCGGAAGTCCACTCCCTCGGGATGAGAGCAGCAATCTTGGTGTAAAGCGCATTGTGGGCAGCGCCCCCCTCGGGCGTCTTCTTCCATTCTTGAAACTCAAAGAGGCGCTTGGTGATCTCTCTCGTTGAAGCGGCAGCCGGACCCGTGCTGCGATTGCGCATCGCTCCCGCAATGAATTCTTCTCGAAGTCGCTCTTGGGCAAAAAATGTTATCCGGGTGTCAAGCCCAGGCTGATGCGCGAGTAGGGTCTGCTCTGGCGGGGAGACCAGCATAGGCTCTGTTGTCGCTGACGTAAAACCAGCGACGCTTGGTGGGAGAAACTCGGTCCCCCCACTCTTCAAGGCCTCCTCCCACTCGTGACCGCGGGAAGCCCAGTCTGCAGGAGAGACGTGCTCATCAGGGTCGCTACGATTTGTCCACCAGTATTCACGCACCTCCGGGAGATCTTTCCATAGTCGTTCAAACTCGCGCACTTGCGTGAAAATCATTGCGAGGGTTCCACCAGTGGATGGAAACAAAACGACTTCACACGAATCGTCTGTGCCGCTGTAATCATGAGTGACGGAGTCTCGACTGGCACGGGCAGAATCTTTCCACCAATTTGTCACTGAGCGCATGACGCCAATCTCTGGATTAGCATCATGCAGCACGCCAAGAGGGGCGTCGAGAGCTGATGCGTCCAGCTCTCGTGTGATTAGACGAGCGATTTCCGTGGCACGACGTCGATCAAGGAGCGGGCCGAGTGTGCGACGAAATCTCTGGACAACCCGAGCAGCCTCGTCAAGCGTAAGGCCGTCAAGTCGCGTGCCTGCAATGTCAATACCCACTGAAGTACCTTGGCGAAAAGGAAGCCTGTGTTGATAGTCGGGCGCATCAACGCCCTTTCCTATCTCCTTCACTATACCGACCTGCAGGACGTTTCTCTTCGACGAGAGCGGGTTCAACTAGTCAAAAAACGCCCAGCACCACTAAATACACGGCGGCGGCTTCGGTTCTGGGTGATTTTTTTCGGAACATTTAATACATCGATCTAGACAAAACACTCCTCTGAATAACTGGTCACTGCCTTTCACCCGAAAGATGGGGCGCCGAGAGAGGGGCCGAGCCTGACGACGCTGAACTTACGGACTGCGTGAAACTCTCACGCAGTCAAGCGCGCCCCTCCGTGATAGAGCTACGGGGGAAATATCCGGATCTCTGCCACGAATGTCTCTTGCTCCTCAATCTAAGAAAATCCTTCAACTCGAAGAAGAAAAAAAAACGCACCTCTCTGAATGGTGGCCCGCCCGCGCACCTATCTTTGTCTTCTCTTCTCTCAGATCTTCTTTCCGGCACTTCTGTGGACGCTTCAAACGCACCCCTTCCAGTAGACTTGACGTCGCCTCGCCCCGCACCTAACGCGGCGAGCCCAGTCATCGTCTCGGCGCCACGTGATCGGTCCGAGGATCTTCAGCACGTCGCCGAGATGTTTTTCCCAGCCGTCGTCGGATTGCCGGCAAGTGACGTCTTCTGGACTGACGAGAGCGACTTGCTTGACTTCTGCCCCATCATCCCGGCAGGAGAAGGACGAGCGCGGTTGGTTGCCTATCAAGACCGCATTGAAGTCATTTGGGGTGTCGCAATTTCTTCGATCCTCTTAGTCGATGTCTTTGAACACATCGCGGCCACACAGGGGTGGGACACTGCGGAAACGTTCGGGGCACCGCCGTGGTCCAGTGAATGGGATTAGGCACATCGACGGCCTCTCGTCTTGGTGGGGGCAGCCGAGTCGGGCCAGAAACATTCAAACACCCGATTGGAGAGGCGTAGAGTTTGATCCTAAGGCCGTCGTTCGGCTGAGGGCTACCCACATCTCGCGGAACCGGCGCAGGCCGAGGAGTGGTTGGTGAGGCACAGTCTCGCGGGCCATCGCACGTTCGAGACTCTGCGGACCCTCACTGTCTTCCCCAACATTCGATAGGTCCTTTGGCGCTGAGGGGCTGCCCGTGTTCACGAGGGGCGGGGAGAGGTCCTGACGAATTAGATCGGAGGGTCTAGTGAGAGCCCCTTGGACAGATCTGGGCGTGGGAACGGCCGCACCAGCCTCTTCCAGTGACCCCTCAGGCTCGTTGCTGTAGTGTTCGCCACCAGTGACGCGAGCAGACGCGGCTTGCGGAACGGGGCGGCTTTGGGGCGGGGTGTGCCACGCGGGGAGAACTTCCTGCAGCGAGATTGGTTTCGCATCGAGGACCCACGGTTCGTGGTGGATCATGGTCATTGAGACAAGAGACGCAAATCCAATCGTCGTGCCTTGAATTGAATCATTGACAAACACCTCAACGCCGAGGGCTCGAAGACGGGCTTCTACAAGACCAGGATCTGGAACCCATTGCGCTAAAACGCCGGCGCTCGTTAGCGACGTAGCGGGATGACTGCCGCCGACAGCTTCTTCGCGGGGAAGACGTCGCTCTTGTACCTCGGGAGTTTTTCGTGCGGGGCTCCGGCGCCGCGCCCACGTAATATGGACGGGAACGGAGGGGCGAAGTTGGGATGGTCCTAGCGAGAAGTGGGAGGCTTCATCTAATTCGAGGTGTGACTCGTCGGTGCCCAGTGAGGCGGAAGACTCCATGGAAACTAAGAAAAAGAAAAGGAGGAAAAATGCGGGGCTTCCCGAAAACAGGGGCTCCCTGAAGGCTTTACTGTTTGACGAAGACACTTGGTATCGCTGCCGCTGCAGTAGTGCGGATTTCGTGCCAGCAGAAGGCTCTATCCAGATATTTCAAAAGAGATTATTGGACTTGGCGGTCTGCGAGTCTGGCGAATCCGCTGAGCAGAAATATTAGGCGCGGATTCCGAGTCTTTTCAAACAGCCAAAGTCTCAATCCTCAAGAGTATCGGTGGAGTCACAACAGGCGAGGAAGCCGTTTCTCTGCTGTTCTCGCAGGGTCCTCGTCAATCGGTCACAGAACGCCGGGACAAAAAAGTGTCCTATCCTGAGACTCAATCGCGATTCCCCAAGACACTCCTCTGGCATCGGCTAAACAGGGGAGGCCTAATGAAATTCGACGCACAGCGTGGGCTTCCCTCCTTTTCAGAACGATGAAAATTTCCCCATTGGTACGAACGATCGCAGGCCTCGCGCTCCTCTTTGCCCTGCTTGTCGGCTTCGTCGTTCCGCTGCTGCCGGCCACGCAATGGATTGGATGGGTCGTCGTGCTCGGGTTTGTGGGAGGATTCGGTGGATGGTGGTGGGCGTCACGACGACAAACGGCGGTTCGGGGTGGCACCGCTCCTGAAACATCGCTGGACGCCTACGTCCGCTCGCAGGCCACGGACTGGGACAAGCGCACAGGCGCTCCTGACGAGGCAGAAGGGCAGCCGGAGGACGAAGCTTGGCGGGCGTCTTTGTCTGAACCTCCTGTGTTTGAAGAGGACGAAGACGGCGACGACATGGGTGGAAGCCGTGTGCCTTCTCATACGAGATAGGCGCGAGCCGCATTCGACGCACCGCTGGATTCGCCGCGTGCAACGGCACCGTGCGCTTGATCTTCACCGTCGCACCAGAGGCCCGGGCGCATAATCGACTTGTTGTCGAAATGCTCTCGGGCCTCTGATCTTGAGGGATGGCGGAGGAACAATGAGACACCACAGCAGCCTTCGGTACTAATATCCGTTGAGGGCTACGGCTTCTTTGCTTGTGAGAAGGCCTACCGGGGAACCACTGATGTGCTCTGTGGGGTGAAATCGCCGCGACGTCGTTCCGGAAGACTTGGCCAATCACTTTGGCCAGATTGGAGGCCGATGAGGTACCCCTGCTCGCTGACAATCAATCCAGCAGCGAGTGGCGCCGTCAGCGTGATCGCCCACCGACCGAGCTTTGTGTGTACAACGGTTCCGTGGATGAGCCGATCGTTGTGTGGGCGACCGGGAAAATGAAGCACCGCATCAACTGAACTTCCAATGCTAGGTGTTTGGGGGGTCAGCGCAATACCGACACCGTTCTCGCTGATATCGCTGACGACCAACTCCGTGGTTGGACTCAGGCGGATGCGTGGGGCAGCAGCTGAGGGATACGTCACACGGAGCTCGCGACGATTATTGGCGACTGGGGTAGATTCGTTAGACATCAATGAGGTGTCGGGGTTTGGCGAAGGGTCTCAGAAGGATAGCGCAAGAGGCTTGCCATCTGTGATGAAGAAGGTACGCCTAGGGGCCTAGGATCGTCACACTAGAGTCAGATTAAAGAGGTCTGTCATGCCTCACGATATCGGGAGGACTGCCTCTCTTTCTCCGGCGGACAACGGGTGCGTTTCACCAGGGGCAGTGGGTGGCTCATTCTATCACAGAGAGGGAGACTTTTGGCCGTTGAGCGCGACTAGCTTGCGAGCGGCCCAACAGTCACAGCTATGATAGATTTATCTCCGGTCCGACCGGATCATCTTCACCCTAGGAGTTTCTCCCATGCTGCGCGAATCTCACAGCTCCCCACATCTATTTCTTGCCATTCGCCTGAAGTCTGGTGAAGTGCGCTATTTGGACCCGGCGGCGTGGAATGCAGGAGACGTCGAACTTGAGTCTCGCAATGCGATGACCGGTCGAGATGGCGGACTGATTCTGCGGTCTCAGGTAGCCGAGCTTGTTGGCCCAGTCTCAATTCAGTGGTCCTCTTCAAGACAAGTAGCCTAAGAAATCTGAGGGATGAGACTTGGTCCCGGCCAAGAACTATACAAGCAAGCAATTTGTATGAGAGTCAGGCATCTTGCCTCAACCTATTCTCTTCCTTCGTTCCTACTCACCATGCCCGAGTTCGCTCTTGTGTCAACCGCGGTGCCCCGCAGCTCTCTTCGCCCACAGCCCCTCGGCGTCCGCTCGCTGATGCCGGGGACATACACGAGGGAGGAGCAGTCCAAGTTCTCGTGGCGAATCGTCCCGTATGCGGTGCTCGACATGTCTCCGATTGAGGCACGAGCCCGTTGGAATGTTGTGTTCGACCGGCGTATTCATGAGGTTGGTACCGTCGTTGGCAGCACGCTGCTCGTCGATACAGGGGACCGACCAGTGTGGGTTGAGATTGGGTTGAGTGAGTTGCACCCTGAAAAAGTCTGTTTCTTTTCTCCGACTGAAACACCCAAAGGCGATGGGCTCGGTATTCGTGGTCGAGATGTGATCGCGAACTTTGGTAAGGTATTGGTAGCTCTTGGATTAACTCGAGAGCAGGTGACGATGCTCGATCTTTCTGATCTTGAAACGGCTCGGCCTGTTCGATAAAGAGAGCCTCCCAAAACAAGCAAGAACCTCACTATATAGTTTCCCAACAAAGGCCCCCCGCGGGGTCTTTGTCATTTCTGAGAGGAAGGGAAAGGCCTGTATCTACCTGCCGAAAATCTGCCGGGAACGAAGGCAGCTTCTCCGCTCAACAGTGGGAAAACTGTGGTACAAAAACGCCTATTGCCCATGACGTGCGTTTTTAGCTCTCTCGGGACCAATCAAACCGGTATAGTACACTATCTCTCAGAGGCCATCCGCCCGTCGCACGCTTCTTTTTCTCGACTTTTGCCATGTTAACAATCCCACGTGCTCCCCGTTTGCGACACACAGGACGCATGATCGGGGTTTGTGCGCTTGCCTTCTTGCTTACCGGCTGCCCAGAGACTGGTGCGGACAACATCGTGGCCCCGATTGATGCGACCAGCTGCATCCTCGGAAGAATCAAGGACGGGGATACCATTGTATGCACTGACGGACGAACCGTGCGACTGCTCTCAGTGGATGCCCCAGAGTCAGCGCAACGCCTTGGTCCCCAGGCAACAGCGGCACTCGCTCAAATGGTTCCATTGGGAGCTTCACTCCGTCTTGAGTTAGACACTCGACTGACCGACTCCGGTGACCGAACACTCGCATGGGTCTGGCTCGGTAACGTCTTGATTAATCGCCAACTCGCACTCGAAGGCTATGTGGCGCTGCTCATCGTGCCGCCGAATACCTTGCATTCTTCTGCGGTGCGAGCCGCCGTTATCGATGCCCTAAACTCCGACCGCGGTCTCTGGGCACAAAACTTCGCCGCGTGCCTTCCGGTAAACTTTCGAGCTGGACTCTGTCGCGACTGACGGGACTATGTCGGATTTTCCCACACAAAAGGCGCATAACTACGCGCCGCGCACGGTCACCCTTCCGTGGAGATTTGTGGCATACGACGAGCCTGACGGCGAGGGACTTGATCTCGCACGCCGTCTCAAAACTGCCTCGAAAAAGACGCGTCAGCAGGAAGGCACGACATCGCTGACGCTCACCGCAAGTGCCTTGCTCTCTCTCGTATCACACCAAGGAAACGAACAAGTACTGATAGAATGGATGGCGGCAATACACGGCCAAGGAGGTACGAATGATCTCATGGTCTCTGGCTACCAAGGACTTCGCCTCGATCCGGCGACAGGCGCACGCAGCTTCGTGGTCGATTCCGTAGAGGTTGCGCGACTCGAAAACGGCATTGCTGAGGCGAATTTTTCGTCCTCCGGCATGACCAGCGAAAACGCATTATCTCCGGCTGTCTCGTTTGAAGAATCTCCGAGAGAAGGACCGAGGCATCTTCGGGAGCGAACGGTGGCATGGGCCGTGTTTGCGACGGCCGCCGTTGCTGAAGGCATGACGTGGACGCCGCTTTTGGATACCTGGACTGCTCTCTTATCGCCCCCAAACCAAAAAGAAATTAAAGAGCTCTCTGTCGCGTTGCGTGTAGATGCGCGTGTGTGGAGCAATCCATCAGTGACGTCGGAAGTTCAACGAGCTAAAACAGTGTGCGGAGAAGACGTTTTTCTGCAATGCATTAAGCGCATGCCGGATCTTTGGATAGCTCGCGCCGCGACGTTAAGACATTTAGCCATTGAGCACGCGCCGCTGCCAGAAGACGTGGAGGGCTGGATGCAACGACATCAGCCGTATGTGTCACAAACACTGAGCGCCAAGGGAGGAAAGACGCTCTGGGTTGAGGGAATGCTCCTCTTGATGAAGCGCGAAGATATCCCCGCAGCTGTACTCCAGCACGCGTGGGAAAAAGTGGCCCTTCATCCGACATCCAGAGAACAAGCCTTTCCCTCTCTCGTGGCACTACCGCCCGGCGTGCTCAGAGATGAGAAAGAGTCGTGCATCCAATGGGTGATAGAGACTGTCCATCAAGGCCTCTACCCAACAGACCTCCAAGCACAATGCGAAAAAGGTAGTCCTCGCGGAGATGTGCCAGAGTGGACTTCGAGCCTACAAAAGACCACCCCCGAAGACACCGTTTCGGAAAAAACGCACACCTACGGCATCGTATTCATTGACGTCGCAAAGAAGGCTATTCTTCCCTCTCTCGTGCTGTGCGCTACGCTGCCTCAGCCTCAGAAGCTGAAGCGAGGACACTGTCCGGGAGACTCAGAACTCGCCCAACATGGAGTTCTCCTTGACCAAATATTGAATCGCCTTGACAAGCTTGGCATCGTTCGTGAAACGGTTTCCCAGAACCTTTGGCCAGCTCTGGCCGGCGAAGTCGTCCGCGCAGCACAGCTCGGCGGAGTCATTGAGCGTATTCATCATTCTGACGGAGAGCCCTCATTTGAGACAGGGCGGTGGAACCCCGTGACGCCGGGGATTCACGAGCGTGTTTTTCAAAAAGGATTTGTGAGCGTTGCGTCCTGCCAGTCGCTCGTCGTGTTGAACGATATCAGATGGGTCAGCCGACTGCTGATCGAGGCACAAGAGCGCACACTGGTGACCAACATGACTCCTTCTCCCACGCTACGGAGGGGATTGCCATCGAATCTAGGCGAGTACTCTGTGGTCCGACAGGTATGCAGTCTCTGGATTACCGCACTGATTGAACGGCGAGATCTTCCCGATGCCGAGGTGATTGATTTTTGTCTTCGAGTGGGACCAGCAATACCGGCTGCTGTCAATGGGCCAGTTCTTCAGAAACGACCGACACTCTGGGGGGATACGAGAATCCAAAATAATCCTCTGTGGCTCAAAAGAGTATTTCTTGGCGCTGGAAAAAAAGACTCAGCCGTCTTCCTCTCGGCGGTCGCTCACGATCCGCGTATTCCAAGTGAGACGATAGCGAATCTTGTTCGAATGTTCGTCTCGGACGCACCAGAAGTCCATGTACATCACTGGGTGAGCAAACTTCTAGAAGAGGGACCAGAAACACTCCACGCCTTGCGACTGTGGCCAATCGCCCAGCGAGAGATTCTCTTGGCACCAGCGAAGGAGACGAGAAAAATTGGGCTCCGCCTCGTAGCACGTGGAAAGTCAACAGATGCACATTCGGGTGACGAACATCCTGCTCAATAGCAAAAAAGACAGAATCTCCCCGGTTTCACCAGCGGGGCCGAAACGAGAAAATAAACATCCTGTCGGGGAAATCCCTACGGTGAGAGACCGAAATGACCTCTTTCCCACCTTTCAGATTAATCAAAAAAAAAGCCTCCTGAGCGTCCTTTGGGTATCGCTGGCACTTTCCGGGCAGAAAGGGTTGTTTAACCCCCACACTGCAGCATACTTTCATGAACTGAGGGATGGCACCGCGGTGGGGCTTAAACAGAATGCACGGATAGTACAAGCTCATGAAAATGACACATTTGTTTGATGCGGGTGTATACTATTTAACGACACTATCCGCGGAAAAACTAGGCCCGTGTCTGCAGATAGATAAAGATTTGGATTAAAAATAATGTATCGCCCTAACGTCTTCTCGAATTAGCATTATGGCTCCGGTGGTATTACTCGTCGATCCGCTGACAGAAACCCGCCAAATGTTGGAGCTTCAGCTCCAGCATCGAGGGACGCACGTGGATAGTGTGTCTGACCAAGACGAGGCGCTCGCTCGTCTCGACGTGCTGCAACCACACCTTATTCTCGTCTCCGATAGTGGCGCGACGGATGAGTCCGTTGAATGGTTCCTTGAACGGACGAGAATTCTGCTACAGTCTCCAGGAACGTACACCCCTGTCGTCATTATCACGGCCGTCGCTGAGACAGCGGTGCACAGGCGCTGGAGAGCCCACGGCGCGGATGACGTTCTTGTGATGCCGATTGCCTTTGAGGATATTCAAGCGCGGTTAGATACGCTACTTCGTATCCGCTCTTTGCATGAAGAAATAGCCCGACGCAATACGAGCCTCGCAGAAACCACGGCGCAATTGGCACGGCTTGTCGATACGGATGCGCTGACCAACATCGGGAACAGGCGCTACTTACAGCATCGACTCGACGGGGTGGTTCAACAAGCACACGTCACACGAAGGCCTGTGTCGGTGCTTCTCGCAGACCTTGATCACTTTAAACAGATTAACGATACGTGGGGGCATGCGGTTGGCGATCGTGTACTCACAGCGGTTGGACGGGTTCTCAGCGACCAATCCAGAGCGGGGGATGCGGTTGGTCGATGGGGAGGAGAAGAATTCCTCCTCGTGCTTCCTGACACACCAATAGAAGTCGGTATACAAGTGGCAACTCGCTTAGTACAAGGCGTGCGAGACTTGCTATTACTCAGTGACGATGGTGACCATATTGCCGTCTCTCTTTCTATTGGAGCCGCAGAAATGTGGACACACCGTGCGCTTCGCCCAGAGGCGCTCGTCAGTGTCGCAGACCAAGCGCTCTACCAAGCTAAACATACCGGGAGAAATCGCGTGATGGTTGGCGCGACTGCGGAAAGCCCAGCGAGCGAACGACGCGCACCACAAGCGCGAAAGCGCAATTAGGATTCTCTCTTATCGTGGACGCGTCACGGTACTCACTGTGGCTCCGGTTGGGGGTATATTCGCGCCCGTGCTCCGCCCGAGAATGCGCGTGGCGATCAGGCGAATATCCTTTAACGGATGCAGGAGCACGGGACGCATCGCTGATGGAAGCAGTCCAGCACGGTCGAGAATATCGATCGTTTGCAATGGAGTGTGGTCGACGTTGAAGCTTTTCGCTCGTTTGTCCTCTGGGCTCGAGCTGTATCCGATGAATCCGCTGAGAAATTCGTCCCCGAATCTTGAGTGCGGGCGTTCAATCGGATTATGATTGAGAATAGTCATTAAGGCAGGGCCCCAGTACGGATGCTGAATGACTGCGTTTAGTCGAGGTCCTAACTGTACGGCGGGGCAATCACTCAGCAAGAGTCTCGCTGTCGCAGAGGCGATCATGATATCGTATGCGTTGAAGACGCCAGTGCGCTGAAATCGCGTTGCGCCGACCGCTGGAGGAGCATTCTCTTCAGGGATAGTGACTCTGGTAAGCATTGTTGTAAGACTATCCCACGTGTCTAGAAGAACCTCAAAAGAAGCCCCCTTGTGCGAAGATAATAGTCCGATGGTGTCTTTCATCTTCCATTCTGGAATTTCTTGATAGCGACGGAGAGACCTCTCAAAAAGAGAAACATCGTGAAGCCCACCACGAGCCAATTCGCGCTGTATCGGTGCCGCTACTGATTCACGCATGAGCAGAGGGCGCCCGATGTTTCTCAGCCACGTCTGATGGTCCACCGTTGCCGCATCGATTGCTGTAGCCATGAGGTGGGCTAGTGCCTCATCAGGGGCAATATTCGATTTGGCAATTTTGTGCCAAAGGTCTTTCCTTTCAGATCGAAACCGTGTCTCCCCGCCGCTCTTGAGAGCGCATCGTGTTGGATAATCTCTTTCTAGGTGTTCTAGCGAGAACAAGGCGCTGAGGACACTTGGCGTGGGAATGAGTTTCGACGTCGACACTGCCGAGACAAGTGCGCCGCGAACATCAGGGGACGTGTGTGACGCCATGCGGATGACGAGGCTTTCGGGGAGCGCCGCGCCGCTGCCAACAAGATTAATCAAGACACTTGTGCGTTTTTCTTTGGAAAGCTTGTCGATCACTGACGGTGGAACATTGGGGTGCCCGACGAGAAGCACAAGCTCTTCTGCGCTCAGGTCTGTGCGGAATCGAGCTTGAATTTGTTCAGGAAGCACCCCAGGGTGCGATAGGCATGCCACATGCAAAGCCGGATGGTCACTTGGCGTATCAAGCGTGCGCTGAACAATATGTGCCGGAGTGTTGTGGTTGCGCACCACTGAAATGAGCAGCTCGACATTCATCGACTGAAGCGCCTCCTCACCTAGGCGTTCGAGTGTTGCTGGGGGCGTCATCGGATTCTCCCCGACACAGCGCACCACAAGAGGAGAATGGTCGTGGCTCAACTCTTCGAGAACACGAGGCGTCGTGCTTGCATGGGCGGCTCGGTAGCGACGGTTGACGTGTGCATGCATCCCGAGCACGCCGAGCAGTGCGGCCCGAAGCCTGTCAGGTGTCGCTTCAGGATCAAGAGCCATATCTAGTGCGAACGCCCCAAGCCACCCAGTGCGCTGCTCTTCAGTTATTTGGTTTGATCTCCAGTCAGACTCTTCCTCCCGAATCGTCGGGAGGGACAACGACTCAAGAGACTCCCTCAGTCGTCCAGTAGGAAGCGGAGTCGTCGGGCGGCGCCACGACTGGTCAATATTACCGGGAATTTGAGTCTTCATCTACGCACTATACCGTGTTAGACGAGTGAAGTCGAATGGTGCTTTTCCCTTGAATTTGGATGCGGTATCTTTTGATTGTGCGGAATGCATGCAAATTCCTAGCTGCGGGTCTGCTAAGCGTCGTATCATTTGTTGTAGTAGTTTCAGCGGGACTTTTTTCATACTCTTGTCCCCTCGAAGTCAAAATAAATACATGTCGTGCGGTATCGGTTTAGTTTGGCCGAGGCCCAAGCAGACCTCTGTCGGGCCATCACGTTTCTGTCAATTCTCGGTATACTCCGGGCAAAGTATCGCCCGACCCGGGACATCTTCCACACACTATCCGTATTTTTGTGATGACGATATTTGACCCGACACTGCGCATTGGATTTGTAGGTACTGACCGAGTATGGGCAGACAGCCTCAAGCACCTTGGATGGTCCGTTGACCACCTGAATCAACACGCGGACTTGGCTTCCTATGCGGTGATCCTCTGGGATCTGCAGCACTCCCCGCTACCTCAATACCTTCCTCAAGACCTCGGCACGCGCCCAGCACTCGCCTTGGTGAATCCAAGCAATAACGCTGCGTGTCGAATTTGGTTGGAATCCGGTGCGAGCGACATGATTGAGGTACCCTGCAGCCTCCTCGGACTACAGCAGCATATTCGCCAAGTTCTTGAGGTGACGGACCAGCTGACGCGGCGCGTACGTCATGCGTGGGAGATGCGCACGGAAATTGAGCGCCACTTGCCGTTTCTTGCTGGAAGCTCGCCACGCTTAGCCGATGCGGTGTGGAAGCTGGCAGGGGCTGCTGGATATTCTCTCGCGGACTGTCAAGTCCTCGTCGTGGGGGCACTCGTTTCAAGTCAGCCACTTCTTCAGGTAGACGCTCAGGAGTTTCTGCGAGAGGGACCCTTGTCTGCATCGTTTGCGACAGATCTCGTCAGGGGGTATGCGACGCGTCGGGCCCCATTGTGGCTCGCAGGACTTCCGAAGGCATGCGAGATTTGGGAGCAAAGGCATTGGCGTTGGGACGGACAGCTCTCCCCACAACGCCCAAGCTCTGTCGCGTCGCTCGTCGCGGTGGCAGATACCTATATCGCCCTCACAAGCCCTCGGCCGTTCCGAACTCCCGTCTCGCAACACCAAGCGATGGAAGAAATATCCCGATGCGCAGGAAGTCAGTTTGACCCAGTCATGGTCAGTCTTTTACGGTCAACCCTTGAAACGACGCTGGCCATGGGTCAGCCCGCGGCTGCAGATCTTGGAAGTTGGGGAGAGCGTGCGGGACTCGTGCTGGTAGAGAGCCTCGTTCGTGTCGCATAATTGAAAGACACTACTCCGCGGTAGATTGCGTGGTGAGTGTCTTCACCGTCTCTCCTCGCCTCGATGTCGGCACTCTCACACATGCAATCTCGCGTTGAGTCCTTCTTTGGTCGTTCCGGCCCAGCAACCGTGGCTGATATTCAGGCAGCGGTTGTTCGGCTACACCCTCGAAGTATCACGCCACCGGTGGCTCCCTTTGAAGACATCTCTGACGAGTCTCTTCGCGTAACTCGACAGCTGTGCCAATGGTGGGGAGAGCAATCCTACCGCTTGATGTATCTTCTTGATGAAGCATCATCAGGGCGGCGAGACTCCTTTATTCCGCTGGTGCCGATTGAGGGATCTCTGCGCGGTCTCACACAAGACACTCCAAGTAGTCTTGTCGATGATCCGCAGATCATCGCAGCGGTACTTGACGGCTATCGCGCATCGACAATTCAAAAGACACCTTCAGGCAACCGTTTCGGGAGTAAAACCGAGTCGCTCCCGCACAGTCGTACAGCTTAATACCTAGAATCTGACGCATGGACGAGGCACCCAAAAGAGAGAGAACGGAGTGCCAGCACCGGAACCCGTCTCTTGTTCTTCTGTTCAAGCACCCCCTAAAGGGAAATCAGCTGAACCGGTGGCTCAGTTAAAAATACCTCAAGTGGCATAGTCATGCGCTCATCGCCGGCTCGAATGACGAACTCGTACGGTCCAGCATGGGGTAAAATCAATCGGTCGACCGTCACGAAAAAAGGCTTTATAATCCACCCGACTTCTTTGGGAGCTGTAAAAGACACAGTAACGACCGTTTCCATGAGTCTTTCGCCATCCGCATCAAGGAGACTGAGTAAAATCTCTTGCGGGTGGTCGATTTCTAACCCCACCGCTTTGACGGCGAACGCAACGACAAGGCGGTCGACTTGTACGGGTAAAGCCGGAGCATTGACTGAGTGAAGGAGGCCGATCAAATTCGGTTTCCCGTCAAGACTCAAAAAAGCATGGTCACAGAGGTGTGCGTACAAGATCTGCATAGCTGTAAAGAAATGTTTGATTCGCTTCCCACACGATAGAGGGCCTCTCTCTCAGACCGCGGGCCGGCATGTGGCAAACAGTAATGTGCGTTATTACCGAGCGGGAACAGCGGGGACCGCGGCAACTGAGGCAACTGAGGCAACTGAGGCAACACGCTGAACGCGGGCCGTGTCACTTCCGAGCGGAGTGAGGCCGGAGATGCGAGCGGAAGACGCTGCGCGGGCGAGTGGGTCTGGCGCGTGAGCGGCGACGCAGAGACTGTCTCGCAGTGCCGTGCCACAAGGGACGAGATCAATGACAAAAAGGAATCGCTCGGTCACTCGAACCTGCTGCTCTTTTCCAGGGGAGCCTTCCCACAGTAGGGCCTTTGCTCCAATGCTGACACGAAGACGTCCGAGGGTATCCGACATAGGCATGGCATCATCAAGAACGAGCTGTGTGCGAAGCTTCCGACTGTCGGCATGTTCGACCGTTCCTGCCTCCGCAAGACGCATAACGTCTGTCGCGCGCGCCTCATCGGTTTCCATTTTAAGCGCAGCCTCAACGCCAGTAATCGTTCCAGCCGTTCCATCAGAGCGGTACTCGTACCGCAGCCGTGCAAACTGCGGAGCCAAGGTTCGAGCCATCGTTTCGCGGGCAGTGTGCGCGAAGAGTCGAAGCTCGGTGTCAGACGGAGCCTGCATAAAGACTGGAGCGGTCTGAGATGCCTCGTATCGCAATACCACACCGCCAATCACGAGAATACAGGCTGTGACAATCGGTGCAAGACCAAGGCGTCGAAATACACCACAAACCCCAACGATAACACGCGTTGGGAATGAACGAATTTCGCTAAAGCGGGTGACTGGCGTTGCCTGTTCGTCTCGAATTTCCGTATGCTGTGTAGACATAAGCTCCTGCTGTTGTGGGTGCGGATCAGCGCGGTCGAAATTAGGGATACTCAGTAGAAAAACGCGCGATCCTAAAAAAGTCACGTGGGTGGGTGGCCCCGTTACTTAACCACTCTACGGGGTGCTTCGTGAGACATCTGTTTGCTATTGGCGAAAAAGAGGTTCTTCACAAAGAGCCCTGCTCGATATTTTTAGAAGACACACTGTAGAACACAGCAAAAGTTTCTTTGAACGCGGAGACTGACCTTAGATGCCTCAGCGAGCTCTAGGGAGTCGTCGCTGGTCCCGTAGTGGGAATCCGTTGGCTTTGCAGAGGCATCACGTCAAGGGCGGAAGTCCTCACTTTCTTGCGAAGACCGGTTCGAATCAGAGACTTTTGTTTGGTTGGCGTTTTTTTCTAGCTTTGGCGGATGTATCGGTTTCTGACAGCTCATCTCGAACCTCCCCAATCATTCGGATGGCATCAAAACGTTGCTCTTTGTCTTGGCTCGTTAACGCATCGCGGAGACCGGGTACCATCAATCGCCGCTGCGCCGGGGAGGCTTCGTCCCATTGGTCCTTTGCAGCGCGCCAGTTATTTTGAACAACAGCGGGCCAGAGCTGAATCCAAATATCATCTGGAAATATATCTCGAAAAACTTGGGCTTTAAGAAGAGGATTGACGCCTGCCGTCTCGATAGTCTTTACCGCTTCCCTCGCAATCGGACCCATCCAAGCGGTAGCGCTCTCCCATTCTTCGTCAGAAAGTCTTCGCCGATGTGCGTGCAAGAGATCAGCCCACTGGACCAGTAGAGAGCCAAGGTGGCTAGCATTCTTTGAGTATTGAAGATGCTGACTCATGAAGCGCGCCCAGTCATCCACCGTCAGCGCAGTGTCGTTTGCCATTGACCGAAGCCCAGACGTCGCGAGGTTTGCTGCGAGAGTTTTCACGAGACTTTCTTCTAATCGCTGACAACGCGCCATCTTCGCCACTGAATCACCTGAGACATCAAGTTGAGGTGGCGACATCGAAGGCTCCGTGCGATTCCGTTTTTCGTACTCGATTCTGTCGATCAGGTCTTGCTGCCGGACACGAAGAGCCTCGCGAGTCGCTGGAGTCTGTTCCCGTTTTATTTCTTGTGTGACCGTGTCAAGGCGCTGACGTAATTCTTCTGGATCAGCCAAGAGGTCTTCTAGGCATCGAACCGTTGCTTCGCGTGCCTTGGGCCGTAAAAGGCGGATCGCTTCATACTCGGCGTGAAGCGTCGCATCTGCCTCTCCACACTGTATAGGCTTGGCAACGGAAGCAGGCCCCCACGCAGGATGCTGCGATATAATGGTTAAAATTCGGTCTCGGTGTTCGCTGTGGTCGGGAAGCGCGTTAATAAGCACCTCAAGCACAGGGGCTGTCAATCCTGCCTGCGTCAGTGCGATGTAAAAAAGGTGCGAGTTTTCCCTGTCCACGATGGCTTGTTTCATCAACGGGATAGCGCGTTCGACTCGTGTGGCGGCCCACAGTGTCACTAATCTTCCGAGCGCGGCGATCATCTCACGAGATGATCTTGGATTTTGCCAAATTTTTCCCCGGAGACCTTCGCTTTGGTCGGCGACTTTCTGGGCCTCGGTGTCGCGCTCCCACTGTGTCATTAGCTGTGACCATTCTGGGGACAAATCAACACCGTGGTTTTCAATCTCATCGAGAAATCTCGAGAGACGAGCCACAGGGAGTTCTCCACCCTGATCGTGGTGATTGTGCCACGTGTTCAGCCAGTAACTCTCGTATTGATGATTCAGTAACGCCTCCGGTGCGCCGCTAAATCCCGTAGGCAAAGTATTTCCCCATCGTTGAGCAATATATCGTTCTGAGCTGGCGCTTTTAGGTTTTTGGCCTGTCTTCTTGTCCCAGATTTCTTCGAGTGACCGCTGAGCTGCAGCGCCGAGGGGCGGCGGAAGCAAGGCCGTGCCAACCTGTCGTAGATCGCCGTCTGAAAGGTGCTGGAAGAGGGGACGCAGCTTTTCCGGGGCGATCTCTCTAATAACGATGGGTGCTGATAGCCACCGTAAGATGGAATGGCGAGACCAGTTTGTCCGTTGTGTTAAGGCCCGTTCAAGAAGGGCTGCACACACCTCTTCCATCGACGCATTGTGGTGGCGGGTTGAAAACCGATGTCGGTCACCGAACTCCTCCATCCATGAGTCCATCGCATCTTCAAGACCGTCCTCGGGACACTGGCGCGCTATCGCATCCCAACGAGAGCGTGTCATCCAAGCTGTGTCCCAGATCTCAAAGTTACGTGTGATGCTCATGGTAAAAAGCTTTATCGGAGAAGAGTGCTCCACCCTACTATGTTTCAGCCCCCGATCAACCACACGGGATATGCTCAATCGAGGAAACAACGAATATCCCCGTCAGTCTAACCAATGTTAGGGGGCAGTCATTTGCGGTGGAGTCCTAGTTGGCGGTCTCGTCGCTTTTCTTTAAAGCTGCAGCGAGTCGAATCCCAGTCTCGCGTGTGCCTCTGCTTTTACTGAGTAAGAAGACGCGAATAGCAGGGATACTCGGTGGCGCAAGTCGCACCTCGGGCATCGCGAGAAGAATTTTCAAGACAGATCCAACCTCGTCAATGGTCGGAAGAAGTTGCGCGGGCCACGCGGTGTCTGGCAATAAGCTTGGTTGATATCTTGATACATCAACCTCGACCCCGTTTTGAGTCTCCGCGGAAAAATAACTGCTTTGTGATGTACTGGCACCTGTCTCCTCGCGGGTGAATACGTGACGGTCAATGAGATGGTCTAGATACGGTTCAATCGCTTGGGAAGCGCCCGATGCAAACCCGAGCATGAGCTCATGAGAGCCTGTTTCACTCAATCGGGTGAAGGTTCGCACCGTCGCTAATGCGTTGAGTGTTCGGGCGAGCACGATGGGAGACAAAAGAGACGCTTGCCATGCGCAAAAAATAGTATGTATTTCTTGCTCGCTTCCCACGCCGAAATCCCAAAAACTTTTTAACGTAGCGGTGGCTGCGGCATAGGTATCAGAAGGGGCCATCGCATCCCCCTGAAGCTCCCTTCGTATTTCGGCACTGATGCGGGATTGAAGCAGTGGTACATCTAAAAGGAGTAGCGTCGCCGCCTGTGGGGAGTGACGGAGCCACGACACGACAAAGCCGGCGAGAGCATCTTTCGAAATTTCTCTCTCACCCGATGCGACTAGAGACTCGTGCACCAACGTCGTCGTATTTTTTAGAAGCCTTAAAGCCATATGCTTAAAAAACGGATTGGTACTAGACGACATAAATTGATTCGAGAAGAGAGCGGGTGTTTGAAAAATAGTCTATAGGAATACTCTCTTTCGCGGCGGATGTTACTCCAGAGCAATCTGTTTCTGAGCGAAAAAGCACCGTCGGGGTTCCGAATTCCCTACGTCGTGTTCCTTGTCCACCGCGCCGACACGAAACCTCACTCCGAACCAGCTCTTTCCTTTGAGGTAGAGAGTGATTCAGAGCTCACTCTTTGGATGTAGAGCGCAGATTTAAACTTCTTTCCGCTACTACGTGTCAGCATAGGGCGGACGATACCCCAACGGGCTCGCTCGGGAAATGGCTGGTCGCCAAGACCAAGTACCCAGAGGAGAGATACTGCTGAGATAGGGTCTCTGCCGTCAATGGCCCACGTGTCATTGAGTCGGAACAAGCGCTCGTGAGCGACGCGCCAGCTCGGAGACCACTCCAAAATCATTTTACCCCAGAGCATGCGAGCGTAGGGATGAATGCGCCCAGTTTCGCGCAGCTCCCGCATCGTTGCATCCCACAACGCGTCGCCTGTCGTGCCGGTTTCCAACGCTGTATCACCGGGGTCAATCGGCGTTGTCGTCCGGTCGATCTCGTGCTCATTCAACGTGCGCTGGGCCCACTGCGGCACCAAATCAGGTCGAGTGACGTCTCCGACAGACTGAGCCCAGTGAATAGAAATATCGCGACGCGTCCAGACTTGGTCAAGCCAACGCCTCGGGCCCGACGCCAAAGCGTCAGGCGGGCGTTGAGTATCGATAACACCTCGCTCGATAAGATGACGGAGAAGGCGGCCGGGACTGACGTGGCCAAAATGAAGCGCCGCCGAGAGCGTGCTATGACTTCCCTCTGCTGCAGGGTTCATGGCCCCGGAGCCGTATGCGTCGAGCCCACCACTCTCGATAAACCGATCAAGACCAAGGAGGGCGTCTGTTTCGGTCATCAGCGTAGCGGGAACAGGAAAAACATGAGGGCACGCCAGGAGTGGCATACTCTGGTGAACGAGATCTACGATCGCATCTGGCTCACCCCACGTGTCCCTCGTCACTCGCGCGGTGGAACAGGGAGGCCAGACAGCTGAGTCAGATCCCGTGTTAGCTAGCCAGACTCCTTGTGGATCATCAACACGATCCTCCGCAAGATCTTGCGCCCAGGCGTTCGTGTCAACCCACGGGACTTCCGTCAAATCAGCCCATGCCTGAACATTTACCAATCGGCGCCGATGCTGGTGCGTCCCCTGTCCGCTGAGGGAAGCCGGCGTCAGACTCAGGCTTTCCACGCGCCAGAGAGGGACTCCAAGACGAGCAAGGCGACGCTCGACGCGGTCTGTCCTCGCTCCGATGCCCGCCGTAGGATTCGCATCAGTCACGACGCACGCAGCTCCAACCGAGAGACGGTCAATCAGTCGTGCGTGCTGAGTCCCTGGACGAACGACGGTCTGAATGAGTGTCACCCCGAGGCGCACCGCATCTTGGCTTAGCGCCTTCATCCCTGACAAAAGTGCTGTATGACCGCGCGGACTGGAGTAGGGATAGGTCCCATCGAGGCCTTGATACACAACGAGCGGAAGCCCGAGCTTCGCCGCCGCGCGCTGGGCTGTCAGTATCATCCAATTGTCTGTCAAGCGTCGGGCTGACTGTATCCACGCGACCACATGGGTGCCCGCAGGATTCAGGTCGTTCCTCAGCCGCGGCTGGTTCTCATTCGCGATGGACTGGGAAAGACCAGCCAACTCTGGTTGGTCCAGAACAGCAAGCGCCGATGGAAGTGACACTCGGTATTTCAGCTGCTGTCGGGTCCAGTCCATCTTCGATCCTTCGGCGAGAAGTGGGTTGCCATCCCGTGGTAGAGCGGGATGGTAAGATACTTCTGACAGTATACCGATAGACAGGTGAAAAAG
>Ga0163144_10007058_pt1 | contig 24678 bp, 20 predicted proteins | sample OliLak19BULKMAT1_FD_123175 | JGI IMG/M metagenome (GOLD analysis project Ga0163144, IMG submission 123175) | Freshwater microbial mat bacterial communities from Lake Vanda, McMurdo Dry Valleys, Antarctica - Oligotrophic Lake LV.19.BULKMAT1 | ecosystem: Environmental > Aquatic > Freshwater >... | reverse complement strand
ATGATGTCGCCGCCGTTCTCGCGGTGATAGGGTGACACGCGGCCTTCGCCGGTGTCATCGAATGCGAGATCCATTCATAGCCCGGATCATAGACGTCGAACTCGGTACCGAATGGCCGCTTGTCGAGCTGACCCTTGGCGCGCTGATAGACCAGTGCGCGCTTGTCGCGCGAAAACGGCCTGCCGTCGTTTTCGCCCTCAAAGAAGTACTGCCGGATCTTGGGGCGGAGTTCTTCCATCAGGTAACGGGCATGGCCGGAGATCGGATAGTTGCGCAGGATGGCGTGTTGGTCCTGCCGCAGGTCGCTGATGCCGAGCAAGGTCATTGCGGCAAAAACCAGAAAGGCCAGTATAAGTAGCCAGGATGTCGCCGGCGCGACCAATATCTCCATGAAAATCACAGTACTGATGAGGGCTGCAATGGTCAACGGTAAATAGCGCCGCGAGAACGCCAGTTTGAATCGCTCCATGCACCTTGTCCTCTCGCACCCATTCGTAGCATGATGGCGCAGTTGCGTAGCGCTTGTCCACGAACGCCCTCAAAGGCAGCGAAAACCGGCACATGATTGACCTGCAATGGGCACAGGCATTTGCGCAACACTGGATCGCGTCGTGGAATGCACACACCTGAGGGGCGAGAATGCACGGCAGCAGGAGTGCCCGGTTTCACGAGTGTGGCAGCTGTGGACAGGTGGTCTTTGTTACCGCGGATATCGGCGGCGAGGTATACGGTGCGCTGAACGCCCTGTGTATGAAGAATAAACTGGGATTTCCGCCTGCTCTAAGCACCAACTACTTCAGTGCAACCGCCGGTCAAAAGCGCGACCGGTGGCGCCAGAACTGGTGTCACCCGGTAACTATCACCATTCCGGGCAGCGAGACGCTAACGGTACCGCTGCCCGCGACATCAGGTTCCAGGGAGCGTGTCGGCTGCAATTGCAGTCTTCTATGCAGTGGCTCAGTACCAGACTACCGGACACGGTACAGCACTGGTGTTTTCAAGCACTGCAAATTTCATATTCGTCGTCATCACTGTGTACCTGCTGATCATTTATCGCAAGCAATGTGCCAGTTCCTGAGGAATAGCCTATGAGACATATCGAAAGACACCGTACCCAACGTATCGGATGGCTACGCGCTGCGGTGCTGGGCGCAAACGACGGCATTGTTTCCACCGCCAGTTTGGTACTGGGCGTTGCCGCAGCCGGCGCGACTTCCACAAACATTTTGGTGGCCGGTGTTGCCGGGCTGGTGGCAGGCGCGATGTCGATGGCGGCAGGTGAATATGTGTCGGTCAGCTCGCAAGCCGATACCGAGAGCGCCGATCTGGAGCGCGAGCGCAAGGAGTTGGCGACTGATCCCGTGCACGAGCACGAAGAGATGCGGGCAATATACGTCGGTCGCGGCCTGGACGCGGAGCTGGCAGGGCAGGTCGCTACCCAGTTGATGGCGCACGACGCACTCGGGGCGCACGCACGCGATGAACTGGGTATCTCCGAGATACTGAGCGCACGCCCGGTGCAGGCGTCGCTGGCGTCCGCTGCGACGTTTTCAGTGGGCGCTATCCTGCCGCTCATTGTCGTCATTCTGGCGCCGCTAACGGTACTTATGTGGGCAGTCGCGGGCAGCTCGCTGCTGTTTCTCGCGCTGCTTGGAGTGGTTGCTGCGCGCACGGGTGGCGCGTCCGTGGCCAAGGCGGCGATAAGGGTGACATTCTGGGGCGCCCTGGCGATGGCTCTGACCGCTGCGGTGGGCGCCTTGTTTGGAGTCGCCGCCTAGCCCCTCGAAAATCAGGGCTGCACCTGCACTGCCACCGATGACGATGGCTACCTTGTCCATGAGTTGATGCAAGCAGTGCGCCTTCTGATCGAGATGTTTTTGCCGGACTGCCGCACAGGCTGGATTAAACTCCACGGGGTACGCAGTTCGTGCCTGATGCCTTGCGTAAACGTATACTGCAGTTCTCGCGATGGCGGACATCTGGAACAATGACGCAACTGGATTTGGTAGAAGTGGACGCCACTGGGCTGGCGTGCCCCATGCCCTTGTTAAAAGCCAAGCGGGCGTTGAATGCCATGCAGGTCGGACAGCGACTGCGCGTGTTGGCGACGGATCAGGGGTCGGTGCGGGACTTCCAGGTCTTCGCCGAACAATCGGGTCATCGCCTGCTCAACAGCGCTGAGGCGAATGGGGTTTACAGTTATCTGATAGAGAAAAGCTGATCGTGTCGATGTGGTTCGTGTGCCGGCTGCGTTGGAGCGCTAGGTCAGCAGGTCAACAGGTCAATAGGGATAAATCCGTGAAGGACAGTGAATGACTAATGGAACAGGTCTCGCTGATCACGGCTTTCCCGCGTTAACGGGTCTGCGCGGGCTGGCGGCGCTGTGGGTCCTGGTCTACCACGCTTGGGTCTATGTGACTCCGCAGGAGATACTGCTGAATCTGTTTGGTGAGTCATTTCGGGTGCAGGTATTTTTTTCGCTGGGTTGGGCGGGTGTGCAGGTGCTGTTTGTCCTCTCCGGATTCCTGTTGACCCTGCCCTATGCCCGCGCCAATGCGGGATTATTCGCGCCACCACGAACAGGACGCTACCTCCTGCGACGGGTCGCAAGAGTTTTTCCTGCTTATTACCTGCAGCTCCTGTTTTTGATCGTGATCTCCCTGTTCGCTTCGGGTGTACTGCTGGTTAACTGGTCGAACGCTGTGCAATATCTAGTTATGTTGTTCATCCCTGAGCCGGTCGGCATCGGCGCCCCGGACAGTGTCAATGGTGTCTGGTGGACACTGCCCATCGAATTGTCCTTCTACCTCGTGCTGCCGTTTATTGCCCGACTTGCCGATTGCCGCCGGAAGTTGCTGCTGGTTGCGCTACCGCTCTTGAGCATGCTGGTCTGGCGCTATCTGGTGGCCAATGTGATTCAACCCACCAGCGAAATGCATGTCTGGATGTACCAGCTGCCCGGCTCCATGGATTCCTTTGGCCTGGGTATGCTCGGTGCCGTGCTGCATGTGCAGTATGCCAGCAGTGGAGATCGCGCATCCGCCTACACTCAACGACTGTTCGCGTTGTTGTGGATGACCCCCATTATTTTTGTGCTGTTGGGCATGTGGATGGCTGAGGATTATGCCGTGTACTGGAGCGGTGCCACGATCCTGTATCTGTGGACCCCTTTGTTCGGCGCCGCCGTGTTAGTCGTTATCCTGAACTGTGCCCTACATCATTCGTTCCTCGATACGCTACTGGGTAACCGCGCGCTATTTTATCTGGGAACAGTGAGCTATGGCCTGTACCTGTGGCATGCGCCGATCGGCAACTGGTTGTTGGGTACGTCGCTGATTGCCGGTATGGAAGGCTATCAGTTTCCACGCATGGCGCTGTTGATGTTCCTGTGCAGTCTCGCGGCTGCGAGCGTCTCCTGGCATCTGGTTGAGTCGAAGGCCATCGCTCTGGCCGCCGGACAAACTCTGGCTTAGCGCAAACAGTTGCTGCAAGCCGTATTGAACGACAGCGAGCAGCTCGCGCAGCGGCCGAATCTGCACCTCGCACTCGGCGGGAGTTTTTAGGGCCGTAACGCTGCGCGGTGTATGCTCTACTGAAGTTTCAATGTAATGTGGACCAGGTATGAACAACGCAATACCCCCTCCTGAACCCGGTCGCGTAGCGCATCATGACGCTGTGGATGCCGGCTGGAAGCGTTGGGTGCCAGGCTTGCAAACACTGTCTCGTTATCAAGCTGCGTGGTTAACGAGCGATGTCGTTGCCGGTTTAGTTCTTACGACCATGTTGGTGCCTGTCGGCATTGCGTATGCGGAAGCGTCCGGCGTGCCCGGCATTTATGGATTGTATGCCACGATTATTCCACTGCTCGCATATGCTTTATTTGGGCCCAGTCGCATTTTGGTGTTGGGGCCTGATTCGTCTCTGGCCGCTGTGATTCTGGCGGTGGTATTGCCACTGTCACACGGTGATCCCGCGCGGGCCATCGCGTTGGCCAGTATGATGGCAGTGGTATCAGGTATTGTGTGTATTCTGGCAGGTATTTTTCGCCTGGGGTTTATCACGGAACTGCTTTCCAAGCCCATTCGTTACGGCTATATGAATGGCATTGCACTCACGGTTCTTATGAGTCAGCTTCCAAAGATATTTGGATTTACTATCGACAGTGATGGCCCTGTACGTAATGCACTAAATATTTTTGGATCAATCATTGAAGGCAAAACCAACATCACGACATTTATCATTGGCGCCGCAACTCTGCTATTTATTTTATTACTCAAACGTTACCAACGCTTGCCAAGTATTCTATTGGCTGTGGTTGGCGCCACCGTGATAGTGGGCGTGCTCAACCTTGATGAAAGTGCAGGCGTAAAGGTTTTGGGATCACTGCCACAAGGCTTGCCGGCGTTTAAATTGCCGTGGATTGATTTCGCTGATATTCAGGCAGTGCTGATCGGTGGTTGTGCGGTGGCATTGGTATCGTTCGCCGATACCAGCGTACTGTCGCGCACTTACGCCGCCAGGACGCATACTTACGTCGATCCGAATCAGGAAATGATCGGTCTGGGCGCGGCGAATCTGGCCGCAGGGTTTTTCCAGGGTATTCCCATCAGTAGCAGCTCCTCGCGCACGCCGGTGGCAGAGTCTGCAGGTTCAAAAACACAGCTCACCGGCGTGGTGGGCGCACTTGCTGTTACGTTGTTATTGGTTGTCGCGCCCGATCTTTTACAGAATTTGCCTACCAGCGCATTGGCCGCCGTAGTCATTGCTGCAGCGATAGGGCTGTTTGAATTCAGCGATCTACGTCGAATCTACCGACTGCAGAAGTGGGAGTTCTGGTTATCCATTGTCTGTTTTGTGGGGGTAGCCGTGCTCGGCGCAATCCCGGGTATAGGCCTGGCCATTGTTATAGCCGTGATTGAATTTTTATGGGATGGCTGGAGGCCTCATTATGCCGTGCTCGGGCGTGTGGATGGTATTCGCGGTTATCACGATCTCAAACGCTATCCCACTGCACGATTGGTGCCGGGTCTGGTACTGTTTCGTTGGGATGCGCCGCTTTTTTTTGCCAACGCCGAATTGTTTCAAAATTGCATTTTAGAGGCAGTTAGTCAATCACCTACGCCCGTAAAGCGCATTGTTGTCGCTGCAGAGCCAGTGACAAGTGTGGATATTACTTCCGCCGATGTGATAGCTGAACTACAGGAAACGCTCAGGTTTTCTCAGATCGAATTGCATTTTGCCGAAATGAAAGATCCGGTTAAGGACAAGTTCACACGTTTTGAATTACTCGATAAGTTAGGTAACAATATTTTTCATCCGACCATCGGTGCCGCGGTTGATGCTTACCTTGAACAATTCAAGGTGGATTGGAAGCCATGATTTACTAATTGTTGATGGAGGATGTTATGCCAAAAAAAGTCCAGGCGGGAAAACCCCAGTTGTCTAACCAGCGCTATATCAAGCATTTAGCGGCCGCCGGAAAAATCATTTTCTTCGATCGCAGTTGGTATAACCGCGCGCGCCATGGTTGACTCTGGTATCCTTCTGTTGAAATACTGGCTCGAAGTCAGTCCCGAGGAACAGCAGCGGCGTCTGGAGAGTCGGGTTATTGGTGGCCGCAAAATCTGGAAGCTGTCACCGATGGACCTTAAATCCTGCAATCGATGGGATGAGGGCACACTGGCGCGGGACGAAATGTTTAAAGCCAGCGATACTCCATGGGCGCCCCGGTATGTTGCCAACTCGGAGGACAAGAAACGGGTTCGCCTGAATCTTATCAGCCACCTGCTCAAGCAAATTTCCTGCGAGGAACTGCCACAGGAAAAGGTCAAATTCGGTAAGTGGAAAATCAGCGAATACAAGTCGGTTGACTATCCTTGCAAGCGCATTGCAGAGGTTTTCTGAGGAATGCGGCCCTATGGAGTTAGTTATGAGTAACGACACCAAAGATACCGGTATGATCGAGGCCCTCCTGCAACCGGTGGCTGCGAAACTGACAGCCCTTTACCATGAGATAACCGTAAGGGCACTGGAGAATGAAAAAAAAGTACGGGCTGACCAAGAACCTCTATGATCGAAATCTTTAGAAAGTGGTACCGACGTTACCTGTACGAGGAAGAATCGGTGCTGCTGCTGGTGCTGCTGAGCGTTGCCGTGGTGTTGCTGATGACCATTGGCGATATCCTGGCGCCCGTGCTGGCCGCGATTGTCCTGGCCTATCTCGCCGAGGGCCTTTCCGCGCAGCTGCAACGTATTGGCTTGCCCCACTGGCTTGGTGTGACTGTGTCCTACCTGGTATTTGTCGGCGTGTTCTTCGGGGTCAGCTTTGCGCTACTGCCGCTGGCGTGGCGCCAGATGCTGAGCCTGGTCAGCGAAATGCCCAGCATGCTGGAGCAATGGCAGCAATTTCTGGGCGTCCTGCCCGATCGTTACCCGCACGTTCTATCCCCCGAGCAACTCGCAGGGCTGGTCAGTATCGCTCAACGTGAACTGGCGGGCCTGGGCCAGGCTGTGTTCACCCGGTCACTGGCCTCAATACCGGGATTATTGACGGTGCTGGTCTATTTGATTTTGATCCCCCTGCTGGTGTTCTTCTTTCTCAAGGACAGGCAGCAGATTCTCAACTGGCTGGGACGCTTCCTACCCGCCGAGCGGCCCATGCTGCGACGCATCTGGAGTGAAATGAACGAGCAGTTTGCCAATTACGCCCGGGGCAAGGTGCTGGAGGTCCTGATCATCGGGTCCGTGACCTATTTTGCCTTTACCTGGCTGGGTATGGTTTACGCGGCCCTGTTGGGTTTATTGGTGGGACTGTCGGTTATCGTCCCCTATATTGGCGCTACGCTGGTGACGCTGCCAGTGGTCATGGTAGGGTTCTTTCAATGGGGACTCTCCGCTGAATTTTATTCCATGTTTGGGGTCTATATGGTCATCCAGATCCTGGACGGCAATGTGCTGGTCCCGTGGTTGTTTTCGGAAGCGGTGAACCTGCACCCGGTAGCCATTATCCTCGCCGTGCTTTTTTTCGGCGGCATCTGGGGACTATGGGGAGTATTTTTCGCCATACCGCTGGCGACCCTGATCAAGGCAGTAATCAACGCCTGGCCGACTTCGGAGCCAATCGCTCCGCAGGCCGTGTAGCAAACGCAAACCCGATGGAGACTCAGATGTCCGCGTTACACCCCCGGCAAGGGCTGAAGGCCCTGCTATGCCTATTTGGCGCCCTGCTGCTGGCGTCTTGTGTCACCACCACGCCGCTGGGCGAGCAGCCCGTTAAGAGCCCGAATGACGACTACCAGTATCGACTGCTGACCCTGGACAACCAGATGGAAGTATTGCTCATCTCCGACCCCGACACCCCTAAGGCCGCTGCCTCGCTGGATGTCCTGGTGGGCAGTGGCGATAATCCGCCCGGCCGCGGTGGTCTTGCGCATTTTCTGGAGCACATGTTGTTCCTGGGCACCGATAAGTATCCCGACGCTGCCGAGTACGAGCGCTTTATTACCGAGCATGGGGGTACGCATAACGCCTATACCAGCTTTGAGAACACGAATTATTTCTTTGACATCAACGCCCCCGATCTGCCGGTGGCGCTGGATCGTTTTGCCCAGTTCTTTATCGCGCCACGCTTTGAGGCGCAGTATGTAGACCGCGAGAAAAACGCGGTCGAGGCGGAATATCAAATGGGCCTGAAGAGCGATGAGCGCCGCGGGCTGGATGTGTTGCAGGAGATCATCAATCCACAGCATCCCTACAGTCAGTTTTCAATTGGCAGCCTGGACACACTGGCGGACCATCCCGACTCGGCGGTGCGCGACGAGTTGCTCCAGTTTTACAACAAGCACTACTCCGCCAATGTCATGCGCCTGGTGGTGCTGGGTTCCGAGTCCCTGGATGAGTTAGAGGCGCTGGCGCGTCCCCTGTTCAGCCAGGTGCCCAATCGCTCTTACGAGCGCCAGACCATTGCAGCGCCCTTGATCGCGCCGGGCAAATTACCCATGCTGGTGCAGGTACAGCCGCTGGCGACGCAGCAGCAACTGAGTATGTCCTTTTCGATCCCTGATTACCGTGATAAGTACCGCGTCAATCCGAGTGTCTATCTGGGCAATCTGATCGGGCATGAGGGGGAGGGCAGTTTGCTGTCGCAGCTGAAGGCCGAAGGCCTGGCACAGGGTCTGTCCGCGGGCGAGGGCCTGACCTGGCACGGGGGCGCATTGTTCAGCGTCGTCATTGCCTTGACGGAAAAGGGCGCGGCGAATCCGGATCGGGTGCAGCAGTTACTGTTTGCCTATACGGATATGTTGCGCAAGGAAGGTCCCCAGAATTGGCTCTACGCCGAGCAGTCGCGTCTGGCGGACCTTGCCTTTCGCTTTCGCGAACAGAGCAGTCCTATGGAATACGTGAGTGCCCTGGCCAGTGGCATGCAATATTACGCGCCACAGGACATCCTGCGTGGCCCTTATATGATGGACGATTACCAGGCGGCGGTGCTGGCGGAATTGTTGCAGCAAATCAGGCCGGAAAATGCGCTGGTGACGTTCAGCGACAAAGCCGTGCGCGGCGACCAGGTGTCGAAGTACTACCAGGTACCCTACACGCAACAGGCGCTGGACCTTACACGCGTCGCCAGCACTGCTGCTGACCCCGGTGCGGCGGCCCTGCATCTGCCCGCGCCCAATGAGTTTATCGCTGAGGATGTCGCCCTGGTTACTCTGCCACAGAGTCTGCCTGAGGTGCCGCAGGTTGTGCTGCAAGCCGACCGGCAGAAAATCTGGTTTATGCCGGACGCTGAGTTCAGGGTTCCCAAGGGCATCACCTACATTAATTTTCGCTCACCGGAGGTGGGACAAAGTGCCGAGCAATCGGCGCTGGTGTCACTGTATATCGCACTGTTGACGGATCAGGTCAACGAATTCGCCTATCCCGCTCAAGTGGCCGGGATGGGCTTTGACTTTTACAAGCACAGCCAGGGGCTCAGTCTGCGGGTGGGTGGCTACACCGACAAGCAGACCCTGTTGCTGCAGCACCTGTTGCAGGGCATGGTCAAACCCACGTTCAGCCAGCGCCGCTTTGATGATATTCGCGCCGACATGATCCGCAGCCTCAAAAATTCTGTCGCCAAGCGCCCCAGCAGCCAGGTGATAGACGACCTGAATGAAGCGCTGGTGTACGGTGAGTGGGGCGAGCAGGCGCTGATTACTGCCCTGCAGAAGACCGACATGAGTCAGCTGAATGACTATATTCGCCGCTTCTGGATGAGTGCGACGGCGGAAGTCCTGATCTACGGCAACTACAATGCCGACGAGGCACAGCAGTTGTCCACGATGTTGGGGAGTGTGGTCAGCAGCGCGCCCGCACCGACCCTGCCCGAGCGCAAGGTGTTAAAACTAGCCGCCGGTGAGTCTGTGCAATACCCGGTGGACGTGCCCCACGACGATTCCGTGGTGGCCTGGTACCTGCAGGGCGCGGGGGACAGTTGGGAGGACAAGGCGGCCACGGCGCTGACGGCCCAGATCATGTCATCCGGCTTTTTTCAGGAATTGCGCACCGAGCAACAATTAGGCTACGTGGTGGGCGCCGTCAATTATCCCAAAGCGGAAGTGCCCGGTTTGGTAATGCTGGTGCAGTCACCGGTGGCCGACGCCAGTGCCGTCGCCACGGCGATGCAGGAGTTCATGCTGCGGGTAGAGCCGGAATTGGATGAGGCGCAGTTTGAGCGGCACAAGGTGTCATTGATCAGCGATATTTTGCGCCCGGATAAAAACCTCAACGAACGCGGGGAGTACTACTGGCAGGCCATCGCACGCAAGGAGTGGGATTTCGCCGGGCGCCAGACCCTGGCTGACGCAGTGCAGGCCCTTACGCTGGACCGCTGGCAAGCCTACTACGAGGACGTCTTTCTTAAACAACGCCACGCGCTGCAGGTGGTGGCGCCGGGCAAATGGGATCTGGTGCCCAAGGGAGATTTTCGCGTGTATGACAGTGCTGAAGCCATCAAGCAGGGGCATGCGGCTTACGATATTGAGTGACACGAACTTCCCTGTTCATGCGCGTAATCGGCTGGGGTTCGATGCAGACAACCCCGGTTCATTCCTGCCACCGGCTCCGGCCGGGCAAGCCTTTTTCGCCTGCTTCCCCGGATGTGGGCGAATCGCACACCCGGCGGCCGGACCCGCCGCTAGCCTGAAAATTACAGTTCCTCTATAGAACCAAATAGATTTGTGCAGACCGGTCCGGTACTATCAGGCTCAGGTGTCGCGCTGCTTTGCCGCATTCCAAGTCCCAGATTGTGGGGCAAAATACGGTCGGTCAAGGCCGGTTCCAGCGCGCGACACGATAACGTTCCAAGTTGGAATTGAACTCTGGGCCGGATGCTGTCCGCCCGCTGAGCCGCCGGAGCTAGCACAGATATGGCAGTTATGAAGGAAGATACAAACCCGCTGGAAACCCGCGAGTGGCTCGACGCGCTGGATGATGTGGTCAAACACGGGGGGCCGCAGCGCGCATCCTTTTTGTTACTGGAACTGGCCAGGCACGCGATGGGTTCCCGCCTGCGCCTGCCTTCCGCCATCACGACACCCTTTTGCAATACCATCGCCCCTTCCGAAGAAAAGATGATGCCCGGTGATGTCTTTATGGAGCGCCGGATTCGCTCACTGGTGCGCTGGAATGCGGTGGCGATGGTGATGCGGGGCAACGATAACGACGAGGGCCTGGGCGGGCATATTTCCAGTTTTTCCTCCAGCGCCACCTTGTACGACGTGGGCTTCAATCATTTTTTTCGCGGTACCGACAACGGCCACCCGGGCGACCTGGTGTTTTACCAGGGACACAGTGCGCCGGGCATGTATGCGCGCTCGTTTCTGGAAGGGCGGCTGGATGAAGCGCAACTGGACAACTTTCGCCGCGAGGTGGGCGGTCGCGGCCTGTCGTCCTATCCGCACCCCTGGCTGATGCCGAACTATTGGCAGTTTCCCACCGTGTCCATGGGGCTGGGTCCGATACAGGCGATTTATCAGGCGCGTGTCATGAAGTACCAACAGGATCGCGGTCTGGTGGAGCACGGTGACCGTGAGGTCTGGTGTTTTATCGGCGACGGGGAGTGCGATGAACCCGAATCCCTCGGTGCAATCTCACTGGCCGGCCGCGAAGGGATGGGCAACCTTAACTTTGTCATCAACTGCAACCTGCAGCGCCTGGACGGACCAGTGCGCGGCAACGGCAAGATCATTCAGGAACTGGAAGGTGTCTTCCGCGGTGCCGGCTGGAATGTGATCAAAGTGATCTGGGGCCGCCGCTGGGATCACCTGCTGGAAAAAGATAAAACGGGACTGCTGCAGAAACGCATGGATGAAGTCTGCGACGGTGAATTGCAGAATTACAAGTACAACGGCGGGGCGTACACCAGGGAGCATTTCTTTGGTAAGTACCCCGAGCTGCTGGAACTGGTCGCCGATTTGTCGGACGACGACATCATGTACCTCAACCGGGGCGGACACGATCCGTACAAGGTGTATGCGGCCTATGCCGCTGCTGTGGCGGAGCACGAGCGACCCACGGTCATCCTGGCGATGACGGTGAAGGGTTACGGCACGGGTGAGGCCGGCGAGGCCAACAACGAAACGCACTCGTTGAAAAAGCTCGATTTGCAAAACCTGAAAGCATTTCGAGACCGCTTCGACATTCCTGTTACCGACCAGGAACTGGAAAACGTGCCTTACTACCGGCCTTCGCCAGACAGCCCCGAAATGCGCTACATGCGTGAGCGCCGGCAGGAACTGGGCGGCCTCATCCCGGCACGCCGCTCCCAAATGGAGCTGCTGGAGACGCCGCCCCTGACCGCCTTTGGCAATCACCTCAAGAGCAGCGGCACGCGCGAAATCTCCACCACCATGGCCTTTGTGCGCATGCTGTCCAGCCTGGTGAAGGACGCGGATATTGGTAAGCGCGTAGTGCCCATCGTGCCTGACGAAGCCCGTACCTTTGGCATGGAAGGCATGTTCCGGCAGTTGGGCATTTATTCCTCGGTGGGCCAGCGCTACACGCCGCATGACGCCGGCCAGATCATGTTTTACAAGGAGGACATCAAGGGCCAGATCCTGGAAGAGGGCATTAACGAGGCAGGTGCGTTCTCGGCCTGGTTGGCGGCGGCCACGTCTTACAGCACCAGTGCGTATCCCATGTTGCCCTTCTACATTTTTTACTCCATGTTTGGTTTTCAGCGCATCGGGGATTTGGCCTGGGCGGCGGGTGACAGCCAGGCTCGTGGATTTCTGATAGGCGCCACCGCCGGACGTACCACGCTAAACGGTGAGGGCCTGCAACACCAGGACGGGCACAGTCACTTGCTTTCGGGGACGATTCCCAATTGCGTGAGCTACGACCCGGCCTATGCCTACGAACTGGCGGTGATCATCCAGGACGGCTTGCGCCGCATGTACCACGAGGGGCAGAACCGTTTTTACTACATCACCACGATGAATGAAAACTATGTGCAGCCGGAGATGCCGCAGGGCGTGGAAGAAGGGATCATCCGGGGTATGTATCGGTTGCGGGCGTCCAATGTACACAGTGAGCTGCGTGTGCAACTGCTTGGCGGAGGGGCGATCCTGCGCGAGGTCGAGGCCGCCGCCGCTATTCTGGAGAATGACTACCAGGTCGCCGCCGATGTCTGGAGTCTGACCAGCGTCAACGAATTGCAGCGCGAGGGTAAAGCGGTGCAGCGCTGGAATCTGTTGCATCCAGAAGACGAGCCCCGGGTGCCCTATGTTACCCGGCTGCTGCGGGAGGCAGGTGGGCCAGTTGTCGCCGCGACAGATTACCTGAAGTTGTACGCCGACCAGATCCGTGAGTTTGTTCCGGGTACTTACGCGGTGCTGGGCACTGATGGCTTCGGTCGTTCGGATACGCGCAGCAAATTGCGCGAGTTCTTCGAAGTGAGCCGCGACTATATTGTACTCGCAGCGCTTAAGGCCCTGGCGGATGAGGGGCGGATAGAGCGCGCTCGCGTTACCGCAGCCATGGGCGCGCTGGGTCTGGACCCGGACAAGCCCAACCCGCTGACGGTTTGAGAAAAATAGTCTGAGCAAAAAGGAATACGACGTGCCTGTACAACAAGTCACAGTCCCCGATATCGGCGGTGCCGAAGGTGCGGAAGTCATCGAACTGCTGGTCGCGGTCGGTGACCAGGTCGCGCTGGACCAGGGCCTCATCGTGCTGGAATCGGATAAGGCCTCCATGGAGATTCCCTCTACCGTCGCAGGAACTGTGGTTGAGCTGCTGGTAAAGCAGGGCGACCATCTGGCGGAAGGTGCCCCGTTGGCGATGATTGAAGTAGCCGAGGTAGCGGTGGACCAGAGTGCGGCGCCCGTTGCCAGTGCAGCACCCGCTGCGCCGGTGGAGCCGCTGACCGAGCAGGCTACCAGCGCCGTTGTAGTACCACCAGAAGTACCGCCAGCAGTGCCACCAGTAGTTTCACAAGTAGTGGCACCACCGGAGGTAACTGCAAGTCCTGCGCCGACCATGGTGGCGGACACTGCACTTGTTGCAGCCAGCGCGCCCGTACCTGTGGCTGATACCCGGGAGACTGTTGCTGTGTACGCGGGCCCGGCGGTACGCAAACTGGCGCGGGAATTCGGCGTACAACTGGGACAGGTCGACGGTAGTGGTCCACAGGGTCGTATCCTCAAGGAAGACCTGCAGCAGTTTGTGCAGGGGCTAATTGGGGTCAGAGTAAAAACCTCTCAAACGAAGTCACTTGGCGAGGAGCAACCTGAGGTTTCTACTCTGACCCCAAATATCGATTTCAGCAAATTTGGCGAGATCGAAATTACCCAGCGCAGCAAACTGGATAAGTTGACCGCCGCCAATATGCACCGCAGTTGGCTCAATGTGCCGCATGTCACCCAGTTCGATGAGGCGGATATTACTGACCTGGAGGAATTCCGCGCGGGACTCAAGGCTGAGGCCGAGCGGCGTGACACTCGGCTCACGCCACTACCGTTCCTGCTGAAGGCCTGCGCGGTCGCGCTGCGCGACAACCCGCGGCTCAACAGTGCACTGACGCGCGGCGGTGAAGACCTGGTCCATAAGAAATACATTCATATCGGCATGGCTGTTGATACACCGGCTGGCCTGATGGTGCCGGTGATTCGCGACGTCGACCGCAAAACCATTTGGGCGTTGGCGCGCGAGGTCGCGGAGCTGGCGGTCAAAGCCAGAGAGCGCAAACTAAGCCCGGCCCAGATGCAGGGTGGGTGCTTCACAATTTCCAGCCTGGGTAATATCGGCGGCAGTGGCTTCACACCTATCGTCAATACACCGGAAGTGGGTATCCTCGGCGTTTCGAAAGCGGCGATCAAACCGGTGTGGAACGGCAAAGAGTTCACGCCGCGCACGCTGCTGCCGCTCGCCTTGTCCTACGATCACCGGGTCGTGAATGGCGGTGATGGCGGGCGCTTTCTTACCCAATTGGTTGCGCTGCTCAGTGATATCCGCCAGTTGAGTTTGTAAGTGACGGCTGCGGATTGGGGTCAGAGTAAAAACCTCAATCTGCATCTCGGGTCGGGACTGCGTTTGAAAGGTTTTTACTCTGACCCCAAATACTCGCAAAATTCCAGCGCGTAGCGCTGCGCGCGAATAATCAGAGCCACCAGCGGCGCAAGGTCGCCACCGTTGGTACGCACCGCCTTCAAGGCGCCACTCAGTTCACCCTTCAGTCCCAGTTCACGACTGGAGAGCGCAGGCATGAGTCCAGCCCACTCGAGCTCCCGGTTCAACCAGGTTACGGCCACGCGACCGTTGCCGTCCGCAAAGGGGTGCAGATCAGCAACCGCCATGAGTACGACAGCGGCGCGCAGTAATCCGGGCGGCAGCGTGTTATACATCTGTGTGATGAAGTGCCTGAAAGTGCCGCTGGCCAGCGCCGGCTGCACACGCTTGAGTGTCGGGCTGCTGGTGGACCAGTTCTGTGTGTACTTGAAATGACCGGGCAGAAATCCGTCGACATCCCGGCACGCCAGTAGATGCCAGTGACGAAGCTGCAACTCCGCTGCAGCAGGGTCTGCAAGCTTGCCGCGACTCGCACGTGCGGCCACGACGGCATCCTGCATATTGCACGATTCCAACAGGTCCCCTGACGCTATCTGGCCGTTAGCAAGTTGCTCGCGGATGGTCAAATATTCAGGTACTGAATGTACCAGTGGAATCATGAACATGGCCTCGATCAGGGGCCACTCCTGTGGGGGCGATCCCGTGATTTCCTCAGCTGTGCCGGCAAGCTGATGGGCTGACTCCACGTAGCGCCGCAGGTTCTTCAGCGCAGGTTCATCAGTCCGTAGCGCCAGCGCCGGGGTTTGCGACAATGCCGTCCGCAGCGGTTCTATGTTCTGTTCGGTGCGCAGTGTGGTGAGCGCGTCATTGAGTCGAAAATATTCCGCCAGCGCGCGTTGGGAGCCGAGCACTTCCTCGCGCTCCATGCGCGGGAGCGTGCGCGTGAGCAGCGCAGCCAATTGCCTGCTGGCCTCCTCGAATTGACCCATTTCAATGTGCAGCCCTGTCAGATTCACCGCTGCCAGTGAGAAGTTTGGGTCGAGGTGCAGGGCCTCCAGGTACAAAGCCCCTGCCTCCTCGTACTGCCGTCGGACACGCAGGGCACACGCCAGTTTATTGAGCGACAGCGGGCTTCTTTGCCGCGCCACAGCCTGACGATAGCTACCCAGCGCGAGATGCATTTCACCCAGTTGGCGCAGGGCGTCTCCCAGCAGCATATGGGGCACCATCAGTTTCGGCTGGAGCGTGATGGCATTGTTTAGGGCAACAGCGGATTCTTCGAAGCGGCTGGTCTCAAGCAGGGCTGATCCAAGATTGACCCAGCCTTCGACGCGCCTAGGCTGCAGTTTGGTGGCCTGGCTGAATGCGCCTACAGCATCGCCGATGCGGCCCTGTTGGAAACTTTGCTTGCCGATGTTCATGCTCACAAACCAGGCTTGCTGTGTGGCAGACCCCTTATTCACGTTTTGTTGCCCTCCTGCAGCAACGCGTCCCAGGCATCGCGAAAGGCGCGCGCGCCGGCCTGTATGCCATCGGGATGATTATCCAGCCAGGTCGCGGCGATGATCATATAGTCCGTGGAGCCAACGTCTGCCGTGTACTGCGCCAGGTGATCTGGCTGCTTGCCGCCCTGGATAATAGGCATGACCGGCACGCAGGCACCAAGAGTGTCGCGACAGGCCTCCAGAAATGCCTGGGCGGCGGCGGCATCCTGGTAGGACGTGGCAAAAGGTCCGGGCGACACCACCAGGTCAGCGCCCGCCGCGCGTTGCAAGCGCGCCATAACGGCATCGCTGGCACCCCAGGAACCGGCGCGGCTCAGGCTGTCGCCACAACTGTTGTGTGACAGGATGATCAGATCGGTGCGGCGCGCGACTGTGCTGATGAACGACAGGCCCTGGGCACTGGCGCTGAGGAGCACCCCGTCGGCCCCCAGTAATTCTGCCTGCTCGGCCATGGCCAGGGCGGTGCTGCAATCGTCAATGATATTGGCAAAGTATAACTTTGCTTCCCCGGTTTTATCTTCCACCCTGCGTTTCATGTCGACCATGCGTCGGACCCGGTCAGCAAAGGGCGAGCGTGCAGAATCATAGGTCAATTCATCGTCCTTGATGATATCAAAGCCGCCGCTCAGTACCGCTTCATTGATGTGCAGCATCGTTGCTGTGGACAGTCCAGCAGCGGGACGCATCGACCTGCAAAACAAGGGGCGATCGGGGATACCCAGCTTCTCGCGCAGACCGGGGACGCCAAAATTGGGGCCGGAGTACGCGCCCGCTAATGACGCCGGGAATGTGAGATCGACCAGGACTGCGGCGCTCAAATAGCCCAGGCGATGTACTTCCCCGAAGACAGAATTCCACAATCGGGTCAGGCTGTTACCGAACAACAGCACAGGGTAAGCGATAACGATCTTAAACTGGCGCAGTTGACCTGCGGATGTCTGCGCCCCGTAAACGGAGGTATTGAGAAAATACAGCGGTGTGATGGCCTGCCCTGGTCCGGGCAGTTCTACTACCTCCATCACTCTTGCGCAAAAGTCCTGGATGTCCTGCGGCATTGCCACATCATTTAAATGGGTGGCGCAAATACTTTGCTCGCGCGCCAGCCCCATGGCCGCCTGCGCACCACCCACCGGGGTGCTGATAACATAGGTGGCCAGCACGCAATCGTCGGCGCAGTCAGCGTCGCGCCAGAGAAAGAAGTTTTCGTTATCCTGTTCCAGATTTTCTGAGCTCATACTATGCGTCCAATCCCAGGGTCGGGGCGATTACGCGTTGCGCAATCAGCCAATCCAGTGACGTTGTTATCTTTATGTTCTCCGGTTCACCGGGAATGGCCTGCAGTGTGTAGCCGGCAGCAATGACCATTTGTGCGGTGGACTGGAATTCCCGACCTGTGGTTTTGTGGCGCGCGGTGTGCAGAACGGCGCGGTGGTAGGCCTGGGGCGCCTGGAATATACGCGCTTCCTGCCGCGTCTGGTAGCTGGCTACCACGCCGTCCTGCAGTCGGCCCACTGGCACCGTCGGATCCAGGAAGGCACCTGCGGCGCCGTGTTGCTCGGCCGCTAGCAGTACGGCGGAGCACAGTGCCGACGAGGCGAATGGCCGGGCGGCATCCTGGATCAGCACAATCTGTCCAGAGCTTGCCGCGAGCAGGAGGTCAATGCTTTCCCGGCGACTGCGACCTCCAGTTATCACCGTTGCCCGGCCCTGTAACAGGGCTGTTATCTCGACTGCAAAATCCGCTGGCACGGCGACCAGCACCTCATCGACCAGCGGGAGCAGGGTGGTGACCACAATCTCCAACAGGGTTCGCCCGCCAATGCGCAGCAGGCATTTGGGCCCCAGGCCCAGGCGTGTACCCAGGCCCGCTGCGGGAATCAGCGCGGATGTACGCGGCGACACGGTCACTCTTGCCCCGTGGAGCGCGATCCCGCGCCACAGCACTGGATGGTGTCGGTATGTTTATTCATGGAGATGAACAGGTTCGAGTGTTTGGCAGGAGGGCGGTAGCTTAACGGAATTCAGTAGTGCTTGCGAACTGCCCGGTAGACGAGGTGTATCTGCTGGATCGCCATTCTTTTGGACTTTTTCTGCTTGTCTGACATGATCTCTGCCATACTCGACACCGCTGATTTGCGATTACACCTGCCCCCCTTTCCAGGCATAGTGATGAGGCCCAGACAATGACCTACCTCCTACCTCGACCCATTGCCTTTGCGTTCGGCCTTTACCTCTGTGCGGCCTTGCCAAATATCGTTTCGGCAGAGGGCGAGCTGGAGGAAGTTGTAGTCACAGCCCAGAAACGTGAGCAAAACCTGCAGGATGTCCCCGTCGCCGTGTCCGCCTTTTCAGGTGAGGTGCTGCGCGATTCCGGCGTACGCGACATGTTCGAGCTGACCAATATTGCGCCGAGTTTGACGGTCACTGCAGCCCAAACGTCGACCACCACGGCCTTCGGCATCCGGGGTATCTTTACCAGCTCGCAGAACTTTGGCCTGGAGTCTTCCGTCGGTCTGTACGTCGACGGGGTGTACCGCGCGCGCCAGGGCTCTATGACCAACAATCTTGTCGACATTGCCAGCATAGAAGTTTTGCGCGGTCCGCAGGGCACACTCTTTGGTCGCAATACACCGGCAGGGGCAGTGCTGGTCAACAGCGAAGGACCTGACTTCGAAGGGACAGGCTTCCTGGAAGCCGGCGCCGGCGACTATGATCTGCTCGACTTTAGTGGCGCAAAATCATTCACTGTTATCGACGATGTCCTCGCAGTGCGTTTTACCGGTTTCAACACGGACCGCGATGGCTTCATTGATGTGGTTGGCAAGGAAATCCAGAAAAAGGATGCATTTAACGATAGAAATCGATGGGGTGGCCGATTCCAGGTGTTGTACACGCCCAATGATGATCTCAGGCTGCGTTTTATCGGTGATCACTCGGAGGTGGATGAAATCTGTTGTGGCCTGGGCAATTGGAAGAATAACTTTTATGCCCAGAATCCACCGCCTCCGCAAAAGCCCGGCACAGACCTGACCGTGCGCGATACACTGGGTGGTACAGTCATTTCCGACAACGATTTTTATGACCACAAGGTCAGTGCCAGCTTTGAACCCGAGTCGCAAAATACGGACGAAGGCCTCTCACTACAAGCAGACTGGCAAACCGATTACTTTCTGGTAACCAGCATTTCTGCTTATCGTAAACACGATTCCTATGACAATACCGATCCGGATGCTTACGACGTCGATGCGCTGATTCGCACTAATGATCTGAAACAGGATCAGTACTCCCAGGAGTTGCGTATCAGTGACGACAATGACAAGTTGAGCTACGTCGCTGGCCTGTATTACTACTACCAGGAACTCGACACGAAATCGGATACCATCCTCGGCCCCGACGCCTCACCAGTTATTAATGCCAATTTCGGGGTTTCCCTTCCTCCGTCATTTTTCCCCGCAGGTAGCTCGGCACTCAATGTCGCTGATCAGACACATTACAGTTACGCCGCGTTCGGGCAAGCCGATTATCACGTGACCGAGCAATTCATCGTCACCGCCGGCCTTCGCTGGACCACTGAAAACAAAGACATGACCAATATCTTTACCGAGAATCCCACACCCGCGCCTCCAGGGTTCGACTTATTCGGACCCTTCGCGCCCAGGGAGGATGTCGATGAAAAGTTTGACGAGAGCAAGGTGACCGGAACCTTTAAACTCAGCTGGTTCATGAACGACCTCACCATGTTCTATGCGTCCTATGGCACAGGGTACAAATCCGGGGGCATCAACACCGACCGCGTCCTCGCCTCAGTGGATACAGTCTTCGAACCTGAAACGTCGGAAGCCTATGAACTGGGAATAAAGTCGGATTACCCCGACCAGGCTCTGCGTGTGAACCTCGCCCTGCACAAGACCGACACCGCTGATCTTCAGACAATTTCATTTCAGGGGACGGGGTTTACCCTGGACAACGCCGGCACGGCCGAGACGTACGGTGGCGAAATGGATTTACTGTGGCTCCCCACAGACGACACCACCATCACTCTTGGCTACGCCTACAACCACGCAGAATATGCTGATTTTCAGGATGGTCCCTGCTGGACCGGTACACCTTGGCAGACAAGCCAATCCGACCCGGGCGCCAATGGCGACGGCACCTGTGACCGCAGCGGCGGCATGGTGTCTGGCAACCCCGAAACCGTGTCGTCCCTGTCAGCCAACCAGCGGTTTCAGCTCTCGGAAGGTTATGGCGCTTTTATCCACGGGGAATTTATCTATACCGACGAGCGCATGACCGATGTGAACAACGACCCGGAAAAACTGGACGGCTCCTACAACGTGGTCAACCTGCGTAGCGGTATCGTGTTCGAGCGCTACAACGCCACGCTGACCTTCTGGGGCCGTAACGTCTTCGATGCTGAGTCCACAACGCTCATCGGTGACGCTGTGGCCCAGGATGGCCGTTTCATTGCCTACTACAAGGAACCCGCCACTTGGGGGGTGAGCGTGCGCAAAACGTTCTAGGGTACTTCGGTGGCAGCGGGACAGAGACGTGGCTGCAGCCCGTGGAGTTGCGCCAGGGTCTGCTGCGGCCAGCCGGCATCGCGCAGGGCGTGGATAAATTTCAGGGTGCGCAAAGCGTCGAACCACTGGTGAAACTGACGCTGGAATTGCGCGCTAGTTGTGCTTTGGCGCTGGCAGTGTACGAGGGCTTTTTCTATTCCCTGTGCCGTAAGGGCCACTCGTGCCTGGTTGGCCAGGGTGTCGTCAAGGGCATGCTTGGCTAGTAAGCGGAAGAGGTCCTGATCGGGCGTTTGTGCCAGCTCGGGCAGGCTCGCGAGCAGCGCCCCAAGCGCCACAAAGCAGCGCGGGTGGTAAAAAATGGCGGCCTCATTCGGCTGCCCGGTGGCGAGGATGGCCGCCACTGCCGGGCCAGTACCGAACGGAACCCGTGACGAGCGTCGCGATTGTAGCTCGATACAGTGACCGTGCAGTCGGGCAATGGGCCCGAGTTTGGCGAGTTTGTTGAGCAGATAGAAATCTTCAGCGCCAGCGCGTTGGGGGAAGCCGCGCACCTGCGCGTAAGTGCTGGCCTTTATGGCCAGGCAGCTACCCAGCGTGTGGAACGCGTAGGGAGAATCCGCGTATTCCAGTCCCAGCACATAATGGTGCAGGCGCAGTTCATACAGCGCGGTAGCGGTGTCGCAGGCCACATCCGCGCCCGGCACATGGCGAAACGGGAACACGGCTCCCACCGCATCGGGCGCCGCGCGGTCGAGTTGCTCGAAGTAGTCCGGTGGTAGCGTTGCGTCGGCGTCGGTGCTGCACAGCCACTGGCCGCTGATCCCGCCTGCGACCATCCACTGCAAAGCCAGATCGCAGCCGGTTTTGCGTGCGAGGCCGACACCGCGCGCGGCAGGCGTCGGCCCGTACAGTGTCTCCATGTCGTGCAGGTGCAGATCGGTGTGACTGTTCAAACAGTGAACTGGCACAGCGTCCCGCACCTCGCGTTGCAGATACTGCCCCTGCAGGACCTCTCGCAGGCCGGCGTTAGCCTGCGCGTCGCTATCCGAGTCGGGGCGATTCAACACCAGGATGACCAGGGTCCTGCCTTTGCCGGCGGGCAGTTGCGCCAGTCTCTCCAGCAGGGCGGGTGCTTCCCGGTAGGCGGGTAACACCAGCACATAGTGCCAATGCGCTACGCTAAAGCTGTGGCGGGGCAGCCCCGTTTCTATGTGCCTTTGCAAGTAGCGCTGCAGGGCAATACTGTCGCGCATTACACTGCGCAAGGCATCAGTGCAGCGCTGCCCTGATGGGCAGTGCCGCGACGATGCCAGCCTCGATATCCAGCAACTCATCCCAGCGCTGCTCGACCGTGTCGCGCTCGATGTATTTGTGCGCCAGTTCCAGGAACAACTCGAAGTGGCGCTCCTCGGACCGCGCGATGGATTGGTAGAATTTTTTCAGAAAGCCCGGCGGCAGGGCGGCGGTCACCAGTGCGAAGCGCTCAGCCCCACGCGCCTCGATGATGCTTGCTGTCAGCAGGCGATCCAGCAGATACACCTCCTTGCCCTGGCGAATCGATGCGCGAAATGCGACCACGTAGGGATCTTTGTGGTCTGGCGCGATGGTCAGGCCGCGCTGGTGAATCCACTTGAGCACCTCGCGGTAGTGGGTCAGTTCCTCTATCGCCAGATCCGCCATCGCGGTCACCAGTTCAATGCGATCGGGATAGTGGGACAGCATGGAGATCGCCATTCCCGAGGCCTTTTTTTCGGCGGTCGCATGGTCGAGCAGAAAACTGCCAAAGTCCGCCATGACCGCAGCGGTCCAGGCGGAGGGCGTGGTGTAGCGCAGGGGTGATTTCGGCATACGCGCAAGACAGTATCGGGACAACGGGCTGCTATTGAACTGTAAGTGAGCGGCGAACACAAGATTGGATGATCGTCGCGGCAATGATCGTCGCGGCGTGGCAGCGTGCCAACCCTATGTTAAACTGCCCAGCCGCTCCAGGGTCGGGCAGGCTTTGCAGATCCCGACATCGACCCACACACCAGGACCGACCTGCCAATGATTATCAAGCCACGCGTACGCGGATTTCTCTGTATCACGACTCACCCGACCGGTTGTGCTGCCAACGTCAAGCGGCAGATGGACTATGTGCAGGGCCGGGGGCCAATTGCCAATGGTCCCAAGCGCGTGCTGGTGATTGGCGCATCCACCGGTTATGGCCTGGCGTCCCGCATCACTGCGGCCTTCGGCTGCGGTGCTGCCACCCTGGGAATCTTCTTTGAAAAAGAGGGCACGGACAAAAAACCCGGCACTGCCGGCTGGTACAATTCGGCTGCCTTCCACACCTACGCGCAAGCCGCTGGCTTGTATGCCAGGAGTATCAATGGCGATGCGTTCAGCAACGCCATCAAGCAAAAAGCCATCGCCACCATCAAGGCCGATCTGGGCCAGGTTGACCTGGTGGTCTACAGCCTGGCATCGCCGCGCCGGCAACACCCCGTCACCGGCGTCGTGCACACCTCCACCCTCAAACCTATCGGTGCGGATGCCGTGCAAAAGGGCGTGAATACCGACAAGGAAGAGGTGCAGGATTTTCACCTGGAAGCCGCCACGCAGGACGAAATCGACAACACGGTGGCGGTGATGGGCGGTGAAGACTGGCAGATGTGGATAGACGCGCTGGACGCGGCGGGCGTATTGGCCGAGGGCGCGAAAACCACGGCGTATACCTACATCGGCGAGAAACTCACCTGGGATATTTACTGGCACGGCACTATCGGCGCCGCCAAGCAGGACCTGGACAAGCGCGTGGTCGGCATTCGCCAGCGGCTTGCGGCAAAAGGCGGCGACGCCCGCGTCTCCGTACTCAAAGCAGTGGTCACCCAGGCCAGCGCCGCCATTCCCGCCATGCCGATTTACCTCGCGCTGCTGTTTAAGGTAATGAAGGAGCAGGGTACGCACGAGGGCTGCATCGAGCAGATCGACGGCCTGTTTCGCGACTCGCTGTACAGCGCCGCGCCGCAGCTGGATGAAGAGGGACGACTGCGCGCCGACCGCAAGGAGCTGGATCCGGCGGTACAGGCTGCAGTGGCAAAATTGTGGGATGGCATCAATACCCAAACCCTGCGTCAGTTATCAGATTTTGACGGTTACAAACGCGAGTTCCTGCAACTGTTCGGCTTTGAAGTGGACGGTGTCGACTACGATGCCGAGGTCAATCCCGCAGTTGTTATCGACGGCGTGGTCTGAAGCGATGCTGGAGCATGACATCCCCTTTCGTCTCAACAGCCGGGTGCGGCGTCTGGTCGCCGCCAACCCGGGCGTGATGACCGGGCCGGGCACCAACACGTATTTGCTGGGCGATGACGAGGTCGCGGTGCTGGACCCTGGTCCCGCCCTGCCTGCGCATATCGACGCGATACTGGATACCGCCGGCGATCGCATTCGCTGGATTGTCTGTACCCATACGCACCCGGACCACTCGCCCGCCTGGCAGGCGGTGGCCGCAGCCACCGGGGCGCAGGTCATCGGCGCATCCCCGCCGAATGACATGCACCAGGACAACACATTCAGGCCCACCCTTGAGGTGCAACACGATTACGTACTGAAGACAGACGAATTTACCCTGCGCGCGGTGCACACCCCCGGACATGTGGGGAATCATTATTGCTACTTGCTGGAAGAAGAAGGGATGTTGTTTGCTGGTGATCACATCATGAACGGCTCCACCGTGGTGATTATTCCGCCCAGCGGTGATATGAAAGCGTATATCGAGTCGCTGCAACTGCTGCTGAACTATCCACTCAAGTGTATCGCGCCGGGACACGGAGAAGTCATGCCTGAACCGACGGCGGTGGTGGACTGGCTGGTCAAGCACCGATTAATGCGTGAACAGAAGGTCATCAACGGCCTGCGCCAGACAGGCCGCGCGCCGCTGGATGCACTGGTCAAGGTCGTCTACGACGATGTGGATACCTCTCTGCACAAGATGGCGGTGCTGTCACTGCGCGCCCACCTGATCAAGTTGCAACATGAGCAGCGCGCGCTGCACTACACGACCGATGACAGTTGGAGTTTGGGGAGTTTGGGGTCAGAGTAAAAACTGGAACAAGTTT
>Ga0163144_10007056_pt1 | contig 24681 bp, 14 predicted proteins | sample OliLak19BULKMAT1_FD_123175 | JGI IMG/M metagenome (GOLD analysis project Ga0163144, IMG submission 123175) | Freshwater microbial mat bacterial communities from Lake Vanda, McMurdo Dry Valleys, Antarctica - Oligotrophic Lake LV.19.BULKMAT1 | ecosystem: Environmental > Aquatic > Freshwater >... | reverse complement strand
GGGGGGGGGAGGGGGGGGCGGGCGGGTGGTGAGGGGTGGGCGGGGGGGGGTGGGGCGTTGTGGGGGGGGGGGGGGGGGGGTGGGGGGGCCGGGGTGGGGGGGGGGGGGGCGGGGGGGGCGGGGGGCGGGGGGGGCGGGGGCGGCGGGGGGGGGGCGGGCGGCGGGGGGGGGGCGGGGGGGGCGCCGCCGCCGGTCCGCTCGGCCACCACGAGGACGAGGTCCCGGATGCTGGGCCCGTGGCCGAGCACGTTTCGCCCGAAGTGGAACTTGAAGTACGGCGCCCGCGCCACCTCGGTCAGTCGCAGCGGAACGTGTCTCGGCACCTCGGCCAGTTCCTCGGGCTGCCCGAGCACGAACGCGCGTCCCCCGGGCGGCACCACCGCGAGCAGTTGGGCCGGGTTGCCAGCCGTGACGGTCGCGCGGCGCGCGTAGAACATCAGGGAGTGGACGCCGACGCCGTACACCACGGCCCGCTCGCCCGGCGCCGCCCGCGCGACGAGCGTCGCGGCCAGCCGCGGCACGGGCATGTACCGCGTGAGCGTGGGCAACATGGCGGCCCCGGCCAGCGTCGCGAGCCACGGCGCGACGAGGAGCGTGCCGACGCCGAGGCGGGCGCTCCCGCGCCACGTCGCGACCGCGACGACGACGCCCACCGCGGGCAGCCCCACAAGGAACGGGACGGTGGCGGCCGCGACGTCGGCGGGGACGTGGCGGCGCGCGAGCAGGAGGAACACGGTGCCGGCGAGCGCCGCCACCGCGGCGAGGGCTGCGGCGCCCCGCACGAGGCGCACGTGCGCCCCGTCGAGCATCTCGCGCAGGAACGGCGCGAGCGCCACCGCCAGCATCGGGTAGCCGGGCAGGAGGTAGACGTTGCGCTTGCCCACCGGGGCGCTGAAGAACAGGAGCGGGAAGAGCGCCCCGGCCCACGCCAGCAGGAGTTTCGGATCGCGGTCCCGGCCCCGGACCGCGCGCACCAGCGCGAACGGGACGAACAGCACCCACGGCTGCCCATCGCCGACGACGGCCTGGAACAGGTACCACGGCGGCCGCCCGCCGACGTCGTCGGAGATCGCGCGCTGCACGTGGTGCCAGCCGAAGAAGTCGCGAAGATACGGCACGCCGTACCGCCACGCCATGTACGCAAACCACGGCCCCGCCAGCGCAAGGACGAGCAGGAGGAGCGCGCGGGGCCGCAGGGCGGCCACCGACACCCGGGGACGACCGAACCGCGCCGCAACGAGGAGCGGCACCGCGTACAGCCCGACGATCACGGGCCCCTTCGCCAGCACCCCGAGCGCGACGCACGCATGCCCGAGGAGGAGGCGCCGCCCGCCCGTGCCGTCGCCGCGCAGGGTGCCCACCGCGCCCGCGAAACCGCCGAGGAGGCACGCCGTCATCCACGTGTCGCCCGAGAGCTGCCGGGCGAAGAGCCACACGCGCGGCGTTGCGGCGAGGACCCCCGCCGCGAGCAGCCCCGTGCGCCGCCCGCCGAGCGCGGCCCCGAGCGCGAACGTCGCGAGCAGCGTCGCGACCGCGGCCACCGCGCCCGGCAGCCGCGCCCCGAGCTCGTTCACGCCGACGGTCGCGTACCCCGCCATCGTCGCCCACGACGCGAGGGGAGGCCGCACGAACCACGGCTTGTAGTTCCACGGCGGCGCGAGCCATGCGCCGGTCTCGAGCGCCTCCCGCGGCGGCTCGGCGTACAGCGGTTCGTTCGCGTCCCACAGCGGCGGGTCACGCAGGCCCACGAGGTACGGGAGGCACGCGAGCGCCAACAGCAACACGACCACGGCGGCACGCGGCGTCGGAGACGGCGGCGGCGCGTCCGGGCCGACGAGGGGAAGGGCGACCGGGGCGGTCACGGACGCGAGGCCCGGCCCGGCGCGGGCGGCCGCTCGAGCACCAGCGGGCCGAGTCGCAGGGTCGGCAGCCCGCTCCGGCGGAACGACCGCACGGCGTCGCGGGCCGACGCGACGATGGGTTCCTGGTGCATGTTGAACGACGTGTTCACGACGGCGGGCGCGCCCGTGGCGGCATGGTACGCCGAGAGCAACGCGTGGAGCGCCGGCGCCTCGGCGTGGTGCACGACCTGCGGTCGGGCGGTCCCGTCGACGTGCACCGCGGCCGGGCATGCCCGCCGGAACGCGTCGGTCGCGGGCAGCGCCACGGTCATGAACCGCGCGGCCGCGGCCAGCGGGGCCAGGCCCGGGAACGCGGCGTCGGCCTCCTCCGCGCGGAGCATGGGCGCGAACGGCATGAAGTCGTCGCGCTCGAGCGCGGCGTTCAGGCGCGCCGACGCGTCGGCGCGGTCTGCGGGCGCGAGGATGGAGCGGTGCCCGAGCGCCCGCGGCCCGAACTCCATGGGTCCGACGACGCGGACGACCGGCGCCCCCGCGGCGAGCCGGACCGCCAGCACCGCGTCGGGGTCGTCGGGCCGCAGGACGACACACCCGGACCCCGCCGCGGCCTCGACGCAGGACGCGTCGCTCGGCGCGGGCCCGAGGTAGGCGTGCGCGAGCGCGGTCGGGACCGCGTCGGCGACGTGCAGCGCCGCGCCGGCCGCGAGCCCGCCGTCGCCCATGTGCGGGAACACGTGGACCGCGCGCACGCCCGGCAGCGCGCCGAGGAGGCCGTTCACCCGCACGTTCGCGAACACGCCGCCCGCGAGCGCGAGGCGGTCGCACCCGGTGGCGGCGAGCCAGCGCCGCGCGCCGTCGAGCAGGATCGCCTCTGTCCCGCGCTGCACCCACGCCGCCGCGTCCTCGCGCGTCACGCCGGCGAGCACGTCGAGCGTCGCGCGCGCCGCGAGGCCCCATCGGCCGGCGTAGGCGAGCGTCTCCCCCTCCCAGCGGAACGGGAACGGCGCGGGCACGCGGGCCGCGTCGCCGTGCGCCGCGAGGCCGAGCACCTTCCCTTCGTCGCGCCCGGGCACGAACCCGAGGCGTCGGGTGACGAGCGCGTAGAACGCGCCGAGGGACGCCCGGACGTCGTACGCGTGGACGGGCGCGAGCCGCCCGTCGGCGCCCACGGACACGGTCAGGCTCCGGCCGTCGCCGTGCGCGTCGCACGTCACGACGAGCCAGCGGCCGGGCCCCGCGGTCCGGTACGCGCTCTCCGCGTGCGCGAGATGATGGTCCACGAAGCGCAGGGGCGTCGTGCGCAGCCCCCGCGGCAGCCCGCGCGCGACGACCGCCGGCGCCCACGCGCGCTCGACGCGCCCCGCGCCCGCGTCCGGGCGCGCGCGCGAGAGGCGCAGGCGGTAGCGCAGGAGGTCGCCGAGGCGGTCCACGGGATGCCACGGCCGGTCGAAGCAGATCCCGAGCGACGGCGCGAACCAGGCCTGGGCGGGCCGGAACAGGCGCGTGCCGACGGTCGGCGTGGCGACGCCGCCGACGGCGATGACGTCCACGTCCGCGGGCCGCAGCCCCGCGACCTCGAGGACCGCCGCGACGCTCCGCGTCGGCATGCCGCCTTGGAGCTTGCGCCGCGTGAACCGCTCCTCGTTGGCGGCGGCGACCAGCGCGCCGTCCCGCACGACGGCGGCGCCGGCGTCGTGGAGGCCGTCCACGATCCCGAGCACGACGCCGCGACGGACCGCGTCAGGCGCCGGGCGCACGAGGACCGACCGGTGGGCCCTTCACGGCGTAGCGTCCCGTGGACGAGCGCCAACGGACCGCCAGCAACTCCTGCAGGGAGCGCCACACGTCCCACCGCAGCCGCACGCGCGAGCCCGGCGCGTCGCGCCAGGTGACCGGCACCTCCGCCACCTCGTACCCGACCTTGGTCGCCAGGTGGAGGACCTCGGCGTCGAACCCCCACCGCCGGCACCGGGACGCGCCGAAGAGGTCCAGCGCGACCCGCCGCTTGAAGCCCTTGAAGCCGCACGTCACGTCGGCCACCGGGATTCGGAGCAGGGTGCGCGCGAGCCCGAGGTAGCCGCGGCCGAGCGTCCGCCGCAGGACGCCCTGGGGCCGCGCCACCGTCGCGCCCGGGACGTGCCGGCACCCGACCGCGACATCGACCCCGTTGCGCAGCGCGGGAAGCACCCGGTCGACGTGCCCGACGTCGACGGCGAGGTCCGCGTCGAGGAAGACGACGACGTCGCCGCGCGCCGCGAGCACGCCGGCGCGGACGGCCGCCCCCTTCCCCTCGTTGACCGGCAGGGCGACGAGGCGCACGTCGGGCCGACGGGAGGCCCAGGCCTCGACGCGGGCGCGGGTCCCGTCCGTGCTGCCGTCGTCCACGACGACCACCTCGCCCTCGCGCGAGAGCCCGTCGAGGTAGGCCGTCGCCGCCGCCAGGCACGCGTCGACGCGCGCGGCCTCGTTGAAACAGGGGATGACGAGGGAGAGGTCCACGGGGATCGGCAGCCGATAGTGTAGGCGCCGGGGTCGGCGCCCCCAACGGCGCACGCCGCGACGGTCGCTGCGCGCGTCGCGGGGCGCCGCACGGGGGCTCGCGTACGATCCGGGCCCCCCGGCGGGTCGGGGGTCGCGCGGCGCGCGCCCCGCCGTCCCGTCCGTCCCGTCCCCCCTTCCCGACGGTTGGCCCCATGAGCCCGCGCTACGAGCCCCAGGAGATCGAGCCCCGCTGGCAGCAGCGCTGGGCCGAGGCCCGCGTCTTCTCGCCCCGGGACGACGACCCGCGCCCGAAGAAGTACGTCCTCGAGATGTTCCCGTACCCCTCCGGGAGCGGCCTCCACCTCGGCCACGCGTCGAACTACACGATCGCCGACGTCATCGCGCGCTACGCCTGGATGAAGGGCTTCAAGGTCCTCCACCCCATGGGCTGGGACGCGTTCGGCCTGCCGGCCGAGCAATACGCCATCGAGAAGAAGATCCACCCGGCGCAGGCCGTCGAAGAAAACCTGCGCAACTTCAAGGCGCAGCTCCTGCGGCTCGGCGGGTCGTACGACTGGACGCGCGAACTCGCGACCTCGGACCCCGCGTACTACCGCTGGACGCAGTGGATCTTCCTCCGCCTGCTCGAGCGGGGCCTCGCGTACCAGGCCGAGGTCGCCGTCAACTGGTGCCCCGCCCTGGGCACCGTGCTGGCGAACGAGGAGGTGATCGACGGGATGAGCGAGCGCGGCGGCCACCCCGTGGTCCGCATGCCCATGCGGCAGTGGATGCTGCGGATCACGGCGTACGCCGACCGGCTCCTGGACGACCTCGAGACGATCGACTGGCCCGAGAACGTGAAGCAGATGCAGCGGGCGTGGATCGGCCGCAGCGTCGGCGCCGAGGTGACGTTCTGCGTCGAGGGCGACGGCGACTTCCAGGTCTTCACGACGCGGCCCGACACGCTGTTCGGTGCCACGTTCTGCGTGCTCGCGCCGGAGCACCCGCTCGTGGCGCGCATCACCACGCCCGCGCAGCGCGCGGCGGTGACGGCCTACGTCGAGGCCGCGGGGCGCAAGAGCGACCGCGACCGGATCGCCGACGCCAAGGAGAAGAGCGGCGTCTTCACGGGCGCGTACGCGGTGAACCCGGCCACGGGCGGGAAGGTCCCGGTGTGGATCGCCGACTACGTCCTCGCGACGTACGGGACCGGCGCCATCATGGCCGTCCCCGGGCACGACGCCCGCGACTGGTCGTTCGCACGCGCCTTCGGCCTGCCGGTGGTCGAGGTGATCGCGGGCGGCGACGTGACGGCGGCGGCCCACGAGGGCGACGGCGCGCTGGTGAACAGCGGGTTCCTCGACGGCCTGCCGGTCGAGGAAGCCAAGGCGACGGTCACCGCGTGGCTCGCCGCCCGCGGCCTGGGCGCCCGGGCCGTGCGCTACAAGCTGAGGGACTGGCTGTTCAGCCGGCAGCGCTTCTGGGGCGAGCCGATCCCGGTGCTCCACCGCGAGGACGGCACCACCGTCGCGGTCCCCGACGACGCGCTGCCCGTCACGCTGCCCGAGATCCCGCGCTACGAACCCACCGGCACCGGCGAGAGCCCGCTGGCGGGCGTCCCCGGCTGGGTGGAGACGACGGACCCGCGCGACGGCGCGCCCGCCCGCCGCGAAACCAACACCATGCCCGGCTCCGCGGGATCGTCGTGGTACTTCCTGCGCTACCTCGACCCGCGCAACGCCGAGACCTTCTGCGCGCCCGAGAAGGAACGCGCGTGGATGCCGGTGGACCTGTACATCGGCGGCACGGAGCACGCGGTCGGGCACCTGCTCTACGCGCGGTTCTGGCACAAGGTACTGTTCGACCTCGGCCTCGTCTCGACGAAGGAACCGTTCCAGCGGCTGTTCAACCAGGGCATGGTCGTCGCGGCGACCTACCGCGACGCGGCGGGTCACGTGTACCCGCACGACCAGGTCGAGACGGTCGGTGGCGCCGCGCGCGTGAAGGCCTCCGGCGTCCCGGTCGCCGTGACGCTCGAGAAGATGAGCAAGTCGAAGCGGAACGGCGTCGGGATCGACGAAGCGGTGGCGCGGTACTCCGGCGACGCGGTGCGCCTGGCGGGCCTGTTCCTCGGGCCCCCCGCGGCCGAGAAGGAGTGGACGCCCAACGCGATCGAGGGGCCGTGGCGCTTCCTGCTGAAGGCGTGGCGCCTGCTCGTCGGCGACGAGGACGGCGTGCCCGTCCCCCTGAGCGACGCGCCCGCGACGGGCGCCCTGCGCAAGGCCGTGCACCGCGCCGTCGACGGCGTGACGAAGGACCTCGACGGGATCGCGTTCAACACCGCCGTGAGCAAACTCATGGTGCTGCTGAGCGAGTTGCAGGGCGTGAACCCCCTGCCCCGCGACGCCGCGGAGACCTTCGTGACGCTGCTCGCGCCGTTCGCCCCGCACCTGGCCGAGGAGATGTGGGCCCGGCTCGGGAAGCCCGGCTTCGTCTCCGTGGCGCCGTGGCCGGCGGCCGACCCGGCGGCGCTCGTGGACGACACGCTGACGCTCGCCGTGCAGGTGAACGGCAAGGTCCGGGGCGACGTCACCGTCGCGGCCGACGCGAAGGACGCCGACGTGCTCGCGGCGGCTCGGGCGGTCGAGAACGTGCGGAAGCACCTCGAGGGCAAGACGATCGTCAAGGAGATCGTCGTGCCCCGACGGCTGGTGAACTTCGTCGTCCGCTGAACGCGCGGAACGCCGCCCCGGTGGGCGGCGCCGCCCTCCCCCCCCCCCCCCCCCCCCCCCGGGGGAGGGGGGCCGCCCGCCCCCCCCCCGCCCTCGGCGCACGCCCCGTCCTCACGGGAGATTCACGTGGCGCCCGCACCCGCTTCGCCTTCCCCCCCGACCGTGCGTGCTCCACAGTCGAGCCCTTGCGGGCTCCGGAGGGCGTCCGGATGGCAAAGTTCCAGCGAGCGAACGTCGGGTTCGGGGTGATCGGGATGATCGCGCTGCTCGGCAGCGTCGGGTGCGGCGGCGGGGGCGACGACGGCGCCCCGGGTCTCGAGGGACCTCCGGGCCAGCAAGGGCCTCCGGGGACGCCCGGCACGGCGGGGCTGGACGGCGATCCGGCGTTCGACACCCGGCGCCCCCTATCGAGCCTCGTCGCGGTCACCCTCCCGACCACGCCGACGTTCGCCGGCGTCCTCCCGAGCGCCACGCTGCCCTTCCCGGCCCCGGGGCACATCCCCGAGTACGTGAAGCAGTTGACCCAGCTGTACGCGACGAACCTCGTCCCCGCCGACCTCCAGTTCCCCCTCGCGGCGGCGACCTCCGACGACGTCCGGGTGATCGCGGGGCTGTCACACAACGTCGTCGTCAAGTGGCTCGACCCGCTCACGTGGGACGACGGCAACGACAAGCCCCGATTCGGCGCGAACTGCGACTACGTCGCGTACTTCGGGGACGGCTGGAACGCGGACTGGGCCGGCAGCGTCGTCAACAGCCCCCCGCAGTGGCGCGGGAGCGGCGGCAGCGGCTGGATGTGGTGCAACCACGAGTACGTCTCGGGCACGGCGCCGGGCCTCGCGACCGCACCGTCGAACCAGCAACTCACGCTCGCCCTGTGGCTGAAGGACCGTGGCGTCCTCGCCAACGACGTCCGCGCGAACAGTTGGCTGCAGGCCGACGTGAACACGTTCATCCGCCGGTCCAAGCGCGAGCACGGCGGCTCGTGGTTCCGCGTGGTGCAGGACCCCGGGACCGGCCAGTGGCTCGTGGACCGCACGGCGAACGCCCAGCGGTTCGACGCGACGAGCGCCACGCAGACCAAGGTCGTCGGGTCCGCGGTCTCTCCCGACACCGATGACGCGGGCGCCGCGCTCGCCGCCGGCGTCGTGACCGGCACCGTCGGCAACTGCTCCGGCGGCCAGTCGCCCTGGGGCACCGTGTTCTCCTGCAACGAGAACGTGCAGGACTACTACGGCGACCTCGAGGCCTGCTGGGACAGCAACAACAACTTCGTGGCGGGCACGGGCTTCGACCCCGGCGCGGCCGTCACCCCCACGCTCGCGTCCTCGACGGCGGACACGGCCGATTTCGGCCGCAGCTCGGAGCTGAGCCAGCGCCACGCCCGGGACACGGTCGGGTGGATCGACGAGTTCGACGTCGCCACCTCCGGGACCCCCCTCGCGACGAACGAGTGGTACGGCAAGACGACCCCCGGCGTCGGCCACCGCAAGGTCGGCGTGTTCGGCCGCGCGCGCTGGGAGAACGCGGCGTTCGTCACGGACGGCCAGTGGAAGCTCCCGGCGGGCCAGCCCGTCGTGGTCTACGCGGCGGACGACCGCCGCGGCGGGCGCATCTTCAAGTGGGTCAGCGCCGCGCCCTACACGGCCGGGATGACAAAGGCCCAGGTCCGCGCGCTGCTCGACACGGGCACGCTGTACGCCTCACAGTTCGACGGGCTCAACAACGCCACCGGCCTGACGCTGACGGCGGGCAACGCGACCCCGACCGAGGCCGCGCCCGGCAGCGGTCGTTGGATCCGCCTCTCGACGACCAGCACCGACGTCGCGCCGAACGCCGCGGTGCTCGGCGCCGGCACGACGGTCGGCGCCGCGCTCCAGAGCACCACGTGGAACAGCCTCGGCGGCTTCCCGAACGACGACGCGGTCCGTCGCGCGCTCTTCACCGCGTGCGCGAAGCTCGGCATCGTCGAGCTGAACCGGCCCGAGGACCTCGAGTGGAACCCTTCGGACCCGAGCGGCACGCCGCGGCTCTACGTCGCCTTCACGAACTTCAACGGCGGGCTCGCGCTGAAGGCCAACGGGACGCTGAACCTCGCGCCCCGCGAGGCGAACCGCACCGACCGGGACGGCGCCATCTTCGCGATGCAGGAAGGCGCGCCCGCGACGCCGGCGACGTCGCTCACGTTTGCGTATTTCCAGGTCTGGAAGGGCACGAACGGCACGGGGATCTTCGACGCGTCGTCGGCCGACAACCTCATGATCGACCGCGACGGCGGCGTCTGGTTCGGCACGGACGGCAACTTCGGCCGTAACGGCCGCGCCGACGCGCTCTACTACCTCGACCTCGACCCGGCCCACAAGACGGGCCAGCCCGGGATCCTCACGCCGACGTGGGGCAAGAACTTCCGGGTCGTCGCGGGCCCGAGCGATGCGGAGGCGACGGGCCCGTGCCTGTCGTCGGACATGCGCACGCTCTTCTTCAACGCCCAGCACCCGGGCGAGGGGAGCACCGTGCAGAGCACGTGGCCCCAGATCCGCTGACCCCATCGGAACGAGAGGGGCCCGCCGCCAACCCCGGCGGGCCCCCTGCCCACGGGGCGCCGTCGTGAGACGTCGCCCCGTCTTTCGCTTCCTCCACGCCGCTCCACGTCGTCCCGTTCGCCGCCGCCGCCGCCCACGCCTCCGACGGGGATCCCCCATGACCGACGCGTCCCCCTCCCCCACGGCCCCCCTCGCCGCGTTGCCGCTGTTCGCCGCCCTCGCGATCGGTGGGGCGGCGGCGCTCTTCGCCTGCGGCCCCGGCTCGGACGGCGTGCCGATGACGACGACGCCGACGACGACGCCGACCGCGACCTACGACCCCCTCGCCTTCGCGGCGTCGCGAGCCGGCGCCGTCGCCAACCTGGAAGCCTCGATCCCGCCGCTCTGCTACACGAAGACCCACGGCACCTCCAACCCGTGCTGGGCCTGCCACACCCACCCGCGCGCGCCGAACCAGTTGGAGGACGCCGACCTCCAGGAAGCGTACGCCTTCAGCGACGTCGGCCTCGAGAACCACTGGACGAACCTTTTCGTGGACCGGCGCCCCGCCATCGCCGCGACCACGGACGAGGCGCTCCTCGGGTGGATCCGCACCGACAACTATGCGCCGCTGCGCGCCGCGCTCGCGGGTCGCGTGGGCTACCCCGGCTGGGTGCCCGACGTCGACCTGACCGCCGGCTTCGACGCCGACGGCTTCGCGAAGGACGGCAGCGGCTGGCGCGCGCTCCGCTACGCGCCGTTCGTCGGCACGTTCTGGCCCACCAACGGGAGCAGCGACGACGTGTTCGTGCGCCTCCCCCGCACGTTCCGCGTGGACGCGGCGGGCGTGCCGTCACCCGCGCTCGAGCGGGCGAACTACGCGATTCTCGAGGCTGCGGTCGCCGGCGACCCGCGGCAGGGAGACCGCGACGTCGTGCGGCACGTCGGCCCGGTGGACGAGACCGCCGCCGCCCTCGACCTCGACGGCGACGGTCGCGTCGGCGGCGTCGTCGACACGCTCCGTGGCCTCCCCGCCACCTACGTCGGGGGCGCCGCGGCGGTGCCCGTGAAGCGCCGTGAACTGCCCGAGGGCCTCGCGTTCCTCCACACCGTGCGCTACGTCGACCCCGACGCGCCCGACCTGCGGTCCACGCGGATGAAGGAGGTCCGGTACATGGTGAAGGGCGACGACCTCGACGCGTGGGCCCGCAACCGCGCCTACGAGAAGGAGCTCGCCGAGAAGGAGGAGGGCCGGGTCCCCGTCTATCGCGGCGCGGCCGACGTCGGCCTCGCCAACGCGTTCGGCTGGCGGCTCCAGGGGTTCATCGAGGACGCTGAGGGGCGGCTCCGCCTCCAGACGGACGAGGAGACGCGGTTCTGCATGGGATGCCACACGTCGATCGGCGTCACCGTCGATGGCACGTTCTCACTCGCGCGCAAGGTCCCCGGCGCGGCGGGTTGGCGCACGCAGGACCTACGGGGCCTCGTGGACCGCCCTCAGGTCGGCCACGCGGAGCCCGAGGCGCTCACCTACCTCCGCCGCGTCCGCGGCGGCGACGAACTGCGCGCGAACGACGAGATGCTCGCCCGCTTCTTCCCCTCCGGCGTGCTCGCCGAGGCGGAGGTCCGGCGCGCCGCGGCCGGCGGCGATCGCGACCTCGCCTGGCTCCTGACGCCGTCACGCGGCCGCGCGCTCGCGCTCGGCAAGGCCTACCTTGCGGTCGTACGCGAGCAGTCGTTCGTCCGGGGCCGCGACGCCGTCCTCGCGCCCGCGACGAACGTCCACCGCCGCATCGAGGGCAACGGCGAGACGCAACTCGGCGCGGCCGGGCTCGTGTTCCGCGACGGGACGCTGTTTCTCGACCACGACCGCTGACGAGGCTGGGGAGGAATCGAAGATTTCGTCCCCGCCGGGCAGCGCGGGCCCGTAGGCGCCGCGCGCGGCCGCTCGTCCCCACCCGGCGCCCCGTGGAGGTCGTCAAGGTGCGTGGGTTCGTCGCCGAGCACGGCCGCCCACCCCGTCGCGAGGGTGGACGTCCTGCGGCCGATGGATCCGACGACCCCCACGCGCGGCGGCACGCCGGTCGGCGGCGGGAGCGGCGGACGCGGCACGCGGCACGCGGCACGCGGCACGCGGCACGCGGCACGCGGCACGCGGCACGCGGCACCTCCAAGAACGCGCCCGAGGGAAGCGGCCCTCGAAGAGCAGACCGCGGGGCGTCGGGACGCAAGGCCCAGGCGCGCCCGGGCCTCGCGTCCCGCGCCGGCCGTCAGCCGCCCAGCATCCGCTCGACGAACGCCGCCGCGTCGAGGGCAGCGAACACCCGCTCGCGACGGGCGGGGTCCTTCAGCGCGCCGGCGATGGCCCCGAGGACCTCCACATGGCGGCGGTTGTCGCCCGACGGCATGAGGATCGTGAAGACGGCGTGCACGGGCTTGCCGTCGATGGCGTCGAACGCGAGGCCGGCGGCGCTGCGGCCGACGAACATCGCCTCCGTCGCGACGTTGGAGTGCCGGACGTGCGGGACGGCCATGCCGAGCCCGATCCCGGTGGAGAGGATCGTCTCGCGGTCCCAGAGCGCATCGAGGACCGCCTTCTCGTGGTCCCCGTGGACGGCGGCCGCGCGGCACGTGAGCACGCCGAGGCGGTGCACCACGTCGCGTTTGGTCTCGCCGGGCGCGAGATCGACGACCCGGTCGGGACGGAGCAGGGTGCCGAGCGACTTGCGAACGCGGTCCACAGGACCTCCGGAGCGACGCGGTCCGCGGAACGCGGGGCCGGACGCCGCAACGGTATCATCCGGCGGACCGCTCGACCCCGCGGTGACCGGCCCGCCGATGCCCCCGCGCACCCTCGCCCTCGTCGTGTTCGCCTTCGCCTACGTCCTCATCGCGGGGCGGCGTCTCGCGTGGCTGCCGGTGGGGCGGCCCACGGGCGCCCTGCTCGGCGCCGTGCTGATGGTGCTCCTCGGCTGCCTCACGCCCGACCAGGCATACGCCGCGGTGGACGGCAACACGATCGCGCTGCTCTTCGGGATGATGGTGCTGCAGGTCGAGCTCGACCGCTCGGGGCTCCTCGACGCGCTCGCCGCCTCCATCGCGGCGCGCCGTTGGCCGGCGTCGCGCCTGCTCGTCGCGGTGGTGTTCGGCGCGGGCCTGATGTCGGCGGTGCTGGTGAACGACGCGGTGTGCATCATGGCGACGCCGCTCGTCGTCCGCCTGTGCCGTGCAGGAGGGCTGCCCCCGCTGCCGTTCCTGCTGGCGCTGGCCACGGGAAGCAACGTCGGCGGCACCATGACGCTCACGGGCACGCCCCAGTGCATGCTCGTCGGCCGTTTCTCGGGGATCTCGTTCGCGCGCTACGCGGCCGTGATGGCGCCCGTGGGGCTCGCGCTCCTCGCGCTGACCGCGGCGTTCTTCGTCCTGGCCTTCCGGCGGAGCCTCGCGGGCGCGCGGACGGCGCCCGTCGAGCCCACGACGCCGCTCGACCGCCCGCGGGCCCGGCGGTTCGTCGTCTGCCTCGCGGCGGTGGTCGTCGGCAGTTTCGCGGGCCTGCCGCTCGCGTGGGTCGCGCTCGCCGGCGCCTGCCTCGTGGCGCTGCTCAAGCGGGGCGAGCCGACGGAGAACCTCGCGCGCCTCGATTGGCCGCTGCTCGTCTTCTTCGCCTCGCTCTTCGTGGTCGTGGGCGGCCTGGCGGCGGCCGGCTGGGTCGACGAGGCCGTCGCGGCGCTGACGCCGTGGCTCACCGCCGACCCGGCCGCGCGGCCGCTCCCCTTCGCGGCGTTCAGCGTCGTCGCGAGCAACGTCTTCAGCAACGTCCCGTTCGTGCTCGTGCTCGGGCACGGGTACCCCGCGGCCGGCGACGCGTTCTGGTTCCAACTGGCCCTCACCAGCACGCTCGCCGGGAACCTGACGCTCGTGGGCTCGGTGGCCAACCTCATCGTCGCGGAGGCCGCCGCGAAGGAGGGCACCCACGTCGGGTTCTTCGCGTACCTGAAGGTGGGCGTGCCGCTCACGATCGTGACGACCCTCGCGGGCCTTGGCGCGCTGGCGCTGCTCGGCTACGCGTGACGACGGACGGGGGTCATCCCCCCATCGCGGGGGCGGGCGCATCGCCCATCGCGGGGGCGGGCGCATCGCCCATCGCGGGCGGCGTCTCCCCCATGGCGGCCGGCGGCGTTTCGCCCATGGCCGGCGGGACGACGGGCGCCTCGCCCATGGCCGGATCGGCCGGCAGCGGCGCCTCGCCCATCGCGGGCGGCGCCTCGCCCATCGCGGGCTCGACCGGCGCGGGAACGGGTGCCGAGGGCGTGGGCGCGCCGGGCACCGGCTCGCCGACGTCGTGGGAGAGGACGATGCCGTACACGGCCCCGCCATGTTCCTTGCCGGAGGTCCAGACGGCCGCCGGCCTCCCCTGGCGCCAGAGGCGGACGACGCCGTCGCCGCTGCCGCCGACGATCCAGCGACCGTCCCGCGTCACCGCGATCGACGAGAGGCCCTGCTCGCCGGCGAGTTCGTAGGACGGACCCGCCTTGCCGTCGGCGGTCGCCAGGGCTTCGACCGACTTCGCGTCGCCGCCGACGTAGAGCGTCGCGCCGTCCGGCGACAGCGCGAGCGCGGTCACGGCGGCGTGTTTCGTCGCCCACGTCCCCTTCGCCGCGCCGGTGGACGCGTCGAACGCGCGCACGTTCGCGTCGCGGCCGCCGGTGTAGAGGACGTCGCCCTTCGGCGACAGCGCCAGGGCGAGGACTTCGCCCGGGTGCCCCGGGATCGTGATGAGTTCCTTGTGCTTCGCGACGTCCCAGATGCGGACCGTCCGGTCCCGCGACGCCGAGTAGAGCCACGTCCCGTCGGGGGAGACGACGAGCGCCGTCACGCCGGCCGTGTGCCCCTCCCACGTCGCGGTCGCTTTGCCGGCCGCCACGTCCCACACGCGGATCTTCCAGTCGTCGTCGCCGGCGTAGACCGATTTGTCGTCCGGCGCCACCGCGAGCGCGCTGACGCCGCCGCCGTGCCCCTCGAACTTGCCGAGCACGGTGAGATCGTCGCCCTTGAACGCGCGGACCACCTTGTCGGCGGCGCCCGTGTACAGGCGCGACTCGTCGCCCGCCATCGCGACCGCGAGCACGGCACCGTCGTGGGCGCCGGTCACGGGCGCGACGACGCCCTGGTGGAGGTCGATCGCCCGCAGCGTCTTGTCGGCGCACGCCGTGTACGCGAAGAGCCCTGCCACCGGGCGCTCGAGGACGACTGCGGGCGCCGTGGGCGGCACGGGCGACGGCGGCACCGGGACGCGGGGCGCGGGCGGCACCGCGCCCGGCGTCTCGAAGATCAGCACGCCGCGGTCCCCGACGGCGTCGCCGGCGAAGTAGCGGCCGGGCATCGTCGGGTCCACGGCGAGCGACTCGACGCTCGAGCCCGGGTCGGGGAGCGTCGTCCACGTGCCGCCGGCGTCGGCGGAGCGGACCAGCGCGCGGGTGCCCGTGGTCAGGTTCTGGAGCTGGGCGACGAGTTCGAGCCCGCCGTCCGCGGTCGGGGCCTGGAGGAACGCCGTCACGTGCGGCTGCGAGGGCACGCCCGTGAGCGCCACATCAGTCCACGGGCCGACCTTGCCGTCGGCGCCCGTCTCGGCCCGCAGCACGCCGATCCCGTCCACGAGGTAGACGAGGGTCGTCCCGTCGATCGCGACCGCCGCGCCACGGTTCCAGCCCTCCCGGGGGACGCCCTTCCCGTCGCGCAACCCGGCGTCAAGGAGCGTCCATGTCGCGCCGCCGTCGGACGACGCGTACGGGCCGCCGTCCTTCTCGTCCTTCGACCACGCGCTCGCGACGGAGCGCAGCGAGACGAGCAGGTGCTTCGGGTCCTTGCGGTCCACGGCGAGGTCGGTCGCCCACGCCGTGCGCTGCGCGACGGCGCGCTCGATCGCGACGGGCTTCGGGTCCCACGTCTTGCCGCCGTCCTTGCTCACCGAGAGGGCGCAGGCGCGTTCCCAGAGCGCGTACCAGGTCCCGTCCTCGAGGCGGACGAGGTCGACCACGCGGTCCTCCACGTCGGCCGACGTCAGGGTCCTCACCCACTTCGCACCGAGGTCGGTCGAGAGCCAGACGCCGTGGCCGGCCGCGAGCCAGGTCCCCGACGCGTTGGGCACGCCCGTGAGGGAGGTGACGGGCGCGCCGACGTTCCCCGGACGCGTCCACGTGGCCCCGCCGTCCTGGGACGCGAACATCCAGCCGGTGTCGGTCGCGGCGAGCATCTGGCGCCCGTCCGCCGGGTGCGCAGCGACGTGCGTGATCGCCGGGACGGCGTCGGGGAGCTTGTCGGAGAGCGACTGGAACGTCGTGCCCCGGTCCGTCGAGAGCCACAGGCCCGTCGTCCGCGACGTCAGGAGCACGGTGTTCTTCGCGTGCGGATGGACCACGACGCCGTGGGGATCGAGGTCGGCGTGGAGCGGGCCCTCCCACTTCGTCAGGTTCTCGGTGCGGAACAGGCCCTGCCCCTCCATCACCGCGTAGACCTGCTTCCGATTGCCCGCGTCGACGCTGACGGAGAGGCAGCGCCCCTCGAGGAGCGCCTCCTTCCCCCACGTGACGCCGCGATCGCGGGAGCGCCACAGGCCGCGCGACTCCGCGAGGAAGACCTCGCCGTTCGAAATGGGCGTCATGTCGTACGCGCGGTGGACGCCGGGGCCGCCCGGCTGCGTCGGCCGGAAGCGGAGCCCGCGGTCTTCCGACTGCCACGCGGAACCCGTCATCCCGCCCACGAGCACATACTTGTCGGACCTGTCGAGCGAGATGGGCCACGCGTCCTGGCCGAGCCCGGAGTCGAGCAGGTACTTGCCGTCGCCGGTGCCGGCGATCTGGGTCCACGACTTCGCGCCATCCTTCGACTCGAACAGCCCGCCGTAGTACCCGCGGGTGATCGTGCCCGCGAGCAGTCGCTTCGAGTTCGTCGGGTCGATGGCGATGCCCACGACCCAACTGCGGCTCTGGCTGCGGTCGATGGAGAACGTCACGAGGCCCGCGCCCACGTTCTCGAACGACGCCGCCGCGTTCGTGCTGCGGAAGACCTTCCCGCGCGCGACGACGTACAGCGTCTTCTCGTCCTTCGGGTCGAGCGTGATCTCGTAGGCGTCGCGGGGACCGGCGGGCTCGTCGAGCCCCTGTCGGACGGTCCGCCACGTCTTGCCCTTGTCGCGCACCTCCACGAGGCCCATCCGCGTCGCGTCGTTGCCGAACGCGCTCGCGTACCACACGTCCGACTTCGGGGCGATGTGGAGCCCGGTGACGCCGCGGACCGACAGGCCCGCGGTCCGCGACTCCCAGCGCGGGGCGTCGGCGGCGCGCGCCGGCGCCTGCAGCAGCACCGTGAGGGCCGCGACCGCCCCGAGGGCGAGTCCTCCGACCCCGCGGCGCGTGCGAACCCCAGCCCGACCGGCGTGCTGACCCATGAAGGCTCTCCCGGGAGCGAGCGACGGCTCGCGCCTCTCGGGGGGACTCGGGTGACCACCCCGGGATCCCGCCGCCCCGGGATCCTACCGCTCCGGGGGGCGGCAGACCATCATCCCTTCCGCGGTAGGGCGGGCGGTGTAGGGGGGGCGGTGTAGGGGGGGGGCGGTAGAGCGGGCAGCAGGGGGGCGGTAGGGCGGGCGGTACCGTGGGCGCGTGCCGTCCCCCCGCGCCGCCGCCTCGCCCCCCGCCGTCCGCGCCGCCGCCCTGCGCCGGGTCCGGGCGCTCGGGCTCCCGGCCGGGACCGTGGCGCTCGACCTCCCCTGCGGGACGGGCCTCCTCCTCGCCGACCTCGCCGCGGCGGGCCTCGTGCCCCGCGGCGGCGACCGCGACCCGGGCGCAGCCCGCGCCGCCGGTCACGCGGTGGACGCCATCGACCTCGAGCGCCCGCTCCCCTACGCCGACGCCGCCTTCGGGCTCGTCACGTGCGTCGAGGGGATCGAGCACGTGGAGGCCCAGCACGCGCTGCTCGCCGAGGTCGCGCGGGTCCTCACGCCCGGCGGCGCGCTCGTGTTGACGACCCCGAACGTACTCGGCCGCCCCTCGCGCGCGTCCTTGGCCCGGCACGGCTACGCGCGGTTCTTCCGCCCGAACCCGCCGGGCGCCCCGACGCCGTTCGAACACGAACACGTGCACCCGATCGACGCGCTCCGGCTCGAGCACCTGCTCCGGTCCGTGGGGCTCGTGCCCCAGGCGTGGGACGGCGACCACGGGCCCGACGGCCGTCCGACGCTGCGGCAGCGCCTGCTCTACGCGCTCGAGGCGCCCCGCCTCCGCCGTCACAACCCCCGCGCCGACCTGTTGACGTTGCCCGCGCTCTGGTACGCGCGGGTGCTCGCCGTCACGGCCCGCAAGCCCGCCTGACCCCCTCCGCGACGCGAGGCCCACCGCGACGCGAGGCCCGCCGCGACCCAGCCTCCGTCCGCAGGTCCCTCCGCGGCACGCCCGCCCGATCCCCGCCGGCGATCGCCGACGCCTCCGGCCGCAGCGCGTGTGTCCGGTCTTGCCCCGCCCCCCGCGGGCGTTCGCGCGACGGCCGTCGCGCACAGCGCCCGCCGGTCGCGTCGGCCGCGCTTCGCAACGTCCCGCGGGTGCGGTGGCCCTCGGAGGAACCTCGGAGGAACCTCGGAGAAAACTCGGAGGAACCTCGCGGAATCCTCGCAGAATCAGCGCCCGCGCCGCCTGCCGCTCACGAGGGCTTCCGACGGGTGCGTGGGGGGCCGCCGGGCTTGGCGCGGGCGGCGGCGGTGGCGCGGGCTTCGCCGGCCGCGGCGAGGAGTTCGTCGAGGTACGCGATCATCCCCGCGCGGTGCTCCGGCGGCGACAGCACCTCGGCATCGGACCCGAAGCGGGCGACGAACGCGTAGAGCCAGCGTGCGCGCGGGCCCGTGCGGAACGTGCGGACAACGGACCCGTCGGGCCGCGTCTCGACGTCCTTGCGCGCGGCCGACTCCGTGCCGCGCGCCGCCGCGCCCTCGGCGAAGCGGACGCGCACGGCGACCTCCTCGCCCGACTCCGCGTACATCTCGTCGCGCCGGTACCGCTCCGTCGTGAACTCGTCCGGCACGAGGTACTCGCGGTTCGTGAGCACCACGTCGCGGATGCGATCGACGCGGAACGGCAGCTCGCGCTCGCGCAGCGCGTCCCGTGCGACGACGTACCAGGTCCCACGGTGGTCCACGAGGCCGTAGGGCTCGATCTCGCGCTCGGTCACCGCGTCGCGCCCGGCGGTGTAGTAGACGATCCGCGCCGCGACGTTGCGCGCCATGGCCGCCTTGAGCCCGGCGATCGTCGCGGTCACGGGCTCGGGCACCTCGCGCCCCACGACCGAGCGGTCGAGGGTGTCGAGGACGGCGCGGTCGCCACCGCGCAGGACGGCGCGGAGCTTCTCGCGAAGGCGGGCCGCCGCGTCACCGAACGGCGGCACGCGGCCGCTGCCCACGCCGCGCAGCGCGAGGCCGATCGCGAGCGCCTCCTGCAGCGTCAGGTGCACCGGCCGGCGGAGGTGCTCCGCGAACTTGATGCGCACCCGGTCGCCGTCGATCTGAAACACGAAGTAGTTGTGCGGGAGGTACGGCGGCACGCCGCACAGCGTGAGCACGTCCGTGATGTCCGCCCGGACCTCGGCCTCGGCCACGCCGAACATCGACGCCAGTTCGCCGAGCCGGATTCCCGGCCGGGCCCGGATGAGCGGCACCATCGCGAGGCAGCGACGGATGCGGTCGAGAGCGAGGGACGACATGGGGACGGGATCCTACCGGATCGCGGCGGTTTGCGGGAGACGGGAGACAGCCCGTCGCCCGCCCCCGTCATTCCTTGCGCGGCTCGATCACGGACCACGCGCGCGGACGCTCGAGGAGCTCCCGCAGCCGCGAGGTCACGTCGGCGGGCGTCGCGTCGAGGACCGCGGCGAGCGCGTCGGGGAGCCGCGCCGCCTTCGTGTCGAGGCCGAGCAGGAGCCCGGCCGCGCGCTCCGGGGCGTCGAATGAGCGGAGGTACCCCCCCACGGAACGCCGCTGGACGCGCGTCAGCTCGGCCTCCGTGACCGGGGCGGTCGCGGTGGTGGCGAGCTCGCGCTCGAGCCGCGCGCGGAACGGCGCCTCCTCATCGACCTCGCCGCCGATCGCGGCGAACGCGAAGTCGAGGTCGGCGTGGTAGCCGGCGCCGAACGAGTCGTCGACGACCCCCTCCCGGTACAGCGGGGCCTCGATCCGCCCGCCGTCCGAGAACAGGACGTCGAGGGCGAGTTCGGTGAGCGTCTCGTGGCGCAGGAGCGCCGGGCCTCGCGTCCCCACGGGCGCGTCCTTGATCCCGAGGGTCACCATCGGCCGCGTCACCGAGAGCGCCTGGCGCCGCTCCGGGACCGCGGGCGCCTCGGGCTCCGCCGTCGCCGCGCGCAGGTGCGGCGCCCCCGGCGCCGAGGTGACGAGGCGCGTGCTCGCCGCCGCGAGCACCGCCGCGGGGTCGACGTCGCCCGCGACGAACAGGGCGAGGTTGCGCGGGTGGTAGTACGCGGCGTGGACGCGCAGGAGCAGGTCGCGGTCGATGGCCGCGATCGTCGCCTTGCTTCCGGTGATCTCGTGGCGGACGGCATGGTCGCGGTAGAGCGCGGCCATAAGGTTGGCGTGGCTCCGCCACCCCGGCTCGTCGTCGTACATCGCGATCTCCTGGCCGATGATCCCCTTCTCGCGCTCGATGCCCGCTGGGTCGGCGTGCATGGTGCCGAGCGTGTCCAGGAGCGTGGCCAGGTTCTCGTCGAACCGGGACGTGCAGCCGAAGAGGTAGGCCGTGAGGCCATACGTCGTGTACGCGTTGGCGCTCGCGCCGCGCTTCGCGTACAGGTCGAAGACGTCGCCGTCGGGCGTGGCGAACATCTTGTGCTCGAGAAAGTGCGCGACGCCGAGCGGCATGGGCGTCCCGTCGGGGAACGTCGCGTCGAGCGAGCCGAAGTTGACCCGGAGGACGGCGTATGCCTTCGCGAACCCGGGCATGGGCCGGACGACGACCGGCGTGCCCAGGGGCGTGGCGGCCCGCAGGACGACGCCGCCGCGCATCGGCACGGGCTCCGACGCGAAGCCCGCGGACGTGCGGCGGCGCGGACGGGCGACGGTCCGCGCGGGCGTCGCACGGGTCTTCGGCGCCCGACCCTTCGCGACGCGGGCCTCCGGGATTCGGGAGTTCGCGACGCGGACGTTCGCGACGAGGGCCCTCGCGGCAGGGGCCCTCGCGGCAGGGGCCCTCGCGGCAGGGGCCCTCGCGGCAGGGGCCCTCGCGGCGCGGCCCTTCGCGGAGTCGTCGGGGCGAGACACGGCCTTGCGGGTCACGAAGCACCTCCCGTCACGAAGCCCGTCAGGAAGAACGACGCCGCGGGGGCGAGCAGACGGCCCACCCGCTTCACGTCGGCCGGCGTCACGGCGAGCAGCGCGCGCAACTGCCGCTCGGGCCGCGGGTCGGTGCCGAAGGCCGACGCCTCTTGCAGGAGGCCGAGCACGCCGCCGCGCTCGTCGCGCAGCGCGGCGAGGCGCGCCCGGGCGGCCTCGCGGACGGCCTCGAACGCCTGCGCGTCGAGCGTTCCGCCCGCCACCTCGGCGAGGAGCGCGTGCACGAGTTTGCGGGCCTTCGGCTCGTGTTTCGGCTCCACGCCCGACTGCACGAGCAGGAGCCCCTTCGACTTCACCCAGCCGGCCTGCGCGTCGTAGCACAGCCCGTGTTCCTCGCGCACGACCTTGAACAGGCGCGAGACCGCGGTGCCCCCGAGCACGCCCGCGAGCACGAGCGCCGCGGGCAGCCGCGGGTCGTCGGGGCGGAGCGGCGCCCGCCACGCCATCGCGAGTTTGCCCTGGGTCACGGCGTCGCGCTCGACGAGCCGCGCCGCCCGTGCCGGCGCGCGGCGGACCGAGGCCGCGGGCGGCACCGCCGCCACGCTCCGCGTGCGGCCCGTCCACACGAGGTGCTTCGCGACGAGCGCCTTCGCGCGCGCCGGGTCGACGTCGCCGGCGAGGAAGATCTCGACGGGCGCGGTCGCGAGCAGTCGGCGGTGGAGCGCGCTCAACGCCGTCGGCGTCGCGGCGGAGAGGTCCTCGAGCCGGCCCTCGACGTCGAGCGCGTACGGCTCGCCGCGGCACGCGGCCTCGAGGCACCGGCGCAGCGCGTAGCGGCCCTTGTCGTCGCGGAGCGCGGCGAGGCTGCGCGCGAGGTTGCGCGCCTCCGTGGCGACGATGTCGGCCGCGAGCGCCTCGCCCTCGACGCGCGGCGCGGTGAGTACCTCGCGGAGAAATGCGAGGCCCTCGGCGAGCGTCGCCCCGCGGCCCGGCAGACCCGCCGTCGGCCAGTCGAGGGTCGCGGAGAGGATCTGCCGGTCCCCCATCTTCTCGACGCCGACGGAGAGGCCCGCGCCGTAGAGGTCGGCGAGCCGGTGCGCGAGCGCCTCGCGCGACGGGTGGCGGGCCGTCGCCGACTCGAGGACCGACCCGAGGAGCGACGTGGCGGTCGCCTCGGGGCCGAGGTCGCGGTGCAGCGCGACCCGGCAGATCGTGGTGGCGAACCGGTCGGTCGGGAGGACATGGAGGCGGATCCCCCGGGGGAGCGTGACGGAACGGGGACGTTCGTGGGGGACAGTAGGGATCGGCACGTGGCTCCCGTCGAGCGTGGGTATCCTTCCCGGGCTCTCGGGGGGATCCCCCGAGCCGGCGGCGCAGGATCCCAGAGGATCCGGGGCCGTCCACCGCCGTCCTCCGAGATTCCCTTGATGCCCTCGACCTCGTCGCCGCGCCCCCGCTGGGTCCGCTCGGTCCTGGCCTCCGTGCTCGTGGTCCCGTTCGCGCTGCCGCTCGGCGCCGCCGGGGGTCCGCCGCCGCCGGCCGCACCGCCGCCGGCCGCACCGCCGCCCGCCGTGCCCCCGCCGGCCGTGCCCCCGCCGGCCGTGCCCCCGCCGACTGCAGGGCTTGAGGACAGCCTGATGGCGGGCGCCCGGTACTTCGACCAGGCGATCGCCTACGTCGCCCGCGGCGGGACGCTCGGCCGCGCGGTCGACCTGTACGCGCACCTCGACGTGAAGTGGGACCTCGAGGACAACCACCACGAGGGCGAGCAGAAGGTGTGGTTCCAGACCCCGGACCGCATGCGCACGGAGATCGTCGCGGCCGGCAAGGCCCAAACGAAGATCCTGCTCGGCGACAAGGCCTGGAACGTCCTGTCAAACGGCGTCGTCCGCCGCGTGCACGGCACCCCCGACGCCGCGGCGCAGATGAAGCAGATGGCCGAGGACCTCCAGCGCGTCCAGGATCTGACCGCGTTCGTCACCCTCGAGGGCCTCAAGGGCCCCGGGATCGTCTTCGAGTTCCAGGGCGCCACCCGCGGCGACGGCCTCTACGCCGGCGAGTGGCTCAAGGTGGCCCGCCGGGCGCCCGACGGCCGCAAGATCACGTTCTGGCTGGGCCTCCAGCGCGGCGCCGACGGATCCGTGCGCGCCGCGGCCCCTGGCGTCGTGCGCATCGACGGCGACGCCGCGACCGGCCTGTGGACCGAGGACTGGATCCTCTCCGACTGGGACGCGCCGCGCGCGCAGCCCCGCCCCTACCGCTACCCCGCGCGCCTGCAGGCGTGGCGCATCCACGCCGATCCCGCGAAGCAGCGGGAGGTCCCGCCGACCCGGTTCCTCTTCGCGGCGGTGAACGACATCCAGGTCAACGCGGGGATCCCCCCCCAGGTGTTCGCGCCCCCCGCCGAAACCCCGAACCGCTGACCCGCGCCCGCGAGACTCCCGCCCGAACGACCCCCCGGAGACGGACGGGTCGCCCGGGACGCGAGGCCCGCACGCCGCGGGGAGCCCCGCGGAACCGCCAGCCCCGCGCCGTACGAACCGATGGATTCTCGGTACAAGGAAGTCCCCATGACCCGCACAAAGTTCGTTCCCGCCCCCCTCGCCTCTCACCTCCTCGCCGCCGCGCTCGGCGTCGCCACACTCCTCGGCGCTGCCGCGCTCGGCGTCGCCACGCTCCTCGTCGCCGCCGGGCTGGGCGTCTCCACCGCGGTCGAGGCCGCCGACGCGCCGCCGATGGCGCCCGCCGCCGAGGACGCATTCGCGGCCGGCGAGCGCTGCGTCGACGAGGCCATGCGCTGGATCTCGAAGGGGTCGCAGCCGGTCTCGTCGCTCCAGACCCTCGTCGCCGACCTCGACTATGCGTACGACGACGGCAGCACGCGCGACGAGCGCCGCATGGCCCTCTGGTACCGCTCGCCCGACGCGTTCCGCGCCAACTTCCAGTACGGCGGCCGCGACAGCTCGTTCCTCCTCGTCCACGACCAGGGCCGCATGATCCGCGACCGGATCCGCGTGACGAACCTCAACGACAGCCCGACGATGAAGGAACTCATGCCGATGCTCCGGAACTACCGGGCGGTCCTCCAAGAGGTCGGTCGCCTGCTCGCCCCGAAGAGCCCCGGCGCGCGGTTCCGCCTCGAGGGCGTCGTCGCGAACCCGCAGGCCACGGGCGGCCAGTGGTTCAAGGTGGTCCGCACGGCGCCGCGCGAGCCGATGATGACGTACTTCTTCGGGGCCCAGGCCCGTCGCGACGGCCCCGGCCTGCGCGCGATCGCGCCCGACCGCCTGATCATCCACGGCGAGCCCGGCACGAACTACCAGGGCGACGAGTACCGCCTCGAGGGCTGGGCCCGCGACGGCGCCGACGCGTCCCGGGAGCCGATCCGCTACCCGAACAGCATCCGTCTCTACGCCATCGGGATCGACCCCGAGAACAAGCCGACGATGCGCGCGTCGATCTACTCGCTGTCGCTGAACACGCCGATCGACCCCGAGATGCTCACGCTGCCCGACATGCCCGACTACCGCGGCCCGGGCAGCCGCCGCTGACCGAGGCGCTCCGCGTTCACCCCAGACGGGCCGCCCTCACGGGCGGCCCGTTGTCATTTCCGCGGAGATCGGAGGCCGCCCTCACGGGCGGCCCGTTGTCATTTCCGCGGAGATCGGAGGCCGCCCTCACGGGCCGCCCGCTGTCATTTCCGCGGAGATCGGAGGCCGCCCTCACGGGCGGCCCGTTGTCATTTCCGCGGAGATCGGAGG
>Ga0163144_10007054_pt1 | contig 24685 bp, 23 predicted proteins | sample OliLak19BULKMAT1_FD_123175 | JGI IMG/M metagenome (GOLD analysis project Ga0163144, IMG submission 123175) | Freshwater microbial mat bacterial communities from Lake Vanda, McMurdo Dry Valleys, Antarctica - Oligotrophic Lake LV.19.BULKMAT1 | ecosystem: Environmental > Aquatic > Freshwater >... | reverse complement strand
GTCTCATGCATTTACGGCATCGGTGACCCGGCAGACTATTACGCGATGCGCATGTTGGTGCGAACTGGAGACAAGATTTCGCCGCAGGACATGATTCGCCAACTGATCGCGATGCAGTACGCGCGCTCGGAACTCGATTTCAAGCGCGGCACTTTTCGCGTGCGCGGCGATTCTCTGGATGTTTATCCAGCAGAAAGTGCGGAGGCCGCCCTGCGAATTTCGATGTTCGACAACGAGGTCGATGCACTTACGTTGTTTGACCCACTGACCGGCCACACACTCCACACCTTGCCTCGCTTCACGGTCTATGCCAAAAGCCATTACGTCACCCCGCGCAGCACGGTGCTGAACGCGCTTGAAGGCATCAAGACCGAACTGCGCGAGCGCATTGAGTTCTTCAGCGTCGAAAACAAGCTGCTGGAAGCGCAGCGCATTCAGCAGCGCACCACGTTTGATCTTGAGATGCTTAACGAAATTGGTTTCTGCAAGGGGATCGAAAATTACTCGCGGCATATGAGTGGCAGAAAGGCCGGTGAGCCGCCGCCGACTCTGGTGGACTATCTGCCCAAGAATGCGCTGATGGTGATCGACGAAAGCCATGTGACTATTCCGCAGGTCGGCGGCATGTACAAAGGGGACCGAGCGCGCAAGGAAAACCTGGTGGACTATGGATTTCGATTGCCGTCCGCAATGGACAATCGTCCTCTGCAGTTTGCCGAGTTCGAAGGCATGATGCGGCAGACCGTGTTCGTTTCGGCCACGCCGGCGGATTACGAAGCAGCACATCAGGGCCAGGTTGTGGAGCAACTGGTACGGCCAACCGGGCTGGTGGACCCGATTTTGCATGTGCGGCCCGCTTCCACGCAGGTAGACGATCTGCTCTCGGAAGTGAACAAGCGGGTGGTAAATCAGGAGCGCGTGCTGGTGACCACACTCACCAAACGTATGGCCGAAGACCTGACCGATTACCTCAGCGAAAACGGCGTTAAAGTGCGCTATCTTCATTCGGATATTGACACGGTCGAACGCGTGCAGATCATTCGCGATTTGCGGGCAGGGTTGTTCGACGTGCTGGTCGGTATCAACCTGTTACGTGAAGGGCTGGATATTCCGGAGGTCTCGCTCGTCGCGATTCTCGATGCCGACAAGGAGGGTTTTCTGCGTAGCACGCGGTCATTGATTCAAACCATCGGCCGTGCCGCACGCCACATCAATGGCACCGCCATTCTTTACGCAGACAGGGAAACCAACTCAATGCGCATCGCGATGGACGAGACAAACCGACGCCGCGCGAAGCAGATTGCACACAACACCTTGCATGGCATTGTGCCGAAATCGGTGTCCAAGGGTATCAAGGATATGATCGACGGCGTCTACGATCTGGACGACAGGCGTAGCGAGATGGCGACCGAGAAGAAGGCGGCGCAGGATCGAAAGAAGTACGACGTGCTGTCAGTGAAGCAACTGGAAACGGCCATCAAGCGATTGGAACGGGAGATGATGGATGCTGCGCGCAATCTGGAGTTTGAGAAGGCTGCGCAGACGCGCGACGAATTGAAGATGCTTCGCAACAAACTGCTGGTCGTTGGCGGCGGCGATTCCGCTTGACTACAATAACAATTTACTCAAGAACGAGTTCTCGATGAAAGTGCTCTTTGTCTGTTTGGGAAATATTTGCCGCTCGCCGACGGCGGAGGCCGTATTCAGCAAGTTGGCCGTCGAAAAGGGCGTGATGGATCGGCTGGAAGTCGACTCTGCCGGCCTCAACGGCTTCCACATTGGACAGTCTCCTGATCCACGTTCAGTCAAGTATGCAGGTAAGCGCGGTATTGATCTGACTCCTTTACGTGGAAGGCAAATTGAACGCGCCGACTTTGAGCGCTTCGATGTCGTGATCGCAATGGACAATGAAAATGTTCGTCAGTTGACTGCACTCTGCCCGGAATCCATGCAGGGAAAGATCAGCTTGTTGCTGGCGTACGCCGACCGTTGCAATCATCGTGAGGTACCAGATCCATACTACGGCGGAGAACGCGAATTCGAGCTGGTACTGGACCTGATTGAATCGGGCTGTCGCGGTTTGATTGATCAACTTGTCGGCGACGGTCTCGTGCCGGATGCGGACCGTTTGCAGGCGCGACAGCATGTTTGAAGGCACACTTACACTAGTCGCCTATGTAAAGATCTTTGTAGCGATGCTGGTGGTGGTCAACCCGTTTGGCATCATGCCGGTTTTCGTCGCGATGACCGGTTCGCAGTCGGAGGCCGAACGCAAGCGGATCGCGCGCATTGCGTCACAAACCGTGGCCGTTGCGCTTTTGGTTTCCGCTATATTCGGCGAGCGCGTTCTTGAAATGTTCGGCATCTCGATTGCCAGTTTCAAGGTCGGTGGCGCAATCCTGATCATGCTGAACGCGATAGCGATGATGCAGGCGATGCCAGCGCGCGACAAACAGACGCCAGAAGAGGCCGAGGAGGCAGAAGACAAGGCGAGTATTGCGGTCGTGCCTTTGGGTATTCCGCTGCTCGCCGGCCCGGGCGCGATGTCCACCATCATCATTTATGCCAGTGAGAAAAAAGTGGTTTGGCATTTGCTCGGCGTGTGCGCAACCGCCATTGGCGTGGCGATAGTCACCTGGATCGCGCTGCGCATCGCCATTCGTGTCGGGCAGCGAATGAGCACCACGACGATGAACGTCGCGACCAGAATCATGGGGCTGCTGCTGGCGGCATTGGCAGTGGAGATATTTGCCGGCGGAATCGTGGAGTTAATTCCAGCGCTGGGAAAGCCTGACCTGTTTCGCTATGGCCCGCACTAGCTCAGAAAGAACGCCATTCGACGCGGACTTTGTGCTAAAAATGGCTGGAAACACGCGCCAGCATTAGAGTTTGGCGTTTTCACTTTGGCCTAGAATCCGCCGGTCTCGATCCAGGCCTCAACCTGATCCAGCCGGTCATTGCCCCAGAACGGCTCGCCATCGACAATGAGGTACGGTGAGCCAAACACACCCCTTGCCAGCGCGGCATCGACTTCGTTCTTCAAGCGCTCCTTGACCAAAGGGTCGGCGATGGCTGCAAGTACTGCGGCGCGCTCCTCGCCAAGCCGCGCAGCGATATCGGCGACTTTTTCGGCCGGCGAAATGTCCACGCCCTCAGCAAAATAGGTGTGGTAGCAAGCTCTTGCAAACTGCCGCGCTTTAGTTTCATCGCGATCCGACAGCCAGTAAAATACACGGGCCGCATTCTGCGTGCCGATCGGAAACGCGGCGGGCTGCGTATACGGGATTTTCAGGAAACGTGAAGTGCGCAGAAAATCGCGCACCGAGTATGGACCTTTGAGCGGTACGTTCGTCAAAGGTGCCGTGCCTGCCGCCTTGAACATCGGCCCCAGCAGAATCGGCCGCCACGTGACTCGGCGATTGTGTCGGGCGGCGAGCGCATCGATTCGGGTGGAGGCGAGGTATCCGTATGGCGATGAAAAATCGAAATAGAAATCGATGACGGGGTTGTTGCTTGACATGGTTTCTCCACAGACGGTAGTACGTGTGAATTGTTCGGCAATTTACGTTCACTTGCAATCATAGTCGAATGACCGCTGTCTACAGGCCCAAACAAAAAAGGCCCCGTCGCAACGGGGCCTTATCTGTACCTGGCAATGCGCGAGTTGCCGGTTTTACCGAACTTCTAAACGGCAGTTTTATCCCCACCATCTCCAGAAACCGTATTCTTGGTTTCAACAAAATGTAGCGGTTCAGTTTGTGCGACACGCGGTCCACGCGGCCGCGGTGTGCGACGGCGGGGCGCTTCTTCTTCGACCGCCTGGATGACTGCGGTTACGGGTGTCGAAACGGTCTCGATGAATACCAGTGGCTCGCTGGCAACCACGTCGCGGTTGCGGCGGCGTGCTGGACGCGGCGTGGAGGTAACTGCTTCCGCGTCATCGATCTGATCGACCGGCGCTGTGACAATCGCCTGTGCGGTTTCGATTCCGGGCAACATTGGCGCTATTGCAACGTCGACTGGCGCGATGGGCGCCGATGATGCGACCACCGGTTGTTCATGAGCCGGTGCGGGCGATGGCGCATCTGCGTGGGTGGTGGTCGCTGCAGGAGCTGGGATGACGGCGGTTGAAACGACATGTGCGTGGTTCGCCACCTCAGGTGTTGCGACGGACACTGCAACCGGCACAGTCTCGGCAACGCGGACCGCGTCCGGCTGCGATGTCGACGATTGATGAGTGGAGGCAGAAGTTTGTCCTGCCACTGCAGTGTCATTCTGGTCGACGCGCGGTTCGCGACCCTCGCGAGGGCCGTCGCGACCGCCACGGCCACCGCGACCACGGCGACGACGACCACGTCCTTCGCCTTCTTCACCCGTATCAACCGGCCGCGCCTCCAGCGCCGATTTGGGCTGTTGTTGCTGACGTGGCTTTTGTGGCTGCGGCGCTAATTCCGGTCCGCTGGCGACAGCAGGATCAGCAACTTTTTCAACCCGCTGCTCTCGTTGTTCGTTCGGGCGATTGCGCTCGTTGCGCGGGCCGCGCTCTTGACCCTGTGGTCCAGACTGGCCGGGGCGATCCTTGCGGTCTCCGCGTTTGCGGTCGCCATCGCGTCCATCGCGTCCGTCACGCCGCGGACGATCTCCGCCACGGCCATCGCGATTTTCGCGCGGCGGTCTTACGGGGGTTGCCGGCTGCGCAACTGCAGGTGGTTGTGGTGCTGGCTCGGAGCCAAACAGACTGGCGAGGCGCTTCCACAGCGAAGGCTTTTCTGCTGTCGGTGCGGCGGGAGTCACCGCGGCTTCACGCGGACGGGGCTCGGCGACGATTGGCGCAGGTTGCGTCGGCGTAAATCCTTTGACGATTGGCTCTGGGCGGGCAGGATTCGATTCCGGATCCGCGCCTTTTACACTGGCGACTTCCTCGACCGGACGATTGACCATTTGGTAGCTCGGCGTGGCGAGATCCAGTTTGTCAGAATCGGAGCGCAGACGTTCAACTTCGTAGTTAGGCGTCTCCAGATGAATATTTGGAATGAGTAATACGTTCACCTTGAAACGCACTTCCATCTTGTGAATGTCCTGGCGTTTCTCGTTGAGCAAGAACGTGGCAACGTCAACCGGTACTTGCGCATGCACTGCACCCGTACCTTCTTTCATGGCCTCTTCTTGAATGATGCGCAATATGTGCAGCGCCGACGAAGCCGTATCGCGAATGTGCCCCAGTCCGTGGCAACGAGGGCAGGGGATATAACTCGATTCGGAAAGGGCAGGCTGCAGGCGTTGGCGCGACAGTTCGAGCAGCCCAAAGCGGGAGATTTTTCCGGTCTGCACGCGGGCGCGATCGTAGTGCAGCGCGTCACGCAAACGGTTTTCGACTTCGCGCTGATTCTTTGTCGATTCCATATCGATGAAATCGATGACGACCAGTCCGCCCAGATCGCGCAGGCGCAATTGGCGGGCGATCTCGTCGGCAGCTTCGCAATTGGTGCGGAAGGCGGTTTCCTCGATATCGTGACCCTTGGTTGCGCGGGCCGAATTGACGTCGATCGACACCAGCGCCTCGGTGTGATCAATGACGATGGCGCCGCCGGACGGCAGAGTTACATCGCGGCGGTACGCGGTTTCGATCTGGTGCTCAATCTGGAAACGCGAGAACAGCGGAACGTCGTCCTTGTAAAGTTTCACTTTGTGCACGTTGGCAGGCATCACGGTCGACATGAATGACTGCGCCTGCTCGAAAATCTCAGGCGTATCGATGAGAATTTCGCCAACGTCAGGCTGGAACAAGTCGCGAATCGCGCGTACCACGAGGCTTGATTCGAGATAAATGAGCTCGGGTGCCTTTACATCTTTGGCTGCACCATCGATGGCTTCCCATAACTGCATCAGATAACCAAGGTCCCACTGTAGCTCTTCAGCAGAGCGTCCGATCCCGGCAGTGCGGGCGATGACGCTCATGCCTTCAGGAATCGTCAATTGATCAAGGGTTTCACGCAGTTCTGCGCGCTCTTCACCTTCAACGCGGCGGGAAACGCCACCACCGCGGGGGTTATTGGGCATGAGCACCAAGTAGCGGCCCGCCAGGGATACATAGGTCGTGAGTGCCGCGCCCTTGTTGCCGCGCTCGTCTTTTTCTACCTGGACAAGCAGTTCCTGGCCAACGCGCAGGTTCTGCGCAATCTTGCCTCGCGTGCCTTCGCCATCTTCGCCCTGCACGTACTCGCGGGTCAATTCCTTGAAGGGCAGGAAGCCGTGGCGTTCGGCGCCGTAATCGACGAATACTGCTTCGAGCGAAGGCTCGACGCGGGTGACTTTGGCTTTGTAGATATTGCTTTTTCGCTGTTCCTGACCGGCGTGTTCGATATCGAGATCAACGAGTTTTTGCCCGTCGACGATGGCAACGCGGAGTTCTTCTGCCTGCGTTGCATTGAATAACATGCGTTTCATAATTCTTCCTTCTCGCGCCGTTCCAGCGACAGGCGAGGGCGAAGACGAACCCGGCGGGTCTGACGCGGTTAGCGCACAGACCGAGGCTAAGAAAAGCGCGTTATCCGGCTACGTGCAACGATAGAGATGACGTGCCGCACCTCGCAGGGTCGTTGGACCGTGCGCTATCGTGTGTCGATGTTGGTGAGGGTTAATTGTCATCTTGCGGTGCGAGTCAAAAAACTGCGGCGCTATTTTTGTGTCGGCGCTTTCCCAAAGGAGAACGCCTGACTGCCTTATTGCCTTGGAACGGTTTGGAGTACCTGTAAGGTTCCGCCAAAACGTCCATCTGTTCATCTTCACGCCACCCGGTGCTGCTGTCCGCTTCGCGGACGGTGCGCGCAAATCGTTTAGTATCGCTACTTGTTTGAGTCGGGAACCTGAGACCAAATGGTGAGGAACCTGCCCAGCGGTGAGCGAAAACGACCGCCCGTTTTCCGTTTTGAGCGGCGCTCCAACAAACGCTGGCAGTAGGGTTTTCAAACTGCGCGGGAAAGCGGATCGACGGCACAAAATGGTGATTTCTTGGGAGTTCGGTGCCGACGGGCTGCGCTAACAAAATTCACAATTGAGCGAATCAGTTACTGCACAGCGGGTCGGTGGAATCGACGGACTCGCTTCAAAATCAACGAGATAAAAGTATATCCTAAGATGGCACCTGCGGGTAACAAATCAAATGCGGGTCAAGGGAGTACCCCCGAGAGCGCGGGGAGCGGACCGTTCGCAGCAGTCAGTTTTGTGACCATCGACGAAGCCTCTGTGGGGCAGCGTGTGGACAACTTTTTGCTAACACTGCTGAAAGGTGTGCCCAAAAGTCACGTTTATCGAATTGTGCGTTCCGGCGAAGTGCGGGTAAACAAAGGGCGGGTCGCGGCAGATTACCGATTGGCGGAAGGGGATCTGGTTCGGGTGCCGCCGGTCAAGACTGCAGAAAAAAAAGAGAACCCCAGCGTGGGCGCGGCTTCACAGGCATTTTCCGCCGGAAAGGGCCGTCCTTCATTGAGTTTGCTATATGAGGACGAAGCGCTACTGGCGATCAACAAACCGGCCGGCTTGGCGGTACATGGAGGCAGCGGAATCAGTTTTGGCGTGATTGAAGCGCTGCGGGCATTGCGGCCGGAGGCGAAGTTTTTGGAACTGGTTCATCGTATCGATCGTGAAACCTCCGGCGTATTGCTGATCGCCAAAAAGCGTAGCGCGTTGACGGCGCTGCACGCCATGTTGCGCGGCGATACCGATGATCGCATCGAAAAACACTACGCCGCTCTGGTGAAAGGAGTCTGGCCGGATGAACGCCGCCACATACGCGTAAAGCTTGCCAAATACGTGACAGATTCGGGCGAACGGCGCGTCTCCGTTGACGAAGAGGATGGTCAGGAATCGCATACCATCGTCACGCGGAAAGAGGTCCTCCCGGGGGCGACGTTGCTGGATTGCGAAATACGAACCGGGCGCACGCACCAGATTCGCGTTCATCTGGCGCACATGGGATTTCCAATCATCGGTGACGACAAATACGGCGATTTCACGCTGAACAAATATGTGGCTGCCGCGAAACATGGGGGCTTGAAGCGCATGTTTTTGCACGCCCGCTTGATGGCTTTTTCGCATCCAATAAGTGGTGAGAGGTTGGTCATCGAGGCGCCACTATCGGCGGATTTGACGCATTACCTTGCACATATTCGGAATGGATAACATCATGGCAACTGGCAAAGGCACGAGCCAAAATCGCTACGATCTGATCGTGTTCGATTGGGATGGCACCATCATGGATTCCACTGGCCTCATCGCCGAGTGTATTCAGTTGGCGGCAAGCGATCGCGGATTGCCGATCCCGTCCACAGAGTCTGCAAAATCGATCATTGGCCTGGGTATCCACGAATCCACGCTGCGCCTGTTTCCAGAGCTTGATCGCGCGGCGCAATCGGCATTTGCTTTGGCCTATAGAAAACACTTTGTGCCACGAGACCACGAGGCGCCACTCTATGCAGGCATAGGCGAACTGCTGGCCGCTCTGGATAATCCCGGACGGTTCCTGGCGGTTGCGACTGGCAAGCCCCGCGTAGGGCTTGAACGCGCTTTTGGTCATACCGGACTAAAGTCGATGTTCCATTTCTCGCGGTGTGCCGATGAGGGATTTGCAAAGCCGCATCCCGACATGTTGTTGAAGTTGATGGATTTCACGGCGGTGCCGCCTGAGCGCACGCTGATGATCGGCGACACGATTCACGACCTTGAGTTGGCGAGCAATGCCAACGTCACCGCAGTCGCCGTGACTTATGGAGCGCATTCGGCAGAATTGCTAGCAACGCGTCAATCAGCTCATATGGTCGATACAGTTACTGAGTTGGGGCGATGGCTGAACACCAACGCATAATTTGCCGCGCAGACGAATTGACCGATGGCGGCCGTGCGGTGCGATTTACGCTGCCCATCGGCGAACCCGCACAAGAGCTTGCCTGCTTTGTGATCGCCTACGACGGCAAAGTGTACGGCTACGTCAATTCCTGCCCCCATCGTGGTACGGAACTTGACTGGCAGGCAGGGGAGGTGTTTGAGGAAACAGGCTTATACTTGATGTGTGCAACCCACGGTGCCTTGTTCGAGCCAGACAGCGGCTTGTGCGTGGGCGGTCCGTGTCAGGGGGCGAGGCTGCGCCAGCTGGCGATAACAGTATTGGGAAGCGATGTCGTGCTAGCAGCCTGTCGGACTTGAAGAATCGAAGCGAAAAATGAGCTGGCCGAGGGCAGATTTTCACGGTTTTCTAGCCAATAGTTGTTCTATTGGCGACGAAAAGCGGGGAAATATGCACCGGCTGGGTCATTTTGCAGCCGATTTCCTTCAAGTCCGACAGGCTGATGGCGGCTTCGGTGTCGATTTAAACAGATTCGAACGTGATCCATGAATCAGGAATACCCATCACAATCAGGTGAAAATCCCGCGACCTGGGAGCGAAGAGTGCTGGAAAAATTCGCTTTTGAAGCACTCGCGGAGCAGCGCGCGACGCGCCGCTGGCGTAGCGGCATCGCCGTTGGCTGGTTGCTGCTGTTATTGATGTTATTTTTCACGATGTCGGGCTGGATCGGTGGCAAGCGTGAGGGATCCTCGCTCGAAAAGCACACCGCGCTGGTGGAACTCAAAGGTGTGATTTCAAGCGATTCCAAAGCGTCCGCGGACAAGATTATCAGCTCGATGCAGCGTGCGTTCAAAGACAAAAATACGCAGGGTGTGGTGCTGCGCATCAATAGTCCTGGTGGCAGCCCGGTGCAGGCCGGATACATCAATGACGAGATCAAGCGCCTGCGTGGCAAGCACAAGGAAATTCCACTTTATGTGGTCGTTCAGGATATCTGTGCGTCAGGCGGCTACTACGTCGCGGTTGCGGCGGACAAAATTTTTGTCGACAAAGCGTCCATCATTGGTTCCATCGGCGTGCTGATGGATGGTTTCGGCTTTACCGGTGCGATGGAAAAACTGGGCGTGGAACGCAGACTGGTAACTGCTGGGGAAAATAAAGCATTTCTTGACCCATTTTCGCCGATAAACGCGGAGCAACAAAAATACGCGAAGCAGATGGTTGATGAGATTCATCAGCAGTTCATCAGAGTCGTCAAGGAAGGGCGGGGCTCCAGACTCAAAGTGACGCCAGAAATGTTCTCCGGTCTGGTTTGGTCGGGCGAGAAGAGCGTTGCCAACGGGTTGGCGGATGGATTTGGCGGCCTCGACTTTGTGGCCAGAGATATCATCAAGGCGGAACAGATTGTCGATTTTACGGAAGAGGACTCTCTATCGGAAAGTCTAGCCAGACGACTCGGCACTAGTGCCGCAGAATCATTTTGGAACAAAATATTTGCCGGGGCAGCAATCGGCGGGCGCTTACCTCATTAGTCTGGCGCTACGCCGACGCAAGTTGGCTTAGCGCGCGAATCCTTAAATACCTGAATCCATGGCGCGCAATAGCAATCTCGACGAACTCTCTGCGAATCAGACCGGTCACGAACCGCAGCCAAGTCGTGCGACGTCAAGCGTCCCGCTTTCTCCAACGGTAACGCAACTCGCGGGTGCGGCAATGCCGCTGTCTGTGCGAAGTACCAGTCTCAAGCTGCGCATCGTTGCCGGATTCGCCGCGATGGCGCTTGCTGTCGCCCTGTTAATGGGGATCACCACCGCCAGAATACTGAGTGATAGCGGCATCACACCTGAACTTGCCGACATCCTGCGCCGCGAATTACTGCTTTGGGGTTTTGGTGCTGTTGTCGTCGCCGTATTTCTTGGCGTATTTTTTGCGCGGCGGATTACTGAACCTCTGCGCCGTCTTACGGAAGAGTTGCAGGAGCGGGATTTCCATGAGTTGGCCGACGCAGTCAGTGTCAGGCGCGAATTCCTGGAACTCGAACAATTAAGCCTCACGATACGTAGCCTGGCGAGTTCTGTACGAAGACGCGACCTGCAAATTTCTTCAAGCGAGCGCAAATTTCGGGAAGCATTTGACCTGGTTGGGACCGGGCTGACGCAGATGGATTCGGACGGCCGCTTTTTGGCTGTGAACAGGCGTTTCTGCGAGATGCTGGGCTATTCTGCCGACGAATTGTTAGGTAAGAAGTTCAGCGACATCGCCCATCCGGACGATTTCGCCATCAGCGCGAATGAGTCGCGGCATGTAGCGACAACCGGCTCAGCCGCGTCGGTGTATCGCGAAACGCGATACCTTCGAAATGATGGCTCAATCCTGTGGGCGCAACGATCGGGTGTTGTAGTGCATGATGCCGAGGGAAAGACGGCATATACGCTGGGATCGATAGAGGATGTCTCCAATTATCACGCGTCACAAATCGCATTAACCGTACTTAATGAATCTCTAAACGCCATCGTCAAAACCTCGCCGCTGGCGATCTACTCGCTCACGCCAATTGGCGTGGTGACACTGTGGAATCCTGCGGCTGAAAAAATCTTTGGCGTCAAGGAGGCATCGGTTCTTGGCGGACCGTCGCCAATCTGGGCCAAGTCTCAGGCTGAAGCTACCGTGATTCGGGAACAGGTGTTGCGTGGCGAAACCGTTCACAATGTTCCGATCAGCTGGGCGGCGAGCGATGGCGATCGTCGCGAGATCAGTTTGTCGGCAGCGCCGTTGCGCGGGCCGGCGAACGAAGTTGTCGGCATACTTGTCACGGCGTCCGACGTAACGGACGCGATCCGAACAACACGCGCGCTTGACGAGCAATTGCATTTCACGCGTGAATTGCTCGAAGTGATTCCATCGCCGATCTTCTATAAGGGCGCGAGCGGCAAGTATCTGGGTTTCAATCGTGCCTGGGAGTCTTTTTTTTCCAAACGACGTGAGGACTGGATAGGCCGCGGCCCTGAAGACCTGCTTTCACCTGAACGCGTCAGATTGGCGATTCTGGAAGACATGAAGCTGCTGGTCGGCGGCGAAACCATTGTCGCTGAGGATGTTATCGCGGACGGGAACGGCAACAATCGTCACATCATTCGACATACCAGTCGCTTTACTAATGCCAAAGGTGAGCCCGCCGGCGTGATCGGTGTGCTTACTGACATCACGGATTTCAAGCATGTCACGCAGGCGCTGGAGGCCTCCGAGGGGCGCTTCAGAGCGTTAACGGAAAGTGCAATGGACATCGTGACGGTGCTGGATGCGCAAGGCGTCATTGTCTATCAAAGCCCGTCAGTGATGCATCTGCTCGGTCAGGATCCCGGCGAAATGATTGGCCGCAGCCAGTTCGACCTCGTTCATCGCGATGATGTAAAAGCGATGCGCGCCATGTTCGAGGAACTGATTGCGCGCGGCAAGATGTCGCGCCCCATCGAGTTCAGAGTCCTGAGCAAAGCCGGAGTCTGGTGTACGCTGGAATCAATCGGCAAAAACTGCCTGGATATTCCGGAAGTGCGCGGTATCATTGTGAATACACGCGACGTATCTGATCGCAAGACGATTCAGCAGCGCATGCAACATCTGGCGTATCACGATGCATTGACAGACCTGCCAAATCGTTCACTGATGCAGGACCGCATATCGCAGGCCATCGGGCGCGCTGAACGCGCTAACCAGCGTTTTGCGGTGATGTTTATCGACATCGACAATTTCAAGAATATCAATGACACGCTGGGGCACGATACGGGCGACGAACTGCTTCGGCAAATTGCGCGACGGCTGACCGATTCAGTACGTGTACACGATACCATCGCCAGACAGGGCGGGGACGAATTCATTGTGCTGCTCGATCAGTTGGAAGGGCACCTCGGGGCAACGCGTGTCGCGCAAAAGATTCTCGAGGCGCTGCGCGCCGCATTTGCGCTCAGCGGCACAGATCAGCATGTATCGGGTTCAATCGGTATCGCGCTCTATCCCGATGACGGCAACGATGCGCCGACGCTTCTAAAAAATGCCGACACCGCCATGTTCCACGGCAAGGCGCAAGGCAAAAACACTTACCAGTTCTTTACGCCGCAGATGAATATCGCCGTCAAGCGTCGTGCAGCGATGGAATCAAACCTGCGCGCTGCAGTGAAAAACGGCGACTTCTCTTTGGTATACCAGCCGCAGATAGATCTCAACTCCGGAGAAATTGTTGCGTTGGAAGCGCTGGTGAGATGGGTGTCACCCGAAAGCGGCACCATCATGCCGAGTGAATTCATCCCACTGGCTGAAGAAACAGGATTGATCAGTGAGATCGGTGAATGGGTTCTAAGGGAGGCGTGTCGGCAAGCACAAAAATGGTTAGACGCTGGCATGCCGCGGCGCCGCATGGCAGTCAATTTGTCGGCGCGTCAACTCACCGACAAGGGCTTTGTGGAGTTACTGACGACAATACTGGAGGAAACGCAACTCGATCCTTCCTTGCTTGAGCTTGAAATTACCGAGAGTCAGGTCATGCGGCAGGGGGAGGGAAGCATCGTCCGCCTGAATGAAATTGCCCGTATGGGCATACAACTGGCCGTTGACGACTTTGGCACAGGTTATTCGAGCCTGTCTTACTTGAAGCGGTTGCCGATCAGCAAGCTGAAAATTGATCAGAGTTTCGTTCGCGACATCACGATTGATCCCAACGATACAGCCATCGTGGTTGCCATCATCAGCATGGCAAAGAGTCTCGATCTTGACGTCATTGCCGAAGGAATTGAGACGGCCGGCCAGCTTACGTTACTTCGGGCGAAAGGCTGCCGAGTTGGTCAGGGCTTCTACTTTAGCGTCCCGATGTCGGCGGAAGATCTGGCCCCGTTGCTTGCGTCGTCGTCCGTGTTCGACTACCCGCGCGCGGTGACGTCGACCTGATCATCGTCGTTCAGGTTTGCGGGTTACCCGCATTGGGGAATGCGCCAGCAATAGAAACAACGTCGGTAGCTTCTCGATGTCAGTCGTTTGCCGCTGCCACTCGCCAACCGATTTTGTTTGTACGCATTCCTTGCTCCCAGTAAGGTCGCGCGCAATGCAAAGTTGCGTGCCAGGCGCAAGAGCTGCGAGCAGGTCCCCATACATCGCTTGATTGCGATACGGAGTTTCGATGAAGAGTTGCGTCATTGCGCGCTGCAGAGATTCACGCTCCAGCGCCACAATCGCTGCGACCCGGGCGGACTTTTCCTGAGGCAAGTAGCCATGAAATGCAAACGCCTGGCCGTTAAGGCCGGAAGCCATCAGCCCCAGCAATATCGACGATGGTCCCACCAACGGCACAACAGGTATCCGGTGAGCATGGGCCAGCGCGACAAGTAGTGCGCCGGGATCAGCAACACCCGGTGCGCCAGCTTCCGATACCAGTCCGACGTCGTCGCCCCCCATGAGTGGCAAGATCATTTCACTTAGCGCAGTTTCAGGTGTTTGGTTGTTTAGCTCACGGATGGAAATTGTCTGTAACGGGCGATCAATACCGACTCTCTTGAGGAATGCGCGCGCCGACTTGGCGCTTTCAGCGACATAGTGATTCAACCGGATCGCTGTCGCTATCACGTGCGTCGGCAGAATATGGCTTGGATTGAACGGCTCTGACAGATTTGTCGGAATCAGATACAGCGTGCCCGTTTTCATTCGAGCACCAAAACGTCTTCCGCCTGCAACATGTCAACGAGCGCGATCAGTGGCAAACCAATGATGGCGGTGGGGTCATCGCTTTGCATCGATGCGATCAGCGAAATACCCAATCCCTCCGCCTTTGCGCTGCCGGCGCAATCCAGTGCGTCTTCACGATCCAGGTAGTTGTCTATTTCGCGAGGCGAATATTCACGGTATCTGACTGTCGTTGTCACGTTTCGGCTCTGGAGCCGGCCGGTCCGCGTGTTCAGCAGCGCAATCCCGCTATGGAATTGCAAGGTGTTGCCGCGCATTTGTTGAAGTTGGTCGGTCGCGGCGCTTCTGGTGAGTGGCTTGCCGATAGCTTTACCACCCAAATCGGCGACCTGATCGGCACCAATCACCAACGCGTCTTCAAACATTGACTGAAGACTTTGCGCTTTGCCAATAGCAAGGCGCAGTGCAGTAGCCGCGGGGGTTTCACCGGGCAGTGCGGTCTCATCGATTGCTGGGCTTGCACTAACGAATGGTAGGCCGAGCCGGGCCAGCAATTGCGCGCGATAGCTGGATGTTGAGCCGAGTACTATTTTTTTCTTCAAAATCAATGACTTTTTGACATTTCAGCAGCAAAATCATATCATGCTGCTTGGCCAAAACTCGCGCTAAAAATGTCACTGATAATAAATGTCGACCGCTTTACCCGCCTGAAACAGTCGGTTAAGGGAAGATTTTCGCCGGTTGAATTGCCTGGGTTGACAGATTTTCTGGCCGGCCGCGAAGGCGAAATCAGTTATTCGTTAAGTGGAAATCTGGTGGTCGGCCTGTCCGGTGAGCAAGTGCGCCGAGTTATGTGTATAATTTCTGGTTGGCTGCTGTTATTTGATCCAGTGACGTTGGCGGCGGTTCGTCATCCGTTGGACATCGCCAGTTCGCTCGTGGTGGTAAAGGACGAATCAGATTTGCCTCCTCTGGAAATGGAATCTGAAGGAGAGGATTTCATTGTTTGCGGCGTTAACATGGACGTGGCCGAGAGAGTGGAAGAAGAGATTCTACTGAGTTTGCCAGCACACGCAGTCCGCCGCGAAGAGACAAACAACAGCCGCGACGAACGCGCGAAGTCAGTAAGCAACAAACCGACCAAGCGCGCAACGACAATAAAGGAACCTGCCGGCGCAGGTAAGAAGATTTCCCCCTTCGCCAAATTGGTGGAGTTGAAGAAAAAGTAACCAGTGTTTGAATTTAGAGATATTGATTAAGGAGAAATACCATGGCAGTCCAACAAAACAAGAAGTCACCATCCAAACGCGGTATGCATCGCGCACATGATTTCTTGACTATCCCGGCACTTGCAGTCGAGCCGACCACAGGCGAAACCCATTTGCGGCATCACATTAGCCCAACCGGCTACTATCGTGGCCGCAAAGTCATCAAGACCAAAGCCGACGAGTAATCTGTCGCAAAAATATTTGCGCAGACTGGCCATCCGGCGCCTGCACGCTGGCACTCGCAACAATGTGGGTGCGGGTTGTGCAGCGCCAAGGATACCCGTTGGCGCTCATTTTTTTGCGGTCAGTTTCGCGCGGGCAAACAATATCAAAAGTAAACTGCACGGGTGAATCGCAGGAGGCGATAGACCCTAAAAATGCAGACAACAATCGCTATCGATGCCATGGGCGGCGACCATGGCCCATCGGTCACTATCCCTGCCGCACTAAAATTTCTTGCCAGCTCGACAGACAGGCGAGCAATTGTCGTTGGTCGGCAGGACGCCCTTGAGGCGGCATTGAAAATTGCCTTGAGCGCGGGCACGACTGCTGCCAGTGAATCTCGGCTGCGTATAGTGGATGCCGCAGACGTTGTGGGCATGGATGAGGACATTCGCTCCGCCATCCGCAACAAGAAAAACTCTTCGATGCGCGTCGCGATAGACCTGGTCAAGTCGGGCGAAGCGCACGCTTGCGTGTCGGCAGGCAATACCGGCGCTCTGATGGGCACGGCAAAATTCGTACTCAAGACGCTGCCTGGCATCGACCGGCCCGCCATTTGTGCCGCACTTCCAACGCGACACGGTGTTGTTTACGCGCTCGATCTTGGCGCCAACGCCGCCTCGACCCCGGAACACCTGCTGCAGTTTGCGATCATGGGTGCAATGCTCTGTACCGCAGTTGAAGGGAAGAAGAACCCCACGGTTGGCCTTTTGAATATCGGCTCCGAAGATATCAAGGGTAACGATATCGTCAAGTCCGCAGGCGAACTACTCAAAGTCAGCCACCTCAATTTTTTTGGCAATGTAGAAGGAACAGACATTTACAAGGGCACGACCGACGTCGTGGTCTGCGACGGCTTTGTTGGTAATGTCATGCTAAAAACCTCCGAAGGTATGGCGAAGATGATGGGCGATTTCCTGCGAGCCGAATACGAAAACGGTTTGTACAGCAAGTTCGCGGCTCTCGTTTCCCTTCCGGTAATCAAGCGCTTTCGACATCGAATGGACCACCGCCGCTATAACGGCGCGGCGCTGCTTGGCTTGCGAGGCGTCGTTGTGAAGAGCCATGGATCTGCGGATGACGTTTCATTTGCGCATGCGCTTGAACGCGCCGCATCTGAGGTCGAACATGGCCTGCTAGGTTTGATCTCAGCGGAAATTGAGCGCCTGCATGCGGACGGACTGCTTGCACCACGCACCAGTAACGATACGCAGGCAAACGAAGTAGCTGCGCAGCGATGATCTATTCGCGCATTTCAGGAACCGGCAGCTATCTGCCGGATAGAGTGGTTACCAATGATGACCTCGCCAGGATTGTCGACACCAATGATGATTGGATCGTATCGCGCACCGGCATCCGAGAACGGCATTACGCGGCCGACGACCAGGACGCCAGCGATCTTGCACTCATCGCTTCGCGCCGCGCTATCGAGGCTGCCGGAGTCAAAGCATCGGACATTGACCTCATCATCGTTGCGACTTCTACGCCGGACATGGTGTTTCCGTCTACCGCATGCATTTTGCAGGACAAGCTGGGTATCAAGCAGTGTGTCGCATTTGATGTTCAGGCCGTCTGCGCTGGATTTGTGTTCGGGCTGACAACTGCGGACAAATTCATTCGCAGTGGCAGCTCAACGTGTGCGCTGGTAGTCGGTGCTGAAATTTTCTCCCGCATCATGAACTGGCAGGACCGCGGAACCTGTGTGTTGTTCGGAGATGGCGCCGGGGCCACGGTACTTCAGGCTTCAGATGCGCCAGGAATTCTCTCTTCGCATTTGCACACTGATGGATCCTACCGGAATGCTCTGTGCACGCCCGGTACGGTCGAAAACGGCAAGATTCGTGGCTCACCCATGTTACGGATGGAAGGAAGCGCCGTCTATAAATTTGCAGTCAAGGCATTTGAAGAGGTGGCATGGGAAGCGCTTCATGCGAATGGCATGAAGCCTGCGGAGATTGACTGGTTCATCTGCCACCAGGCTAACAAGCGCATCATCACGCATGCGGCCAAAAAGCTGGATTTGCCTGACGAAAAAGTCGTGATGACGGTTGACCGTCATGGCAACACCTCGGCGGCATCCATTCCGCTCGCACTCGATGTCACCGTGCGCGAGGGCAAAATCAAGTCTGGCGACCATGTATTGCTCGCAGCCCTTGGTGGTGGATTCGCCTGGGGCGCAGCCATGTTGAAGTGGTAGCCGAAATGACAAAATTCGCCATTACCTTTGCCGGGCAGGGTTCGCAATCGGTTGGCATGATGGCGGGGTTCGCTGACCTGCCCATCGTGCAACGCACTTTCGAAGAGGCAAGTGAAATTCTGAAGCAGGATGTCTGGGCGATGGCAGTAGATGGTCCCAGCGAGCTCCAGAACCAGACCGTCAACACTCAACCGCTGATGCTTTGCACTGGTGTTGCTACTTTTCGCGCCTGGCAGGATCGACAAGGCTCCGCTCCCGCCTGCTTTGCAGGGCATAGCCTCGGCGAATACACTGCGCTAGTCGCGGCTGGAGCGCTTACTTTTGGCGATGCCTTGGGACTGGTCCGGCTGCGCGCCCAAGCGATGCAGGACGCTGTGCCGGAGGGCACTGGCGGAATTGCTGCGGTGCTCGGCCTGGATGCTGAGCAAGTAATTTCTGTTTGTCTTGAAGCCGCCGACGGGCAGGTCCTTGAAGCTGTCAATTTGAATTCCCCTGGGCAAGTGGTAATCGCAGGACACCGGGCGGCCGTCGAGCGCGGCATGGCACTGGCCAAGCTGCGCGGCGCTAAACGCGTGTTGATGCTGCCGATGAGTGTGCCGTCCCATTGCGCGTTGATGAAGCCCGCAGCGGACAAACTGGCTATTGCGCTAAATTCGATCCCTTGCAATGTTCCGGTAATACCCGTTTTGCAAAATGCTGACGTGCGAGCGTTTTCGAGCACGCAAGACATCAGGCGGGCACTGATGGAGCAGCTTTATCGCCCCGTGAGATGGGTGGAAACGATTCAGACAATTAGTGCAAGTGGCGTCACCGCAGTCGTTGAATGCGTCCCGGGCAAAGTGCTTACTGGTCTAAACAAGCGTATCGATGCCAGTCTCAATTGCCTTGCCGTTTCTGACACGGCCAGCCTGATGGCCGCAATCGCCGCGACGCGTTAACTGGAGAATTTATGAAAACGCTGGATGGTCAAATTGCGCTGGTGACGGGCGCATCCCGTGGAATTGGCGCGGCGATTCTACAGAAACTAGCCGAAGCCGGGGCGACTGTCATTGGGTCGGCAACCACCGAAACAGGCGCAAATGCGATTCAGCAACGCATCTCCGATGCTGGCTGGACCGGTGCCGGCATGACGCTAAACGTAGTGGATCCGGCACAGTGCGACGCGATAGTGAAGGCTATTGAAGCAAAATTCGGTGGCGTTTCGATTTTAGTGAATAACGCCGGTGTGACGCGGGACACCTTGCTCATGCGGATGAAGGACGACGACTGGCAAACCGTCATCGATACCGACTTGACGTCTGTATTTCGCTTGTCCCGCGCCGTGATCAAGTCGATGATGAAGGCCCGTTTTGGCCGGATCATCAGCATCGGTTCCGTCGTTGGTTCGATGGGTAATCCCGGACAGGTGAACTACGTTGCCGCGAAAGCCGGGCTGGTAGGATTTACCAAGGCGTTGGCCCGTGAAGTTGGTAGCCGAAACATTACGGTCAATTGCGTGGCGCCGGGATTTATTGAAACTGATATGACGAAGGCGCTCGCAGAGGCGCAGGTTGCAAAGTTGGTGGAGAACATTCCGCTAGGTCGGCTGGGGCAGGCGAATGACGTCGCGGAGGCGGTCCTGTATCTGGCCGCTCCGGGCGCCGCTTACGTCACCGGCAATACAATTCATGTTAATGGCGGCCTGCACATGGATTAAGACGGTAAAGCAGACCACAGATTACTGCCGTAGTATTTGGTAAAATACCGAAATTAAATTTCATACCCCTGTTGGAGGAAGCAGCAAATGGACAACATTGAAGCTCGCGTCAGAAAAATCGTGGCGGAACAACTCGGCGTGGCCGAGGCCGACATCAAGAACGAATCCTCGTTCGTCGAAGATCTCGGTGCAGATTCGCTCGATAACGTCGAGCTGGTGATGGCGCTCGAAGAAGAATTCGAGACCGAAATTCCCGATGAAGCTGCTGAAAAAATTACCAATGTGCAGCAGGCGATCGACTTCATCAACGCGAACTTGAAGAAGTAACTCGTCTCACACGGGCTGACGTGCTTGTATTCTGGCCGTAGTTGCATCCGACGCCAGCCCGCCGTTTCTCAAAAGCCACCTTTCTAGAATCATGTCAAAACGACGCGTTGTCATCACGGGTCTAGGTATTGTCTCGCCGGTGGGCAACGGCATTGCTGCGGCATGGGATAACACCATCAATGGCCGGGGCGGCATTGGCCCGATCACGCATTTTGACGCGAGCACCTTGCCGACGCGTTTTGCTGGTGAGGTGAAGAACTTCACCGCGGCTGACTGGATGTCGGCGAAGGAAGTTCGGCGAATGGATACCTTTATCCACTACGGAATTGCTGCCACCAAGATGGCGATGGACGATGCAGGTCTGACTGTCACTGAAGAAAACGCCGAACGTATCGGTGTCAACGTTGGTTCTGGCATTGGTGGCTTGCCGATGATTGAAGACAATATTCGCGAAATGATCGCCAAAGGTCCACGACGCATTTCGCCGTTCTTCGTCCCCGGCTCGATTGTCAACATGGTCGCCGGTATGATTTCGATTCTCTACGGCTTCAAGGGCCCAAATGTGTCCATGGTCTCCGCTTGTACGACCTCCACACATTGCATTGGCGACGCGGCACGTTTCATCGAATATGGCGACGCCGATGTCATGATCGCCGGCGGCTCCGAGGCAACTGTTTGCCTGTCAGGTATTGGCGGATTCTGCGCGGTCAAGGCACTTTCGGAGCGTAACGACTCACCAGAAACTGCCAGCCGCCCATGGGACAAAGATCGCGACGGGTTTGTGCTGGGTGAGGGGGCCGGCATACTGGTACTGGAATCGCTGGAACACGCGACTGCGCGTGGCGCACGCATTTACGGCGAGCTGGCCGGCATGGGCATGAGCGCCGACGCTTACCACATGACGGCCCCGAGCATGGATGGGCCGCGCCGCGGCATGATGAACGCGCTCAAGAATGGCGGCGTGAATGCGAATGAAGTCCAGTACATCAACGCCCACGGTACGTCTACGCCACTCGGTGACAAGAACGAAACCGACGCAATGAAAGCGGTGTTCGGCGACCACGCTTACAAGCTGGTCGTCAACTCTACCAAGTCGATGACTGGGCATTTGCTCGGTGCTGCTGGAGGGATCGAGGCAGTCTTCTCAACGCTGGCAATTCATCATCAGATTTCTCCTCCTACCATCAACATCTTCAATCAGGATCCTGAATGCGATCTTGACTATTGCGCCAATACAGCACGCGACATGAAGATCGACGTCGCTCTATCCAACTCGTTTGGATTTGGTGGCACCAACGGTACGCTGGTCATCAAGAAATTTGTGTAGCGCGGCGCGGGAAAATCTGCTCCCGGAATCATGAAACGAATTCTGCTTGCTCTGTTCGGATTGATGTTTGCGGGTGTTATCGCCGGGGCAGGCTGGGCCTATTTTTTTGCGAACAGTCCACTGCCGCTCCCCCAGCGCCCATTTGAGTTCAACGTCAAACAGGGCGCATCACTAAAGAGCCTTTCCAGGCAATTGACCGAAACCGGATTGCTACCGGAGGCGCAGAGTTTTTGGTTGTTAGGCAGAGCGCTTGATCAGGCAACCGGCATACAGGCGGGCACATATCGTTTGACTGATGCCATAACCCCGCTGGCGCTACTGAAAAAACTCAACGATGGCGATGTCGTCACGATTGCGGTCACGTTTGTTGAAGGCATCACGTTTCTGCAGATGCGTGAGCAGTTGGAGGGCACCGGGGAATTGCAGGTCACGCTGCGCGGACTTTCGAATACGGACGTAATGCGAAAAGTTGGTGCGACTGAATCCAACCCCGAGGGCCTGTTCTTTCCCGACACGTACCGGTTTTCCGCTGGCACCACTGACCTCGAACTATTGAAGAAAAGCTACAAGATGATGCAGCAGAAGCTGGCCCTTGCCTGGGCTCAGCGTGATGCCGGTCTGCCCTACAAAGGGCCGTATGAAGCGCTCATCATGGCGTCCATCATCGAGAAGGAAACCGGAAAGGCGGAAGAGCGGCCACTGATTGGTTCCGTGTTTACCAATCGGCTCAGAATTCCCATGCGCCTGCAGACGGACCCTACCGTCATTTACGGCATGGGAAAGCGTTTTGACGGCAATATTCGTCGTCGCGACCTGACAGCAGATACGCCGTACAACACCTACACCCGGGACGGCCTGCCACCGACACCGATTGCCATGCCGGGCTGGAACGCGCTGCTGGCTGCGGTAAGGCCGGCACAATCGGACAAGCTATACTTTGTAGCAAAAGGCGACGGTAGCCATGCTTTTTCGCGCTCACTGGATGAACACAATCGCGCCGTCGCCAAATATCAACTCGGAAAGTGACATGGCCGGTAAGTTCATTACGCTCGAGGGGATCGATGGCGCCGGCAAATCTTCTCATTCAAGCTTTATTGTTGAGCGCATCAGATCCCGAGGCATTGAGGTGGTGTCAACCAGAGAGCCGGGTGGTACTGCGCTTGGCGAGAAATTGCGCAGCATCGTACTCAACGAAAAAATGCACGCTGATACCGAAACGTTGCTCATGTTCGCCTCACGCACCGAGCAACTCGCCGACGTCATCTCGCCGGCACTTGCGCGGGGCGCATGGGTATTGTGCGATCGCTTTACAGATTCCACGTTCGCCTATCAGTGCGGGGGACGCGGCCAGTCCGAGACGCGAATTGCCGCGATGGAGCAATGGGTGCATGGACACTTGCAGCCGGATTTGACGCTACTGTTCGACGCGCCGCTGGATGTCGCGCGAGAACGCCTTAAGTTGGGAACGTCGTCACCAGACAAATTCGAACGCGAGCAGGAACTTTTCTTTGCCAACGTTCGCGCGGCGTATCTGAAGCGCGCGGAGCAGTTTCCGCAGCGCATTAAGGTCGTCGATTCTGCACGCACTCTCGAGGAAATCCGTACTGACCTGACCATACTGTTAGATTCGCTATGAGCATCGACCTGTTGCCCTGGCACGACAAACCCCTGCGGGAATTGCTAGCCAGACGTGACCGATTGCCGCACGCCCTGTTGCTTTACGGCCGACAGGGTATCGGCAAGGTGCAATTCGCTCGCGCATTGTCGCAATCGTTGCTTTGCGAATCGCCCGAACATGCTGTCGCTTGCGGCACATGCAGCGCCTGCGGCTGGTTCAGTCAAGGGAATCACCCGGACTTTCGCGAGCTAATGCCGGAAGCGTTAAGTGCGGAAGAAACCGATCCGGACACGCTCACAGATGCTGATGTCAAGGAAAAGAAGAAGAGTAAGGAAATTAAAGTCGAGCAGATCCGCAATATCGCTGATTTCATGACGCTGACCACGCATCGCGACGGATTTCGCGTCTTGCTGATTCATCCTGCTGAAACACTCAATGCCAATGCCGCCAACTCATTATTGAAAACACTGGAGGAGCCGCCACCGCGCACAGTGATCGTGCTGGTGACCGACAAGATAGGTCGATTGATCGCCACCATCAAGAGTCGTTGTCAGCGCATCATGGTGCCCGCGCCCGACGAAGCCACCGCCGTTGCGTGGCTATCATCGCAGGGCGTTACCGATGTCGAGGTCGCTCTCGGTCAGGCGGGTGGCGCACCTTTGTACGCCGTCACCTTCGCTGACCCTGAATACCAGTCGCAGCGAAAGGCATTTTTGCAGGCACTGGCGGCGACCGATCCCGATCATCTTGCGACTGCGCAGGCGCTGGAAAAAAGCGATCTGGTCAACGTGATTACATGGCTGCAAACCTGGGTGAGTGATCTTGCCCTGGCACGGCTGAGTGGTGAAGTGCGGCACCACCGTGATCAGAAAAACGCGATTGGCCGTATCGCGTCGAAAGTTGACCTTCCCGCGTTGTTCCGTTTCGAGTCACAATTGCGTCAGGCCCGTCGATCAATTCATCACCCGCTGAATGCAAGACTTTTGCTCGAACAATTGCTAATATCGTATTCGATTGCAATCACACCCGCCTAAAGCAAAGAGATGGCCGACAGCAACGTAACCCCGATCAAGCGACCTGACGTGATCTCCCTCAACCTCAAGGGAAAGAGTGCGCTATACGCGGCTTGGATGCCGTTGTTGAAAGGTGGCGGGCTGTTCATGCATTCAACGGTCGATCACAAGCTCGGCGACGAAATACTGCTGGTGCTCACGTTCCTCGATGAAGTCACCAAGATCCCGCTCTCCGGGACCGTCGCTTGGATCAATCCGCCACATGCGCATGGCAATCGTCCGCAGGGTGTGGGCATTCGCCTGCCGGACAATGAAGTCGGCCAAAATTTGAAAAAGAAAATCGAAGGTATTCTGGCGCCAGTTGCCAAGTCTGACCGCGCTACCCACACGCTTTAAAAGCCGATTTTCATTGCCCCCTGCGGATTGCAGGTCGCCAGCATCGCCAACTAAACGATGCTTTCCTTGGACGCGCGATCCAGCCATTTTTCGTTATTCGGCGGCACGAAGC
>Ga0163144_10007053_pt1 | contig 24687 bp, 24 predicted proteins | sample OliLak19BULKMAT1_FD_123175 | JGI IMG/M metagenome (GOLD analysis project Ga0163144, IMG submission 123175) | Freshwater microbial mat bacterial communities from Lake Vanda, McMurdo Dry Valleys, Antarctica - Oligotrophic Lake LV.19.BULKMAT1 | ecosystem: Environmental > Aquatic > Freshwater >... | reverse complement strand
TTTCTCAAATGTATTATTCAGCTTTTGCTTCATCTATCAATTCTCCTTTTAATGTTTTTCTTAAAAATCGTCGTTTCTCAACTATCTTAAAATATTGGTCTGAATTAATATTTTTAAATTGAGCAGTCTTGGCTATTACCACGCTTGCATTTGGCATTATGGTTATTACACAATTTGGTGCAGCAGTAATTTGAGATGATATGAAGAGTGTTGAGCCAGCCTGCACATCAATGTCTCGATTTATAAATTTATCACCAAGCCATTTTACAGTATCAGTTCCAGAAATTAGTAAAGCTTGCTGTGTACTCTTCTTAAGCCAATATGGCACAACAACTTGATGGACATTTCCGCGCAAACCACTTAAGCCGAGATGCATATAGCCCATTTGTTGTGGACTAAGACCGTTTCCAGCCTTTGGCCAATAGTCCATTACATTGTTGCTTTGTCCCATACTAGTATTGGGCAGGTCAGTACAGTCGTTATTGTGAAATGGGTGCTGCAACCCAAGGCTATGACCTATTTCGTGTGCCAAGGTATTGCCAATAGTCCAATGGTCTGGGTGAGTAGAGTCGCTGGCTGCAAATCCGTATGCGCCAAGTACATATAGCCATTTACCATTAAACAGGTCTCGCGCCATACCCTTATTTTTAAACGTATTAGCTTCAAAGAAAAATACGTGAATGGCGCTATCTCGTTGTCTGATCGGCAGATTTGCTACGTACTTATCCCACATATTTTCTGCCTTGGTAAATGCTCGACCCTCATTCATTAGGCTGTCGCCTATAGGGGCATTCGGCTTTTTTATTCCTAATCCTACATTAAATGCTTGATCAGTATCATCTCTATGCTCATATATGGTGTCTAGTACTATGTGTATTCGGCTATCGGGTATTAATACATAGTATGGGTCTGGGCTGACAGGATATAATAACTCTACATTTCTAAATTTGCCATTGCTGTGATTCAGAATTCTACCTATCACATCACGGCTCCAGGCATCTTTGCCAAAGTTTCCCGTACCATCAGCACATTGAAATAGATGTATTGCGATTCTAATGTGTTTAACTGGATATTGATTAGAATCATAAGGAATATAATTTCTAGCATCATATCTCGGCAAATCACTTAGCCTAACTACCTCTACCTGTGCTACTAACCTAGCACTTACAAAAAATGAAAGTAGTAAAACAATATTGCGAATGCACATACCACTAATATAAAGCAGAATTTATGCCTAAATTAATAAATTAAAATATTGCGACTCTAACTTATTAAATTTTAATTGTCGAAGTTCTAAACCACATTCAATACAAATGCAGTTTCCTCCCATTGTTCTGAATAAACTTGGAATGAAATAATTACCCTAAAATGGGTATGTGGTAAACTCTCTTTAAGCCAATGCACCTCGCCTTTTTAAAGCTCTGCTGCTTTTTTTACCATATATAGCCCAAGTCCCAGACCTTTATCTTCAAGATTCCCAATGCATAGAGTGTACTAATACATTCCACTCCTCTTTCACTTTTCCCAGTTAAATGATAGTATCAGGATTAGCATTTTGTACCAGACTATGTGCCCTTCTTGTAATTAATACCAAAGTGGCAATTAGAAATTCCTAATCTCAATTCTATGCATACTTTCAATCCAGAATTCAAATATGTGACAGTAAAGCAGCAAATCTTTCAAATATTGTTACAATTATTTAGCATAAAATATCTGTATCTTACAATAGGTAGTATGACAGTTATACATCGTTACAAATTCAAAATTATTGAATTTAAGCTACACATTTGGTTAAATACGCAATGTGGCACCAATCCGTTTTGCCTTTACAGTAAATTTTCTTATAATTAATATTAAGTATCCTAAGACTAATATTATTTACAATATTCAAGTAAAGTACATAAATCATATTGCAATAGTAAAATTATGCTCTCAGCTTGTAATATTGACTTCTGTAGTGCCTAGGGTTTAAATGGAAACTTTGCTTGAATTTACGATTAAAATATGACTGATCTATAAAACCAATCTTATCGCTAATCACATTAATAGGTAAATCGCTGCTAATTAACAGTTCTAACCCAATTCTAACCTTACACTGTGAGGCGTAGTTTAGTAGGGGTATTCCCATTACTCGCTTAAAATATTGCCCCAAATAGCCATTGCAAACCCCAAGTTCAGTAGCCACAGATTCGAACTCTAAATCGTCGAATATATTAGCGTGAATATATTTTAGCGTAGTTAGTAGGCGATTATCAGAAAGTAAATTTCTAAATTGTATTAAAATATCAGGTTGTGAAACTTCTAATTCTCTAAATATCAGGAAGTTAATAGCATTAAGTGCAGCATTGGTTATTTCTTTACTGTAAGAACGTACGAAATCAAGTTCCTTAATGATAATTCTAATGGAATTGGTTACTTGATTCTGGTCTGTAAGATGCAGTATATCTGCATTTATTAAATCGTAAATGGGAATATTCCAGCTGTGCGCAGTGAAAAACAACAACTCAAATTCATAATAGGGTTGAAATAAAAGCGGCATTTTTTCCTTATCGAATAATACCCCTAATGGTACAAAGTAAGAGACCTCCCTTACATTAGTTTTTTTATCTATAGCAGAAATAATACAGTTTGCGAACGAAGGCATTCCTATTAATTGATCTTCTAATAGTTTTTCGGATAGCCTGACAAATTTAGCAGGGAGGCTTTGCAGGTTCAAACCTGAAAGTAATTTAGCAGAATACATATAGTTTTAGTTGGTTAGCTTTAACAGTCAACTCTAATTAAGAGTATCTTGAGCGACAATAAGAGGACGAATTAATTAAAAAAAATTTAATTATCAATTTTTCCCTTTTTTGTTAAAATGTAAGATACCTCACGTTTTTGTTATTTTTATATACTAAAAATAGTATTTTCACCAAGCAATCCAAGCAATAAATTAGTGATTACTATCATAAAAATATATTACACCTTTACAATTATTTAAATTAAGGTAACCTAAATAGTCGGGAATTTTATTGTAATGATTGTTACTATTTCGTCAAAATAATAGTAAAAAAATGCTAACTTTTTAGTTTATCTAATGCCAAACTAAGCGCTCCAGCCATCAAATTGGTAGCTTCATTATGAGATTTATACAATTCAATTAAGGCTTGTTTAATAACAGCTTCTACGTCTTCGAATATTGCTTTGTCAGTTAATTCCGAATTTTGTTGCATTAAGTAAGCAAATACTCTAGCCATTCCACAATTGGCAATAAAGTCTGCTAGCACACTAAAGTTTTCATCTGCAAATTGGGCATTTTCACCCATAAATATCTCTGGGTCGGCAAAGGGTACATTTGCTCCACTACTTATTATCTGCACTCCAGCTACTTTCATAGACTCTAGTTGTGACTTATTAACTAGACGGCTGGCAGCTGCTGGTATAAATATGTCTGAGGGTACAGACCATATTTTTTCATTTACGTCTTCAAATGACAATAGATTGTCGTGCGATAAAGAATTGCCGATTCTGGTGTTAAACAGTGTCTTTACTTCACTAAATGAGTAACCGTCTTCGTTTATCAGACCACCAACTCTGTCTATTATGCCTACTATTTTAACTCCATCTTGTGCTAAGAAATAGGTAGCTGCTGCAGCAACATTTCCCCAACCCTGTATGGTAGCACGTTTACCAGCTATGGTTTGGTTGAGCCATATTTTATAATAATGCTTTACGGCTACGGCTACTCCCCAACCTGTTATCATATCTGCTACAGTATAGTTCCTATGTAAATCTGGTGAGTAGAATTCTGTCATCAACCTAAAGCTAACTCCAATTTGCAGCTGATTTATAAGCTTTAGTTTAAGGTCATTATCAGGTTTAAAGTGACCCATTAGCACACCCTCTTGTGGATGTTCAAGTCCGTATTTATTAGTAATAGGTATTACCTCGTGTATTTCGTCTATGTTCAGGTCGCCACCTGTACCATAATAGGTTTTTAATATTGGCATTAAAGCCTGATACCATCTGTGCAATACAGCTTCCTTTCTTGGGTCGCTTGGGTCGAAGTTGATTCCAGATTTTGCACCTCCTATGGCTGGGCCGCACACACTAAACTTAATCTCCATAGTCTTTGCCAGACTGGTTACTTCATTCTTATCTAAACCTTTACGCATTCTGGTGCCTCCACCTGCTGCACCACCCCTTAGGCTGTTTATCACAGCATACCCTACTGCATCTGTCTCAGAGTCGTGCCACTCGAAGCTGATATAGGGTTCTGTAGCCTCATATTGACGCAATCTGTCTAGGGTAGTACTCATTCTTGTATTGTTCATTACTGTGCAGCACAAAAGTAAAGTCTTGCCTGTAATATTGCTGAAGGCAGGTAAACAAATAACTCTATTCTAAAACACAGTCTATTTATTCTGAGCTTAAATACTCATCTACTTGGGCTAATGTCAGGGCAAACTGCTGATTTAGATGATTCTTATACCAATCTATTGTCATTTCTATTGCCTTAGCACTGTTCCACTTAGGCTGCCAATTCAGTAGGTTTTTAGCCAAACTTATATCTAATTGCAATAGATTCGCCTCGTGCACTGCACTAGCATTTGGTAAGTTGGTGTATGTCCCACCACCCCAAGCCATTAGGCATTTATTCACCAGTTCCTCTACTGACAACACATCTTCTTGATTGGGTCCTATATTGTAAGCTTGACTATGCAGTTTAGGATCTTGCCCAAGCTGCGACGCCAAAAGTAAATAGGCACATACAGGTTCTAATACGTGTTGCCAAGGTCGCACAGAGTTTGGGTTTCGCACCACTACTGAACCTTCACTTAGCAAAGCTCGGGCAATGTCTGGCACCAATCTATTTGCACTCCAATCACCACCACCTATTACGTTACCTGCTCTAGCTGAGGCAATTGCCTGCTGATGCTTAGCATATTCGTGAATTGGGAAAAACGAACGTCTGAAACTACTTACTGCTAACTCGGCTGCTGCCTTACTACTTGCATACGGGTCGTGTCCACCCAATGTATCGTTCTCACGGTAAGGGTAATACCATTCTTTGTTTTCATAAACTTTATCTGTAGTTACCAGCACTGCGTAGCAATTATGACCACTCAGTTTAATTGCGTTCATTACATTTACCGTACCCATCACATTTACATCCCAAGTATAGGCCGGGAATTGGTATGCGTCTATTACAAGCGCTTGTGCTGCTAGGTGAATAATATAGTCTGGTTGAAATCGGCTAATTTCTTCAGTCAATCTATCAGCGTCCCTTATATCTGCAATTATACTGTGGCATAGCGAGTCGCCATCTATCGCATTGTACATACTGCCATCATCTGCGGCAAGGGCATAGCCCATTACTTCATTATTTCCTAGGTAATTTAGTACTGCTAGCATCCAGGTTCCTTTAAATCCTGTATGTCCAGTTATGAATATTCGCTTATTTGCAAATGTGGTTTTCAGTCTATTTATCATTCCACACTTTCCATTCAGGTTTATTTTCCCACATTTCGTTTAGATCTATACAGTCCCTTAGGGTATCCATACATTTCCAAAACCCATTGTGTTTATATACGTTCAGTTGCCCTGCTTTGGTTAAATCCTCTAGTGGTTGGCGTTCCCACATTATATTATCTGCATCAACAGTCAAGTAATTAAATACCTCTGATTTTAATACAAAGAATCCACCGTTTATCCATACGCCATCGTCATTTGGCTTTTCTTTAAATGCAGACACTCTGTTTGCATCATCTACCTCCATTACGCCAAATCTACTGCCTGGTTGTATAGCAGTCATTGTAACTACCCCCCCGTGTTGGTGGTGAAATTTTTCTAGTTCATTTAGGTTTACGTTTGCTACGCCGTCACCATAGGTCAACATAAAGTCTTCACCCTCTGGTATATATTTCTGCACTCGCTTTAACCTGCCAGCTGTCATTGTTTCCAGCCCAGTCTCCACCATTGTTATTTTAAAACTCTCTGTTGGGCTATTATGTACCGTAACAGTATTATCTATTAGATCAACAGTTAGGTCAGAATTATGCAAAAAGTAGTTGATAAAATATTCCTTTATCACGTAGCCCTTATACCCTAGACAAATGATAAAATCATTATACCCATAGGCATCATATATCTTCATTATATGCCACAATATGGGTTTTGCCCCAATAGCAATCATCGGTTTGGGTTTTAAGTGGCTTTCTTCACTTATTCTGGTACCCTTTCCCCCTGCGAATATGACTACTTTCATTTGTCAGTGTTTTAATTCAATAATAGCTAATATATGCTTATTTACTTTGTTTTGCAAATTGAAAAATCTTGTAGTTGCCTATTCCCCACTTTTGCAATCTGTATTGGATGCTGGTTAACAGTACGCCAAGACCATAAATGCTGCTACGCTTAAAGTTAATGCTACTAGCTTCTTCAAAATATTTGGTTGGGCAGGTAACCTCTGCTATGTCAAAGCCTGCGTAAAATATCTGGGCTGTGATTTGATTGTCAAATACAAAGTCATCACTATTTAAATGATAATCAATGCCCAATAATACTTCTTTAGTAAAGGCTCTGTAACCAGTATGATACTCGCTAAGTTTCTGACTCATCATCAGGTTTTGAAACAGGGTCAGAATCCTGTTAGCTATATATTTATACATTGGCATTCCACCTCTTAATGCCCCTTTACCTAATATTCGGCTGGCATATACAACTGGGTACAGTCCACTAGCTAATATGTGCGCAATACTCGGAATTAAAAGTGGCGTATATTGATAGTCTGGGTGAACCATTATAACTATATCTGCACCCAACCCTAGGGCAGTATCGTAACAAGTTTTTTGATTGCCACCATATCCCTTATTCTTCTCGTGCCTGATAATATGATTGATGCCCAAACTTTTAGCCAATATTGAAGTATTGTCCCTACTGTGGTCGTCTACCAGTATCACATCATCTACTATATTGCGATCAATCTCACTGTAGGTACGCTCTAGTGTGGCAGCTGCATTGTAGGCAGGCATTACTACCACCACTTTATGATTGTTGATCATTGGTGCAAAGTTAAATTACAATTCAGAAAATGTATAAGTATGGATTATTTGGTGGGAACTTTGAAAAACTGTTACAAAAATTCAACTTATTAAAATTCATAAATTATTGTTTAACAAGTAGTTAATTAATAAATTTTATCAATATTTAGTATAAACTATTGTTACATTTTCCTGTAAATCGAACTAAATTTCATAAAAATTATATTTAGTATTGTATTGTCAAATAACATATTTATAGAAAATGAAAAGGTTATTATTAACCACAAAATGCATACTTGGGGGGGGGAAACTCGTCTCTTTCAAGGTTGAAAATTGTAAAATTTTCTAAATTTGCCACACTACTGTTCGTGCTTTTATTTACAACTAATCTAAGTTTTGGGCAAACAATCCCCGTTAGAAGTGGTCCAGATAAAAGATGCCCTGACGTACCACCTACTTTCCAGTTAGTAGGAAATACCCTAAAAGTAAGCTGCTCAATGTGTTGGGCTTGGATAAATAATAGTGGAGGTATGCACTCTTGTGATGAATTAGCTCTAATTCATAAATTAGGTACTTGTGCAACTTGTTGGGAAGCTATTCCTGAAGGCGGGGGTTTGTACATTATAACTCTTCCTTCACTTGGGCTTACATTTGAACATATTCTAGGTGGTTAAATATCTATCGAAGGTGGAATGGGTACAGAAACTATATTTACATTTAATTAATCAAAAAATATGGGTGCTTGCTTTTTGGCACCCTTTCTAATATTTAATAAATTGAAAACACTAACTTTAATTCTATTTTTAAGTATCATTTCTAATATATCCAGCTTTGCCCAGCCTTGCCAAGCCTGGATAAAAGCACAAAATGATAGTAATGTAAGAAATCAGATTGTTAATAATATAACTAACTTATTGTCAGACAATTCATTTTTAATTACGGGTACGATAAAAAAGGAAACAAAATCATTTGGTCAAACCATTAATTATTATGGAACAGGGGCTAACTATTCTACTTTCTTTATGCAAAGATTATTGCCGAATGGTAATATAAAATGGAAAATACAAAATACCAACTTAGATAATGAAAATTATTTTATTTTAAGTTTTTCCGAAGTCATAAACGGTCAAATTCACGCTGGTTTAATGGTCAGAGGTAAAAAGGTAAAAATCGGTAATGACAGTATAATAAATAATTATCCTCAAACATATTTTCACCTAACCATAGACACAGGGACTGGCAAAATACTTAGCCAAACTCCATTATTTTACAATCGTAAACCAAGAAACACATTTGCACAAACTGCCAATAAAATGTTAGCAGACAATTCTAGTATTATTACTATGGAATCTGGTAGTAAGTATTATAGAGTTGCTGACAATTCATTATTAATAGATAGTAATGGAGTAGCTATTTCCAGCATTATTAAATATAACTATTTAACTAAAAATATTAATGTTATTGCAAAATTATCGACTACATCTACTACAATTAGCTCTATTTTTTATAATAATTTCACAACATTTGACAACCATATTTTAGTAACTGGTACTTATGGCGACAGCATAGTAAATATTGACGATGTAAAAAAGTTTAGAAATGTTAATTATCAATTACTGAATGGTTCGTTTATTCTAGATTTTGATAAAGATTTTAAACTTAACAATACATATGAAATATTTTCACTCAGAACACCCCAGATAAATTTATTCGTAAGAAGCAATCAATTATTTGTTAAAGTATTGGGTGGTGTATATTTAAACATTAATGGAAAAACAATTGTACAGAAGCCTTTGATTTCATCTAGTGATTTCATACTTAAATTAGATCTAAATTCATCAATCATATCTCGCCATTTAGAAATAGACTACCCAAAATCAAGTAATGTATTTTCTATATTAAACACTGTACCTAACTACCAATATATTAGCATTAGGTATAAAGATAGCCTCTACTATAATAATAAATTTTATAAAAAAGCTAATAACAAAGAAATCTTAGTTTTAAAAACTGATAAGAATGACAACATAGTCAGCAACTTAGTAATAACTGGAAAGGGTGAATTTAATTTATGGCGATTAAGTGAATATAAAGACAAATTAATTTTCATTGCAGCCACAGACACCAGCATTAAAATCCTAGGCTTACCAAATAAAACAGTTTCATACTACAGCAGTTTCATAGGTTGCCTATGCTCTGATCAATTTACTACTAGCATTCCAAGTAACTATAAACAATTAACAACGATAACTATATATCCAAACCCAAGTTATGATATAGTAAGTATTGATAATTTAAAAACTGACAACTACAACATCAATCTAATTGGTTTAGATGGTCGATTAATCAAAGAGATATACGTAGGAAGAGTTTCAGGTAGTTTGCGATTATCGTTACCTACCAATGTTACTAGCGGAATATACTTTATTCAGATTCAATCTGGTAATGAATTAATTACTAGGAAATTAAGTATTGTGAGGTAAGATTATTCTCCCCTTACAGCTTCATCTCGTTCATCTTCTTGTGATAATTGCGAGCATTAGCTAAGTGCAGAGTCATATTTTCTGCGAAATCGTGATAACCACTTAGGTCTGGTCTTGCACAGAAAAATATGTAATTGTGGTGCGTTAGGTCTAGTGTAGCCTGTAGGCTGCTTACACTTGGTATGCAAATAGGTCCTGGCGGCAAACCTTTGTATAAATAGGTATTATATCTGTTGTCGCCAGCTACTATGTGTTTGTTTAATATGCGTTTCAGTCCAAACTCTTGTAATGCATATTTTACAGTCGGGTCTGCCTCTAGCTTCATATCACGTTGCAATCTGTTCCAATATACCCCAGCTATTATTGGTTTATCTGTAGCTAGGTTACTTTCCTGCTCTACTATGCTGGCCAATATGCTTACCTCTGTCTGACTTAAGTTTATTACTGCTGCCTGTTGTTTACGCTCTGGAGTCCACCATTTTTTATACTCCGCGGCCATTCTACTTATAAACTTATTGGCATCTGTATTCCATTTAAAGTTATAAGTATTGGGAATAAAAATAGCCAATATATTGGTTGTATCAAATCCATATTTGTTGCATACGGCAGGGTCACGCAACACAGCCAATAAGGCTATACTGCCACACTCTAATTGCGAACCTATTTTATTAGCTAAATCTTGCTTTAACCTAATGGTGTTAAAGGTAATTTTTACTGGGTCTTGACTTCCACTTCGCAACAGGTTTACTAGAGCGTTATTGCTCATATTTGCACGCAACCTGTACCTGCCTGGGCGTATGTTATCACTGTATTTCTTCTGATTAGCCAACCACGTAAAGCTTTCTACATCGTTTATAATGCCTTTGCTTACCAGACTGTCTGTTACATCGCTTAGTGTTGCACCTGTCCTTATATAAAGTAATGACTTATCAGCCCTTAGAGAGGTATTGGGTTTTAATGCGAACCACCAAACACCACCCAAAGCTATCAATACCATAACTGGTAGAATGATAAATAAGGCAACTCTCAAAAACAATCTCCCCCCTCTGCTTCTATTCCGCTTAGTCAATGTCTCAGTAATTTATTTTGAGTAGCTAAATTAGCTTATTCTACTATTAGTCTGGCAACTTGAAGCGAATTTTCTGTTTGAAATTTTACCAAATAGATTCCTTTTTGTAAGCCGCTAAGCGAAACATTTTGAATGTATTCCCCTGCTATGTAGTTTACATTACCAGAATTGATTAGGGTTCTACCTTGCATATCCATCACACTTATGTTTACAGTTTGCGCTTGGTTTATATCAAACTTAATATTTACAGTGCTAGTTGTTGGGTTCGGATAAATACTTAGTTGGCTAGCTTTAGCAGTAGAAGTACTAATCCCAGTAAGAGTATAGGTAAACGTAAAGTTGCAATAGATTGGGATGTGGTCACTTGCATAATGTATTGCATCAGCTAGATCATTACCTACTGCAGTATTTGGTCTTCTGTTTATGCTGTCATTAAAGTGGTTTCCGTCATTACCATAAGCTGTCATTGTATTGGTCAATATTTGCATACCACCGTTGTCAATTACTGCTTGACTATAAAGTATCATATCAAAACGGTCATCCATACCGCCATTACTACCCCCGTCAAACTGTCTGGTGCGAGGGCTTTGAGTAAAATAAGGAGCATAATTAGAATTACTATTCCAATTACCCGGCATATTTAGTGGGTCCATTACATATCCTTTTTTAATACCTCCTTTATCGGTAAGGGTTAGATATGCAGGCTCAAGAGCTCCATAAATATTAAAATCCCCTAATATCATAAAGTTAGTACCTGGGCGTAGGCTGTCAGTATGTTGTCTTAGTCTGGTTACTTCATTATTTCTAGCAGTTTCATTTGTACTTCCACTACTGGCCTTAAGGTGAATGGCATAAAGATAGAAGGTGTCACCGCTTGGTAGATACTTCATCATAAACTCATTAGCTATTCTACTTTGAGAACCTAAATTAACTGACTTATTACTTATAATGCTAAACTTATCCTTCTTAAAATAAATACCATTATCGGTATCGAAAGCATCTATAAAATTTGAAGAAGTTGCATAAATATTCTGATTTGCATTTAATACATTAGTTAGAAAAGATGCATTTGCAGACGCACCAATTAACTCACCTATGGTCAATACATCTGGACTAGTAGCTTCTATTATTTTTTTAAAAAATGGATTACGTTTAGCTGCTGTACTACCTGGATAATTTAATATGTTGTATGCCATTATCTTAACTGTATCAGTTTTGACTTGGGCATTAGCAACAGGTCGAAAACACAACAATGCTAAAATAAGTAATGTGGTGCTGCAAAGTGGGTTCTTTAGGGAGATTTTCATCATAATTATAATGTTGGGCGAAATTATGTATTTCTTTCAATTATGACTACAATTTGAACTAAACTATATCATAGTTTAACACTACTCCCGGGCTTACTGGGTGACTTTGACAGGTTAATACAAAGCCTTCACGGATTTCTTGATCTGTAAGCCCCTCTCTGTCATCCATTATCACCTTACCACTTACCAGCTTAGCCTTGCAAGTGCAACAACTTCCTATCATACAAGCGTATGGTGGATCTATATCGTTGTCTAATGCTGCCTCTAGTATGCTTTCGTGGTGGTTTACTGTAATTACCCTTTCTACACCTTCTAGTATTATTTTTACATCATAATCACCTGGTCCCTCTACGGCGGTTACCATAGTAACAGACCTAGAGTCGTCCTCTACATCTACATCTGGCAATGCAGCACTAAAATGCTCTTGGTGAATAATTCCTGGGTCAACATCTAAAGCCCTTAGACTATGAAATGCATCTTCCATCAAACCTGACGGTCCACATAGGAACACATCGTCAACATCTAAATCATTTATTACGGCTGTAATTAACTTTTGCAAATGCGCACCGTTTAATCTGCCCGTATTCCCTTGCCAATTGTTGCTTGGGGCACTTAGGCTGTGTATTACATTCAATCTGCCAGGATACTTCTGAACCAGTTCATCTAATTTTTTCCCAAATATGATTTGAGATTCATCTCGGCTACCATATATCAGGCTTACCTTATTACTGGCTGAATGGTGCAATGCAGATTTCAAAATACTCATTAATGGTGTAATTCCACTACCTGCACCTATTAATAGGTAATGCTTGTACTCGTTGACGGTAATTTTCGCTTTAAAATTTCCCATAGGGGGCAAGGCTTCAATTACATCGCCAGCTTTTGCATAATCATTCACCCAAGTACTAGCTATGCCGCCAGGGGTTTTCTTTATAGTTACTGCTGGATTATTATCTGTAGTTGGACAACTACATAGGCTATAGGCTCTATTCAGCTTCTTGCCATTAACGACTAATTTTAAGGTTAAATATTGTCCTGGAACATAATCGAAGTCTGTACCAGCAGGCACATTAAATTCTAAAGTAACCGCATCTAGCGTTTCTCTGTGTACGGCAGCTACCGTTAGGGGTATAAATTTTAAAGCCATTGTCTATTCTGAAGGGTATAATACATATAGCACTTTCTTTTGTTTTGCTTAATGTTAGAACTACTACGTCTTTATTATATTTTACGTATATATTCGGGGCGCAAAGTTAATTATATTTTGTGGCAAGGACTCTATCAACATAGGGTTAAGCTAATATATACGTAACTTTTTTGCCAATTGAATGTTGGACTATTATTTCGGTCTCAATTTTTATTAATTCAAATCTCATATTGCAATCAATTACTGAAAATACGCTAAGTATAGCCGACCTAAATAAAGCCATAGAATTGGAACTGACTAAGTTGCCACTACCCTTACACCTAGCTGAGCTATATGACCCTATTAGGCACGCACTAGAACTTGGGGGCAAGCGAATGAGGCCTATTATCTGTTTACTGTCTGGATTAATGTACGGGGCGGAACTGGATGAAATTCTAAAACCTGCACTAGCTATAGAGGTATTTCACAATTTTACACTTCTGCACGACGATATAATGGATAACGCACCAATTAGGCGAGGCAAACCAACTGTATTTGCAAAGTGGGGGCTAAACTCTGCCATATTAAGTGGAGACGTGATGATGATACACTCCTACGAATTGCTGGTAGAAATGAAAGCCAATAAATTAACTGATGCCCTAAAATTGTTTAACACCACAGCTATAGAAGTATGTGAGGGGCAACAATGGGATATGCAGTTTGAAACCCAAGTAGAACTACCCAGTTTAAATGACTACCTAGATATGATTCGATTAAAAACAGCCGTATTGTTAGGGGCTGCTGCTAAATTGGGCGTAATTGCAGGTAATGGTTCAAAGGATGATGCCGATATATTGTACACGCTACTTGTTAATCTGGGTATTGCATTTCAAATACAAGACGATTGGCTGGACACTTTTGGCAATCAAGATAATTTTGGCAAACGAATTGGGGGAGATATTTTGGCTAATAAGAAAACTTGCCTGCTGATAATTGCATTGCAACTATCAAATGATGAGGATAAAGCAAAATTAGAATCACTATACCTAAGTAGCTGTACCACCGAGACTCAAGAAATAGATAAAATAAACCAAGTAACACAACTCTACAAGAAGTATAAGGTAGATAAAAAGGTAAATGATTTAAAAGAAAACTATTTAAAGGGTTTTGATGAATTGGAAGCATTAAAAGTAGTTAAGCCAGAGTATCTTGAGCTGTTGAAATCAATTTGCATTAGTCTACTAATCAGAGATAAATAATGAGTGAGTCTAGTGCATTTATTCCAGCTGGTAATGGCAAATTGCAACACCTCATATTTAAATTGTACTTGAATGCTCAAATTAAGAAATCGTTTCAAGAGATTAAAATAATAGGAAAAGGTATAGAAGAACACAGCAATGCCTTACCTATGTTGTATTTGGGCAATCACATCAGTTGGTGGGACGGATTCATACCATACTACCTAAACAACAAATATTTGCAACAAAATTTTCACCTGATGATGTTAGAGTCCGAATTGATAAAAAGACCATTTTTTAGAAAACTCGGAGCCTTTGGAATGGACAGCACCATTATTAGGCAATCATTACTTCACAGTGCAGAGATATTAAGCCATCCTAGAAATATGCTAGTTATGTTTCCACAAGGTAAAATTCACTCTCAACAATTACCTAATATTAAGTGGCAGCCTGGCCTACAGTTTATTTTAGATAAATTAACTGACACGATTCAAATCCTATTTACAGCCCACTTTGTCGATTATTTTCAACATCAAAAACCAACTTGGTATATATATACGAAACTATTAAATACAAGCACTACACAGCCAGATAGTTGGCAAAGCCTATATCAAGAGTTTTACCACGACAGCCAGACTAAACACAGTTTTTTGGCCCAATAACTAATGAAACAATTTGCGCTGTATTACATTTACCTACCTGCTGCTTTTTTTTTATTCATCAGGCTGGTAGTAGCTTTAAGTAATGTTTTATTTAGAGCATCATTGCCCAACAGTAAGACAATAGTTTCAAACTATGCCCAACTTAAAATTGACATTCTGATTCCTGCTCGGAACGAGGAACATAACATTGCTAAACTGATTGAGTCGCTACTAAAACTTGAAACTCAGCACGACATAAATATTCTAATATTAGACGATAACAGTACTGACGCCACCAGTCAGATAATCAGTGATTACAGCATACAATCCCCTAAACTAGCAGGTACAACCGGCAAGGAATTACCCTCTGGTTGGCTGGGTAAAAATTTTGCTTGTCATCAATTGTCAGACCAAAGTAGGCCAGATGCAGACATACTAATATATTTAGACGCAGACATACAGCTTCACCCAAACTCAATTGATTTGTATTTAGATTATTTCAGAAATAACAAACTTGATTTTCTGAGTATTTTTCCAGATCAACAAATGGTAACATTGGGGGAGAAAATGGTGGTTCCCATTATGCACCATATACTCCTTAGCCTATTGCCTCTAGCATTAGTAAAAGGCACCAAACTACCCAGCCTAAGTGCTGCAAATGGCCAATTTATAGCAATCACAAAGGCAGCATATCAGGCTATTCTTCCTCATAAACAGTTCAAGAACAACCCCGTAGAAGACATTGCTATGGCTAGACACTATAAATCACTCGGATATAAATGTGCCTGCCTACTGGGTAGAGATTTAATAACTTGTAGAATGTATCAGAACTTTGGTGAAGGAATTATTGGATTTTCCAAAAATTTTAGGGCATTTTTTCATTATAGTTATGTTTGGTTATCTTTATTTTTTTTATTGGGTACAGTAAGTTTACTTATAAGTACTTTCTTTGTGTCACTACCCTTAGCAGTTGTGATTTTGTTTAGCGCTTTGTTGCTGCACATACTCACCCTTACTGGGGCTGGACAATTAACTAACTTAAACACTTTTCTTTCTCCTATTCATACTTTAACTATGATTTTGCTTTTTGTTAAATCAGTTCAGTATCGGAAAGGGAAAAAATATATATGGAAAAACAGACAATTAGATATTTGATAGGAGGCATTGTCTTGATTATATTTCACATAATTGGTGCCATAGGCTTACGCAGTCCAGATTTTTCGGACTACATGGCCTCTCTCACTTGGTTCCATATTTTAGTCAGTGCTGCTTGTATTTTTTTAACTCAAAAACGTTTCCCCGATGGACAAGTTTTACGTGTACTTATTGTTTTTGTAGCAGGTTACCTCATAGAAGTTATAGGTACTAATACAGGCTACCCATTTGGTGCCTACAACTATGGTACTAATTTAGGTGTTAAACTATTTAATACTCCCATTATATTAGGTGTAAACTGGGTGATTCTTAGCTATGGTGCATCTAATATTGTTTCTCAACTCTATATTAGGGTCTGGATTAAGGCCTTGTTCGGTGGGATACTTATGGTTATTTTCGATTTTATGTTAGAGCCTTTTGCCATCTACTTCAAACTATGGGAGTGGCAAACTGTTGATGGATTACCTCCAGTTCAGAACTATATATTTTGGTTTGTGTTCGGCTTTATTTTTTGTTACTTACTTAGTTACTCCAGAAAACAAGTAATCAACCCCGTCGCTCAATTAGGATTTATTATCTACCTATTCTTTGTAGGAAGCTTTATTCCACAATTATAGTAGTTAGCTTATATGTTTATATTAGGGTTATTGTAGCCCTCTTCTATCCAGCGCATTATGTCCATTATCATTTTGCCTTTAGCTGGTTGGCCTGCACTTATGTATTTCAATCCCAACATCAGACTCCCTGCACGCTTTACTTTATTTACTAAATATTTCTTCCAGACAGCATACACACCCCTCTCCTCTAGTCGAACCCGTTCACTGCGACCTACACCTCTACAAAATCGCATAATAAATTCCTGGGTCAGGCGACTTTCTTCTATTATGTGGTCAACATATAATTTGGGTTCATACCATATCTCCTCCTTACCCTTTCTCAATCTATCAAACAAATCTTTCTCCTCCCCTCCCATTAAGTTTTTGCCTGTTCTACCCAGATTCGGATCAAATACTCCATACTTAGTAAATATGTTATTGCGCATACTCATATTCGCACCAAAGGGATAGCGCTTGTCTAGTAATATAGTTTCACTACCAAAATCTATCTCACTCACTACCTTTCTAGTCCAGCTACTCATCCATTCTGGTTCCCCATTTAGAAACATTGGAATTACCTGACCTCCAACTGCAGATGCTGAGGAATGCGATTCAAAAAAAAGAATTAAAACCTGAATAAAGTCCGGCTTGGCAATAGCGTCATCATCTATAAAACTAACAATATGACCTTGTGCCAATGCTATACCTGCATTTCTGGCGTGGCTAAGGCCCTGCTTTTCCTCTTTATGATACCTAATATTAGGGCTAACTATACCAATCATACTCTCCAATATCTTTTGGGTTGTACCATCTGTACTGTTATTATCTACTATTATCAGTTCATAATTCTGCTTATCTGCAGTTTGCTGAATCAGGGCATCAATACTTTTCTGTATGTGCTGCACTCTATTGTAAGTACATATTACGACAGATACTTTTGGCATAGACATATGGCAAAAGTAAGGGTATTCATAAATTTTGAAAAATGATAAATTTAGGCGAGCTAAAATCTAAAAATCCGATAAATAATTAAATCTGTCAACATTAAGATTAAAAAATTCTTACAAATTAGCAAAATCAATTATCACACAAATATTAAATAACACACTTTACCTTCAGTTTTCATTGGGGACTCTTATTAGAGTTACTAGCTACACCCTTTTCCAATAGTTTTATTATTTGATTCTAATAAAATCTTTAGTCAAATTGAGGAAAAAGGAATTCCATTATCTTGGAATCCTCACATCATCGCTATTAATCCCGACACTAGTCTAAAAACAGAATCAAGAATTAACTGCTAGCCCATAAACTGAATTATTTAAGGCTGTATATGCTCCTATCTAGTATTTATGATTTGGTTTATATAAGAATAATTTAGCATTAGGACTTAAATCGAGTTGCAAATGAATCTTTAACACCTTATTTGCCAATTGGGACAGGTTACCCTGTATCTACACTTGTAGTTAATAATGTAAAGTTTGAGAATAATTTTATTGGAATTAAAGGCGGGAGGTCAAAGTATAACATTATAAGAGATTGTAGCTTTAAATATAATGCTAGTCAAGTAGGTAACTCAAACCTGACCTCAAAAGATGTATCAATTATAAATTGAGATTTATACGCAATTACTCAAGACACCTTTATAACCAGAAATGCTAATTACCACATTCAGATACATTTAGACAGCAGCACTATGGGTACAAATAGTTATGATATTTCTAAGATTCTTAAAAAATGGGTTAGTATATTTAATTAGATTTTAAATTTTCCTTCATTCATTCGTACCCGTTTCACAGTAAAATAAATAATCCAAATGGCAACTTCTACTTGCCTTATTTTTGCACAATCTTCTATTAGCATAACTATTGCTAATATTATGTCGTTTACGTTTATACCATTTTGAGTATATACACTAACGATATTAAAGAAGGGTAAAAATTTAATCTTGAGCTGGCTAAACAAAAAATTAAGCAAACTATTTGATGCTTCTGAATATTACAATCTAACTGAAGTAATATTTGAGAATCGAAACAAAGAGTATGGTGCCTATAAACTAAGGAAGGAGTATCATCGCAACTTAGCGCTTAGTACAGCCACCGTGTTGGCGGCTATTAGCTTATATTTTTTGACTGTTTGGTTAATTCACTTATTTGACAGATCGCCAGAATTTGACATAAGTAAAATGCAAGAAGTACTGGCAGAACCATTGCCACCCGGTGGACTAGAGGCTATGAACTTTATAATACCTGAACCCCCAGCAGATGAACCTACGCCAAATGACAAATTAGTGCCTTTGCCTAATAAAGATAGGGACTCAGTACGCACTAAAGACAAACCTAATGTAGAAGCAAAAAAAACTGGCACCACAGCTAATAATACTAAAGCTGACAAACAGAATAAAAATAACGGAGATGGTGACAATACTAATAATAATAAAAACGGTAAAGGCGGTATGAACGGACTTGGAGTATCATACTCTAAACCGCCAGACATATTGAACTATAAAGATGTATTAAAGAAAATGGTATTTCCTAGGCGCCTAGCCATTAGGCAAATAGAAGATGCTAGCCTATGTGTAACTTGTATAATAATGAGTAATGGTATGGCAAAAAATTGTGAAGTAAGCCACGGGCGGCACGTACCAGAGTTTGACCAAGAGGCGCTAAGATTAGTATCGCAAATGCTGTTTATCCCTGCCCTGAATGGAGATACGAAACTTGATTTGGTTCTTAAAATTCCAATCCCATTCGTATTGCAACGATAGGCTTAGTGTTCAGCTACATACACTCTAGCACCTTTCAACAGTTTAAAACGAATTATCTGGTGTGGTGTAGAGTTTTTCACATCAGCTAAAAAAAATATATGCGATGTATCATTATATTTCTTTTCCCTAACCCAAAAGCCTAAAATATGCTGAACCTTACCATTAAAGTTTAGTCCATATCCAGATAATCTTTTTTGGGTTGATTTAATTAGAATACGGCTTGTATCTATTCTAAATGCAATAGCCTTTGAACTATCTTTTATAAAGATTTTTTCTAGTGTGTCTATTACTTGCATTTCAGTCATTTCTCTATCAGTCTTAAACAAGCGACGCCAAGTATTAGCTCGGGTATAAAAGTACAAATTACTTAAGCTCCAGTTGTTTACCAGATTATTAGATTTACCACCCCACACCAAGATGGGAACACCAAGAGTATCTGTTGCACCCCATCCATATACATTTACTTTACTATTAGATGTATCTCCATTTAAGGTGTATAAATTGGTTTTTTGCCATTGAAATTCTAAATGGTTATACACTGGTGCGTATTTAGGATATTCCTGCCTAGGAAAAACTTTATTCCTAATAAACACACCCACAGCAGTTAGTACGCCTAATACGATGGCGATTTTTATAAATATATTATTCATTTTTTAGGGGGTTCAGGTCCTATTTTCGGTTTACCTTTATTAGGCAGTGCTTTTTTAGCTTTTGGCTTTATTTTAGGTTTTGGTTTGGGTTTAGCTATTGTATTCTTAGGTACTACCTTTTTAGGGGCTAAGGGGTTCTCTGCTGGTGGTTTTAACCTAAGGTCGGCAATTGAGTTTGGCCGTCTATCTATTTGCCAGCTAAACCCTGGTAGCAAAGCATTGTCTGAACTAACATCCTGCATAGGTATCATAGTAGCGACTGGCTCATTAATAAAATTAATCTTCTTAATCTTCTTATTTTGGACCTTAATTTTAATATCTAGAGAAGTAATGTGATTCATACCTATGAATAGCTTTTTCTCGTCTCTAGGGAAATAAATACTCTCTGCATTACCATTTACATCTATGTGAAATATTTCATTTTTAAGGAAATAGGCATACATATCTCTACCCTTTATTTGGCTGTAGAATTCGCTAGAATCCTCTGGTAATACCACAAATGCATCTGATATTAATTCTGCTAGGTGCATTTGCCCATTTTTCATTTTCATCTTAACTCGCTCTGCAGTACATTGGTAGGTTCCAAACCATAATATGGGTTTTTGTCGCATATCTAGCACAGAATCGCTAAATGTAAAATAAATGGTGTCGCAAATACCTTGGAATTGCAGATTATATATCTTCACCCGCTGGCACCCCTTTAGTATTCTGTATTTGCCTGTACTGTCGTAATATACTCTTACGGTATCTGCACTTAAATATATACTATCAGTCTCTAAACCCTTACTGCACAGTACGTTTCTAGTTATCATAGTACGGCGAGTTTTTTCATAATGTTCTGCAAAATCACCTTCTATCAACATTTTTTGGGAAGTGTCTAGTACTTTTATATTGCTATTTGCACGACCATAGCCTCTATTTCTATCATAGTATAGGCTATCACCATACAGCCATTGATTATCACTCCTTAAGTACGCATTCTTGCCAAATCTGGCTATATCTGTCTGAGTATTATAGTAGCCATTTTCACAATACAATACATCTCTACTGGCGGTAATGGTAGTTGGGCCATAGAATTTAGCAATATTGCTAATGGTATTATATTCCAGAGTATCGCTCTTCATTACATATCTAGGATTAACTAAAACCACATCTTTTCTAAAGTTTAGATTTTGACTAAATCCGTTATAATATCCTCTTTGACTAGTTAAGGTATTTTCCCCATCTATTATGGTAGCCCCAGTGGTATAGCTTCCTAATTTATTTTTGGTGTCGTAATTAAGCTTGTCTGTGGTTAGATTTATTTTCCCATCGTTTAACCTAACATTCTTAGTAATTATTGCCGTTTTGGTAGCCCCAAAGTATTCTAATAATTCTCCATTAACGTGGACATTTTCACCTTGCTGTATATGAATATTATTGTAGGCATTTACCTTATTCTGTTGGGTATAGAAATATGCACTATCGCAAAACAACAGTACATCACCCTGCTTAAACTGGACGTTTCCTTTTAGCTTACGCAACTCCTCACCGTTTATGGTAGTCGCAGACAATACATCAGCATTCAGCACCTCTACTTGTTCTGTTCCCTGCGGTGCAACTAACTTTGTCATTAGCATTATAGCTAATATTATCTTCAGTATTCTCCCCAATTTAATCAACTAATTATTGTGACAAAGGTATGACCTCAGCCATTGGTGAAAATAGATAGAGTTTCCCAGTTTTCAAGTCCTTGCATTTATACCGTTTTCTTAGCTTTTCTATGACTACAAAGTCAGCCTTAATCTGTGAATAGTAAAACTTAGACCCTACCTGCATTGAATCCATATAAATAATATGGCTTTCATTCTCATTTACAGGGTCATATTTCTTTAGTGCTAACTGTAGTGCCATATCACTACCACTGGTTGCCTTAGGGTTCTTCATATGCAGTCGCAATATCCCAGCTAGCGGTTGTGGGTATATATGTGCATCTATTATTGGAGTCATCAGTTTGGTAAATGTAGTTTTCCACTCTGTGCCGTGTGGAGCTATGGCTTTCCCAGTATGATCTATAAACGCATACAGATGGGCAATTTCGTGTATTAAGGTAAGTAGAAACCCATAGGGATTTAGTGATTCATTTATGGTTATCTCGTGATGATAGGCATCACCAACGGGTAATTTCTTGTAGTCACCGTGTTTGCGTTTTCGCTCGGGCATAATGATAATATGTACCTTATGGGCAGCTATAAGAGTTCTGACAAAGGGCCAAGCACCCTCTGGCAAAAAATCTTCCATCGATTCTAACTTTGTATTTTTATACTTAGCCATTTATAACTATCTCCAAATGAATTGCTCTGCCAATATTATGCCCATCATTTGACATACCAATACCAAACCCATACCTGCTAGTATTTGCCCGACATTATGTGCCTTAGTACTTACACGTTGTAGGCTTACTAACAACACATAGGGCAAACCAATACCATAATATAGCACCCAATTAAACGAAGAAAAATAGGAAGGTTCCAGCCAAATAACAGCTATTGGCATAAACAAAATGGCCCCTAAACCGATGCCGTGAAGACTAATTTTATAGTACAAACTAATGTAAGCTGCAAATAGCAGACAAAGACTTTGAGTAGTAAGCAATAGATAGATTAGCTTAATGGCAAAAGAAAGCTCTGTAACCCATACACATTGTCTAAGTAGAACTAAGCAAATAGCATAACTAATTGCCGTCATTATCAAAACTCTAGGTCGCTTTAGCCTGTCTTTTAAGAAGAAATCATTGTGAATAAGCTTAGGTAATGCAGCTGGAATAAGAAGACTAAACAACAAGATTATCACTAAAGTAATGATTGGACTAACCAAACTATAGTAAAATATAAAACTAATATAAAGCGTATAAAATGCTGGATGTGATACTACTGCCAATACCAGACTAAGTGTATGCACCCATTTAAACCTTTGGCTTTCTGTTTGATTTGATTTAGGCATTATCCCTCAATATCAACAAGACAGCGTGCTGTGACAATATAGTATACTTGGTTTTGTCTAGTTCCAATTCATATCCTGCATTTTGTAGATACACCACTTCGTCACCTATTTTTATTTGCAGGGGTATGTACTTCACATCATCTGCAGTTTCATTTACTTTCCAAGGTTCATCATCTTCCTTTATGTGTGGTATGGGCATTCCAGGTCCAACAGCAACTACATAACCCGAATATATTTTTTCTTTTTCCTTAACGCCTGGTGGCAGGAACAAACCGCTATCAGTCATTTGTTGCTCTTTTTTTGGTCTGATTAATATCTTATCGCCTACTACCAGCACCTCATTACCATTATTTATTCTCATTTATTTATGTTTTGTACTGCCATTTTAGGTTCAAACATATTTAAAATAATTCAAGTCTATGTGTCTTAATATTTATATACTCATACTTTTGCCACATCTATACGACTAACAAAGGAATGGAAAAGACAAACAAAACCATTAGAACAGCTTTAATAACAGGGGCAACCAGTGGCATAGGCCGTGCAACTGCCGTAAGGCTAGCAGAAGATGGTTATAGGCTGATATTGACAGGTCGTAGAGAAGAAAAACTACTGGAAGTGCATAATGATTTAAGCGAAAAATTCGGTAGTGAAGTTCATTGCATAGTATTAGATGTCAGAAACAATCAAGATGTTGTTGATCAAATAGCCAACTTACCAAAAGCATTTAAAAATATTGATATATTAGTTAACAATGCAGGTCTAGCACTAGGTCTAAATGAAATTGATCTGGGTGAAATAGAACATTGGGACACTATGATAGACACCAATATTAAAGGGCTGTTATATATGACAAAGGCTCTACTTCCCACACTAAAACTATCACAAGATGCACACATTATAAACATAGGCAGCATAGCAGGGCTACAGGTTTACCCTAAGGGGAATGTATATAGTGCAACCAAACACGCAGTTGCAGCACTAAGCAGATCTATGAGAATTGATTTATTGCCACATCACATTAAAGTAACTGCTATACACCCAGGAATGGTAGAGACTGAATTTAGCAGAGTTAGATTTTTAGGAGATGATGAACGAGCTAATGAAGTATATAAAGGGTTTGAACCACTAATAGGGGCAGATGTAGCACAAGTCATATCATTTGCACTTTCCCTACCCACCCACAGTTGCATTAATGAATTAGAAGTTACCGCAACTGCACAAGGTAGCAGCAGAGATGTTATTAAGGAATTTTAAACATTTACCTTAGTAATTATAATTACTAAAGTTATCAACTAATTTTACCGCGATTTAGACTAATAAACTAATCTAAGTACCAATACACAAGAAACACAATGAAAATTATTATACCAATGGCAGGAATGGGCAAACGTATGCGCCCACATACCCTAACTGTACCCAAACCATTAATACCTGTAGCAGGTAAACCTATAGTTTACAGATTGGTAGAAGATTTAGCTGCAATGGTAAATGAACAGATAGATGAGATTGCATTTATTATTGGTGACTTTGGAGCAGAGGTAGAACAAAATTTAATAAAAATAGCTGAAAGTGTTGGTGCTAAGGGTACTATTCATTATCAAGATAAACCACTAGGTACTGCCCACGCCATATTATGTGCTGGCGATAG
>Ga0163144_10007052_pt1 | contig 24688 bp, 24 predicted proteins | sample OliLak19BULKMAT1_FD_123175 | JGI IMG/M metagenome (GOLD analysis project Ga0163144, IMG submission 123175) | Freshwater microbial mat bacterial communities from Lake Vanda, McMurdo Dry Valleys, Antarctica - Oligotrophic Lake LV.19.BULKMAT1 | ecosystem: Environmental > Aquatic > Freshwater >... | reverse complement strand
CGATGCGGCGCCGAGGAACGAACGGCGAGATGCCCGGCGCGCGTTGCGACCGCTCGCTACCAGCGCCAGAACCGATCGGGCGAGAAGCTCGCAAGCTCGAGGTCCGGCGTGTCGCCATCCATGAGCGCGCGCGTCAGCGTCCCGAAGATGGCGCTCAGCAGGATGCCGTTACGGCCGCCACCCGTGGCGTGCCAGAGCCCGCTCAGATGCGGATCGGGGCCGAGGATGGGGAGGCCGTCGGGGGTCACGGGGCGGAGGCCAGCCCAGGTGCGCGTCGGAGCCACCCCCGCGAGGGCGGGGAGGAGGCGTACCGCGTTCGCGAGAAGATGTTGCTGGCCATCGGGTGTCGTGCCGGCGTCGTAGCCCACCGCTTCCATGGTGGAGCCGACGACCGCTTCCCCGTTGCGCCAGAGGAGATAGCCCTGATCGCCGTACGCGATGGTGGGGGCGATATCGGCCGGCCACGGAAACGCCGCCATCTGACCGCGCACCGGCGCCACGGCGATCGGCCGCGGGGTGCCAGTGCAGAGCGGCGACCACGCGCCGGCCGCGAGCACGATGGCGCCGGCGCGAAGTACGCCCTCCGCGGTCTCGACGCCGACGACCGCGTTTCCTTCACGAACCACGCGCTGTGCCTCGAGCGGAAGCACGGATGCGCGGGCAGCGACGGCATCGGCACGGAGCGCCAGCACCCACGCCACCGGGTCGACGGCGCCTTCACGTGGCGCGAAGAGGGCGCCGAAGCTGGGCCCGAGCCAGGGCCAGCGCGCCTGCACCTCTTCGGCAGCAAGCCAATCGCAGGCGTGGCAGAGCTGGCGCTGCCAGCTGACGCGGCCGCGCAACTCGGCAACGGCGCCCTCGGACTGCGCGAGGCGCAGGATGCCGTCGCGCCGCAGACCGACGTCGTGGCCCGCGCCGGCGAGTTCGGCCGCCATGGCCGCGACCCGCTCGCGGCCCGCGATGCCGAGCGCGTAGAGCTCATCATCATGATGCGCTTCGATCTGTGGGGCGAGCATGCCTGCTGCGGCGCGCCACGCGGCACCCGGATGCTGATCCGGCGCGAGCAGGACGACCTGCCGCCCCGCGCGGGCCAATTCCCGTGCGCAGGCCGCGCCCGCAGCGCCGCCGCCCACCACGATCACGTCAGCTATCTTCGTCACGACAGATCCGAGGAAACTTTCTGAAACGCAGCCCCGTCCTAGACGGGGTCTCGAACGCGGGAGTATAGCATGATCCGGTCGCTCTTCGGTTTTGCCGTTTTTGCGGTGATCTGTCTGGTGGTGCTGAAGTTCCTGGGTGGGTTGGTGTTCTTCGGAGTGGGGCTCGTTTTCACACTGCTCAAGTTCGCGTTCCTCGGCTTCTGCTTCTACGTGCTGCTGAAGCTGATCGCACCGGATACGGCCAAGAAGGTGAAGTCGTCGATCAAGGGCGACCCCTCGGTCTGAGCTGGCCCGCGGATCCTGCTGAACGAACGAGCGCCCGGCAACATGCCGGGCGCTCGTTCGTTGTCCGACGGTCGCGTCGGTACTTCAGACGGCAACGTCGGCCGGCTCGGCCGGTGCAGCGGCCGAGTGCCGCGTGGTCGAGACGGCCTGACCGCGCGGGATATCGCGAAGCTGGCGCCGGGCCTTCCAGAGCCGGACCGCCTCCGGCCACGGTTCGCTGCGGGGCTCGCGCTGGCGCAGGTCGAAGCGCTCGTCGACGGTGACGGTGTCCACGCGGCGGGCGTGGGAGGTGAGCCGCGCCAGCAACTCGGCTCGTACGGCCCAACCGTCGGTGCGCAGGAACGGGCCGGCGCTGGCGGCGAGTGCGGTCTTTGCCGTGGCTAGCCGCACGCCGAGGTAGCCGCTCAGCAGGTCGTGCACGCCGGGGACGCGCACGGCCCCGCTCAGCAGCGTCGATCCGTAACTGCGCAGCAAGCGTTCGCCGCGGGTGTGCAGTCCACGCGCCCGGCCTTCGACGGCGACGAGATCGGCGCCGCCATCCAAGGCCCGCACGATGTCGGGCATGGCCTGCGGCTGGTGCGCGAAGTCGGCATGAAGCACGATCGCGCAGTCGCGCTTGGGTCGATCGGAGTCGTCGATGGCGCGCTGGAGCAGCACCTCGAGGCACGCGGCCGGCCCGCGCCGTGCTTGGTGGCGCACCACGGTGAGCGGCAGTGCGCGCTGATACGGCTCGAGCAGCTCGGCAGTGGCGTCGGTCGAGGCATCGTCCGCTACCAGCAACCGATACTCGCGCGAGAAGTCGGTGAAGACCTGCCGGACGCGCCAAAGCAGGAGGCCGATGGTGGGCGCTTCGTTGAAACTCGGAATGCAGACGTAGATCATGCGATGGCCATCACGCTCAATGAATAACCCGGCGGCCAGCGCTCCGACATCCCGACCGGCTTCTGCTCGGGACGCTCACGATGCGAGCACCGAGTCAGGGAAGAAGCTGCAGCCCTTGAGTTCGAGGCGTTCGAGGTCGGACTCGAGACCCAGCAGCGGCAGCGTCTTGGCGCCGATGGTGATGGTACCGATGATCGGTGCGCCTTGGACCGGCGGCGTTTCGAAGAGCATGACCCCCTTCGCCACGCTCTGCGGGTCGGCGACGAGCACGCCGAACTGGGGCGCGGTGTTGGGCGGGAGCGGCGCGCTGATACCAACGGCCAGCATCGCATCGACACGTCCGATGAGGGCGGGCATGGCGGGTCCGGCGGCCAGCCGCACCACGATCCTCTCGGGGATGCGCTGCGGTGGCACGCTGAGCGTGCGGCGCGGGATGGCGAACTGGTCGAGGAGCGCCGTGGGCCCGGCGACGAAGGCGATGCCGCAGGCCGCATTGCCGCGCGAGCCATCGGCGCCGCAGGCGGCGAGGACCAGCCCGAGAGAACCGACGCCGAGGCGCAGCAGCACACGAATCATGACAGGTCCGGACGGAGGGCCGACGCACCGGCGGACGCCGACGCTTGCGGCAATCTAGTGCGGGTCGCTTGACCTCACCGATCCGTGCAGGAACCTTTCGCCCAATTCCCATGTCCCGCCGCCGGAGCACCGCCCCGTGTTCGATGGCCTGAAAGCCCGTCTCGACCGTCTGTTCACCGACGTGCCGACCGATCGCGCTGCCCATGATGCCCTCGTCCGCGAGGCGCTCATCGAGGCACGGGTGGGGCTGCGGGTGATGCGCGAGTCCCTGGCCAAGGTGGAGGCCGACCTCGCCGCGGAGCAGCGGGCGCAGCAGGACGCGGAGCGCCGCGGTGTGCTCGCCGCCGAGATCGCCGACGCCGAGACGGTGGAGGTCGCTGCCCGATTCGCGACGAAGCATGCGGAGAAGGCGGCGGTGCTGGCGCAGAAGGCGGAGGCGCAGCGCGCCGAGCTGCTGCTCGCCGAGCGCGACTCGGAGGAACTCACGGCGCAGCTCAAGCAGCGCGGGGCCGCGGCCGCGAGCGATTCGGTGCGCTCGGCATGGCGCGAGGTCGAGTCGGCGGGCGGAGTGCGCCCCGAGACCGACGTGAATGACGAACTCGGCCGCCTCGATGCCGACCGCAAACTCCGCGACCAGGCGGTGGCCGCGCAGTTGGCCCACCTCAAGAAGCAGCTCGGAAGGGACTGAATGGACGTGCGTCTTCGCCTGATTTCGGCGGGCCTCTGGCTCGTGCCCGCCATCCTGGCCGCGCAGCAGCCGATCGCGGCGCCTGCGCATCTGCAGAAGCTGGCCCACACGTACAGCATCGTCGCGATCGATACGCTCACTGGCGACCTCGGCGTCGCGGTGCAGTCGAAATTCCCGAATGTCGGCGGCATCGTGCCTTGGGCCAAGGCAGGGGTCGGGGCCGTGGCGACGCAATCGCTCGGCAACACGGCGTACGGCGAGCTGGGGCTGGATCTGCTTGCGCGCGGGGCCTCGGCGGAGGAGGCGCTCCGCATCATCATGCGCACCGATACGATGCTGAACGACCGTCAGGTCGGCATCGTTGACGCCCAGGGCCGCGCGGCGAGCTTCAGCGGCTCGGTCACGTTCGATTGGTCGGGCGGGCGCGTGGGGGCGCCGTCGGGGCGGGGCAGCGTCAGCGGAGCGAAGGGCGCCGTGATCACGGGCCGTACGTACGCGGCGCAGGCGAACATCATGGTCTCGGATCAGACGGTGGCGAACCTCGCGTCGGCGTTCGAGGCGAGCAAGGCGCCGTCCCTTGCGGAGCGGCTGCTCGAGGCACTGAAGGCGGGGCAGGCCGGCGGCGGCGACAAGCGGGGGATGCAGTCGGCCGCGCTGCTGGTGGTCCGCAAGAACGGCGGCTATCTCGGCGCCAACGATCGTCTGGTGGACATCCGCGTCTATGACGCCGCGCAGCCGATCGACGAACTCGACCGCCTGCTGCAACTGCACATCCTGCACTTCTTCCCGAGCAAGGACGCCGATCTGCTGCCGCTCGATGCCGCCCTCGTGGCGAAGCTCGAGCCGATCCTGCTCGCGGAGCCGATGGGACAGACGGAAAAGTGGTTGGCCGCGACGCAGGGCCGTGCGACGCCGGTGTTCCTCGAGGCGCTCCGCAACTTCATGTACTGGGAGAACTACGATGTGCGTGTCCGCATGGACGGGCGCATCGACCGCGTCGCACTCGATGACATCCTCGCCAAGCGCGCCCGGCGCTAGGCGCATTCCTCTGCCCGATTGCCCTCACTCGTGACTGCCTCCGCTCTGCCCGTCGATGTCACCCGCCAGCCGCGCGGCCTGCCGCTCCTGTTCTTCACGGAGATGTGGGAGCGCTTCTCGTTCTACGGGATGCGTGCCCTGCTGGTTCTCTACCTCATCGATCAGACGGCGGGCTTCGGCTGGTCGCAGGAACGGGCGAGCCGCCTGTACGGGTGGTACACCGGCCTCGTCTACCTCACGCCGATTCTCGGCGGCTATCTGGCCGACCGCTATCTCGGCACGGCGCGCTCGCTCGTGATCGGCGGGAGCATCATCGCCCTCGGCCACTTCACGATGGCCGGCGAGACACCGCTGCTCTTCTACATCGGCCTCTGCCTGATCGTGATCGGGACCGGCTTCTTCAAGGCGAACGTCTCGACGCTCGTAGGGCAACTGTACGGCGAGAACGATCCGCGCCGCGACGCCGGATTCACGATCTTCTACATGGGCATCAACGTCGGCGGATTCCTCGGTCCCCTGGTGTGCGGCTGGCTGGCGGCCGATCCGCGCTTCGGCTGGAGTTACGGCTTCGCGGCGGCGGGCGTGGGGATGGTGCTCGGCCTGATCACCTTCACGCTGCTGAAGACGAAGTATCTCGGCGACGTGGGCGGCGCACCGACGGCTGCCTCGCGGGCCAGCGCGGCGTTGGCGCGGGAACCGCTGACGCGAGAGGAGAAGGACCGGATCATGGCGATCTGCATCGTCTCGTTCTTCGTCACCTTCTTCTGGCTGGCCTTCGAGCAGGCGGGCAGTTCGCTCAATGTCTTTGCGCAGGACCGGACCCAGCGCGTCGTCACCGGGGCGTTGGCGTCGGTGGTGCCGAACGGCGAAATCCCCGCGGCGTGGTTCCAGTCGGTCAACTCGTTCTTCATCATCGCCTGCGCCCCGCTCGTGGCGTTGATCTGGCAGAAGATGGGCCCGCGCCAGCCGAGCACGCCGATGAAGATGGCGATCGGGCTGATGTTCGTGGGACTGGGCTTCGCGGTGGCCGTACCGGGGGCATTCGGCGCCGATCACGGGACGCTGTCGAGCCCGTGGGTGCTGGTGGCGCTCTATCTGCTGCATTCGCTTGGCGAACTGTGCCTGTCGCCGGTGGGGCTGTCGTTCGTCTCGAAGGTGGCACCGCTCAAGATCGCCTCGGCGATGATGGGGGTCTGGTTTCTGGCGAACTTCCTGGCCAACCTCATCGGCGGCTACGTGGCCGGTACGATCGAGCGGGTGGCGCGTGGTGATTTCGGGTCGATTCTGGGTGGGCAGGCAGACTTCTTCCTGCTCTTCGTGATCACCTCGCTGATCGCGGCGGTGGTGCTCTTTCTGATGGTCCCGACGCTCAAGCGGTTAATGCACGGCCGGGGCTGAGATCGCGATGTGTGCAGGGTGCTGTGGTATGGTCGCCTCGCCGGACGGATCGGCGGGCGGCCATTCCTTCTTCTTGGAAGGTGATTTGGCGGCCAAGTGTCCAAAAAGCGCACAGTGATCTCTGGCACTTACTATGCACTACAATGACTGTCCGATTAGCCCGTCAGGTTTTGCCCATCGTAGTCTTCCGAGGATCCTGCATGCCGTTGTTGCCGAAGCCGGTAGTGGACGTGGTGTTCTGCGAGGTCGAGAATGGGGCGGTCCTGCTCCACGCGGCGCAGGAGGTCTACTATGGGTTGAATCAGGTCGGTGCGGAGATCTGGCAGCTCCTGCCACCGGCGTCGGCCGAGATCGATGGACTCCTGGTTTCGCTGCAGACACGCTATCCCGAGGTGCCGGCGACCACGCTGCGCGATGACGTGGACGCCCTGCTTCTCGATCTCGCCGCGCATGGACTGGTGGAGACGCCGGCGTGACGTCGGCCGCACACTACGCCGTTTTCGGCGGGGTGCTGCAGTCGGTCTTTGCGTTCCCCGAACTGCGTCCCGCCTCGGCGGCGCCCGACTGGGCCCTGCTCGAGGCGACCGAGCCGCCCACCCCGTTGGGCGAGATGCTCGGGACGCATCCGATCAACGCCAACTGCACCGCACGTCTCTTCCGCACGGATGAGGGTCTGGCGCTCACCTTCGACGACACCGGCCGATTCGACATTCCGGCCACCGGAACGCTCATCCGTTGGCATCGCGGCCCCGCGCCGGACGAAGCGGCCATGCGCACCGATGTGCTGGGCCGCTGTCTGGCGCTGGCGATGCACCAGCGCGGCATGCTGGCGCTGCATGCGGCGGGGCTCGCCTTTCCGGGCGGGGCGATTGCGTTGGTGGCACCGAGCGGCACCGGCAAGTCGACGCTGGCGTTCGCGCTGGTACGCGCAGGCGGACGATTGTTGTCGGACGACACCCTCCCTATTGAACTCGGTCCGCCGGTGCTGGCGCGTCCCGGCGTACAGAGCATCCGCTTGAACGAGGACTCCGCCGCGCTGCTCGGCGGCGAGGCGCGCTTCACGCCGGAGGTCTGGGGCAAGCGCGAGTATCGCGACCTGCCGGATGACGTGCGTGCGCCGGCGGCGGTGCCGCTCGCGGCGATCTACGTGCTCTCCCCGGGTGCGGCCGATGCGGACGCCTCCGTCGTGGCGGAGCCGTTGCCGGGTTTCATTGCGAGTCTGGCGCTCGTGGGTCAGCACAAGCTCGGCGCACTGCTGGGTGGCAGCGAGGCGGCGCCGACGCTGAGCCGGGTGGCGGCGCTGACGCGGGCGGTGCCGGTGCGGAAGCTGGTGGTGGCGCGCGATCTGGGGCGTCTGCAGGAGGCCGCGGCGACGCTGGCGAGCTGGCATGGCGGCTGACGTGACGCTGCCGCCGACGGTACGGCGTTCCGAGCCGCGCGTGGCGATCGGTTGGCGCGATGTGACGGATCTGATTCCGGCCTCGTGGCAGCTGCTGCGGGCGCAGCACGCGCTGCAGACGGCGGAGCGTGGCGCGTTGCTGGCGCTCGCCGCCTCGGTGCCGGCGTCGGCGGTGGACCGGACGCGGCTGGCCGAGGCCGAACGGTTGGGCCGGGCGGTCTCGCGGGCGGCGCGGCGCGGGCCGGTGCGGGCGAAGTGTCTGGCGTCGTCGCTGGCACTTCAGCGTTGGCTGGTGGCGCGAGGGATCACGGGAGGGGTGGTGCGGATCGGCGTGCGGCAGAGCCCGCGCGGGATCGAGGCGCATGCCTGGGTGACGTACGGCGACACGGTGCTCGGCGACTCGGAGGGGCATGTGCGGAGCTTTACACCGATTGCGGCATCGGCGGCGGCGGGGCTGGCGTGGTGAGCGGCGGCGCGGGCGTCGGCGTGGAGCTGCAGGGGGTGCAGAAGCGCTTCGTGGAGCGGCGCACGATGCGCGACTGGGCGCGGGCGCCGTTTGCGCGGCGCTGGCACGTGGCGCTCGACGATGTGTCGCTGTCGGTGGCACCAGGCGAGTTCTTCGGCCTGCTTGGCCCCAACGGCGCGGGGAAGTCCACGCTCTTCAAGATTCTCTCGACGCTGGTCCTGCCCGATGGCGGGCGTGCCGCGATCGGCGGCTACACGGTGACGGAGCAGCCGGCGTCGGTGCGCGGCCTGATCAGCCCGGTCAGCGCCGATGAGCGGAGTCTCTGGTGGCGTCTTTCCGCCATCGAGAATCTGCGGCTCTTCGGAGCGCTGCATGGTCTGTCCAGGCGCGACGCTGATCGGCGTGCCGACGCGGTGCTGGCGCTGGTGCGGCTGGAGGGAACCGGCGCCCGGATGGTGGGCGCCTTCTCATCGGGCATGCGGCAGCGGCTCCTGGTGGCGCGTGCGCTCATGGGGACGCCGCGCGTGCTGCTGCTGGACGAACCGACGCGCAGCCTCGATCCGATTTCTGCGCGCGATCTGCGGCTCTTCCTCCGCGACGAACTGAACCGCCGACTGGGCTGCACCATTCTGCTGGCCACGCACAGCCACGAGGAAGCGCTCGACTGCTGCGAGCGCGTGGGCGTGCTGCATCGCGGTCGGCTGTTGGCGTCGGGCTCGCGCGCGGATCTGGTGCGGTCGCTGGGGGATGATCGGTACCGGCTGCTCGCGGCACCGACGGCGGCCGCGGCGCTCGCGGTGTTCGCGGCGGACGGCCGGGTGCGCGCGGTCATTCCGCAGGAGCCGCAGGAGGGCGAGTGGCGCCGCTGGATCGTGGAGATTCCGGGCGGCGAAGGCGCCGCGGCCGATGTGCTGGCGCTGCTGGTGCGCGACGGCGTGGCGGTGGCGGGTCTGGAGCGGCTGGAGCCGAACCTTGCCGACCTGCTGGAGCGCGTGGTGGCCCGTGATACCGCCCCCGAGGTGCAGCATGCGTAAGATCTGGGCGCTCATCCGCGCCACGGCGATCAGCGCGGCGAGCTATCGCATTGCATTCCTGACGGGCCTGCTCTCGTCGCTGGTGACGGCGCTGCCGATCTTCTTCATCACCAAGGCGCTGCAACCCACGATGGCGGCGTCGATCGCGGGCGAGGGGAGCAACTACTTCGGCTTCGTGATTCTGGGCCTGATGCTGTCGCAGTGGATGTCGTTCGGTTCTTCCTCGGCGGAGGATGCGCTCCTCGGCAGCATCCGCAACGGGACCCTCGAGGCGTTCTTTGCGACGCCGACGCGACTGCCGACGCTCATGGCCGGCCTCATGGGCTGGCCGTTCCTGATGACGCTGCTGCGCTCCGTGGTGATGGTGGGGACGGCGATGCTGTTCGGGGTGAAGATGCATCTGGCAGGCGTGCCGCTGGCGCTGCTGGTGATTCTGCTCGTGGCGGTAGCCTATTCGGGGGTGAGTCTGCTGTCCGCGGCACTGGTGCTGACCATTCGCACCAGTGGTCCGCTGATCTCGGCGGTGTCGGTGGGTTCGTACTTGCTTGGCGGTGTGTACTACTCGACGTCATCCATTCCGTCGTGGATCCGCAGCCTGAGCGAGATCGTACCGCTCGCTCCGGGCCTCCGGGCCCTGCGCCGCGTGCTGCTGGAGGGGAGCGGGTGGACGGCGGTCTCCGGAGATGTGGGGCACCTGGCGCTGCTGGCGTTTGCGCTGCTCGCCGTAACCACGCCGTTCCTGCTGCTTGCGCTGCATCAGGCGCGTCGTACCGGCACCCTCGCGCAATACTGAGATGACACTCGCCCGGGATCGTGCACACGTGGCGTCGGTGATGCCGGCCGAACTCCGACTGGTCTACGCAAGTGCATGCGGCGAGGCAGGGACGCCGCTGCTGACCGCGCTGCTGCACGACCCGCTGGACTGGCACGCGGTCGCGGTGCTCGCCGATCAGGAGCGTGCGGTACCGGCGGTCCTCGAGGCGGTGCAGACCCTCCGCCCCGACCTGCGCACGGATCCGGCGCTCGAGACACTGCGGCGCCTGGCGATGGTGGCGATGTTCGAAAGCGCCCGCCTCGAGACGAAGCTCGCGCGGCTGCTCGAGGCCTTCGAGGCGGAACGGATTCCGCTGGTGCTGCTGAAGGGTGCCGGCATCGCCCTGCAGCGCCGCGGCACGCTGCGCGGCCGGCCGATGCGGGATCTGGACGTGCTCCTCGATCCGGCCGACGTGCATCGGGCCTTTGCGCTGGCACGCACCCTCGGATGGATCGACTCGCGCTACGCCGGCGACGCCCCGTTCTACGAGGTGGCGGCACATCTGGCCCCGCTGGAAGACGATGGCGGCTCGCAGCTGCAACTGGAGCTGCACTCGGACCTCTTCTTCGCGGGGCATCCGTTCGGTCTGACGGCAGCCACGGTGCGGGCGCAGGCAGTGCCGGTGACATGGCGCGGGCACCGCGTCGGGGTGCCCGACCAGACGCGGCTGATTCTGCATGCTGCGCTGCACGCCTCGTGGTCGCACGCGCTGCGTGGGGCATGGTGGCGGTCGTGGCACGATGTGGCGCCGCTGCTCCCCACCTCGGACGAGGGCTGGACGGCGCTGACCAACGACGCGTTGGCCGCGCGGGCAGGCACGTCGCTCTACTGGCTGCTTCGGCTGGGGCGCGCGCTGACAGGGATGGCCGTGCCCGAGACGGTGCTCGCGACGCTCGGTGTGCCGATTCCGGCGCTGCTGCGCCCGCTGCTCTTTGCGCACATCACCGGGGATGCGTGCGCGCTCGTGCAGTCGAGCCCGTCGGTGAAGCTGAACAAGCTGGCGTGGCGGCTGGCGCTGCAGCCGGTGGCGTCTGGTCACGGCGCCCAGACGCCATGGCAGTACGAAGCCCTCGGCGGCTTCAGTTCGCACGAGGGCGAGGCGCTCTCGCCGATGCGGAAGCTGCAGTACCACCTGCGCCGCTGGCGCGTCTACCTCAGCTACGGGCGCCGGGTCATCCTGCGCTGATCCGTTCGCTACTGAACAGCTTGCGGGTCAGTGCGCGGGTCTGCCGCCCCGAAACACCCGGAACAGATACCAGAGCGACGGGAAGAGCACGATGGCACCCGCGCCCAACGCGTAGACGATCAGACGCAGCGTGATCGCCGGCGCCGCCGAGGTCGCGAGCGCCAGATCGGGCGGCATCGCATAGGGGAACTGTGCGATCGCCCAGCCCCAGACCATCACGCTCGCCTGACCGGCCACGGCGAAACGCGCCAGCACGAAGCGCCGTGTCAGCAGGCCGAGGAGCGCCGACACCGCGCAGATGGCCGCGGCGGCCTGCACCGGTACCGCAAACCCCGACGCCAGCAGGCCGGTCCAGATGTTCGGCGCCTCCTCCCGCGAGAGGAAGAGCACGTAGGCCGACACGGGGAAGAGGAGCACGCCCGCGATGAGCGCCCGGCGGCGGAAGTCTTCCTGCAGCGCCGTGGCTTCTGCTTCGACCGTCAGGTACGCGGCGGCGATATAGGCGAAGAGCAGCGTCGTCATGAGGCCGACCGCGATCGGAAAGGGGCCGAGCCACGGATCGACGTACGCACTGCGAAACGTGCCTTCCGGACGGAGCGGCAGATCGCCCGCGATGACGGCGCCGGCGCTCATCCCTTGGACCATCGGCGTGACGAGCGACGCAACCGCGAAGATGGCGCCCCAGCGCGCCTGCACGTCGTCGGCCTGGCTGTCGTAGGTACGGAAGGTGAAGGCCGATCCACGCAGCACGATCCCGACGAGCATGAGCGTCAGCGGAATGTGCAACGCCACCGACATGCGCACGAAGACCGGCGGGAAGCACGTGAACAAGATGACCACGATCAGGATCAGCCAGACGTGGTTCGCTTCCCAGATGGGGCCGAGGACGCCGGCGACCAGCTCGCGCTGATCCTTGCGGCGCGAGCCGCTGGCGAAGAGATCCCAGACGCCGCCGCCGAAATCGGCACCCGCGAAGAGCACATAGGCGTTCAGCGCGATGACGATGACAGTCGCAAGGATGTACGGCAGCAGCGCGTCAGGCACGGTGCTGCTGTACCTGCGGTGGCCGCCGCGCGGGCGTGTACGTGCGGCGCCACTCGCTCACCTCGGGCGACTTCCGGATCTGGCGATAGAGCAGCCAGGTGACCGCGATCGCCAGCAGCACATAGAGCCCCGTGAAGAAGACCATCGGATACACGAGACCGGGCATCGGCGTCACGGCGTCTGCGGTGCGCATCACGCCTTGGATCACCCAGGGCTGACGGCCGACTTCGGTGACCATCCAGCCCGCCTCCGTCGCGATGAAGCCCATCGGAATCGTGGCGACGAGGCCCTTCATCAGGAGGCGATTGGACGGCAGATCGCGACGGCGCAGCACCTCCACCAGCGCAACGAGCGCCACCAGCGCCATGAAGCTGCCGAGGGCCACCATGATGCCGAAGCTGGTGTGCACCACGGGCACATTGGGCCACTCGTCGCGCGGGATGCGGTCCAGGCCGCGAACTTCGGCGTCGAAGTCGCCGTGCGCCATGAAGCTCAGCAGTTTCGGAATCCGGATCGCATAGTGCGTCTCGCCGGTGGCGGCGTCCGGGATGCCGCCGAGGATCAGCGAGGCGCCACGCTCGGTCTCGAAGTGCGCCTCCATCGCCGCGAACTTCGCCGGCTGATGCTTGGCGATGAACTTGGCACTGATGTCGCCCGAAATCGGTTGCAGCAGCGCCGCCGGAATGCCGACCCAGAGCGCCACCGTCAGCGCGCGTCGATGGAACGCGTTGCTCGGCTGGCGGAGCAGCATCAGGGCATGAATCCCGGCGACCGCCATGCCGGTGGAGGCGTAGGCGGCGAGCGTCATGTGCAGGGTCTGCGAGAAGGCCGCCGGGTTGAGCGCCGCGGCGATCGGATCGATGTCGACCACCTTGCCGTCAACCAGAGTAAAGCCCGTCGGAGCGTTCATCCACGCGTTGGCCATCACGACGAAGATGCCGCTCAGCGCACCGCTCACTGCGACCATCACACCGGCCGCGAGGTGGGCACGCGGACTGATGCGATCGCGGCCGTAGAGGAAGATGCCGAGGAAGATCGCCTCGAGAAAAAAGGCGAAGCCCTCGAGCGAGAACGGCATGCCGATGATCGGGCCGGCAAACTCCATGAAGCCGGGCCAGAGGAGGCCAAGCTCGAAGCTCAGGATGGTGCCTGACACCGCGCCCACCGCGAACATCACCGCGGTACCCTTGGCCCAGAGCTTCGAAAGCTCGAGGTAGAGCGGGTCCTTCGTGGTCTGCCACCGACGCTCGCTCACCACCATCAGCAGCGGCATGGCAATGCCGACGATGGCGAAGATGATGTGGAAGCCCAGAGAGATGGCCATCTGGGATCGTGCGGCAAAGAGATCGGACATGGGTCTCGTCTCGAGGGTTCGGTCTCAGTATCGGCTTGTGAAATTCTTCACATGAGGGGGAAAGAACTACCCCCGCGGCACTTCGTCAACCGGGCCCGGTCGCGACCCGGCGGGCGCGATCGGGATCACCTCGTCGTCCGCCACCACCCAGAGCCGGAACCGCGGGTCATTCGAGACGGGGGCGCCTCCGGTGAAGCTCCCGAAGGCAGGCAGCAGACCACCCTCGCCGCCGAGGGCAAAGCAGGGGAGTCGCAGGCGTTGGCGCCCCACGCCGGAGAGCAGGGCGACGGGGTGCAGGTGCCCCGCCAGCCAGTAGCCGGCCGGATCCGCACCCTCCGGCGGGTGATGGTGCAGGACAAAGGGTCCCAGTTGGTGCGGCGCGTCCACGCAGGTGATGGCGAGGTTGTCCGGCGGATCGCCGGCATGCTGATCGTGGTTGCCGCGGACGAGCGTGATGCTGAGCAACGGCCAGCGTGCGCGCCAAGCGGCGAGTGCCGTCAGGGTGCTGACGGTGCGGCCTTCGCGGGCGTGGAAGAGGTCGCCCAGGATCAGCAGCTGCCGGGCGCCTGTGCGAAGCAGGGCGGCGTCGAGTCGCGCGAGATCTGCAGCCGTGGTGCCGCCGGGCAACGGAACGGCATGGGCCCGGAACGTGGCAGTCTTGCCCCAGTGCAGGTCGGTGACGAAGAGCGTGCGGCGCGCGGGCCAGTAGAGCGCCCGCTCGGACAGCAGCTGGACGGCCTCGCCGGCGAGGGTGTGGTCGAGATCGAGGGGCACGCGCGCAATCTAGGCGGAGCGCGCGAACCGGGGAGATCTCTCTTCTTGCCCGCGGATGCTTCGAGTCGCCGGCGCATGAAGCTTGTCAGACGTCGATCATCGGCGCGGCGGGCGGATCGTGGCGGCACCGGCGGCACGTTCGAGTGCGAGCGTCATGCGGCGGACGCGGTCGCCGAGCTTCTCGGAGGAGAGCGTCTCGCGGGTGCGATCGATGAGGAGCGGGAAGGCGAGCGGGGTGGGCCGCTCCACGTCGATCAGTTGCACCGTCGCGGCCTCGAGGCGTGCGAGCGTGCGGGCCATGCGGCTCTGCTCGAGCTGCTGCTCGAGCACTTCGCGCCGCGCCTGCTGCACGAGCAGGTTGGCCGGATCGTATCTGGTGAAGACATCGTAGAGCAGGCCGCTCGAGGCCTGCAGCTGGCGCACCGACTTGCCCTGACCCGGAAAGCCGGTAAAGACGAGGCCGGCGACGCGTGCGACCTCGCGGAAGTGGCGCCGAGCCATCTCGGCGGCGTTCAATGCCGCGACGATGTCGTGCGCAAGATGCGCGGACGCCAGCAGGCCATGCTCGAGCGCCTCCTCGATCGGCGCGGGCTCGGGCGACAGCAGCTCGAAGCCGTAGTCGTTGCACGCGAAGGTGAAGCTGATCGGCCCCAACTGCGCGAGGCGGTAGGCGAAGAGCGCAGCAAGGCCCTCGTGCACCAGCCGGCCGTCGAATGGATAGATGAAGAGATGATGCCCCTCGCGCGTCCGGCAGCGCTCGATCAGCAACTCGTGCAGCGCCGGAATGCGTGACCACCGTGCCTGCAGCTCGAGGATCGGCCGGACGCCCTGCATCTCCGCACCGACGAAGTGGCCGAGGCGCGCCTCTTCGAGCTTGGCGCGGACGGCCTGCGCCAGTTCGCTGGAGAGCGACATGCGCGCACCCATCCAACGTGGGACCGCACCCGTCGCGCTCTTCGCACGCGTCACCCAGCACACCATGTCGCGCAGGCGCACGAATGCGAGCGGCTTGCCGGCGAAGATGAACTTGTCGCCGGGCACGAGACGCGACGCGAAGCTCTCCTCGACGGTGCCGAGGGTGCCGCCGCTCTGGAAGCGCACGGCAATCGCGGCGTCGCTCACGATGGTGCCGATCGACATGCGATGCTGCCGCGCGATCTTCGGATCGGTGACGACGTAGCGGCCGTCCGCGTCTCGCGTCACGCGGGCAAATTCGTCGTACGCCTGCAGCGCATCGCCGCCACGGACGACGAAGTCGAGCACCCAGTCGAGTTCGGCGAGGGTGAGGTCGCGGTAGGCGCGCGTGCGGGTAACTTCATCGTAGAACTCGTCTCGCGAGAAGCCGCCGCCCATGGCGAGCGTGACGGCATGCTGCGCGAGCAGGTCGAGCGGCCGCTCGAGCGGGGCGCGCGATTCGATGGCGCCAGCTGCAACTGCATCGCGGGCCGCGGCGACTTCGACGAGTTCGAAGGCATGTGTCGGCACGCAGAGAATGCGGCTCTGGCGTCCGGGCTGATGGCCGCTGCGTCCGGCGCGCTGCAGCAGGCGGGCGACGCCCTTGGGGCTGCCGATCTGCAGCACGCAATCCACGGGGGCAAAGTCGACGCCAAGATCGAGCGATGAGGTGCAGACGACGCACTTCAGGGCGGCCGTCTTGATGCCGGCCTCCACGAAGTCGCGCACCTTGCGGTCCAGTGAGCCATGATGGATGGCGAGCAGGCCGGCCCAATCCGGTCTGGCGGCGAGCAGCGCCTGGTACCAGATCTCGGATTGCGATCGCGTGTTGGTAAAGATGAGCGCGGTGCGTGCCGCCTCGACTTCGGTGACGACCGCGTCGATGAGCCGCGTGCCGAGGTGCCCGGCCCACGGAAAGCGTTCCATGGTTTCGGGCACGACGGCGTCAATGACGAGGGATTTCGGCACGAGGCCCTGCACCAGCCGGCCGGCAACGCCTTGTCCACCGAGCAGGGTATCCATCGCCTCCTCGAGATTGCCGAGCGTGGCGGACATGCCCCACGTGCGCAGTGCGGGCCGGAACCGACGCAGCCGCGCCAGGCAGAGCTCCACCTGCACGCCGCGCTTGCTCGCCATGAGTTCGTGCCACTCGTCGCAGACGACGGCCTGCAGGTCGGCGAAGAGTTCGCCGGCGTCGGGCCGCGTCAGGAGGAGGGCAAGTGACTCGGGTGTCGTGACGAGCGCGCTCGGGAGTCGTTCGCGCTGCTTGGCACGTAGTGACGGTGCCGTGTCGCCCGTGCGGGTTTCCACGGACCACGGGATCCCCAACGCATCGATCGGTGCCTGCAGCGCCCTGGCGGTATCGGCGGCGAGCGCTCGAAGCGGGGTGATCCAGAGCACCTGCAGCGGCGCCGCGCTGCTGCGCGCCACGCGGCCGCGCACCGGATGCGCGTCGAGCCACGTCAGCACGGGAGCGAACCAGGCGGCGTACGTCTTACCGGTGCCGGTGGCCGCATGGATCAGCCCGCTCTCGCCGGTGCGGAACGCCTCCCATGCCTCTTCCTGAAACGTGAAGGGCGCCCAGCCCTGCGCCGCGAACCACGCGTCGATGAGCGCGCGCGGACGTCGCTCGTCGGGGAGGAGCGGCAGCGGCGCGTCGGTGCGCGCAGTCGTCCGGCGGGGTGGCACCTTGGTCACGAGCGGGGTACGCTACAAGGGCGATCGATCAACACAATGCAACGGAACTCCGCAGAATGAGCAGGCTGCTGTCAGGACGGCGCTGGGCGCTCTCGATGGTACTCCTCGGCGCGACGGGTGTCGTCGCCGAGGTGCGGGCGCAGGATACCGCGCTTCCCGCCGCAGCGCAGGCTGCGCGCGCGGCCCTGCGACGACGCGAGACGAAAGCGTTGGCGCCGCTGATTGCCCCACTGCGCGACGCGGTTCGGGATCGGGCCAGCGCCTCGACGCCGCTCCTGCTGATCTGGGGCCGGACCGAACTCGCGGCGGGCAGTTCTGATTCCGCCCAAACGGCCTTCGTGGCGGTCGCCAATGGCGGCGAGACACCGGCGCTCGGTCTTCTCGAACAATCCCGCATGCTGCTGGTGCGGCAACTCACCGAGGGTCTGGACCTCTGGTACCTCGCGGCGGAGGCCGCGGATCCATCCACGTGGTCGGAGATCCGCCGCGACCTCGCGCCGATCTTCTCGCCCGGCGAAGCCAGCGCGTTCGATGCGCTCCCGCCGAGTGCAGCACGCGCGGCCTGGCTCCGCGCCTTCTGGGCCGTGCGGGACGGTCGCGACCTGCGCAATCCCGGCGACCGCCTGCTCGAACATTATCGCCGACTCGACTACGCGCGGGCCAAGTTTCCGCTGCCGGACAAGCGCCGCCAGTATCTGCCCGGTACGGCCTACAAGTCCGACAATGAGGACGTCGACGATCGCGGGGTGATCTACCTGCGGCAAGGCCCGCCGACGCAGGTGGTACGTGCCGGGCGTGACGGCCCGCAGAACTTCCAGACCATCAACGCCGACGGCGGTGTGCCGGCCAACGAGACCTGGCGCTATGCCTCTCCCGAGGGCGACCGCTTCTACACCTTCCGCGCCTGCGCGACGCCGGGCCCGCGAAGCCTGCGGTACGTACCGGGCAACTGCATCGAGCCGCTCGACTATCAGCTCGTCGAAAGCGTCCTCGATGTTTTCGGCCCGAGCGTGACGCGCCGCGTCGCCTCCGGACGCACCACGATCCGCGGCCGCGACTCGCTGCTGCCGAGCGACGTGGAACTGACGATTCTGGCGCGCGCCAACCTGGACGATCGCTTCGCCGCCATCCTCGGCGCCGACCGCTTCACGCTGCCGTTGCGCGTGGAGGAGGAGCGGACGGCCGGCGCGGCCGACGTGAAGGTCGGGACGACGACCGATTCGTATGCGCACCGCTTTGCGCAGCCGATGGGGGCGCGTATCGAAGCGCTCACGGCGGGGCGTGAAGGCGCCCAGGGCCTGGTGCACATCGCCTATGCGATCGATGTGCTCAGCGTCACCCCGACGAAGTCCGACGACGGCTGGCTGTACCCCGTGCAGATCCGGGTGCAGCTGCGTGACTCGCGCGACTCGGTGATCTCGGCGCTCGAGGAGCGCCGGGCCTTCCGCAGCACGCAGTTGCTCGGGAGGCGCGAGACGCTGCTGGGCCGAGTGGCGCTCGCCGCCCCGCCGGGGACGCAGACACTCCGGGTGGTACTCGAGCATACGGTGGACATCGGGACGGCGACCGGGCCGGTGAAGATCGTCATTCCGGCGGTGAAGCCCGGCATTCTCATGGGCGGCGATCTGATTCTCGGGCACAGCAACATCGCGCTGGTCTGGCTCCGCGCCCCGGACGATTCGGTGCGCTTCAACCCGACCGGTTCGTTTGCGCCGGTGCAGGAGCTGGAGCTGTATCAGGAGCTGTACGGTCTCGAGGCGGGTCAGGACTACCGCTTCGAGTTGACCGTCAGCCGCGAACGCGACGGCCTGCTCGGCAAGGTGATCGGCGGGGATTCCAAAGCGCTGACACTCTCGGGCGAGGAGAAGGCCATCGGTCCGATCACGCCGGTGCGGCGCTTCCTCGACATCTCGACGCTCGAGCCGGGCCGCTATGCGGTGAAGGTGGAGTACCGTGCGGCGGGGGCCGGGAAGTTGACCCGAAGCCGGAGCTTCCAGATCAGAGCACCGCGTTAGGCGTCCCGCACCTCGGGGCCGAGCAGCGCGCGCACCGTCTGGAGCGTGTCCGCCTCGGCGGCCGGCTTGTCGGTGCGCCAACGGGCGATGCGCGGAAAGCGTACCGCGATGCCGGACTTGTGGCGGCTGGAGCGCTGGATGCCCTCGAAGTGCAGTTCGAAGACCAGTCGCGGTTCGACGGCGCGCACCGGGCCGAACTTCTCGAGCGTGTGCTGCTTGATGAACGAGTCGACCTCGCGCATTTCGGCGTCGGTGAGGCCCGAGTAGGCCTTCGCGAAGGGTACGAGCGTATCACCGTCCCAGATGCCGAAGGTGAAGTCGGTGAAGAGTCCGGAGCGCCGGCCGTGTCCCGCCTGCGCGTTGATGAGCACCGCATCCACCGAGAGCGGCTGCACTTTCCACTTCCACCAACTGCCGCGCTTGCGTCCCACGCCGTATGGCGCATCGGCGCGCTTGAGCATCAGCCCCTCGGCGTGGTGCTCGCGTGCGCGCAGGCGCAGTGCACGCACGTCGTCCCAGGTGGCCGCGGCGAGGAGCGGCGAGCGCGTGATCGGCACAGACGCGGGAAGTCGGTCGACGAGTGTGTCGAGTGCCGCGCGCCGTAGATGCTGCGGCTGTGCACGCAGATCGTCGCCGGCGTACTCCAGCAGGTCATACGCGACGATCCGCACCGGCACGTCGGTGAGCAGCTTCTTGCCGGGCGCACGGCGATTGATGCGCTTCTGCAACTGCAGGAAGTCGAGCGGCCGACCATTCTTCCACCCGAGCAGTTCGCCGTCGATCACTGTCCCCTCGGGAAGCAACGCCGTGGCGGCTTCGAGTTCGGGAAAACGGCCGTCGAGCAACTCTTCCCCGCGCGACCAGAGCCACGTGGTACCGGAGCGTCGCACCACCTGCACGCGGATGCCATCCCACTTCCATTCGATGTGCCAGTCCGACGGTGCACCAAGTGCGTCGGCATCGTCTTCGAGCGGTGAGGCGAGATAGAACGGGTAGGGCCGGCTTGCGTCGGTGTCCTGCGTGTCGCGCGCCAGAAGGGCGGTGAAGAACTCGGGCGTCGGTTCCCAGGCGCCCATCAGTCGATGCGCGATGACCGTCTCGTCGATCTCCGCGATCTTCGCCAGTGCCTTGACGACGAGTTTCTCCGATGCGCCGACGCGGAAGGCACCCGTCATCAGTTTGGTGAAGCAGAAGCGCTCCAGGCCGCCGATCGAGGTCCAGACCTGCGTCAGGACCGTGCGCTGTGCGTCCGGCGTTCGGCTGCCGAGTGGTATCAGTGTTTCCTCGATCCAGGCGGCGAGCCCGCGGTCGTCGGCGTGGGCTGCGTCCGGCTCGGGAATGAGCAGCGCAATCGTCTCGGCGAGATCACCGACCTGCTGATAGCACTCCTCGAAGAGCCATGCCTCGATGCCGGCGGCCTCGGCGGCCCACTGTCGCAGATGGGTGCTCCGTACCAGGCGCTTGGGCCGGCGCCCGGCGAAACAGGCGAGTGCCCACGCGGCATCGGCCGGCGGTGCGTCTCGGAAGTAGTCGACGAGCGCCGTCGTCTTGGCGTTGGTGCTCGTGACGTCGTCGAGCGCGGCGTAGAGTAGCGCGAATCGGCGCATGTCAGCGGCTCGGCTTACGCATCATCGGTGCCCGTTGTGGCGGGCGTGTCATTACGCTCGCCTTCCCAGCGTGTGGCGATGGCAGCCGCGTCGAGGCCGCGGTCACCGAACCAGCGGACTACCGGATCGGTGAAGCCGTGCGTGACCCAGAGCCGCTCGCAGCCGGTGGCTTCGACGGCCGTGAGCAGCGCGGGCCAATCGACATGATCGGAGAGCGTGAAGCCGCGCTCGACACCCCGCCGACGCCGCGCCCCGCGAATCTGCATCCATCCCGAGGCGAAGGCGCTGGTCTGCTCGCCGAAGCGCCGTGCCCAGGTCGAATCGGCGGCGGAGGGCGGTGCCAGCACGAGGGCGCGTCGCCAACTCGGATCGCGGCGGGCGATGAGTGCGTACTCGGTGGGCGGCAGTGCGATGCCGGCTTCTCGATACAGTTGCGTCATCCGATCCACGGCGCCGTGGGTGAGGATCGGACCGATGGAGGCGTCGAGTCCGCTGAGCAGGCGCTGCGCCTTGCCGAGCGCGTAGCCGTACAGCATCGAGACGACGCCGGCGTCGGCATTGGTGCGCCACCACGCGTTGATGGCCGCGAACACGGAGCTCTGCGGCGGCCAGCGGTAGATCGGCAGGCCGAACGTCGACTCGGTGATGAAGTGATGGCACCGGACCGGTTCGAATGGCGTACAGGTGAGGTCGGGGTCGGTCTTGTAGTCGCCCGAGATGACGCAGACCTGGCCCAGATGCTCGAGTCGGATCTGAGCGCTGCCCAGAATATGACCGGCCGGATGGAACGACACCGCGACGCCATTGATGACGCGTCGCTCGCCGTACGGCACGCCTTCGATGCCCGCCTCACGCGAGAGGCGGACGCGCGCCAGCGGGGCCGTCTGCGCCGCCACGAGGTAACCCTCGCAGCCGCCTGCGAGGTGGTCGCCATGTGCGTGCGTCACGATGGCGCGCGGCACGGGTCGCCAAGGGTCGATATGGAAATCGCCGAGGGGGCAGTACAGCCCGCAATCGGAGAGGGTAACGAGCGGCATCGGCGCTACTTCCCGGCTATCTTCATCGTCTCCCTAGACCCGCCGGCGGTGCGCCGGTTCCGGAGGAACGTCATGCGTCGTCCGTTGTCCGTCATCTGGCTCACTGCCGTGGCGCTGCTCGCAGCATGTACGCTCGATGCCGCCAAGCCCCCGCGTGTGACGATCGTCGCCCCCAAGAATGGGAGCACCGTAGAGGGGACGAGCGTGCTGGTGCGATTCAAGGCCGAGGGGATTGCCATCGTACCTGCGTCCGGCGTCAAAGAGGACGGGAAGGCGCATCATCATCTCTTCGTCGATGCCGACGTGACGCCGTCCTCCGACGTCATTCCGAAGACGGCGCAGATCTATCACCTCGGCAATGGCGCTGATACGCTCCGGATCGAGAAGTTGGCACCCGGCAAGCACCGTCTGATCTCGGTGATGGCGTGGGGCACGCATGTCGCGGTGGCGGGGGCGCGCCAGGATACCGTCGTCATTACCGTCGCGCCGTAACCGTCGGTAGTGCGGCTTTGGGGGCGTCTGCGCGGTGTGCGCAGGCGCCCTCTGTGCGTCGCGTCAGGCTTTGACCCACATCCGGACCGCCATCGCGGCGAGGAAGACCGCGAACATCCGCTGCAGGAGCTGCGTCTCGATCTGCTGCACCAGCCGGGCGCCGAGGAAGACACCGGCCGTGAGGCCAAGCGCGATGAGCAATGACGCGCGCACCTCGAGGTTGCCGGCCTTGTAGTACGTCCAGGCGCCGAAGATGCCGACCGGGAGGAGCAGTGCGCCCAGCGAGGTGCCGGTGGCGGTCTTGAGCGGCATGCTGGTGGCCATGACAAGGGCGGGCACGATCAGCACGCCGCCGCCGATGCCGAAGAGCCCCGAGAGGATGCCGGCGCAGAGGCCGATCACGATGAAGAGTGCAGTCATGCGCTACGGCTCCGGATGGACGACATGGGGACGAACGACACCGCGCACATTCGCCGGGTGAACCTGCGCAAGTTGCATGGCAGGACCGGCGGATGTCCATTGTGGGGATGACGACTCCTGATCCATCGGCGCGTGGGCGCTGGACCCGGCGTGCCTTTCTCGGCGCGGGCGTGGGGGCTCTCGGCGGGGCGGCGATCACGTACGATGCGTTCGTGCTGGAGGCGCATGCGGTGCTCGTCTCGCGTCATGAGGTGCGTGTGCCCGGCCTGCCCGAGGCGCTGGACGGCGTGACGCTCGTGCACTTCACCGACACCCATCTCCCGGCCAATGCAACGGCCGCACGCAACGCGCATGACGCCGCGCGGGCGATCGCGCCGGATCTGGTGCTCTTCACCGGCGACATCGTGGAGTATCCGCGCGGACTGCCGGCCGCGCGCGAGCTGATGGAGGGCACGCGCGGCCGGTTCGGTACGTTTGCGCTGCTCGGCAACTGGGAACACTCGAGTGGCGTGACGGCGGAGCTTGCAGAACAGGCGTATGGCCGCGCGGGCTGCGAGCTGCTGGTGAATCGGCGGCAATCGGTGCGGATCCGAGATCATGATGTCGAGATTCGCATGTTCGACGACTTCGTGAAGGGTGCCCCGAACCTGCAACTCGCCGAGGTCCCGAGCACGGCACCGTTGCGCATCTGGGCCACGCATGCGCCGGGCCTCGTTGCCGAGCTGCCTGCTGCGCCGACACCGCCGGCACTGATGCTTGCTGGGCATACGCACGGCGGGCAGATCCGCCTGCCGTTGCTGCCGCCGGTGCTGCCGATCGGGTCGGGGGGATGCACCGCAGGGTGGTACGCCCCGGGAGGATTGCCGCTCTATGTCTCGCGCGGGGTGGGGACGACGGACATTCGCGCCCGCTTCCGCTGCCCGGCGGAGTTGCCGGTCTTCACCTTCCGTCGGGCCTGAAGACAGACGGGCGTCTGCCGTGTGCGCAGACGCCCGTCCCTTCTCCACGTCATCGGCCTTACCACGGCTGATCGACGCCCTCCTGATCGACGAAGCGTCCGGCATCGGCCGGCGTCATCCGCTCCACGACACCAAGCATGCCGCGCACCGATTCCTCGGGGGTGAGCATCGCGTTCTCGCCGCCCATGTCGGTCTTCACCCAGCCGGGCGTCATGGCGAGCGCGATGATGCCCTTCGGTGCGAGGTCGACGGCCAGTGCGCGCGTCATGATGTTGAGCGCGGCCTTGCTGGCGCAGTAGGCATAGTCGGCACCCGAGGTCTTGTGTCCGACGCTGCCGAGCAGTGAGGACAGATTGACGAGGCGGCCGCGCGGTGCACGGCTGAGCAGCGGGGTGAGTGCCTTGCCGAGCAGCACGGGCGCGATGCTGTTGACGCGGAAGACGTACGCGAGATCCTCGGCATCGAGCGCGTCGAAGCCGGTCGTCTCGGGGTTCCATGCAGCGCTGAAGCGCGAGTAGACACCGGCCACGTTGATGACGACATCGAGGTGGTCCTCCTCGCGAGCGACGTCGTCGGCAAGCGCAGGGAAGCGATCGGTATCGGCCATGTCGACCACGTGCAGGTGGCACCGCTCGGGGGTGCTCTCACGGAGTGCGGCGAGGGCAGGGCTGACGCTGCGCACGGCGGCATGGAGACGGTCGCCGTTTGCCAGGATCTGGCGGGCGAGCTCGAGACCGATCCCGCGTGCGGCGCCGGTGATCAGGAAGGTCGTCATGAGGCAGATCCGGGCTAGGGTCGGCCTCCAAGATAGCGCCAGCCGGAGGCCGGTCGGGGATCAGGCGGCGATCGACGCCAGAAGCCGACGGGCGGTGCGGGCGAGGTCCACGAGCTGGAACGGCTTGCGCAGATACGCATCGGCACCCGACTCCATCGCGATGTCCTCGGCGCCATGTCCGCTCACCAGGACGATCGGCAGATGCGGAAGGCGCCGCTTCAGTTCGCGCACGAGTTCGCCACCGGTCATGCGCGGCATGCGATGATCCGTGACGACGAGGCGCACGCGCGCCGCATGCTCGAGGATCAGGCGGAGCGCCGTTTCGCCATCGGGCGCTTCGAGGACTTCGAGCCCCAGATGCTCGAGGGTGCGGCGGAGCGGCCGGCGGACATGTTCATCGTCCTCGGCGAGCACGACGAGCGGCCGAAGCGCATCCGGCGGCAGCGGCAGGTGGGCAGCTCCGGCCGGAACCGGTGGGCTCAGGGGAAGTGTCGACGGCGGCGGCGCGTTCCGTGTCGGGAACGATGGAATGAACGCCGGCGCACCAGCAACCGGTGTCACCGAGGGCGCGCTCGGGCGTGTGGCGGCGCTGCGCGACGCGACGCTCGCCGTCGGCAGCGGACCGAGCAGCGT
>Ga0163144_10007051_pt1 | contig 24689 bp, 29 predicted proteins | sample OliLak19BULKMAT1_FD_123175 | JGI IMG/M metagenome (GOLD analysis project Ga0163144, IMG submission 123175) | Freshwater microbial mat bacterial communities from Lake Vanda, McMurdo Dry Valleys, Antarctica - Oligotrophic Lake LV.19.BULKMAT1 | ecosystem: Environmental > Aquatic > Freshwater >... | reverse complement strand
TCGTTGAAGGCAAACTGATTATTCCTAAGTTTTTGGAAGGCATCAATTTTGTTCAACACCGAGTATTGGAAGGTGAAATTCAATTTGCTACCATTAGCAAGAACAAAGCTGGACAATATTTTGCTAGTATTACAGTTAAAAAAGAAATTACCCAATTGCCAAAGTCAAACAAAACTGTTGGTTATGATTTGAATGTTGCAAATATTGTTGGAAGTGATGGAAGCAAACATAACAACCCATTACCTGAGCATGAACACAAACAACATCTAAGATTTTTAGCTAAAGAAGTAAGTCGAAAAGTTAAAGGAAGTGAAGGTAGAAAGAAAGCACAATTACGATACAACAAATGGAAGTTATATTGTAAGAATGTTCGTGAAGATTTCTTGCATAAAGTAAGTTCTAAGATAATTAACGAAAACCAAGTGATTGTTTTAGAAGACTTAGATGTTAAAGGAATGTTTGCGAATTTAGGTGACAAACGAAAAGAACCAAGATGGAAAGAACGGAAACTTCACAAGCAATTGCAAGATTGTGGCTTCTATTCGTTTGTCCAAAAATTGATGTATAAGGCAGAATGGTATGGTCGAGAAGTAATCAAGGTAAGTCGTTGGTTTCCTTCGTCGCAATTATGCTCTGAATGCAATTATCAGAACAAAGAGTTAGGACAAGAGAAAGAATGGACTTGCTGGAATTGCTTTGCTTCTCATGATCGTGATGAGAATGCTAGTGCTAATATACATAACGAAGGTTTAAGACTAAGAACTCTCGGAACGAGAGGAATAGCCGATTGCCCTGATGTAAGACCCATAAAATATGGGCTATTGGTTGGATCGGAAGCCCCGCCGTCTTTAGCGGCGGGGTAGTTCACGTTCACTCATTGCAACAGAGCACACTCTATTGTTTCAACTCACTTACAGCGGACTCAATGTCCGTATAGACCTTTACTCCGTTCCGTTTGGCAATATCTGTCAAGTAGATGCGTGCCCGATTCAAGTCTTTAACTTCTGTATTTGAGATTGAATATCCTCCAATTATGGCATCAAATGGAACACCAATGATTACCAGAACAGTGGCTCTTTTTGAAACAATGGCTTCAGTAGCTTCCAGCATTGAAGCTATTGCACGAGTCTCTCCGTCGATAACATAAAGCAGAACATCGGCATCAGCTTTTTCTCTTGCTTCGATCTCGACACATTCTTGTGTCCAATTTTCAACTTGAGGATTGAAATAAGACACGCCAGCCTTTTTCAAGAGCGGTATAGCAATGTCCGTTCGCCATGTTGTTGGATTACAACTTCCACCTAAAAACACTTTCATCTGATCCCCTTTAAACAAAATTAAATTGACATCAAACTGTAAACAATTCATGACACAAAGTCAAATCCGTGTTGTTCCTGAATTTATTATTTAAGCCCTTTTTTTTCTAACTCAACAAGTTCATTTTTCCACTTAACTCGTTCTTCTTTGACTTGAAACAGTGTCACTGAATTGTCAAACAACAAACTCTTTCGAGTGCAGTTTATCAGTGCCTGAAGTGTTTGATAGCGACGTGTGTCCTCAATGTCTGGTTGGAGAATATCGTTTGCAACTTCAAGTGCTTGTTCAACAGTCTTACATCCTTTTGATTTTATTCGAGATCTAAGAGCAGAAAATGTGGCGGCTGAATAGCCGTTAACTGCTACAATAATTCGAAAAAGATCTTTTTCGAATTCAATGTCACGAAAAACCCAAGAAATAAAATCAATTTTGTCTTCTTTTTCTGGGTCAAGAATCGGAATAATTAAATCCATACGACCCGGTCGTCTAATGTCTGGAGACAAACGATGAATTCTTGCTGTCATAAGGAACCAAATTACTCTTCCTTTAAGACGAACATCACTCATCATCGCCTGAATCTTGCCTGTGAGACGTTTTTCTGTTCCGCCTCCACTGTCATCTTGCACATCACCAAATTGCGTATCTGCTTCATCAACAAAAATAACAACCTTATGAAATGTTTCTAACAAACGCCGTAGACGCTCAAAAATTTGATCAGTTTCTCCAAACCATTTTGATCGAATAGCTTTAAGAACAATAACTGGAATTCCAAGTTCAGAAGCTACAGCTTCACAGATAAATGTTTTTCCGGAACCAATTGGCCCGCCTACAGCAGCACCACTAATTGACCCGTCCATAAATCCGGGAATGAGTTCATTCCTCATGAATAATTTAACTCGACTAAACCCAATCACATCATCCAATTTGTGAACAGGACGTTGAAACTCAACGACCCCTTCTCCAAGCTGTCCGATCATGTATTCTTCGACTTTTCCGCTGATGTTTGCGGGAGACAGATCTCCAGATAAAATAAGCTGTCGAATTGCGTGGATTGACAAGCCAGATGTTTGATCTGCGACAATCGTTGGGTTGATGGTACAAAATATTGTTTGTACATCAAGACGCAGTTCTCTAAACCAATTGATAAAAGCCAGACGTTCAGAATGATCTGGAAGCGGTATATCAACTGAAAGTACATGTGGCAGTCGAGTCACTCGACTGTGCAAATCGGACCTTGATTCTGATATTAGAACTACACTGTCTCCATCTTCCATAAAAGAAGGATCACTAAACCAGTCTTGAATGATCGCCACACGTTTACGATCAGACAATGACATTCGACTGATTTCTTCTTCTGGCAATAACATATCTGCTGATTCAATGAACATCAGAAGATTGTTTCTGGAAGTCTTGCTGCGACGATTGCACTCTGCCATTTGACGCAGCAACTCTAATGCAAAAGTTGCATTAGAGTTGCTTTCACTGAGACGATCATCCAGAGACTTTTGATTTAAAGAAGACCAAATCCCTTTAAATTCTTCTGCACACGGACCAACGATTTCAATTGGATGATTTAACTCAAACAAAATTTGAGTGATACCCTTGCTTTTTGAATCTGGATCAGCTTTACACTGAGAAGATAAAAAAGGCATCAAAGGAACATATTTTTTTCCATCGAAGAAAAGATCGTGGACATTCCCAGTCAAAATAATTGACCTAGATTGTCCGCTGTTGATGATCTTTTTAAGGGCTTTAACAAAACTCATTCTGTGATCTTTTTCTAAAAAATTCTCTTGCTTCGAGGCGACTTTTTTCTGTCCCTCCCACAGTGTGTATAATCTGACTGTTAGATTTTTCGTCTTCACGTTGAATCACAGTGCAAATAACATCCGTATTTTCAAATAAAAACACGGATGTTTCTGTGTTATGATTACGGCGAATTAATCTTGGCTTATCCATAGCCTTTTAATCCTTTTTTGAGTCAAAAATACACCAGTTATTATAAATCATTACAATCCAATTTCCAAATTCTTTTTGAGTCATATTTGATTTTGCTGTATTGCCACTTACGATGACTACCTGAAAACGAACCAGCCCCAATCACAGTGAGTCGTCCATATCGTTTTCCAAATCTTTTGGATGAAAATATTGGAAGCCGCAACGAGAAGCGAATGTACTGTCAACTTTAGAATCGCCGACCATGACACAATCTGCTGGATTTAGCTTGTATTTGTTAATGAAATACGCCCCAATTCCCGGATGCGGCTTTCTACAATAGCATTTTACGGGAGGAATATTATGAGGGCAATACATGAATTCAATTTCATGTCCCAAAAGTTCATTTGTTCTTTTGAAACAATCAATCACCTTCTGTTCGTCAAGACCTTTAGAGATGGCAGATTGATTTGAAACCCCAAGAAGCATGTATCCTTTGTCCACATATTCTTGTAACCGCTCTGTGCGACCTGAAAGAATTTTTACATCATCTGGTTTTTCTGGCCACTCTTTTTCTCCGACGCTTACACGGAGCGTTCCATCATAATCAAGCAAAATAGCTTTATTTGTATAATTAGCAGGCCACACACGAGCGAATTTACGATTATCAATGGAATCAAATCCTTCGGCCAAAGTAGGTTTTTCAAAAATCTTTCGATAATTAAAAAGTGCTGCTGGAGGAAAGCAATTTGGATCTTTGATTTTCTTGAAATCTTCTGGTTGAATCAATTTTCCGTATTTGCCAACCATTCGAAGACAAGCATTAAATTGTGCATCTTCGAAACTTGTTGTCAGCCAAACACAAGTAATAGACGCATTTAATGATTTGGCAACAGCAATTATAGATTTGCGACTTTCGATCGTTGGATACGTGTTGTCAAGAACAACATCATGTCCACAGTTAAGAGAAGCACAAGCATATTCTGCCTGTCCTTCAAGAGTACCGCCCATCTCATCTCTGTTGATGCGAAAGTATCCGGCGTCAGTAAATTCTTTGACGAGGGTGCTTTTGCCAGAGGCATTATAGCCAAGAATCACAACAACTTTAGGCATGATTGTACTGTTCTAAGAAAAGTTTTTCGTATGTGGCAGTTAATTTAACTTGTCCATTATGTCGCATCATTGAAATCTCATCAATAGTCAATTTTGGCATACCAGAATCGTTATACCACATCACAATTACAACTTTTGGCATGTTCAATAATTCCGTTAAAAAAATTGACAATTACTTTTGATCTGATTTGCGTTTGATCAAAATTCGACCCAATGTGCTGAGACACACTTCTGTTGCCATCTTTTGTCGAATAGAACGATCAACATCATTAAGACGATGTTGTATTTTTTCACAAATTTTCAAATTGCCTTTTTTTGTTCTACGCATTACGCAGATATAAATCATGCCATCTTTTTCTGGAGGAGCGTCAGGTCCAAAATGACCAACAATAGATACAGCCCATGATGCTTCAGGAGTCATCTTCAAAGCTCCTATAGCCATTTCATTGGCAACTTGATCACTTTCGGTTGTGTGTTTTTCAATAGTTCGACAATCGACTCCAAGCCAATTTTGTTTGCTGGAAGGACGGTAAGACACAATCGAACCACACAAATTTTTAGAGATTCCGGGCAAACATGCCAGAGTCGCTGAAATTTCACCACCAGTACAGCTTTCCGCAAAAACCACCTTGTCTTTAAGCTCCACAAGACTTTGTTGAATACTTTTGGCAAGATTCACATTCGATTCACTCGATCTTTGTATAACAGCTTTACTCATGATTTGATCCTTTTGAAAATGCAACAACGGTTCCGACCCCATTGGCAAGGTCACTCCAAAAACTGACATGAGAATTACGCTCAACATTATCAGTTGAATTTAAGACTGAATTTCTCAATTCGTCACGCATCACAACAAATCGTGTGAAATCTTTTGGTTCATCTGGATGAAATGTTGGAGCAGCTTTATCCCAAACTTTTGTTGAACCAAGAGTTTCGCCAAACTTTCTTTTGATCGTCTTGCACGGTCGAAACAACCATCACAAGAATAGCCGTCAGAGTTAAACGCAATTTCATGTTATATCTCCTAAAACTTTTGGTCATAATGTTGAACAACAATTCTACACAAATTAACAAAATACAATTCCTCATGCTTCCACTTCATTCTATTTACATCTTTATGCACCCATTGGATATTGTCTTTGGTATATCCAAATTTAGAATGTATGCAGTTCCTTGCAATTGTTTAATATAAAATCTGGATCTAAATTATTTTCCCATCTCCACATCATTCGTTCAATGGCAAAAAATGGAACATTGTGAATTCCCTTGCTTCCTTCAGCAAGTGTAACAGCCCAATTTTTTAGCAACTTTTTGTTTGCTCGTTTGTTTTTCAATATTTCACGTATCTCAAGCCACCGCTCTGATGTAGGCTCTTCAATACAAATTTTGTAATCCTGAAAGTGAGCATATTTTGCATATCCGCAACAAAACTCGGAAGCAACCGTATTGGTATTGTCGATAACAATAAGCTTTTCGCCCATATCGATCGCACGCTGTGCTCGAAGTTGATTCCACTTATGAGCATAGGCTAAAAATCTTGGATTGAAAGAATACTCTTCAGGTTTGTCAGGATAGTTTTCCTGATACCAGTAATCATCAGTTGAAAAAATCAAACCTGACGATCCTGCTAATTCTTTTGCTCTGTACGACTTGCCACTCCATGGCAGACCTCGCATGATGACAAGAGTCTTGTCATCAGTGGTTTGAGAATCAATTTCAGCATTTTTATCGTCCTTTAAAGCTTGAAAAAGCTTTTCCAAATAAATAGTTGTGGCCTTGTGAGTGCCCGGAGAAGTTTGCTCGGAATTTCCTGCGATGTTCAACACTTCTATTCTATGGCACGAAATCCAGTTTGTAACGGTCAAAATTGGAAGAAGATCATTTAAATCTACATCTATGTGAGGTTTTTTGTAATATTCGATGGCCTTTAACGTACAAATCTCGCCACGGGATTCAAAATTATACGCAAATCGGATAGTTCCGTCAGAATCCTGAACGTTTCTACGAGTTCTAGGAACATAACTGGAAGAAGAATGTGCTGTTAAACCGTACATCTCTTTGTATTGAGGCTTAAAGCCTTCAAGAGTTTTATATCCAAAAGGCATGACTCCGCCAGTTTCGTATCCAAACTTCTTTGCGACTTCAAGTGCCGCCAAATCTGCCCCGCTTTGAGCACCGGAAACCACTTTACATAACATCAAATTTCCTTCCTGTTAAAAGGAATCATAGTTGATTCTACAAAGGATGTAAAGCGATGAAGTTTTCTACCAACAATCCATAAATTCCTGAATCTACATAAGATCCAAGTTTGATCACTGATTCTTTTTTGACGCCCTCTTTTTTGAACCCTGACGAGAACGCACACTTTTGAGAGGCAATATTTGTTTCTAGTATCTCGCAATTCAAACGCCAAAGATTCAAAATTCGGAAACAAAAATCTGATCCAGCGGCAACCAACGATTTGCCAAACCCATTGCCACGATGAGATTTAAAAACATCCCATGCCACATCTGCCGATCGATTTACCCAATCAACATTAGAAATTTTAAAAATTCCAATTTTTAAATCATCGTTACAAGCCATAAGAACAAGGTTGTGAGGAGAATGTACGTCTTTATCAAGAGATTCAAACCATCGAACCTGATCTTCCATCGTTGCAATTGTAATATGGTGCGTTGTTTCCCAACTCTCTGATTTTAAAGCTAACAATAATGAGAGATCTTCTCTTTGTAATTTTGTTAACGTCAATCCACTATGATGAAACATTACAACCTACCATCCTTCTTTAATGCAATCAATAATGTAGTTTCGATCTTTATCGCCCACCCACCATCCACAAGGAATAGAAACATGTCGTGTTTGCAAACTATCCATACTAGGTAAAAATGATTTAAAATCAGAAACACAGCTATGCTTGTCACATCTAGCATGAACAGGACTGCACATGATTCCTTTTGATTCCATTTTAAAAATGAATTCAGCCCTTCTTTCGACAAACATGGTAAATAACCAGTAACTTGATTCTGAATGCCGACTTTCCTCAAGCAGAGTGACACCATAAACCGATGATAAATTTTTGTTAAAAAACGACGCATTGGATTTATGCTTCGATACAACTTCCGACATGTGAGATAGATTTTCTATGCCAATAGTAGCACCAATGTCATGAAGATGATATTTAAATCCACTTTCTTCTATATCTTGGATGCAACGAAAAGATGCACCAGAATCTCTATCCAATCCAAACCATCTAAGATTTTTTGCTCTTTTGTACAGAGAGGCATCAGGGGTAATTAACATGCCGCCATCTCCTGTAGTCAAAAACTTTATAGCTTGAAAGCTAAAGCAACAAAAATTTCCACTATTTCCAATTAACTGATTTTTATACTTAGAGTCCCAGCAATGGGCACAATCTTCAATGATGTGAAGATCTCTTTGATAAGTTTCTTTGTATCTCTTTTTGATTCTTGACAACTCATCAATGTCAACAGGAGTCCCACCCCAATGAACCACCATAACAGCCCTTGTATTGGGACCAAGTTTTCTCTCTACATCAACCAAATCAATGTTACATGTTTTTGGATCAACATCAGCCCATCTGACCTTACAGCCGTTCGCTATAATTGCACTGACAGAAGCAAAACAAGTTAATGGAGTTACTATAATTTCATCGCTATCAGAAAATCCATTTTCTGGCTTTATCAGATGAACAGCTAATTGTAAGGCTGAAGTTCCAGAATTAACTGTCACAACATAATCATTGTTAAAATGTTGCTTCAGCAATCTCTCGAATTCATCAACCTTTGGTCCTTGCCCAATATACCCAGATTTAAGAATTTCTCCTGTTTCTTTGGCGGCAGTATCGGCCATGAAAACTTTGAATAATGGAATTGTCATATTTTTGCGTACCTTTCTGGAGACCATCCAGCTAATTTGCTTATAAAATCATTGGGATTTGACATCAACGCTTCTGTATAAGAGTTTACATTAATATCTTTATCACAGAAGATGTCCCAATAATCTCTGGATCTCAAATTGTATACTCTTCCAGATCCGCAACAATGATGATAAAAGCAATCATAGTAAATACCGAAAAGTGCTGGATGATAATTGACTTGATTGCTGCGGACTAAAGAAAAAACTTCTCCACTATCTTCGCTCTGAAAATTTCCTATATTAATGTCAGATTCTGGATCTCCAAGAAGATCTTTTCCAACAAGTCCAATATTGAAGTTTAGTCTATTTAAAGCATCGACTTTTGAATAAACAATAGAAGCATGAAATCTTGTCTCTAAATCTTCTGTTCTTATGGCAAGAGCAATAGAATGATTTTTCATCTTCTGCTCAAGAACAGTTTGCCAATCACATCGAATTGGAAAAGCATCGCTGTCTAAAAACAGAAAATGTTGATAGATACTTCGACGACTGCGAAACATCTCGGCAAGAAAATTTAATCCAGTAACATGAGCTTTACTGTTATTGTCAGAAGTAAATGGTTTTAAACGGACGATTTCAGTTCGAGAAGAAAAGTATTCAGAATCTTCATTACTATAAAGAATTGCAACATGATCAAAACTATGTGTAGTCGCACTGAGAAATTTAAGTTGAAGGTCTAGCCAATCTCGTTGCAAAGGATCGTCTTTTGAAAAAACAGTTCCTACTAACAATTTTTTTGACTCGCCAAATACTTCTTCTAACTTAGATGGAGTTGGCCCTGTTTTAGGTTTTCTTATAGACACTTATTTCCTTAGAACAAAAAAACATATTGTTCTGCATTCCAATTATTGCCAGCAAAATTTAAGCTCATTGCATCTCTTGCAAAAATTGTTTAAATGTTTTCATGATGAAGTTCCATTGGTTTTGTCTGAGGTTTTGTCTCTTGAACAGACTGTTGTATATTTGGAGTAAAACTTGTTAAGTCAACGATTTCATCCGTGTGTGCGGGACGATTAGGACCAGTGCTCTTAGAGTATGTCACAACGCCATCGTAACCTGCGTCCACAATAGCCTGACTGAGCCTCTTGCTTTTCTTGCCATTGAATTGCTTGCTTAATGTAATTTTCCAATTTGTATCGGCTCCATAACCGCCCCCGAACTCCAAAACATAAGGTCTTTTGAAATTTATCTTTCCTGATTCGTATTCGTGAGGAAAGTCCAAAACCAGTGCTTTGTTGTAATTTAATGGATTGATTTGAGTCATATATCGCCCGTGAGGCTCGATATTTTGTCCAAAAACACTTCCATAATTTCCGGCAGACTTATTGTGCCTGAAGAAATGAAATTCAAATGGTTTGCCGTGTACAGGGACTCTCTCCTCCCCTTTAGCTGTATTTTGCAAATCGTTAACAATTGTCGTCTCTTGTAAAAATTGCTTAAATGTTTTCATGTTGCTAAGTTTGAAGGCATCTGATTCAGATTTTGAACAGGCTGTTGCATATCTGGAGCAGGACCACCTTGACCCATGTCATTTTTTGGTGCCATTTGAGGTGCCTTATTAAGAGACACATCATCTGCTGTAGGAGAATCTGAATCAATCAACTGCTGATAAGTTTTGCCAAAGATTTTCTGTAATAATGTGGCAATAGTTGTATCGCCATTGTTTTGAGTCTTGGGGTCATCATCATTTTTTCCAAGCCATTCTTTAGCATCTTGAACTTGTTTAACGATTTCAGGATCTTGAAGTTGCAACAGTCGATTGAAGATTTGTCCATTTTCCAATCTTTTGTAAGCAGCTTTTTTTCCTTTGAAAGTGCTAGCAGTCCCTGTTGCAGCACGCTGACCATACGTAATTTTGCCAAGAGATTGATATGCAGCGTCTTCATCAGACAGCCCACCAACGCCCAGAGCCTTGAAAGTATCAGACCAAATGTCTCTCATCTGCTGATTCTTTTGACTTTCATTATCTTCTAACCAAATGCTAAATTTTCCCATGTCATTATTTAGCTTTCTAACAACCATTTCATAAAGAATGAGCATTCTTGTAAAATTAAACCAATATACAGTAAATAATATGCAATGGAAAAACTAACATTCAAAAAATTTGTAGAAACCACAGATATATTTGGGTTTAATCGCAATCAAGATAAAACGGTTCCAGATCAAAGTATGCTTGACCGACCAATTCATCAATTCAACATTGAATTGATGATGGAATTACTGTCAAAAAAATCTATTGGAAATCTAAAGCCACAAATGCCTTTTATGAATGAAATTCGATGGGGAACCGAACCGGGAGCCATAAAACTAGAAGTCGATACAGGATATACGTTTTATGTTAAAAAGCTTGGAAAAGATAAACAAGGCAATAATCGTTGGTTATCAAAGAAGATGTTTCAGCTAAATCGACAAGGTTACGGAGGATTAGAAGACATCGTATCTCAAGAAATTCACAATGAATTATCAAAAGCATACGAAGGTCCGCTCGAATCTCCAATAATTGATTATACAGATCTTGAATATTTAACACAGCAAATTTACTCGAAAGCCAAAAAGGTAATGAAAAATATATTTATTCCAGAAGGAATTCGAAAAGTAAATGATCATGCTTATATCATCAAGATGGGAGTCCGTGGGCATGGATTGGAAGGAAAAAGCCAAAGACGTGTAGAACAAAATCAAACGATGATTAGTTATGATACAGAATGTGGCACTATTCGAATGACAAACTATAACATCGAATCGCCAGTTGGCGGGCCGCACACATGGAAAATCAATCCATCAGATCTCGATGTGTATTGTTTCCCGTCACAAAGCAGAGATGAAATTAGCGAACTTGCGGCTGTACATTACAAATATTATTAAGGATCAATCATGAGTTTTAAAAATTATATGGAAAATACTATGAACTACCCCGACCATAAAGGGTCGGGGTTTCTTGCTTCAACGTAGAATGCCCTAATACGAATATCTCATCGCATTCTGGTCTAACTTCCACTCCCCAAGCCAGCCCCGCAGTTCCTGCGGTTGTTTTTCCCAACAAAGCAATGCCTTGTTTATTTATATTGATTGCTGCATTCAGGTCTCTATCATGCTTAACTTGACATCTTGGACATTCCCACTCTCTATCATCCAACTTCAAATCTTGCTTGATATAACTACATTTATTACAAGTCTTACTCGATGGAAACCATCTATCAACTTGAATAACTGTTCGTCCATACCATCCTGCTTTATACTTAATCATTCTGACTAATTCAGACAAACTAACATCAGCAATACTCTTCGCCAAACAATGATTCTTCATCATCCCTTTAATATTCAAGTCTTCCAAACATATTGTTCCATTATCCTTGACGATTTGCCAACTCACTTTATTCAAATGGTCGTTTCTTATGTTTGTAATTCGTTGATGCAACTTGGCAATCCTTAATCTAATTCTTTCATGCAAACCTGTTCCCTTAGTTGTCCTGCTAAACCATTGTTGTAATCTAGCTAACTGTTTCTCCAAAGTTCTGTAAGGCTTAATATTTGCATAAGTCTTGCCATCTGACTGAACCGCTAATGTCTTGAGTCCTAAATCAATTCCTACCACCTTGGTTTTCGGTGGCAGTTTCTTAATTTCTCGCTCAACACAAACGCAAGCAAAGTATTGTCCTGCTGCATTTTTATTGACAGTAATGTGCTTAATTTCGCCTTCGATTGGTCTGTCAATCACAATCTTGATGCCTTGCTTAAACTTAACAATGTGAAGTAAGTTATTTTCAATTTTACCATGTTGTGGGACACAAAATGATTGTTTTGATTTCTTACTCTTAAATCTTGGAAATTTAGCATTTCGTGCAAAGAATTTGCCATAAGCACCTTCGAGGCATTTTATACTATGTTGTAGAGATTGAGAATTTACTTCCTTTAACCAAAGAAGTTCTTTCTTTAATTGTGTTAAGTCTTTAGCATTATCGTAATAGTTAAGTGTAGTTTTGTTGTTTGTATAGGCATCAACACGTTGATTCAGGAAATGATTGTAAATGAATCTAACACAACCAAAATGCTTGTTAAGCAATATTTGTTGTGATTCATTTGGATAAATCCTGAGTTTATATGTGTAATTTGCCATAATCTATACTTATATAGTAGTCAGCATAGATTTTTAATCGAAAGCAATTCATAATTAAGCAAAAAAGAGGAAAATAATTTTAAGTCCTGTCAAAGTGGAAATCACAAAACTAAGAAATCAATAGCCGATTGATTTGAAGGTAATCCAACAAACTCGCAAATCGGTTCTAAAATTTGTAACATCGAATCTGTTTTATGAACTTCCAAAATAGGTCCAGTGTATTCTTTTAATGACTGATTAAGTTTTTTTACATAGTGCTCAGCAAGCGGAATGAAAACAGTTCTATCACTCACGCCAATGGCTCTGCCCATGCTAGATGCAATATCTTCTACTGATCTGCGACAGACAATCAATTTTGAATCGATGAAGTTGAATTGCCCAAGATGATTGCAAATTAACGGGTCTTTGAATCCCCAAATTTCATGTTGAGAAATTCTTTGTTCAACAAGAACTTTGCAAAATTCACTTGCGGATGTATCACAATTTTCGTATTGATTTAGGATTTTTTTAAATTCTAAATCTTCCCAGAATCCTTTTGGATTGTTTTTGTTAGGTTGATCAAAAACATCTCCCATAAATACACCAAGATGGTGTAAGACTCCAGCTACTGCACTGGTTCCACTACGAAAACAACCCATTACAATGATACATGTCATTATTCATCATCGTAATCATTGTGATTGCGCCATTCGAGTGATATGAAACGAGCCAAAATATATACAGCCAAAATTAATAAGACAGACGCAAGTAAATTCATTAGAATCCAAATTCCTTCCAGTTGATTTTAGTTTCAACGATATTAAAATAGAAATTTAAAAGCTTATGACTTTCAGATTTCGTTAGAACATAGCAGCAAACCTCTCCGTTGATTTGCCAATCAATATAACAAACATCAAAGTAATTATAGTCACCTGCTTCATATAAAACTAAACTCACTAAGTAATTTCTTGATGTCCATAATATTCCATACAACTCTGAAGAGAGCACAGGACGATAGTCATCATGCCGTGATTCAAGAGAAATAGTTTTAACTGAACTGGAATTAACTGGAATCTTATATCCATCAATCTGGAATGAGCCGAACTCTACTAAACTCGTGATTGAATTCATAATGAAAATAATCCCTTACTTCAGAAGTAATTTTTTCTCGAAAAACTAACGGATCAAAAGTACATGATTTAGCTAAATCATTAATAAATGGCTGGGCATACGGAGACATCATTGCATAATAAATTGAAGCTTTTCCAGAAACAATCCAAAGTTTAAAAAAACCATTTTCCATAAATCCACGAATTTTTTCAGAAGATGGTTCACCATCACATTTTTCGAACAAAAACTTTTTAGTCCTGTCAATCTCTCGAATAATCTTAGGATCTGTAGTTGAAACAGATGGTATTGGCGGAACACAAGATTTGTCGCTCATTTTTTGAGTGTACCATCTTTCCCAAACTTTCCATCTAATCCAAGCTTTGTCTCCACAAATGGCATTTGGAGAAATATGAGATTTGTTTATCTTCAAGATCGCCAAATTGGCTTTAACATAATTGACATATTGTTCTCCTGTCAATAAACCTCGTGTTTCTCTACGCAGTTTCCAACACTGGCGAAACAAATCTGATTTTCTAGGATCTCCACGCTTTGGAATCGTGTTTCTTCTGAAACCTTGTCCATCAATATCTTCTGTTCCGCCAAATAATTTCAAGAATTCCTGCTCATAAAGAACTGCCAATTTAAAAGCTTCTGTTTCTGGAGCAGTCATGCTCCACTCAAAAATAGCATCATATCTCATTTCTTGTTCCATGTGAATATTTAGTCTTATGAGCTTTCAGTGTACCCGATAAAAACTTTTAAACAAGAGGTCTTTTTTTACAGAAAAGTATTGCTTTCTTTAAATAAACTTGCTAAGATAAAAACAAGTTACAAAATTACAGGTCGGGCAATTCAAGTCAGATGGTCACTTGAATCCGGCGAAAAACCTTGACAGCGGGTAGGTCTTACCGCAACCGGACGAGATTAGGGAACTCAGCGTCTTGTGTCAAAAATCTAGGTATTCCAGATCACTAAACCCGGCGATGCCATGAATGCTCGTTCTGCTTTTTAAAGCGGCTGCCGGGGCTACGAGCAAGTCATCTGGTTAGGAGATTCGTGACTATCACTTGGGAACCACCCAAGTGAGAAACACAACTACCATCAATTAAGAAAAACTTCAAGTTGTATCGTAATAGACGCAGTGAGAGCCATTTTCACTGGGTGTAGAGAATGCACGCACTTTAAAAAAGTCCCTTATTACTTAAGGAACTAAAAAGTGGTGTATATTTTTTACTTCTATTGTGATCACAACCATGGCATCCCTTATGGAATTAAATAACCCATAAAAATTTAATTGATTTAGGATGGTTTTTGAATCTTTGATCTGTTAAGATTTGAGAATGACTCTTGAGGAAACATCAATATTGCTAGCTGAATTGTTGTCATCGAATGAATCGATTTTTGTTAAAACAGAACCAGAAACATTGGATTTTACAGACAGCATTTTATCAAAAATTATTGTTTGTGGTAGAAATTCACGGGTAGAATTGGATATTTCATCAGGAAACACAGCTTCCGTAATGGGTCTTCTTGATGCTACAATTTTTGATAAAGAAATGGTTCCTAGAATATTTTTTTGGAACTTTAAATCTTTAGCGAGTTTTTGCAAATATCACACTACAAAATTTGTAACACCAAAAAACAATGTTCTTGATCTTAAAACTATTGAATCCTTTTTGGATATTCAAAAAAATGTTCCTGACAATTTTGTAGAAGCCTCTAATCGAATTAATATTGTTTTTCAAAACAACGATTGGAAAGCTATATACAAATCCATTCACATTCCGTTGTCCTATCGAGTTTTACCTACAATCGAAACGACGGGATTATTAAACAGCGAAACTAGACATACTGAACATCCCTACTATGAAATTGAGGGTCAAAAGAACGGAAGGTTAAGTTGTTCTAAGAAATTTTCACGATGCTATTTGCCTCACAATTTAGGTCCAGATGTTAAAAAAGTCATAAAGCCAAAGGGTTATGGTCTTCGTTTCGCAACTGCTGACTTTCGCTTTTGTGAAGTGGTTGTTTTGCAATGGTTATCGGGCGACAAAAAACTCAAAGAGATTTTAAATTCAGGAGAAGATTTGCATTGCAAGATCTATGAAGCTGTTACTGGTTTGCCATGCGATACAGAGATTAAGCGTAAGATGTCAAAGAAAATGTTTTTGCCTGTAGTTTATGGTCTTGGACCTGCATCTCTTGCAAACATGTTAGGAGTTCCAGAATCAGCAGCAGTTACTGTTATCAAAAATATAAAGTCTATATTTTCAACAGCGATTAGTTGGGTTGAAGAAAAGCAAAAAATTGCACGTGATACAGGCAAAGTTAAAGATCATTTCGGAAGGCCAAGAAAATATGAACCAAATCAAGCTTACTTAGCTCGCAATTTTGTTGTACAAGCTGTGGCCGCTACAGTGTGTCAAGAAAAGCTGATTGAACTTTGGCGAGCATTAAACAATACTGAATCAAAATTAGCTTTCAGCATATATGACGGTTACGGCGTGATTTGTTCGACACAAATGGCAAAAGATACTTACAAAATAATGAAAGATACATTAGAGGCAGAGTCACGGCTTTGTCCCGGTTTGAAGATGAGTGTCGAGATTAAATTTGGAATTAAACTCGATGATATGAGGGTGTTATGGAACAACTAGGAGGAAAATGAAGACTTTAGAGCGAATTGTAAACAACTTCCCAATCACAGGACCAGAGTATGAGGTTTTGGATAAAAAATTTGGAAAGCTTTGTCATTATGCAGCATGGGAACTTAAGCGAAAAAATGCTAATAACTCAAATACCAATGACACAGATGATGATGTTCAAGAGCTTAGAATAGCTTTGGTTAGGGCTGGCAGTTATTACAAAAGGCAGACATATATCGAAAACTGTTTTGCTAGCCTTGAAAAATATATCAAAGACAAGTTCATGGTTAAAGTTTTTGGAGAGTTGAAACAGTTGTGGGAAGATCGTCGTCGCCATGGAGCAAATCGTCAAAAATTTGGTGTGCATCAACAAATTATTCTTGATCAATTGATTAATAAGTATGTTCCTGAGCAAGAACGACCAAAGAGAGATCAAATATTAAACTTGGACTTAAAGTTTACGACTTATTGTAAACAAATTATTTGGAACGCTCAGAAATCACTAGGAAAAAAGATCACAAAAGAGAAATCTTGGAGAACTGGATTGGTTTCTTTGAGCGATTTTGATTACATGAGCGTGGCTATTTGATGATATAAATCTTGTAATCACAAATACTTAGAATTCAATATTGCTAGGAGCACACAGAGAAATTTGTGTGCTCTTCTTTTTTAATATCTTTGTTATACATACATTAAAACCGCAAACATTTAAGGTGCGATATGATTGAAACAATATTCTTAATAATCGTATTTTTTTTAATCATAGAATTTATAGGGGGATTGATGGGTTCAATTAGAAAGTCGGTTGAAATAATTCGTATTATGGTTCCATATCGAGATTACCCACACGAAGAAGGATTTCTGGAACTTGGTCATGGGCAGAGCGAAATATTTGTACCAACAACACAGCAACCACTTCATGTATGGTTAAACCTAAATGATTATGAAGGAATACAGTGTTGTCTTGGGCAAGTCAATATGCTTAGTACCTACAGCACGCCAGAAGGCTTTGTTGTAATTGCCAATATAACTTCAGAAAGTGCGTATGTGAAATGGATCGCCGAGTTTGTTTAATGAGTCAGTAAATGTCAATTTGCCTAACGGCGGTCCCTTTAGGGTCGTGGGTAGTTCACAAGAAATTGTTAAGAGCGGTATGTTTTGAGTATTGCAAAAATCGCTCTTGATTTTATCTAGTTTTTGAGTTTCTTAAAACTTCTTTTGTCCTCCCCAGTGTAGTCGTCACCGGAGTTTTTATGAAAAAAGTAATGGTAGTAGGTTTTTACGGAAAATTCAACATCGGCGATGAAAGTTACAAACTTACATTCCCAATGCTGTTTCCTGAATACAATTTTGTGTTCAAGGACACTGGTACTGCTGACGTTTGTATTCTTGGCGGTGGAAATATTTTGTCAGAGAGTTATGTGCGACTTGCCCTTGATGCTAAGGTTAAAAAGAGATATGTATTCTCCGCATCTGCAAACAGTCAGTCGCCATTCTCACTTCTTAAAGAATTTGACGGTATTGTTGTTCGTGACAAAGCTTCATATCAACTTTTAAGGGATAATGATGTTCTTTGTTATTTGGGGGCTGATGCGGCTTTTTGCCTTCAACCAAACCCATCCGCAGGAAAAGATTTGTTGCAGATGATGTTTTCAGAGAACAAGATCGATCTTTATTCAAAAGTCGTAGGAGTTGTTCTTAACGGGCATTTAGGGCAAGCTAAGGACGCACAGCTTGCCAGAGATTTTCTTACATTGAACAAAGCTGCTCAAGATATTGCTGCGGTAGCTGATTCGACTCCAGCTAGTTTTGTATTTTTTCCCATGTCTACCGGTGCTCCTTATGACGACAGGGTGACAAACGGGTTAATTTCAAGTCGTTGCAAGTTTTGGAAGAAAAACCTTTCAATTTACGAAAGATTGTCTGTCCAACAGACCCTTGATGTCATTGCAGCTTGTGATGTTGTAATTAGCACTCGTTTGCACTCAACAATTTTTAGTATTTTATCCAACACACCTTTTATTGATTTATTGCATCATGATAAAAATGAATCATTCCTAAATACTTGTGGCTTAGAAAATTTTGGTCTTTCTTATTGGAGTTTTGGCTCTTCTCAATTGAAAGTTCTTGTGAATGAAATGATTTCAGATAAAAAACCAGAATTAATACAAGCTAAAAAATCACAAGAAAAGTTATTGCGGGAAAGCCTAAAATATGTACGTTTCGATCAATCAAGCGGGAATGATACAGGCGGTTTCTAAAGATAAAGCCATTCGTATCGGCGGCAACAAGACCATTTATGTACCGGGCTTGGAAGAAAACAAGTCTCTGGTCGGAAAGAAGGTTGTTGTAGGAAATGCAAAGCCGTTGGACAAACTGAAGGTTGCCGGGATCTGTAATTGGGGCGATCAATGTGGAATCGCAACTTATAGCGAACAACTAATTCCAGAACTTCGCAAACATGTCAAAGAAGTCAAGATATTTGCAGAAACTATGGAAGGTGTTCATGATGATGTTGAACGCTGTTGGAAACGTGGGCAGAGTTGCATTGATTTAGCTCAACAGATCATTGATTATGGTCCAGACATAATATTCATCCAACATGAATTTGGAATTTTTCCAAAAGCCACTCATTTCCTTAAATTACTTGAAATGTTTGATAACATTCCTTATGTGATTACTTTGCATTCGGTTTATGAGCATCTTGATAAAACAATTTGCACTTCTTATATCAAAAACATCATTACTCATAATCCAAATGGAAAAATATGTTTGGAGAGGTTGGGTCATCGTAACGAAGTTTTTGTTTTGCCGCATGGTTGCAACTTATATGAAAACACACAGCAATTGTGGAATATATTTCAAAACGAACGCACGATTATTCAATTTGGGTTTGGTTTTGATTATAAAGGTCTTGATTGTGCAATAGAGGCTGTAAGTATATTGAAGAACAGATCAGAAGAGTTTAAGGATATATTTTATTGTTTCTTGTGCAGCGAGAGCAATCACACACGTTCAATTCAGGCTCGATATTACAATGAGATTAGAGATCTAGTTGAAAAGAAAGGGTTACAAGATAACGTAGTTGTGTTGCGTGGTTATTTGTCTGAGCAGCACATGCAGAACTTCTTGAGGACTGCTAAGTTGGCGGTCTTCCCATACAAGAACGATCCGAAGAATACGGTTTATGGGGCATCTGGTGCGATTCGCAAGGCGATGTCAAATGGCATTCCCGTGATCGCTAGTGACTGTCATTTGTTTGATGATCTCGATGGAGTTGTTCCACGACCAAGCAATCCAGAAGAATTAGCTGATGAGATCGCTAAAATATTCACATCTGGAGATTACAGGAAATCATTGTTACAGAAATCAAGAAACTTTGTTACAGAAAACTCATGGGAAAATGTTGGGTTAAAATATGCAGAAATCCTTGCTCAGTTAACACAGGATAATTCTGATGTGATTCGAGTTGACAACATTGATTGCGTTGTTTAAGATTGCTTAACAACAATGGTGCAGATCGCTGGGGTATTCCCGGCTTTTATGGCACTATGTCATAACTTATTTAGTTGTGCAGATCGCTGGGCATTCCCGGCTTTTATGGCACCTTCCGATATGGGGATTCCCATATCGGCCCTTATTGGTGCAGATCGCTGGGCATTCCCGGCTTTTATGGCACAGGTAAACATTTAAGATGAACATGTGTTACAAAAGTGTGCAGATCGCTGGGCATTCCCGGCTTTTATGGCACGTAGAAATAGGAATAAAATTGGATGTCAAAAGGTAGTGATTTTGTCGCTACCTAGATTTCCGTAGATTTTTAGGAACGGTATAAATGAGTGATATTTTTGACGACCCAACATTATCTGATCCAGACGAAGACGGAAATGATGTTAAGTACAGTTGGGATGAGGAGTTTCAGAGACACATTATCGCTCTTGTTCTTTGTGACAGACAATTTCTGTTACAATCTTTGGACTTGATAAAGCCAGCGTATTTCACAAACAAAGCACATCAAAAAGCCGCATTTTTAGCATTTAATTTCTTTAAGAAATATCGAGTAATTGCGGGCAAAGATTTCATTGTCCAAGAAATAAAAAGCAGTCTTAAGGACAATAAAGCTTTATCTTATTACATTGGAGAAATCAATACACTTTATGACTATTTTCAGCCGGGATTAGATGCTCGTGAATATTTGCAAGACAAAATCACATATTTTGCCAAGATACAATCAGTAAAACAAGCATTTACTAATTCACTGAAAGAAATTGACAAAAGTCCTGAAGCAGAAGAAACTTGGACAAAAATATATGAAATGATGCGTACAGCGATGACAACGCATCAGAATTTTGAAGTAGGTCTTGATTACTTTAAGACAATTCAGCAGCGATATGCTGACATGGTTACAGATGAAGAAGATAAAGAACGGTTTGTTACTGGATTAGAATCGATTGATAAATCAATCAATGGTGGTGGTTATTGCAGAGGCGAAATCATCTCAATTGTTGCTGGTTCAGGTGTTGGTAAATCGGTGATGTTAGCGTGTATTGCTGGCACAAATTTGATGCGTGGGAAAAAAGGTGTGTACATCTCTTTGGAGCTTGCAGAATCAAAAGTGGCAGACCGTATGGATTCCATTCTTACTGGATTCCCAGTGCAAAATTTGTATGGTCATCGTGAATCCATATTTGAAGAATTGGCAAATCTTGAAGGTGTAGATTATGAATCAAAGATGCCATTGGTAATCAAGCAGTTTCCGGCTGGCACAGCAACAGTAAATACTGTTAGAGCTTATATTTCCCAATTAAGATTTCATGGATTTGATCCAGATTTTGTGATCGTGGATTATGTTGGCGAAATGGCTGATATGCCCGGAATGAAAACTTATGAAAGTCGTGAAAAAACTGTTCGTGATTTGCGTGCTTTGGCTACAGAAGAAAACGTTTTTGTTGCAACTGCTATGCAGCCTAATCGTGGATCGAAAGAAGTTCAAAAAAATCAGGGTGGTCGTCTTGATGATGAACATTTGGCTGATTCATTTGGTCAAATAAGACCACTGGACGGGTGCTTCTCTATCATGCAGAATGATGGAGAAAAATTGCTTGGAATCGGAAGAATGTATGTAATTAAGCAGCGTGACGGTTTAAGTCGATTTCAAATATATCTTGGTTTTAATAAAGAAAATCTTAAAATTACAGAAATACATGCAACCACATATATGCAAGCACTTAACTCTCATAAAGAAAGTGTGGTTGACGATGTGAAAATGGATCACATCATTAAGCCGTTTGCACCAGAAGATGATGAAATTCTTCCAGCCGTTGACGAAAAAGAAGACTAAAGAACCGTACTTGTTTTTACGATAATAAATTGATAAAATCACACAATTAAGAAAGGGAAATCATGTCAAGAAAAGAAAAATTGCAGTTTGCAGGAGTTATTGTTGAAATAGATCCAGAGAATCTTCGTTTCAATGAAACTAATTTGTCTCAATATCTTCAGACAGAAGCTGGTTACTACGATAATTTTGGAGCTTATCTCTCACTGGCTGAGAAAAATTTGCAGAACTTTGAGCTACGCCATGAAAAATTGGCGGCTGAGAGATTCATTGAAGCAAAAGAATCTGGTGGCAGCGATAAATTGGCTGAAGCAAAAGCAAAAGCCGATCAAGATGTTGTGTCTTTAAAAGAACAAGTGAATGATGCGAAATATTCTGTTAACAGATTAAAACAACATTTGCGTGCTTGGGACAAGAATCATGATAATGCTCAAAGTTCAGGTCACATGCAACGCAAGATGATGGACAAGCTTAGCAATGACATCATGGGCGGTAGAGGTTATATGAACTCCAGCGGAGTTAACGATGATTTAATTGCAGAGACTGTTAAATCATATAACGAAAGTGGATTTGCAGATGATTTAAGCTCTGCGATGCACTAAATCTAATTTCCTTTGCTAAATAGGACCAAGGCACATCTCTGTTTAGTCGAGGAACACAATGAGAAATTATTGGATACAGATCAACGAAAAGAAACGCAAGAAAATTTGGACGGTTGAGTTCAGAAAGAGCGGAAGTTTTTCTCTTAAAGCTCGTCGAATAGAAGTTTTTAATATAAAATTTAATTCGGCTTTTAGACAAGGATTGCAAACACATGGTTTTGTTTCGGTGACTTTTAAAAATGCAATGTTTTCTGTTAATGACCAAGAGTTGATTTCATTTTTGTCTGATGCACACAATTACGATCTTGTTGGTCAGATTTCTCGTATTAGAGTATATCAAGGATTAAACAATGAAGTTGAGAATTATGAAATCACAGGGCTGAAATACGATAGCATCACTACTGGGTCTACGGGAGATGATATCAAATTCACTTTTGGATTTAAAAACATCAAACACTTCTATGTGTCATAAATTATGCGATTCATAAGTGTAGATATATTTAAGTCCGTCATCTGCAAATTCTTATAGTTATGAAGCTAACCTCAATGATGTTTCAAGCTGAATTGCAGAGAGGAAGGCTAATGAGGAAGTTTGTTCATTCTGTGTGAGTGAAATCTTGTGCCGAACTCAAATAAAACCAGATGAGAGGCCATGCTTGTTGCGTAACAGTATGGTCTCTTTTCGTTATAAAATTACAGGTACAAAAATGTTTAAAGGAATAATCACAACAGTAGCCGTATTTTTCATTACATCTGCATCGTTTGGTGGAGAATCATGGCATAAAAAAGAATTTGAAGTCAAAGAAAAACCAAATGTCATTTCAAGGTGGCTAAAAGAAAATACAAGAGAGGTCGTTAGATCGACTGGCGGAGAAATTATTTCCAAGGATGGAGATAACATACGATTAAGACAGGATACACAAAAAGGGATCATGGAATTTACAATTCGTGAATCCTCATCTGATTCTGGAGACACTTACAACTATAGTTCAAAACTTATTAAAGTTCACAGTGGATTGATTGAGGATCAAAAAACAGTAATTAAAGTCGAGTCATATCGTGGTGGATCAAAAATAACAATTGAACTATCTGCTAGTGTTAGCAATACAAAACCAATTGCAATAAAACCAGAGTTGACAAAATCTGTAAAAGGTTTTCAACAAATGGTAGAAAGACAGTTTAGATAATGAGAAGAGAAGATAAAAGATCCGTTGAAGTAAGATCTCTTTCGGATGCTCGCATGTTTGGTTGTTCTGTTCCATGGGCAGCTATCAGTATAGTTACAGATATAGGCGAAAACCCGATTCTTTCTAAAGAGAATCGGGTTGGTCTATTAAACATGGCATTTGCAGATATTGATTTTCCTAGACCAACAACACCTCCTGAGTTGATATTTGACACAGAGAAGGCTAAGCAAATTTTGGATTTCGTTAAAGAGATGTGGCCGCAGGTAGAATGTTTTTTAATTCATTGTCATGCAGGCATGTCACGATCTCCAGCCGTTGCTGCTGCAATTGAGCACATTTACCATGGTCGTGGAGAAGATAATCATTGGTTTGAAAGAAAGACGCCGAATATGGCAGTTTATCGAACCATTTTAAACACGCATTATGGAGCAGATCGTCCAATTTGAGCAGAAGCTCCTTCGCCATTTTGTCTTTGTTTTCGCAATTCATTATCTGCTTTTTGTTTTGCTTGAAGATTCTTCAAACGTTCTGCTGCGGCGGCTATATTGAAGTCTTTCTTTGACATTGATGTATGAGGACCAGAGTTAGCACCGAACGTAGGCTGGATTTTTCCTTGACCTACTGTGTATGCTTCTTTTGCAACTCGTTCTGCTGGTATAAAAGCCATTAATTTTGGAACTCCAGAACTATTGTCGGTGGTTGGCCTTATTTCAACCCCATTTTTTGCTCTAAATGCTCTGTCGATTGTTACGCCAGTTTGATTCACAGCGTCTAGTGCTGCTGTTTTTAACATGTCTGCTGGAATGTGATATATCTGAGTTTCATCTTGATTCATTACAAAATAATGTTTTACAGATTGTCCCTTGTAATCACGACCTTGTGTTCTTTGATTGTTTAATTGATCTGCAATTGGAAGTCTTGGATCAAAACCAAGAATCAATTCATAGGCGATATCATCGCTGCCTCGGCCAGTTTTTCTCAATTTGATTTGAACTGGTTCGCTGGGGTTTCCATTGAGGTATCCATCAATTTTCAATTTTGTGTCGAGAGACATCATGTTATCGACTGTAACTATTCTAATTCCGTGTTTAAGAAGTTCGTCTTTAATAAACTTCTCTCCGACATCTTTTCCTTGTTTCAATCTTTCATCTTTTGACAAATGACTGAAATCGTGTCTGATTATTCCAGTGGCTTCTATGAATTCTTTAAAATTTCCCATGTATTATGTATAATTAAATTTGTAGAAAATTTCAATGTTAAAACATATTATTAATAGTTGTTACTATGGTATTAACTATCTTTACACAAAAGTTAGAAAATTTTAGAAATATATTGTAGTTTTTACTACAATAAAGCAAGCATTAGTTCGTTGATGTCATAAAATAAGTTTAGGCAAAAAGTAGGTGATGT
>Ga0163144_10007050_pt1 | contig 24691 bp, 27 predicted proteins | sample OliLak19BULKMAT1_FD_123175 | JGI IMG/M metagenome (GOLD analysis project Ga0163144, IMG submission 123175) | Freshwater microbial mat bacterial communities from Lake Vanda, McMurdo Dry Valleys, Antarctica - Oligotrophic Lake LV.19.BULKMAT1 | ecosystem: Environmental > Aquatic > Freshwater >... | reverse complement strand
GGCTTCCGGCAGGGTCCGTAGCTTTCGCCGGTGATCTGACCAAGGATAGAAGCCGCTCCGCCTCTTCCTGAGCCTTCTTCGGCGTCCATGGGGAGCCGTGCCGACCAATCGTCACCCAACGCTGCCGCGCCGTCCGACCGCGCCCGAAACGGTAATAGAGGAAGTAGTTGGGCCGGCCCTCGCCTTGGCGCCGAACGCCGAAACCGCTCAGCTTGCGGTCCCAGAGGATCTCTCCGGGCTTTAGGCGGTCCACGGCCGACTTCGTGATCTCTCCAGTGGTCTTGGCCATCGATACCTCGTAGCAAGCACATAGCAAGCACGCTGCAGGATAGGGCGGGAATGTCTAGGATACAAGAAACACCGGTATCAAAGGATTTAAGGCACGTCGGGACAAACAGAGAAAGCCAGTAACTCTTGGGATTTGGCATTCGTAATGCGCGGGTCGGGGGTTCAATTCCCTCCTGCGGCACCATCTTTTCAACGTCCTTGCGAGACGATTTGTCCGCGCGGCGGCACCCTGATGGGCAGCGCGGCCGGCTCGCCATCTACCATCTACTTTCGACCAAACGGCGCCCTCGCCTAGCTCGGCAGTGATTCGGGTGGCAGCAGGCTTTCGTGCATCTCGAGCCAGACGATCCCGTTTGGCCCGCTGGCGCGCCGCGTCACGAGAGCCGTGCAGGTGCGCCCGACGGTCTCGCCCTTGTAGATGTGCCATTCCTCGTAGACGGCGAGCGCCGTGTGGCCGTCGATGATGTGGCGCACCCGCGGCTTCTCGATCCAGATGCGATAGGCCGGGTCGTCGGGGAACCAATTCCAGTGATTCCAGACGTCGCCGATGATGGTCGCATGAGGCCGATACAGCCCGCGCGGATTGACCTGGCCGAACCGCGGGTCGAGCGAGTTGCGGAAGCGTGCGAACTCGGTTTCCGTCTTCGGCACGCGGCCGCCGAACCAACCGATGAAGAAGCGGTGCACGTCCTCGATGTCGAACAACACCATCCGCACGAATGGATCGTTGCGATCTGGTGCAGTCATGGGCGACTCCTCGGCGGTTGGCGTTGTCATTTCGCGTCGGTCAATTCAGCGTCGCGGGAAACGACGCGTCTTTCGGGAAACACGCCCTGGGGCCGGAACAACAGCATCAGGGCCAGCAGCAATCCGATCAGGATGACGCGGATGGCGCCGGACTGGGTATGCAGAGTCGCGGGAAGACTCGCTGCGATGATCGCGCCGCTCGACGACCAGAAGCCCCAGACGATGAAGGCGCCGGCAATGGCGCCGCGATTGTTGCCGCCGCCGCCGATGATCACCATCGCGTAGACCTGGAAGATCATCATCGGCAGAAAATCCTGTGGGCTGAAATATCCGATGAAGCTGGCGTAGAGCGCGCCGGACAGGCCCATCACTGCCGAGCCGAGCACGAACGATTGGAGGCGGTATGAAAACACGTTCTTGCCGAGCGCCTCGGCTGCTTCTTCATTCTCGCGAATGGCCCGCACCACGCGCCCCCACGGGCTTCGCGCCATCGCTTCGAGCGCCGCATACACCAGGCCGAGCACCGCGAGCAGGAAGCAGAGGGTCGCCAGATTCTCCATGAAGTTCGACAGGCCGTAGCCGGCGAACGGCTTCGGCAGGCCGTAGAGACCGTCGGCCCCGCGCGTGAGTCCATTGAAGTTGAGGCTGACGAGATAGACCACGGCAGAGAAGCCGAACGTGGCGATGGCGAGGAAGTCCTCCCGCAATCGCAAGGCAGGACCGCCCACGATCAGCGCCACCCCCGCCGCGATCGCCATGCCACCGACATACCCGACCGGCACCGGCAGCCCGAAGCCCCCGAAACTGCCGGGATAGTCCGGCCCGGTCAGCAAGGCCGCCGCATAGCCGCCGATGCCGAAGAAGCCGGTGATGCCGACATTCATCAGACCGGTCATGCCCCATTGCAGGTTCAAGGGAAGACATAGCAGCGCGTAGAAGGTCGCCGTGATGACGAAGAAAATCAGGTAGGACGCGAGTCCACTCATGGCTTCTCTCCGAACAGCCCGTGTGGACGGATCATCAGGATCAGCACGACCACGACGAAGGATACGGCTTGCTTGTATTCCGCTGCCCAAAGCATCACCGACAGGCTCTCCGCGACGCCGACGATCACGCCGGCGAAGATCGCGCCATAGATCGAGGTGACGCCGCCCAGGATCAGTGCGGCGAACATCGGCAGCAGGAGGTCGAAACCCATCTCCGGTCGAATCTGCTGGATGATGCCGAAGCTGACTCCAGCGAGTGCCGCCAACCCGGTGGAGAGTATCCAGGTCAGGCGATAGACCGACGCCACGTCGATGCCGTTGATGCTCGCAAGGGTCGGATTCTCGGCCGTCGCGCGCAGCTGCTTGCCGCGGCTGGTATGGGTGAGAAACATGTGCAGCGCGATCACGGCGACCACGGCGACGCAGACCACGAACACTTCGTCGTTGGTGACGCGCACGCCGGGCAGGAACGGCTTGGCAAGCTGGATGGCCTGCGTGAAGTAGTGATCGCCAGGGCCGTAGATGATGACGATCGCATTGCGCAACATGATCGATGCGGCGAACGCCGCGATGATGAGCGTCTTGCGATCGCCGCCGCGCCGGTCGATCGGCCGGTAGAGCGCCCGGTCGACGACCAGCGCGATCGCCACGCTGGCCGCCATCGCCAGGAGCAGCGCCGGCAGCATGGACCAGCCGAACGAGAACGGCGCCACCGGCGCGCCCATGCCGACCAGCAAGCCGGCGATGAACACGCCCCAATAGGCGCCGATCGAAATGAAATCGCCATGCGCGAAATTGGGGAACCGCATGATGTTGTAGACGAGGCTCAGTCCGATCGCGCCCAGAGCGATGATCGAGCCGAAGATGACGCCTTCGGCGACATATTGGAGCATGGGCGCACGCGTAATTGTTGGCGCGGCAAGTCTCATTCAAACGCGCCGCCCATACAATCAGTTTGCCGCCGTCGAAACGATTGTCCTAGATTGAACCTCTCTCATCTCACGGAGCGAGCAGGCAGATGAAAGCTAGATCGGGATGGGCGCTCGTCGCCGCGAAGATGGTTCTCGCCGCTGGGGTTCTCGCCGCTGGCGGTCAGGCATGGGCGCAGGGTTGCGTCGTGACCATCGGCGCCCTGCATGAATTGACGGGCTCGAACGGGCCGGTCGTGCGGCCGATCTCGCAGGCCTCGCTGCTTGCCATCGAGCACATCAACGAGGCCGGTGGCGTGCTCGACAACTGCCAGATCAAGGTCGATGTTCGCGACACCCAGACGCAGCCGACCGTTGCGGTCGATCAGGGTCGCCAGCTCGTCGACGTGATTGGCGTCGGCGCCATCCTCGGACCGGTATCGAGCGGATTGTCGCTGCCATTGCTCACGTCCGTGACAGTCGAGAAGAACGTCCTGCTGGTTTCATCGGCGTCGGCGTCGCCGACTTTCACGCAGCTCGGAAAGGATGGCGCGACCAAGGGTTTGTTCTTCCGGGTCCAGGCCTCCGGTGCGCTCGAGGCGCTGGCCGCCGCGCGAATCATCGCCGACGCGGGCATCAAGCGGCTCGTGATCATCAACCACAACAACGACTGGGGCAACAATCTGGTCAAGGAGCTGAGCGCGGCCTTGCCCAAGCTCGGCGTGCAGGTCGTCGAATCCGTGCGGTTCAACACCGACCAGCCGACCTATCGTTCCGAGGTCACCAAGGCGATCGAGTCCAAGCCCGATGCGGCGTTCATGGCGATGGCCAAGACCGATGGCTTGAAGATCATGCGTGAGTGGGTGCGCATCGGCGGGCCGCAGCGCTTCGTCTTTCCGTTGGGCGTCAACGACTCCGAGTTCATCACCAATGTCGGACCCGACGTGCTCAAATCGTCGTGGTTCATCACGCCGGGCGACTCGGCGTCCGCCTCGTTGGATACGTTCCGCGAAGCATTCCAGAAACGCTACAACGCCACCGCGATCGGGCCGGGCCGCGAGCAGGGCTACGACATCGCGGCGTTGCTGGCCTTGGCGATCCACGCCGCCGGATCCGCCAAGGATGGGAAGAAGATCGCTGCCGGCATGTATGCCGTCACCGATCCCGACGGCGAACGGATCATGACCGGTCCGGCCGAGTTCAAGAAGGCGCTGGCGTTGCTCAAGGCTGGCAAGCGTATCCGCTACTTGGGCGCTGGCGGCGAGATCAATTTCGACAAGTACGGCGACGTGACCACGCCGTTCGTCGGCTGGCAGGTCGAAGGCGGCACGCTCGTCAAGAAGCGCAACATCAGTATCGACGATGTCGTCGCGATCAAGAAGCTGGTCGACGGCTGAAGCGCAGGATCGCGGATCATCGCAGAGCGGCCGCGACGCTGGGACGGCGTGCGAGTCAGTGCGCCAGCTGTTTCTTGGTGCCGAGATAGAGTTCGCCGATTTCGGGGCTCGTGAGCAGATCGCGGGCGACGCCCGTGAAACTTTGCCGCCCTTCGGACAGCACGTAGCCACGGTCCGAGATCGCCAGGGCCGCCTTGGCATTCTGCTCGACCATCAGGATGGTGACGCCGCCGGCGCGTATCTCCAGCAGCTTTTGAAACAGCGTCTCCGTCAGCTTGGGCGAGAGCCCGGCCGACGGCTCGTCCAGCATCAGCAGCCGCGGCTTGGACATCAGGGCGCGACCCACGGCGACCATCTGGCGTTGACCGCCGGACAACCGGCCGGCCGCGCGGTTGCGTTGGGCGGCCAGGTCGGGGAACAGGGAGAAGATCGCGTCCATCTGCCGGCGCATATCCGCCTTCGCCATCAGGCCGCCGAGTTCGAGATTTTCGGTTACGGTCAGCCGCACGAAGATGTTTCCGACTTGCGGTACGTAGGCGAGTCCCTCCCTCACCAATTCATGAGTGGCGATGCCGGTGATCGGTCGGCCGCGCAGCAGCACCGTCCCGGAATGGACGGCAACCAAGCCGGCCACGGCCTTGATGAAGGTCGACTTGCCGGCGCCATTGGGCCCGAGCACCGTGACGATCTCATTGGCGCGCACTTCGAGCGTGAGGCCGCGCACGATCGGCACATCCACGGCATAGCCGGCGACGAGGTCCAAGACGGCGAGTTCCGCGCTCAAGCGAGTGCCCCGCCAAGATAAGCATCCAGCACCCGAGGATCGCGCCGAACCGTATCCGCGTCGCCTTGCAGCAGCAGCTTGCCGCCCGCCATCACGACGATGGGGCGGCAGAGATTCATCACCAAGTCCATGTTGTGTTCGATGATGAGGAAAGTGATGCCGCGCCGATTCAATTCGGCGATCCGCTCCACGATCTGGCCGAGCAGCGTGCGGTTCACGCCCGCACCGGGCTCATCGAGCAGGATCAGCCGCGGATCGGACATCAGCGCACGGCCGAGTTCCAGAAGCTTGAGCTGGCCGCCGGAGAGATTGCGCGCCGCATCGTTTGCAAGCCTGGTAAGTCCGAGAAACTCGAGAATCTCGCGCGCCTTGTCGCGGTTGCGCCGCTCTTCCGCACGAATCGTCCCGCGTCCGATCCAGGTATTCCAGAATCGCTCGCCGCTCTGGCCGAGCGGCACGACCATCAGATTCTCCAGCACCGTCATGCCACCGAAAGGCTTCGGGATCTGGAAGGTGCGGGAGATGCCGCGGCGAAAAATGCGATGCGGCGGCAGGCCGTCGATACGCTGCTCCTCGAAGGCGATCGACCCGGATGTCGGCTTCAGCGCGCCGGCGATGATGTTGAACAGCGTGGTCTTGCCCGCGCCATTGGGACCGATCAGGCCGGTGATCGTACCGCGCGTCAGCGTGAAGCCGACGCCGTCAACGGCCCGCAGGCCGCCGAAATCCTTCGTAATCCCTGTGAGCTCGAGCATCTACACGCAGATCCGCCATTCACGCAGCACTGCCGCCAAGCTAAAGCAGCGGCCGATCATTGCAATTCCCGCTTTCACCCGGTTTCAATCCGGCCGCGCATCCCAGGGTCATCGGCCATGGCACAGCCGTCGTGGATGGATCGCAAATCCGCGTCCGGCGGGCTACGCAGCTTTCCGCAAGCCACGGCGGAGGCGCCGGAGTCGCAGGGCGAGCGGTGACAGCAGGGCGACAGCGATTGCGGCCAGGAGTGCCGCCGAGATCGGGCGCGTGAAGAAGATGCCCAGGCTGCCATGCGAGAGCGCCATCGATTGACGCAGCGAATTCTCGAAGATCATGCCGAGCACGAGTCCAAGGATCATCGGCGCAGCCGGCCAGTCGTAGCGCATCATCGCCCAGCCGAGCGCGCCGAAACCGACGAGCGTCCAGACATCCTCGATCGAGTTGGCCTGCGAATAAACGCCCGCGACGCAGAGCGCGAGGATCGGCGGATAGAGCCAGGAATACGGCACGCGCAGCAGCTGCGCGAACAGCCCGGCGAGCGGCAGGTTCATCACCAGCAGGATCAGATTGCCGATGTACATGCTGGCGATGACCGTCCAGACGAGCTGCGCGTTCTTGTCGAACAGCTCGGGCCCCGTCCGGATGCCGAACATGATCAGCGCGCCGAGGAGGAATCCGATCAGGCTGCCGCGCAGGATCGGCATCCGGCTCTGGCGCCATTCCGCGCGCGTCGGCATCACACCGCCGACCTTCACGATCGTCCGCATCATCGTCATGCCTGCGCTCGTCAGCACCTCGCCGACGCCGAACAACGCGACGGTCAGCACGATGAAGCCGCCGCCGTCGAGCAGCCATACGCGGTCGAAGGCGAAGCGCGCGACTCCCGTCTGCTGATCGATGCCGATCGTGCTGACGAGCAGGCCGAACAGGCCCGCCGCCAGTTCACCGAGCACCGACATCGCCTAGAAAACCCATGGCCCGGCCGGCAGCGGCACGCCGAGCCAGGAACGGAAGACGAGCGTGAAGCCACCGGAGACACCGGTCGCGGCGGCGATCGAGCTGATGATCGGCAGCCGCTCCGCGATGCGAAACAGCAACAGCATCATCAGCAGCATCGATGCGAAGAACCCGGCCGTCTCGATGCCAGCGGCGCCGGCAGCGAGCGCGAGCAGGATCATCATCGCACGTCTGACGGGGGTCTTCGCTTCGTCGTCACCTCGTCGACCGAGAACGTCCATGAGCGTTGCGGCAAGTGCGAGCGCCGCCAGCAGCGCGCCGTACAACGAGGGCAGGAACCCCGAGGCGGGCGCGAACCCGTCCCAGAGCGGCATGCCCGCCGCGACGCCGACCCAGAACAGGTCCGTCGCGATGAAGACGGCGCAGAGGATGAGCTCGCCTTCGAGCCCGCGCAGCTTCATCGCCTAGGCCGGCTTGCCGAGCAGGTCGCGATAGAGCTTCTCCTGATCCTCGAGAAACTTCGCGAAGGCGACGCCGGCGATCGGCGCCTCGGACGCGATGTTCTCCTTGATGTAGGCCTTGTAGGCCGGGGTCGCGACGACCTTGGCGAAGACGCCTTCCCGATAGCGTGCGGCATCGTCCGGCACGCCCTTCGGCATCGCCGTGCCGCGCCACATCTGGAAATTCGACGCCATGATGCCCTGCTCCTTCATCGGCGAGCATGTAGGTCTCGTTGCCGACTTCCGTTGTCGCGGCGACGATCTTGCCGGCCTGCAGATCGAGAAACCCGACGAGGCTGCTGCGCGGCCGGGCCTTTGCGCCGCCGACCACGCAGGCATAATGCCCGCCGGCCATCGCGATGCCGCGCGGACGCGGTTGCGCGCCGGTCGGCGTCTTGGGATGGAGGCGCAGCGTCTCCGCCGGCCGGCGCGCAAGCGCGTCGGCGACATCGATGAGCGAGATCGTATTCGACCGGAAGCAAGAGGCGGCGAGATGTCTCCCGTCGGGCGTGAAGGCGATCGCGAAAGGTCGCGTCTGCTCCTTGGGATCGTCGCTGCCGACTCGCACCCGCGCGACTTCGGCGTGCTTGTCGCCGACGGCGGCGCGCGCGACGTCGATGAGCGAGACCGTGCTGCCCTCGTAGGCGACGGACATGCTCTCGCGCGCCGCAACCGCGATGAGACGGCCGTCGCCACTGGCGGCGAGGCCCAAGGGGCCGGTCTCGATCGGCACGCGGCAGATCTCGGTGTTCGCATCGCCGGCCAATGCCGCCTGCAGGTTGAACACCGACACGTCGCTGACGCCGCCATTGCCGACGAAGGCGAAGCCTCCGCCCATCGGCGAGATCGACGATCGTGATGAGGCCGGGATGGCCATGCTGATGCTGTCCCGCACCGTTCGGCGTCGCCGCGCCGGAGTCGTTCACGACATAGGCGTAGCGCGCCGCCTTGTCGACGACGACCGCGACCGGCTGGCCGCGCACCTTCGTTTCCGGCACGCCATCGCCTTGTCGAGATCGATCATCGCGACGTTGTCGTCCCAGCGCCCGCTGACGATGAGATGGCCAAGTCGATTGCGCATGCCGGTATTTCCCAGATTGTGGAGACGCGACGCTATTGAGGCGATCGCGCCCGCTCAACGATCCTGGCGGCGTGATGGCAAGAGTGCCATCGGTGGCGCTAGGCTGGACCAGCACCATCGAACGCACAGCGAGCGACCATGACCGAGACGCCAGCCTTCGCAGACTCCGCCGAGCATTTCGACGTGCTGATCGTTGGCGCCGGAATTTCCGGAATCGGCGGCGCGTATCACCTGACCCAGCAATGTCCGGGCACGCGCTTCGTGATTCTCGAGCAGCTGGAGAGCTTCGGCGGCACCTGGCTCACGCATCGCTATCCGGGGATACGCTCCGACACCGACCTCTACACCTACGGCTATCGTTTCAAGCCATGGACCGGCGTGCCGATCGCGACGGCGTCAGAGATCCTTTCCTACATGTCGGAGCTGATCACCGAAAACGATCTCGCCCGTCACATTCGCTATCGTCACATGATCACCACGGCGCGATGGTCGAGCCGCGAAAAGCGCTGGACGCTCGAGGTGACCCGGACCGATACCGGTGAGCGTGTGCGCTTCACCGCCAGCTTCCTGTGGATGTGCCAGGGCTACTACAAGCACGAGCGCGGCTATACGCCGGAATGGCCGGGGCTCGCGGATTTCGGCGGCCGGGTCGTGCATCCGCAGACCTGGCCCGACGATGTCGATCTCGCCGGCAAGCAGGTCGTGGTGATCGGTTCGGGAGCGACCGCGGCGACTCTGATCCCCGCGATCGCCGGGGAATGCGGGCACGTCACGATGCTCCAGCGGTCGCCGACATACTTCCGCATCGGTCGCAATGCCGTGCCGATCGCTGACGAGCTGCGGACACTGGGTGTCGACGAGCGTTGGATCCACGAGATCGTGCGACGCAAGATCCTGTGCGACACGCACGCCTTCCAACGACGCACCTTCGCCGAGCCCGAACTGGTGAAGAAGGAGATGATCGACGGCGTCCGTCGCCACCTTTCCTCCGACGCGACGGTCGACCAGCATTTCACGCCACGCTATCGACCCTGGCGCCAACGCATGGTGTTCGTTCCCGACGCCGATGTCTTCAAGCAGATCGAGGCGGGCAAGGTCTCCGTCGTCACCGACGAGATCGATCGCTTCGAGAAGTCGGGCATCCGGTTGAAATCCGGCGCCCTGCTCGACGCCGAGATCGTCGTCACCGCGACGGGATTCCACCTCAGCGTCTTCGGCGACATCGACTTCGCCGTCGACGGCCGAAAGGTCGCGTGGTCCGACACGGTCACCTATCGCGGGATGATGTTCACGGGCGTTCCCAACCTGGCCTGGGTGTTCGGCTATTTTCGCGCCTCATGGACGCTGCGCGCCGACATGGTCGCCGATTTCGTATGCCGGCTGCTCGAGCACATGCAGGCGACCGGCGCGCGGCAGGTCACACCGCAGCTTCGCCCCGAAGACAAGGACATGCCGTTGCTGCCCTGGGTCGATCCCGAGAATTTCAATCCCGGATACATCATGCGCGAGCAGCATCTGCTGCCCAAACGAGGCGACAAGCCGGAATGGCAGCATCTGCACGACTACTGGGCCGAGAAGGACGCGCTGCCCGCCATCGACCTGCGCGACGGCGCCTTCGTCTATTCTTGAGCGGCCTGATCTCAGGATAGGCTGCTACTCGGCCACCGGCGCCTGCTGCGCCAATTTCTTCAGCCAACGGGCGATGCGCTCCCTGTTGGCGCCGAGATCGCTGCGCCCGAGCTGCGAGCGCGAATAGATGGCGAGCGTGCTGCGCTCGCCGGGCTGTTCGAGATAGCGCACGACGATCGTATCGGGAAAGCCGAGCCGCGCGCTGCGCTGGACAAACCGCTCCGTACGCGTCGCCTCATCGGCGGCGACGCGCGTGACGTTCGGCTCCGTTGCGAGGATCTTTTCCATCGCGGCGCGCAGGACACGCGCATCGACGGCGAAGCGCGGCGACAGCATGTCGCTGCGGGCCTTGCAAAGATCAGCTGGGCAGGCGAGCGCGTCGTTGGGCGTGGCGCGGCGCTCGAGCTGCTCGAACGTGACGGGGCCGAGATCCGCTGGGCCGAACAGGCTCCAGACTCGCGTCGGCCCGGCGATGGCGAATGCCGCGACGACCGCGATCGACAGGATGATGATTGCCGCGAGAATGATTCCGGTGAGCTTCACTTGGTTGCCTCATCTGGATGCAGTGGCGTGGCGGGCTGTAGGAGATTTGCCATCAGGCGCAGCGCGCCCGGCACGAGGTGCTGGAGTTGGTGGTGCAGCGCGAGGCCGGTATGCGTGTGTCGGCCGCGAATGCCGGCGCATCGAGCACGGTGACGTCGAGCCCAAGGCGGGTGAGCCACACATTGACACGGTCGCCGCCGCCGCCGACATAGGCGATCCGTTCGCGTACTGGCAGGACGACATCGAGCACGCGCACGTGCAACATCGTAGGCGAGGCCGCGGCGATCGGCCGGCTAGAAATTCTCGGTGTTGCGGATGCGCGGCCGGCGCCGGTCGATCCGCTGCGCTCCTACCCCGAATTGCCGCGCGAGGCCTGGGCGCTGCATCTGCCTTTCAATCACGTCGGCTGGGCGAGCTTGCCCGATGCGACGGGCGTGATGCGACCCGCCTTTCCCCACGCGCGGTATTTCACTGGCCGTACCGAGTGGGATTTCTGGTGCGGCCATCCCGACAGTGTGATGGCGCATCATCGTGACGCCTTTGCGGCGGTCATTCGCCCCATCGCAGCGGCTGGGCAGCTGCATGTCGTCGATGACGGATCGTCGCTGATCGAGGGATTCGCCTATCGTCGCTTGCCGGGAAACCGGCGCGGTCGAAGTGGTGAGCTGCGTGGCCGTCGAGGAAATCGGCCGCGTTCTCAATCCACGCCTCGCGCGCAGCTGCGCGACGACGGCGAAGTGCCGCCGGTGACGACGACCGGGCGCGGCGAGGCCGAGGTGATGGTCGACACCGAGCAGCGCGAGCTGCGCTGGACCGTGAAGTATCAGGATCTGCTCACGCCGCTCAGGGCGGCGCATTTTCATGGGCCCGCGGCCACCAATGGCAATGCGCCGATCCTCGTGCCGATCGCCAGAAAGCTAGATCGCAGCGGCGTGATTGCCGGCAAGGTCGCCGTCAACGACCAGCAGACCCAGGACATCCCGGCTGGTCGTTGGTACATCAACGTGCACAGCTCGACCAACCCGAGCGGCGAGATTCGCGGCCAGCTCTTCCGCCGCTAGTCGCGCGGACGACTCAACTGGCGGCGCGCCGCACGTGAGGCTGCGCCGCCGCCGCTGGTCCATGCGCGCTGTCGCACGCCTGCGCTACCGATGCCGAAGAGGTCCAGGAAAGCCGGATTGCACCGCACGATCCACGCGCCGTCGTCGGTGACCGACAGGATCGCAATGCCGCTGCCGACGGATCGGACGCCGGCGGCCGATAGGGCGAGCGCCCGCGCGATCACAGCGCGGCGCAAGAGCGCGCGAATCGTCACGACAGCGAAGGCGATCACGGCGAGCGACAGCACGGCCGTCAAGATGATCGTCACGACGATGCGGCCATGAGCCTGCTCGAAGATGATGTGATCGGGGACACCGATCGCGACCACGATCGCCATAGAAGCCAGCGAAATAGGATGGATCGACTTCGGCGACGAGAGTCCCGGTGGCGGCCCCGGCGGTGACGCGCAGCTCGCGCGCCAGCGGCACGAGAACCGAGTCCGCGACCGAGCGCGGCAGGCCGATGATCACATCCGTCGTCGGCCAACGATCGCTGTCTTAGCTGCGCGAGTCATGCGCGAGGTGGCCAGGCGCCGTCGTGGCAAGCACGCGGCCATCCGCTGCAATCACATCGGTGAGGCGGAAGAGATCGGGATTGTTGGTCTTGTGGCGCTCGAGAATGTCCTGGATCCCGGCCGCGGGAATGCCCCACGCCACATGCCCTTCGACCGCCGCCGCGAGATCGGCGATGCGACGGACGATTGGCATTGTGCCCCGCGCGCAACCGCGCAACAGATCAAAGCCCAGCTTCAAAGGAAGCATCGGCGTCGACCGGCGGTCGACGCATCCTTCGCTGGATGCTCCAAGCTGTAACAGCGGCTGGTAAATGCTCGATTGCCGCCGTTCTCCCGCGCCGAAGCTCAGGCGGGCCGGGCGCCGGTCTCGTCAGCCGTCATGCGATCGCCGCGCGACTTCGGGAATCCCTCGGATGATCAGGAAATGCGTCGCGAAGGTCAGCAGGCCCATCAGGCAGACGAAGCCGGCGAGGGCGCGCGGCGTGCCGTCGAAGGCGAGCGCCACGCCCATGCCGACCAGGGCGCTGGTCATCGACTGGAAGAAGCCCATCAGCGACGACGCGGCGCCGGCCGTGCGCGGAAAAGGGGTCAAGGCGCCGACGATCGCCTGTGGCGCGCTCAGCGACAGGCTGAACATGTAGAGCATCATCGGCCCGACCAGGGTCGCCACATGCGCGATTCCGGAGAAGGCGAAGCTCGCGATCAGGATCCCCGCCAGCGCCACGCCGCTCACGCCGAGCGCGAGCATGCGATCGAGGCCGAGCCGCGTCACCAGGCGGCCCGACAGCGTATAACCGATGATGTTGCCCAGCATGACCGTGCCGAACACCAGCCCGAAATACTCGGTCGGCACGCCCAGCACCTGGATGACGACGAAGGCGACACCGGAGAGATAGGCGCCGAGCCCGCCGAACAGGCAACAATTGATCAGCGTGTAGCCGACGAACACGCGGCTGCGCAGGAGATGCGCGAAGGTCTCGATCAGCCGCACGGGTTGCAGCGCTTCGACATCCTTCTCGCGGACGGTCTCGCCGAGGCTGGTCGCGACGGCGAGCAGCAGCGCCAATCCATATCCGGTCACGAAGATGAAGCTCGCGCGCCAGCCGAAATTCGCCTGCAGCACGCCGCCGATGATCGGCGCCAGGATCGGGCCGAAGCTCATCACCATGCCCATCAGCGACAGGATGCGCGCCGCCGCTTCGCGCTCGTGCAGATCGCGCACCATCGCGCGGGCGAGCACCGGCGCGGCGATCGAGCCGAAGACCAGCAGGAAACGCGCGGCGATCAGCTGTTCGATCGACTGCGCGAAGACGCACGCGATCGATGCGGCGACATAAAGAGTCAATCCGCCGATCAGCAGCGGCCGTCGGCCGAAGCGATCCGAGAGCGGGCCGTAGAAGAGCTGGCCGACGGCGCCGCCGAAAAAGGCGAGGCTGAGCGTCAACTGCACCGCCGCCATCTCGACGCCGAAGAATCCGCGAATCGCCGGCATCGACGGCAGATAGGTGTCGGTGGTGATCGGGCCGACGGCGGTCAGCGCGCCGAGCAATACGATCAGGAGGCGGCTGTCGCGGGGGAGCATCTTCTTCCGCTTCTTTATCGGTCATCGACGGCGCGCAACTGGGCGCACGTCACAAGGGGCGGCGACGATGCCGACGAGTCCGCGGCAGGGCAAGTCAAGTTCTGCGAGATGCATTATTCCGGCGCCTCTGGTCGCGTTACCTCTACGCTCCACCTCGGTGGCGGGGGAGATTTCATGATATTGCGCGCCTATCGCCTCGAGGCCATTCGTATCGCACGCGGCGCGTTCGGTGTCGGCGCGCTCACCTTGCTGCTCGGCTGCGAGCAGCCGCCGCCGCCGCAGGCCGCACCCGCGACGCCGCCGGTCACGACGGCGCGTCCGGTCGTGAAGAACATCATCGAGACCGACGAATTCGTCGGGCGCTTCGAGCCGGTCGCGCAAGTCGAGCTGCGCGCGCGGGCAACGGGATTTCTCGACTCCGTCCATTTCAAGGATGGCGGGATCGTCGAGCCAGGCGCGTTGCTCTTCGTGCTCGACAGGCGCACTTGCGTGGCCGATCTCGCGCGGGCGGAAGCCAGTCTGCTGGCGATCCAGACGCGTCTCGACTTCGCGCGCAGCGATCTCACGCGCGCCGAGCAACTCGGCCGGCAGGGCGCGACGGCCGAGCGCGTCGTGGACGAGCGCCGCCAGGCCTTCCTGGGCGCGCAGGCCGATCAGGCCGCCGCGCAGGCGGCGGTCGAGTCCGCGCGCATCGCGCTCGACTTCACCGAGATCCGCGCACCGATCGGCGGCCGCATCAGCCGCAAGCTGCTCAATGAAGGCAATCCCGTGCGCGCGAACGAGACCGTGCTGACGACGATCGTCGCGCTCGATCCCATCCATTCCTATTTCGACGTCGATGAGCGCACTTTCCTGGCCTACACGCGCATGGGTCCGGCCGGCACGCGTCCCTCCGGCCGCGAGCAGCGCTACGAGATCATGATCTCGCTCGCCGACGAGAAGATCGCCTCGCATCGCGGCAACATGGATTTCGTCGACAACCGGCTGGATCCCAGTACCGGCACGATGCGTGGCCGCGCGCTGGTGGACAATCGTGAGCGGCTGCTCGTGCCCGGGCTCTTCGGACGCATCCATATTCCCGGCAGTGGTTCGTATCGCGGGATCCTGGTTCCCGACGAGGCGGTCGTCGCCGATCAGGATCGCCGCCTCGTTTGGGTCTTCACCGCCGACGGCACGGTCAGCGCGCGGCAGATCCGCCCGGGGCCGCGGCATGACGGGTATCGCATCGTGCGCCAAGGGCTGACCGGTGACGAGACGATCGTCATCGCCGGTGTGCAACGTGTGCGCGGCGGCAAGGTGATGCCGCAGCTCGTCGAATTTCCCGCGACGCGCTGACGGCCGGAGCAGCGCGATGGGCATCGGGCATTTCTTCGTCGACCGGCCGATCTTCGCGTCCGTCGTGTCGATCGTGATCGTGATCCTCGGGATGATCGGCTATCTGCGCCTGCCGGTGACCGAGTATCCGGAGATTGCGCCGCCGACGATCGTGGTGCGGGCGAGCTATCCCGGGGCCAGCGCCGAGACGGTGGCCGCCACCTTGGCGACGCCGCTCGAGCAGGAGATCAACGGCGTCGAGAACATGCTCTACATGTCGTCCTACTCGACGGGCGACGGGGCGATGGCGCTCACTGTCACCTTCAAGCCGGGCAGCGATCTCGATACCGCGCTGGTGCTGGTGCAGAATCGGGTGTCGATCGCGACGCCACGCTTGCCCGAGGAGGTCCGGCGTCTCGGCGTCACGACGCGCAAGAGCTCGCCCGATCTGATGATGGTCGTACACATGCTGTCGCCCGACGAGAGCTACGATCAGCTCTACATCTCCAACTACGCGCTGCTGCGCGTGCGCGACCAGCTCCTGCGTCTCGACGGCGTCGGCGATCTCATGGTGTTCGGCGCGCGCGAATACTCGCTGCGCGTCTGGCTCGATCCCGAGAAATTGTCGTCCTATGGGTTGACCGGCGGCGATGTGGTGCGTGCGCTGCAGGAGCAGAATGTCGAGGTCAGCGGCGGCTCGCTGGGTGCGCAGCCGGCGCCGACGTCCAACGCCTTCCAGATCATCGTCACGACTCAGGGCCGCTTCGAGGACCCGCGCCAGTTCCGCAACACCGTCGTGCGTGCGACCGCCGATGGACGGCTGATCCGGGTGCAGGATGTCGCGCGGGTCGAGCTCGGCGCGCGCGACTACGTCACCAACAGCTATCTCAATGGCAAGCCGGCGGTGGCGCTTGCCATCTTCCAGCGCCCGGGCACCAACGCACTGCAGGCCTCGGCCGACATCCTCGCGCGCATTAACGAGCTGAAGCGCGATTTTCCGAAGGGGCTGGATTATCAGGTCGTCTATTACCGACCGAGTTCATCGCCGAGTCGGTCAGCGAAGTCTACAAGACGCTCTACGAGGCGCTCGCGCTGGTCGCGCTGGTCGTCATCGTGTTCCTGCAATCCTGGCGCGCCGCGCTGATTCCGATTCTCGCGATCCCGGTCTCCCTGATCGGCACGTTCGCGGTGCTCGCGGGGTTCGGCTTCACCTTGAACGTGCTGACGCTGTTCGGCCTCGTGCTCGCGATCGGCATCGTCGTCGACGATGCGATCGTGGTCATCGAGAACGTGGAGCGCAACATCGCCGCGGGCATGGCGCCGCGTGACGCCGCGCATAAGACGATGGACGAGGTCGGCACGGCGGTAGTCGCGATCGCGCTGGTGCTGAGCGCGGTGTTCATTCCCGCCGCCTTCACCCCGGGGATCTCCGGCCAGTTCTTCCGCCAATTCGCGATCACCGTCGCCGTAGCGACGCTGCTGTCGGCGTTCAACTCGCTGACTCTCTCGCCGGCGCTCGCGGCACTGCTCTTGAAGCCGCACCAAACGGATCACCCGCCGCGCAATCCGCTTGCACGGCTCGGCTCCGGCTTCGCGCGACTCTTCAATTCCGGGTTCGATCGCATGGCCGGCGGCTATGCCTGGAGCGTCGGTGGCCTGCTCAAGCGCAAGGGCGGCATGCTCGTGGTGTATCTGGCTCTCCTCGCGGCCACGGCATACATCACCCAGCGCGTGCCCGTAGGCTTCGTGCCGACTCTCGACCGCGGCTACGCGATCGTGGTCATCCAGCTCCCCGACGGCGCTTCGCTGTCACGCACGGATGCGGTCACGTTGCGCGCCTCGGAGATCGTCAAATCGACGCCGGGCGTGATCGATGCCGTGGCTTTCGCCGGCTTCTCCGGCGCCACCTTCACCAATGCGTCCAACGCCGCCGTGATCTTCGCGCGCTTCGCACCCTTTCCCGAACGTCTCGCGAAGGGCTTCCCGGCCAATGCGATCGTCGCCCAGCTCTTCGGCCGGCTGCAGGCGATCGAGGAGGCATTCATCATCGCGATCCCGCCGCCGCCGGTGCCGGGAATCGGCACCGCCGGCGGCTTCAAGCTGCAGCTCCAGGAGCGTGGCACCGGTTCGACGGCGCAGCTCGTCGGCCTCGCTTACGAGATCATGGGCCGCGCGGCGCAGACACCAGGCCTGGTCGGCGTCTTCACGACCTTCAGTGCGAATTCGCCGCAGCTGTTCCTCGAGATCGATCGCGTGAAGGCGCAGATCCTCAACGTGCCGATGTCCGCGATCTTCGAGACGCTGCGGGTCAATCTCGGCTCCGCCTATGTGAACGACTTCAACGCTTTTGGCCGCATCTACCAGGTGCGGGCGCAGGCCGATCAGGGTTTCCGCGTCGAGCCCGAGGACATCGCGCGGCTCAAAGTGCGCAGCTCGTCCGGCGCGCTGGTGCCGCTCGGTACGCTGGTCTCGATCCTCGACGTCGCGGGGCCGGAGCTGGTGCAGCGCTACAACATGTACACGTCGGTGCCGCTGCAGGGGAACGCCGCGCCGGGCATCGCCTCGGGTCAGGCGCTCGATCGCATGGAAGGTCTCGCGACGGCCGCCCTGCCACCAGGCATGTCCTTCGAATGGACCGAGCTCGCGCTGCAGCAGAAGCTGACCGGCGACACTGCCATCTTCGTCTTTGCGCTGTCGGTGCTGTTCGTCTTCCTCGTCCTCGCCGCGCAATACGAGAGCTGGACGCTGCCGCTCGCGATCATCCTGATCGTGCCGATGAGCGTGCTCTCGGCGATGATCGGCGTCTCGCTGCGCGGACTGGACAACGACATCCTGGTCCAGATCGGACTCGTGGTGCTCGTCGGCCTCGCCGTGAAGAACGCTATCCTCATCGTCGAGTTCGCGCGGCAGCTGGAGAGCGACAGCGTGATTCCGACCGCGGCGGTGGTCGAAGCCTGCCGTCTGCGGCTGCGAGCGATCCTGATGACGGCTTTCGCCTTCATCCTCGGCGTCGTCCCGCTGGTCGTCGCGTCGGGCCCCGGCGCGGAGATGCGCCAATCCCTCGGCACCGCCGTCTTCGCCGGAATGCTCGGCGTGACTCTGTTCGGCCTGTTCCTGACGCCCGTCTTCTACACCGTGATCCGGCGCGCCGAACTCGCCTGGGCCGCGCGGACGCGGGGCAAGGCGATCGCGGTCGATCCATGAGGCGTTCAGGGGCTCGGCAGATGAGCGGGCGCGGCCTGCGATCGATCGCTGCGGGATGCGGGTCGTGCGGAGTCGTGGCAAACTGCGACCTCATCCCTTGCCTGGGGAGGAGGTATTGCCATGGGTGATCTACAGAAGATCCTCGTCGACGCGCTGATCGCTAGTCTGTCACTCGGCCTTCTGGTTGCCGTTCTCGTTCAGGTGATCAAGCAGCTTCCCTATTTGCGCGTGTGGGTGAACCGACACGCGATCGAACAATGGCAGGCCCGGCGTCGGACGAGTGTCTATGCCATTACCGAGGCCTTCAAAGAGAATCGAAAGCCAGCCTGGATGAAGACATGGGGCGGCGGGAAGGCGGAGTGGAATCTCCCGTCGAGCGGGCCATCCTCATCCGAACCGGTCCTGGATCTCTCATGGCTGTTCTGGACGCCGGCGCAGGAAGCGAGTTCGCCAAAGTCCGGCGTGCCGAACGAGCGAATCTCCCTGATGCCGATTCTCGCGCAGCCGACGGATCTTCTACTGAAGGAGCTGCAGAATATCGCGGCGCAGGTCCAGGAGCATCCCGCGACTTTCCCGCGCGCCTTCGGACTGATCTCCGCAGGCGCGAATCCGGACGACCAGCTGGCCCTGCTGTGGTTCGATCAGATGGCGACGAAGGATCCCTCACTCATCGAACGCCTCAGCCCGATGGACAAGGCGCCGAGCGCTTATGCCGACAAGCCAGAGGATGGTGATTCATCGCCGCCGGATGCGTTGGCGGCGGGCGTGCGCGCGGCGCAGGATCGGATCGCCGCTGCGGTCGACCGGAATCTCGACGCTTTGCAGATCACGCTCGCCCTGCGCTGGCCGCGGACAATGTTCGTCTTGTCGATTGTTCTCGCCATAGCTATCGCCCTCTCGGCGACGAGATCCGGCGGGGTTGTTCAATCGCCTGGTCTGCTTCTGATCATGATGGTCGGCGTGGCGGGCGGCGTTCTGGCCACGGTCGTCTATGACGCCTTCGCCTTCGTCAGCCGCTTGGCGCGGCAGTTCCAATGACTCTCCCGCAACGCATGAGCCGCGTCGGTCCGCTGCCGAATGAGGTCTCGCTTCGTGCCGCACCGATCGGCGGTGGGCTTGCGATCCAGGCGCAGGAACTGCCAGCCGGGCTGTTCGGGCGGGCAAGGCGACTGGTCGCCTTCGTTCATGGGTTCAACGTCACGCTTTGCGAAGCCGGCTGTGCCTATGGCGCCTTCAAGCGCTACCTACCCGGCAGGCTGCTGGGTCGTGTCGCGGCGGTCTATTGGCCGGGCGATGCGGCGGCGCGCTGGCGCCGTGATCAGAACCGGCCGCGCGGCCCAGCCACGATTGCGGCTTCCGCGCTGTCCTATTCCTTCCAGATCGGCACGGCGGAGAATGGCGCGCGGCTGCTCGACCAGATGATCAGCGGCCATGCCAATCGCCGCTTCCCGGTGCAGATGGATTTCGTGGCGCACTCGCTGGGTTGCCGGCTGACGCTCGAGTTGCTGGATCGCTTGCGGCGCAAGCCGGCGGCGGACCGTCCGAGGATCGGCGTCGTGGCATTGATGGCGGCTGCGGTTCCGCGATGGATGGTGCTTCCCGGCGGCTCTCTGCACGACGCGGCGCGATCGGCGGCGAAACTGCTGGTGTTCCAGTCCGAAGGCGATGGCGTGCTCCGCCTGCCGTTCCAAGCAGGCCAACAGGTCGAAGGCGAATGGCGAACTCGTCTGCGCATGCGCGCTCGCGCGGCGCTCGGCAGATATGGCGTCATCTGCGTGCCGGGCGCGGACAATGTCGTCGATGATCGGCTCGGCCATAGCGACTACTGGCCCAACGCCGCGATCGCGCGCCGTGTCGTCGACGAGTTGGAGAACACCCGGAGCACGCGACATCTCGGCCGCGAGGCCGTACGCGGGCGCGCCGTTCCAGTTCGAAGCGTAGCCGTCCGCGACATGGATCTGCGGCGCGTCCTGACGCCGCCGCGCGGGCGTCAGCTCGGCATGTGCCAGGGCTGCCCGCCGTGCTGACGGAACTGCATCTCGGTCACCGGATGTTTCCAGGCGTCAGAGATAGCCGATCATGCGACCGGAAGCGGCGGTCGCGAGCCAGCCCAGGAGCGATACGACGACCTGGGCGCGGGCGAACGGCGGTGCGCTGCGGTCCCAGTCCGCGAGATGCGCGCGCCAGAGCAGCCGGAAGGCGAGCGCGTTGGCGAGGCCGAGCACGATCAGCACGGCCTTCACTCGGATCGCGGGATTGACCGTGAGCGGCCGCGCATCGGCGCTGAAGAGCAGCGTGCCGGAGACCAGCATGACGCCGAGCCCGACCAGCATCACGGGCGTGAGCGCGCGCGACAGCGCGTCGGCGGGCAGCGCCGGCCAGCGCCGGAGGAGCAGCCGCAGATCGAGGACGACGACCGCGCCGACGAACAGCACGAGGCCGAAGATGTGGCCGATATTGGCGAGCGGGTAGAGCAGGAACGAACTCCGCATCAGGACGCCGAGTGGAGAAGCCTCGAGCGCGCCGGCCCAGGCTGGCGCATCCGCGAAGGGTTCCACGGTCTAACGCAGCTCGACGATCTTGCCGGCGATGGTGATGCGCTCGGCGCGCATCTCGGCGTCGTTCACGCGGCTCGGATAGCCCTCGACCTTGGCGCGCGCGCCGACCTTGAGCATGTCGGGCGGCAGGCCGCGATTCTGCATGCGAAACGGCGGCGCCAGGGTGCAGGTCCAGCGCTTGCCGCCATGCTCCATCTCCACCTCGCCATGCGGGTTCTCGTATTTCGCGGCGAGGATCGTACCCTCGATCGCGAACACGCCGTTGGCATCATAGGAACCCCAGCCGTGATGCGCGGCGGCGGGCGCCGCGACACCGCTCACGACCAGGCCGGCGATCACGTCACGCCGTCCAACGCGTTTGGTCATGTCAACTCCTCCGGAAATTCGTTGGCTCTCCCGACATGATGCGCGCGGCGCGGATCAATTGCCAGGATCGGAAACTTGCGCGGCCGCGGCTCTCCGGCGCATTTTGCCTGGCGACAGATCTTGAAATGAAGGCCCAAGCCGATGGCGATCCTCCGTAACTCGAACAGCCCCGAGGTCGCGCCATCGGAGAGCGATACCAATGCGACGAGCCGGCGGGCCGCGTGGCAGGCGCGCGCGATCGATCTGCGGACCCGCGCGACTCTCGCCGAGGATGCGCGCTACTTCCTGCGTCAATCCGTGTCGACGCCGTGCCTGAACGTGATCGCGAAGGCGGAGGGCATCTGGATCGAGGACAGCGCCGGGCGGCGCTACATGGATTTCCACGGCAACAACGTCCATCACATCGGCTACGGCCATCCGCGCCTCAAGCGTGCGATCGCGGCGCAGATGGATGCGCTGCCCTTCGCGCCGCGCCGCTACGGCTGCGAGGTCGCGACCGCGCTCGCGGCGAAGCTGGCGAGCATCGCACCGGGCAATCTGTCGAAGATGCTGTTCACGACCGGCGGGTCGGACGCCATCGAGGTCGCGATCAAGATCGCGCGCACCGCGACCGGCCGGCACAAGACGCTGTCGTTCTGGGATTCGTTTCACGGCGCGGGATTCGGCGCGTCCGCGCTGTCGGGCGAGGCGCTGTTCCGCTCCGGCCCCGCGGCGCCGCTGGTCGCCGGCGCCAATCACGTGCCGCCCTTCGCATGCTACCGCTGCCCCTACGGCTACAAGACCGATGCGCAGGGCAAGCCGCAACTCGAGCTCTGCCAGATGCAATGCGCGCGCATGGTCGAGTACGTGCTCGAGCGTGAAGGCGATGTCGCGGCGGTGATCGCGGAGCCGGCGCGCGCCGTGCCGTTCCTGCCGCCGCCGGGATTCTGGCAGGCCGTGCGCGCGGCCTGCGACCGGCACGGCGCGCTGCTGATCTTCGACGAGATCCCGACGGGCCTCGGCAAGACCGGCAGGATGTTCGCCTGCGATCACGACGGCGTGGCGCCGGACATCCTCGTGATGGGCAAGGCGCTGGGCGGCGGCATTCTGCCGATCGCCGCAGTCATCACCACGCCGGCGCTCGATGTCGGCGCGGACTGGGCCTTCGGTCATTACACGCATGAGAAGAACCCCGTGACATCGCGCGCCGCGCTGACCACGATCGAGATCATCGAGGATGAGGGTCTGGTGGAGAATGCCGCGCGGATCGGCGCGCTCGCGCTCGATCGTCTACAGGCGATGCGTGATCGCTTCGCGTGCATCGGCGACGTCCGCGGCCGTGGCCTGCTGATCGGCGTCGAGTTGGTGAAGAGCCGGGCCGAGAAGACGCCGGATCCCGAACTTGCCGAGACGACTCTCTACGCGGCGCTCGATCGCGGCCTCTCGTTCAAGACGACGATGGGCAATGTGCTGACCCTCACGCCGCCTTTGACCATCACGGCGGCGGAGATGCATGTCGCGCTCGATCGCCTCGAGGCGGCGCTCGGCGACAGCGCCGGAGCGCGATGACCGGATCGGGATGACAGCGGCCACGCCCGGACCCGGCGCCGACTCCCGCGCTCGCGACGTGCGCGGCGCGATGTACATGATCCTGAACGCCGTGTGTCTCGTGGCCGGCATCGCGGTGATCAAGCATCTGACGCTCGAATTGCCGGAGCCGGTGATCGTGCTGTTCCGCCATCTCCTGGCGCTGATGTTCTTCGGCCCGTCGATCTGGCGCGCCGGCTTCGTCTTCCTGCGCACGCAGCGCCTCGGCACGCATGCGCTGCGCTCGGCCTGCGGTTATGCGGGGTTCCTTGCCTTCGTCTATGCGGCTGGCCGCATGCCGCTCGCCGATGTGATGGCGCTCGGTTTCACGCAGCCGCTCTGGGCAGCGATCCTCGCGCGGCTGGTGTTCGGGGAACGGCTGGGCGCGGTGCGGCTGGCGGCGCTGGCGTTGGGGTTCGCCGGCGCGATGCTCGTGCTCAAGCCGAGCGGCGCCCTGCCGCTGCCGGCGCTCGCCGCGCTCGCCAATGCCGTGCTCACCAGCATCGCGATGATGACGGTGAAGAAGCTCTCTGCGACCGAGCCGCCGGAGCGTATCGCCATGATGTTCCTGCTCGTCGGCACGATCCTGTCGATCCCCGCCGCGGCGGTGACGTGGCAGACGCCTGAAATGGCGACGACCCCGCTGCTGATCGCGATCGGCGGATTGGCCTGGCTCGGCCAGATCGGGCTCTCGCGCGGCTATGCGCTGGGCCGCTTCACCGCCATGGCCGGCATGGATTTCACCCGGCTGCCGCTCGCGCTGGCGATCGGCTGGATCGTGTTCGCGGAAACCCCTGATCTGCTCGCCATCGCCGGCATGATCCTGATCGGCATCTCCTCCAGCGTGGTGGTGCTCTGGCGATCGCGCTAGCATGAGCGGCGTTGAACCAATCCAAGGAGGGAACCATGGCCGAACCGATCGTCTTTGCCGGAAACGTCGAATGGTCGGGTGAGAATCCCGGCATCTCGCTCAAGGAGAAACCCGACGGGCCCTTCGTCACGCTCGCCAGTTTCTTTCGCGTCGTTCTGTCGCCGCATGGCCGCGGCCATGCGCTGGTGCTGTTGGAGTCGCCGCATGATTCGAGGCCGCCGGCGGACCGGCCAAACATCTGCTTTCACGACAACGAGAAGCTCGCGCGCTATCTCGTCTCTGACTTCGTCGCGAATTTCGGCGCGTACAAGGGCCTGCCGGGTCTGACGGGAATGAGCTATCGCCGCCTCGACAGCGTCGAAGCCGAGGGCGATCCGGCGAGCAGCTACAGCGAGACGGTGAAATCGGGCGATCAGACGATCCGCCTGAGCTGGAGCGGTCTCGGCAAGCCGTTCTGCTTCGCACTGCCACCCGACAAGTCGGCGACCGGCAAGCATCACATGCCCAGCCTCTTCGTCGGCTGCAAGGAAGCCAGCGTGACGGTGAACGGCCGCGCACTCCCGGGCAAACCGGTCCCGCGCGAGATCGCCGGCCACAGCATTTCCACCGCGATGCTCGCCTTCTCGGAGACATGGGTGCGGGTGTGAACGCAGCGACTCCCGTCGCCCCTCCTCATTAGAGCTAGGGGACGCACACAAGATTGCACGGCAAGGTGACGTGGGTACGATGGAGCCGTCATCACGTCGATCAAGACTCAAAACCCCAACCGCACCCTGCACTTCATCCCCTCCTGTCGCGGCACGCGATAGGAGGGGTGGCACGCGCGAAGCGCGTGACGGGGAGGTTTCTTGAATTCGAAGAGGGCTGTGCCCGCGGAGGTCCCACGAAACCTCCCCGTCAGCGCGCTGCCGCGCGCTGCCACCCCTCCTTCTATGGGCTGGTTGGAGTCAAGTGCGTTTTGCTGTCATTGGCGATCTCCAGTGGTGAGAGGTGTTGCTTCGTGGGCGTCGTCGGGATCAGACCGCTTGCAAAGACCGGC
>Ga0163144_10007049_pt1 | contig 24692 bp, 16 predicted proteins | sample OliLak19BULKMAT1_FD_123175 | JGI IMG/M metagenome (GOLD analysis project Ga0163144, IMG submission 123175) | Freshwater microbial mat bacterial communities from Lake Vanda, McMurdo Dry Valleys, Antarctica - Oligotrophic Lake LV.19.BULKMAT1 | ecosystem: Environmental > Aquatic > Freshwater >... | reverse complement strand
TGAAACAGCGGGTGACCGATGTGATTGAAGTGAACCCTGATTTGATGCGTACGTCCTGTTTCCAATTTACATTCAACCAGCGTAACGTAACCAAAACGTTCTATTACTTTGTAGTGAGTCACAGCGTACCTTCCTGTCTCTTCATCATCGGGGTAAACTTGAAATACTTTTCGGTTTTTCTGCGATCTTCCAATGTTTCCTGTTATCGTTCCTTCTTCATTTTTTACATCGCCCCAAACCAAGGCATAGTAACGTCTGTCGGATGTTCTATCAAAAAATTGTTTCGCTAAAAAAGTAAGCGCGTGTTCTGTTTTGGCAATAACTAATAGTCCCGTAGTGTGTTTATCAAGTCGATGGACTAATCCTGGTCTGCCAAAATAATCAGGACGTTGCGGCAATTTTTCAAAATGATAAACCAGCGCATTTAAAAGTGTTCCGGTGTAATTTCCATATCCCGGATGAACGACCATATTTGAAGGTTTGTTGACAATTGCGAGCTCATCATCTTCATAAAAAATTTCAATTGGAATATTTTCTGGAAGCAATTTTATTTCACGAATCGGATAAGGAAGAACAATTGAAATATCATCTTTTGCTCTGACTTTATAATTAGATTTAACGGGCTTTCCGTTGACAATTAAATTATTTGCCTTTGCAATATTTTGAAGACGCGTTCTGGATACGTTTGGAATTCGATCCATCAGGAATTTATCAATTCTCACTGCATCTTGACCAACATCTGCGATTAAATGATGATGCTCAAACAACTCATCCGCTTCAATATCATTGGTGCCTGAATCATCAAACACTAATTCATCCTCATCCCTCATTTTACTCTTTGATTATCTTTCCTGTGTACATCGATAATCCATTCTCATCGCGAATATCGACAATGTATAAACCTGAATTTAAATCAGCAATATCAATGGTGTTTTCGTTTTGAGATTGATAAACTGTGCGACCACTTAAATCAAAAAGAGTTGTTATAAAATTTCCACTTACTCCAACAATATTGAAGAAGTGCTGCGCAGGATTTGGAAAAATTGAAATTTCGGTAGTGCGCTCTATTTCTGCTTCCGATAGCGTATTATTGAGTCCTGTTGAAAATACCGGACGAATTAACAACGATGCCGCTTGCGAAGACGTTTGCCAAACCCCTGTTACATTTCTAAAAATTTTTGACCCATTATCAATGTTTCTATCCATTCCAATATTCAACGCATTTGCTTCAATTTGTTCCCATCCTACATAAAAAGTCGCAGGCACTTTCACATACTGGCCATCTTGAAACGTATAATATTTAAACCCATTAATAGAGCCGCTGTAATTGGGTGAATTTGTATTAAAATAATCATCTTGATAAATGATGTTATTTGGTTCGCCGAGGCTATCATCCCAAACAGTTAAAAGAAAAACATTGGTACTTAAATCATAAACAGTTGGCATAAAATGCATGAGTACTCCAGTCAGTGTATCGGCCTCGTAAGCTTCAAATTTGTAAGCTAGTAAACCATGCGCTCCTGTAATTCCATAAGCCACTTCAGCCGAACCATCATCATAAGCATAATAATTATCAAATCGTTGCGTGAAATACGTTGTGTCATTTTCTGGATGACTATTTGAAGCACTTACAGCTGCATCGATGTTTAATTTTGCGTCAAATTTTGCTTGTGCGCCTGTTGTGATAAGTTGATCGTACGCATAAAAAGAAACTATTGGGCATCTAAATTTATTCATTCCAGCTTCCCAATTTCCTGTCCATTCATTGCTATTTCCGAGATTTCCGAGAATATGAGGTCCTGATTCATTTGCTCCCGCATAATAATATTCAAGCTGACCATCAGCAAAATTAGTTGCAACACCATTTGAATTAAAAACTTTTATTCTAGCTGTGTCTAGCATTTTATCTGTTGATACAGCATTGCGATAATGATCCCAAGGCACAGCAGTATAATCGCGCAAAAGAGAATTAACAGGTTCCGAAATAGCTACATCATTAAAAGGAGAAACTGTGATTAAATCATTTGCTTTTAAACCAATATAATCTATGTGCCAATGATCTAAATTACCAGAAGTACTTGCCCAATTTCTGAATCTAAAACGGAAACCATTATCAAGCGCAGCCGGCGTAACAGCAACATGTGCAGTATCCCACACATCATTCGGAATCATACCACCTGTCACAAACCATTGACTTGGATACCAAGCACTAGAATCTGGCAACCACCATTCAAGAATTAAGCTATCATTAGCCTCTGGCGCATCACCATGCCCTTCGGGTTGAACTAAAAAAGTCAAGTAAACATTTATCGCACCTCCAAGATTAATTGGTTTTGAAGTCAAGACATCTGCCTTTTCATGTGCACTGACATTACCCCAATCATAAGGCCAACCATTTTCATCAATTCCATCAAATGTTGCAACACCTAATGACCATGGGGCGAATGCATAACGATAATTGTGATACACATAGTTGTCTACCCAAATTCTTTCTGGATCATTAATAGTCACCGTAAATATGGCAGCAGAGTCTTGAACAAAATCAGGAGCCGTATCATAAAAAACAGTGTCTCTTGAAAGATGAATTAAATCAACCGTTGTATCTTTTATCACATAACATTCTTGATACAATGTTCTTGTTTGACCTTGCACTGGATAGGATGAAAGGTCATTTACCCAAACAGTGTTCGCTGTATAATAATATGAGAACGTTGTAGCAATTCCACTCACTACAAAAACAGAATCAATACGTGCGTGAGTTGAATCACAAAAAATTAAAGTTGGGTTTTGCGGAACCGTATTCGTAGCATTCATCAAATGATAATAAGTTTGAGAAGTCACATTCCCATCACTATAATCAGCATCATATTGCTCAAAACGGTTAATTGAAAAATCATCAAAAACAGGAACATCAAGTGTGTCAATCAAATAAACAAACATACTATCGATAGAGTTGCCAGCTTTCGTTTTATCAACCTGTTTGGCGATTGAATTGTTGTGCAATAAAGGAGCAATAACTTCCTCTTGAGCTATAAGAAAAGCACTACAAAAAATCAATACAGAAGAAAGAAAAAATTTCATTACAATTTAACTACAAAGTAAAAATCATTTGGTTGCCCAAACAGTTATTGTTGACCCTGCTGCAACATTCACCCCTTCACCACCTGCAGGACTTTGAGAACTGATGATAGCCGAAGAAAAATCTGCATCTGTTAAACACGACTCACATTCTGTATGCAACGTCAAGGTCAGATTCTGTAAACGCTCTTGCGCCTGTAATATTGTTAGACCAACTAAACTTGGTAATGGTGTAGACTCTCCAGTATTACCTTTAGCAACAACCAATTCTATTCGAGTCCCTTTAGGAATCATAGTTCCGGGAACAATCGGTTTTCCATTTAATAATTGTTCCATCACAAAATCTTTTCCTGCGGGATGCGGTTTATAGGTAACCGTTGTTCGTAATCCTAACGACGTTAACGTTGTCTCTGCCATCCGTTTTGACATATCGACCACTTTAGGCATAGCAAACATTCGTGGACTCATAGGAACGACAGATAATTGAATAACACGGCCCGGTTTTACCAGCATGCCCGAAGAATCTGTCGGTTTTGGATATTGCCAACAAACAGTGCCTTTTGGCCAATCATCTAAATAAACAGAATCTTTGATTTCGTATTTGAGGTCTTTATCTGCAATGAATTGATCTAAATCTTCCAAATGCATTTTGTAGAAAGACGGTACCTTCACCTCTTCACCAAAATCGGTATGACTTTTTAAATACCAGCCTTCTAAAACAATTATTAGAATCCACACCCCAACAATCATCAAAACGTGTTTGAGGTATTGTTTGCTGATAAAAAACTTAAAAAATTTCTTCATTGATTAAAGGGCTGAATTTTTCTGGCAACAAGACAAAGATAATTATTCGATGGAATTAATGAATTGGTGATTTTTATTTAGAGTTGGGATTTATTAATTGTCGGGCTGGGGGTATAATTTGGGGTGACCCTTCAGTCCATCAACATTTTCTTTAATTGTTCTTGCCCTTCGGCGAAAAGCTCCCCTCCCATCGAATAGCTTAGGTACAAGCGGAATCAATCATAAAAAAATTAGAAATTATTTTCCTGGTTCTTGATAAGCGCCAATGAAAAGACCTTGAGTGGTTAAGAAATAAACTTTTTCGGTTATTTTAAATTGGATGGTGTTGGTTGGAAGTGATAAATTGTATTCTTGTTTCTCCAATGCTTCATACTGGAATGCTTTTATATTGTTTTCTTGTTGAACGAAAATGTAATCATCAAATACATCAAAAGAGGTTGCCATGCATTCTTGAATTGTTAGAAAAGTACCAAACACATCAAAAATGGCAACGCCGGTTCCTGGAATTAAGACAAATAAATAATCATTGTGTTCTAACATTTGTGCCGGCAATTTTTCATTGCTGAAAATGGTGACTAAATTCTCAGTGATTAAAATTTGTTCTAAATTTTCATTGAGTTTAATTAATCGCATATTGGCTGCATCAAGCACCCAGATTGTATTTCCACTAAATGATTCGCAGACTAACCAAGGCTGTTGAATATCCAGATTCACTAAATCAATTTGACCATGAATATCTGTAAGCGTATTATCAAAAAAATGAATAACGCTTCGTTCCTGATCAAAAATTAATGTGCGGAATGATTTTGAACTTTCAATTGATGTTGGACGAACTGCTTTTAATGATGTAGAAAATAACGTGTCTAATTTACTTGATAAATTGATGATGACATCGTTATGCACCAACGTTATTCTTCCAAAATTATCAACTGAAAAATGAGAAAAATTTCCCATTACAGAATCGGTTGCAACAAATTTTAAGTCTTGAGATAGACCTAAAAAAGGAAGCGCCAAAAAACTTAAAAAGAGAATTTTATTTTTCATTTCTTAAATGATTTCACAAGGTATCAATTTTTGACGAGAAGTTTGATTCTATTTTTTTGTTGCAAATTTCATACCCCAACAAAAATTGAATACGGTTTTCAACTAGAATAAAAACAAAAAAGAGAGACCGAAGCCTCTCTTTCTATCAACGAATAAATCGTGAAAATTATTTTACTGTAACGCGCGATACACGCATTTTTTTACCTTTTCTTCCAAATACAATCATTGAATTTTTGGCGTATTGAATAGAAGAGCGCGGCATTAACGGCATATTATATCCGGCTTCTTTATCTTTAGATTTAAATAAGATAGAAGTTGTTACTTGACCTTCTGGCGAGAAAGTCACAAACATAGTTTCAGAATTTTTTTGACGAACAGAAAGTGGTTTTTTATCACTTGCTAAACGCTCCGCATTTTTTGGATTCTCATTATACAAAATATGGATATTACCATTTACTTGCATTGTTGCAATTCCATAATAAGGCAATTCATTTACACCAGGATAAATACCAATTCCGAATGATTGCCATATGGTTGGAGCTCCATTTTTAGCGGTACAAAGCTGTTTCTTTTTCAATACCCCAGCCGATTCCATTTTACCGTCTGCATCAATATACATTACGACAACATTACCATATAACCATGTTTCATAAGTAGAAACTTCACCTGTTTGAGGATTAGTTGTTTGAGAATAAGTATAAACGTAATGCTCTGCAACAACAGCCATACCGCCATTCGGTAAGGCAATTGACTCTCTAATTTCGTAAGAAGGAAGTTCTCTTCCTTTTTCAGCTTTTCTTTCACCAATCAGCTCAATCAATAATTCTTTGCTGAAAGGAGTTAGTGTTTTTGCTTTTACATCTTTTGTTTTTGGGTCAATTCGGATATAGAAAAACCCTTTATACGAATCAGCAAATTGTTTTTCAGAATAAAAACCAGTTCCAATCAACTCGTCGTTTTTATTTAAGTCAAGATCTATTGAACGAATCAACTCACTTGCAAAACCAATTTCATAGGTCACTAATTCGTCTGTTTCATGAAAATAAGAATAGATAATTAAATAATATCTTCCTTTAGAATCTTTGTCTTCTTTTTCATCCCAGCTCATTCTGATACCCGTTGTAAAGTGAATATTTCCACTGCGGTCTACATCGTAATCAAGAATAGTAAAATCTTTATCCATATGCGGGAACGTAATGTCTTTCGACCAAATAGAATTCATTTTATCATCGACACATTTTAAACCATATGACGCGTTTTCGCTACCAGATGTAGGATACTCAGTAATAAAAAGAACTTTTGATGAATCAATACTTCTTACTGCAGAAAATGGATTTGTCCAAGAACGGAATGATTTATTATTGGTTTTTACAGCCTCTAAATGACGAACAAATTTTCCAGAGTTTGGATCCAATTCAGAAGCATACAAATAATAGTCGTTTGCTTTTTTGTCAAAATAACGCGACATAAAATAAACGCTGTTTCCTAATTTTAACGACCAAAAATATTTAAGTTTTTTTCCATTTTGTTCAGGAATTTCAATATCAAATTTTGATTTCTCATTTAACTGAGCATTTAAATTTAAAACACGGAATTTATTTCCAAGCCATCCTGCTTTTGTTAAAAACGATGTTCCATCGCTATTTACATCAAGTACAGATTCTACATATTCATTTTTTCCAACAACAAATTGAGCGCCATTTTGGATTTCAACTTCTTGAGCGTAAGCACCTATCGCTAACACAAAAATTGTCGCTAAAGCACTGAGTCTTTTTAATAAATTTTCTTTCATCATTTTGAGTTTAATTTTGCTAAAGATAATCAAAACAAATTAAGCGCAATTTTTTTAGGAGATAACAGTCTTGAATACAATAATTTATGAGAATTTTGGAGATGAACTGATTTCAAATAAGGAATTTCCTATTTAAAAAAACTAAAACCCAAATGTCAATCCACCCAGCACCTGAAAGCCCTGAACAGGATAGCCATACCAACGCTGATAAGATTGTGCCGCTAGATTATTAAACTGAAGAAAGGCAGAAAGGCGTTTACTATAACGATATTCCAAATGAAGATTGGCATCTGCTAAAATTCCTAAATCGTAATTCGCAATTGTTTGGTCTGTTTCAAAAATTCCACCCGTACTTTTTCTGCCACCTTGAAGTGTGAAGTCTGCCTTCATGTATAACTTATCAAACAAATTATAATTAGCTCTTAATGTAAAAATATATTCGGGTAAATTCCATGCGTACACTTCAATACTTGTCTTGTAACTGTTGTATTCACCCATTAAATCAAGTTTAAATTTTTCGGCAGCTTGATAAGAAAAACTTGCATTAAAACCTAAAACATTTACGCGATCGTAAGTCACTCTAAACCGATACATGTCACTGTATACAGTATCGTTGATGAAGAGTGGTAAATTATCATACATCTTGTAAAACCCACGAACGTTAAAAGATATTTTTTTAGAAAGTGTTCCTTTAATTCCGTAAAAAATATTTGTTGTTTTTGTGTTGAGAACGTTGGCTGATGAAAGCATGTATTGATTCATTCTGTTCAACGAGTGAAAAGATTGTTGTTGAACTCCACCATCAATTCCTACATACGGAATAAACATATCATTGAACAAACTATATTTCGCTTCAATAACAGGAACCACTTTAAAAACTGTATCTACAGGCGTTTCTAAATTCAAATCAACGCCATATGTAATTTTCCATTTATTGCCATAGCTTGACATTGTTGGTCGCAGATGAAAAAGCCAATTGTATTGTTCGTGCGGTTCAAATCCAACAATGAATGCGGTGTCTTTTAGATTATAATTGTATTTGGTGTAATTGATGTCAAAATCTAAACTAAAAATATTACGCTTGAAACGGTATCTCATTTCTGTTCCAATTACGAAATTATGATTCTTTGCATTTAAGTTTAGTGTATCGGACGGCTGCAAAAATTCATGGAAATAATAATAATTTGTATGAATCATGTACATCAATCTGGCACTGTCTTTTGCTGTGAAATTTGAAAATTTTACACCACCACCAAAACCTTGTACACGATTTTTTAGTGAATCTTTCGAATAAAAATTTGTTGTGTCTTCAATGCCATAAAAATGATAGCCATGATTTTCATAATTTAGTTCGGGTTGAATGCGAAATTGACCAACAAAAAAATCTCCAAATACTCTTCCTGTAGTATTGTCGAACGAACTTGGTGCGTATCCTTTTATATTACCAAAAGAAGAATTGTGTTTTAAAGCAACGCCATAATTCATGCGACGATTACGCATAGAGTTAAAATAAAATTCACCTAACGGGCTGGCATAATTTCCAATACCTAACTTTACATAACCCGGATATAATTTATCAAGCGGATCAACAATTTTTATTTTAGAAGGTTCGATTGGAGTAACAGTAATTTCTGTACTCATGTTACGATTCAACAATGGATATTGTACCGTTGGACTTGGAATAATTGTATCAAAAATGGATGGGTTTTCTGAGATGCGATAAGCTGGCGTGATAATGCGTTCGCTCAGTGTATTATAAGTCCAAGACTGTTGCGCGTTAACACTAAGCGAGGTCAGTGTAATAATTACCAATATTAGTTGTCTAAACTTAGTCATTTCCACCTCCTATTTCAATTGTTCCGCCGTTATCAATCTCAATATCTTTCTGTTGATTTTTCAACGCCATTAATGCATCATAAACAGCTTGCGCCTCGGCCAAAATTCCATCGTCGGTTGTTTTATAATTTTTTAAAACACTGTTAATTGTATATTCAGCTTGTACAAAATCTTCGATGGCCATAGAATTTTTTGCTTGTAAAATCAATGCCTTTGCAACCCAATAATTATAGGCTCCTCTTGTTTTTACAATTGCCCTCACCTCTTCTTCCGAGCCTGAAAAATCTTCTTGTAAATGATAAATTAGCGCAATGTGATAATGAGATTCCGCACCAATTGCGCCTGTACTTTTTGCTTCCACAAAAAAGAAATAGTCAAGTGCTCCGGCATAATTTCCAGTTTCAAATTCGGCTTTACCAATTACATAATTTGCTTCAATTTTTACATTGTCAAGCGCGAGCGAATCATTTAATACCGCATGCGCATAAGGTCGTGCAAAATCAAATTCTTTTTTAAATGTATAACAACGCATCAATCCAATTTTTGCAATCAAGGCGTTGTGCGCATAAGTGGCGCTCATCTCTAATTGTTTATAGGCTGACAATGCAGCATCATAGTTTTTTAATTCATATTCGTGTTTTGAAACCATCAATGACACAGATTCTGTATAAATACTTTTTGGTTTTAACAATACTTTTTTATAGGTTTCGATACACCCCAATTTGTTGCCCAAACGAAACTGACAAGTTCCTAAATAATAAAGTGCTTCAAGTTCTCTGATTGGATGAGCCGAGCTTGCTAAATATTTTTCAAAACCACTGGCAGCAATACTAAACAATGAGTCTTCATAAGGTCGTATCGCTGCATCAAATAACAAATCATCTTGTTCCGATTGATCGATTTGCATATCATATTGTTGCAACAAAGCAAAATATTTTTCTGGCTGACCCATTGCTGTATAAACATCGCGCAAACTTTCTATTGCTTCTTTTTTTCTAGCTGAATTTAGGAATTCACTTAGCACGCGTAAAAAATAAGTTTCTGCTTGCGAATATTCTTTTGATGTAAAATGGATAACGCCCAATTGAAAAACAGCATCTACAACACGTGAATGATTTGGATAATCATAAATAATTTGATTGTAATATTTTTTTGCGTTGTTATTGTCAGGCATTACACGATAAGCTTCTGCCACCTCATAAAGCGCAGGAACCAAGAAGGTAGAACCAGTGTGATTGTTGACAATATCGAGCATTGTACTAATTTTTTGATCATAATTTCCTAAATATCCATAAGACAATCCGATTTGATATTTTGCATAATCAACTTGATTACCGCCTGTTTCAATTGCCTTTTGATAAAAGATAATTGCATTGTTGTCATCGGCCGGTTTTTGAACAAAATAACAATCACCTATTCGCAAATAAGCATCGGCCAATTTTTCAATTGAACGCTCATTCACATCTTGCGTAAATGTTCTGAAAGACATTGCTGCGTTTGCATAATCAACTTGCGAAAAATAGCAATAACCAATGTTGTAGAATGCTTGATTGTGCTGTGTTAAAGCAAAACTTCCGGGCTCTTCTAAAAATTTTCTGTACCATGAAATTGAAGAAGGGAAATCTCTTTTTTGATAAAATAATTCGCCCAACCAATAAAGACTAAGTGCATTTAATTTAGGATCGATTGGATATTTTTTTACAAGTTTAAAATTCTCAATGCTTTTTTCAACGTCGCCATTTTGAAATAATTCTACTGCATTATTATAAGCCATTAATTGATAGGCCGTTTTCAATTTAAAATCTTTGTTTTCAATTTTATCAAGCGATGCTAACGCCGCAGGATAATCCTTCATCGTTGTATAAACATTAATCAGGTACACATAAATATCTTCGTTACGTTTTGAGTTTGGATATCTATTCAAATAAAGATTAAATGCCTCAACCGCATCATTAAAAGGATTGTAATCTAACTTATAACAAAGCAAAGCGTAATTGTAAAGTGCATCTTCTTCTATCAATGCATCAAAAGGTAAATTCGATGCCAATTCAAAAGCATTCCTCGCATAAAATAAATTTCCCAATTTTAAATAACATTCGCCGATATGATAAAGCGAAATCTGACCCAATTCATCTTTTACATTGGCTACTTTATCAAACATCTTTACAGCGCTTTCATAATTTGTGCTTTTAAAATACGCATAGCCCAATTGGTAATCTTCATCTCTTGTTGTTGCACTTTTTCGGTTGTAATCCTCTAAAAATGGAACAGCTTCATCGTATTTTCCCATTTGATAAAATGCATCTCCTACCAAGTGCGCAATGCCTATAGAATTTTTTGTGTCTACCGAATCCATGATAGAAGGGGCATAAGCAATCAACTCATCAAAACGACCCTGTAAATAATAAATTTGAGCAATGTAATAAGGAACCGTTTCTGAAAAACTTGAATTTTTTTCTAGCACTAAAAATCCTTCTAATGCAGCTTGATAACTTTTCTCAACGTACGCAATGTGCGAATAATAATAAAGCGCCGGACCTTGATACTCTGTATCTGCATTAATGATTTCGTAAAATGCGTTTCGCGCTTCTTTTAGTTCGTTTTCTTGAAAATGCGCATATCCTAATTTAAAATAATATTCGCCCTTGTCTTCATCGCGCAAATCATAAACATCAATTTTTGATAACCACTCAATTGATTTTGAATAATCTTTTTTGCGGTAGTAAAATTTTCCTAATTCAAAATAAATTTCTTTTCTGTAAATACTTTCAGGATATTCATTCAAAAAACCAAGCAGTAACTGTTCGGCATCAGCGTGAAAAAGATAGAGTCCACATAGCGCATGGTAATATTTAGCCTTAATAAAAAGTGGATCTTGCGCATCACCATTTTGAGTCATGAATGCTTTGAACTCTTGTTGAGCAGCGCTGTATTTTTCTTTTTCAAAAAGATCTTCGGCAGTATAATAGACAGTATAATCACCGACATAACGTTCGGTTTGCTGAGCAGTAACGCTCAGTGAAAGAAAAAATAAAAGATAAATCCCTACTCTCAACATACAGTCTTTTATTTTGCTGTCGACACTTTTTACCGAGGCGTAAAACAATGCGAACAGCATCAACTTGTAAAATTACACCCGAAGAGGAGGGTAATTAAGAAGAGTGCTTGAAAGTTATAAACGCAGGCGTGTTAAGATTATTGTTTTAGCTGAGTTTTTAATTTTATTTTAAGGTTTAGTTTTTATCTGATTTCCGAAAATTAATTTTTGTTTTTAGATTTCATTATTGCATCCAAAAAGACAATAAGAAAAAAAGTCACTGATGTCATCGCCGTTCATTTTCTTAACTCCCTTGGCGGACTTTATACATTTTTGCTTTGTGGTTTTGTGATTAGCATTTGTTTTCTTAACCACAAAGGGCATTGAGGTTTTACACAAAGTTCACAAAGGAAAAGAAACTAAGAAAAAGAAAGAGGGCGTTTAATACGTTGAAAGATTATGGATAAGTAATTGACGCTAGATGTATGAAGGTTCAACTCGTTTCTTTACTTTTACTGTTAGATTTATAAAAAATGGAATCAGGAAATAATATCTTCTGGATTAAAAACGGCGAAATTTGTCAAGGCAACAATGTTGTTTTGAAGGATGTAAATATTCACCTAAAAAAAGGAGAATTTGTTTACTTGATTGGTAAAACCGGTGCAGGGAAAAGTAGTCTTTTAAAAACACTTTATGGCGAAGTAAAATTATCAAAGGGAGAAGGAGAAGTAGCTGATTTTAAATTACAGAATCTTCACCGTAAAGACATTCCTTTTTTGCGTCGTCAGCTCGGAATTGTATTTCAAGATTTTCAATTATTGTCAGACAGAAATGTTTACGAAAACCTTTATTTTGTGATGCGTTCAACCGGTTGGAAAAACAAACCAGAGATAACAAAACGAGCTGAAGAATGTTTACGATTGGTTGGTCTTGATCATCAAGGCGTAAAAATGCCTCACCAACTTTCTGGAGGCGAACAACAACGGGTAGCAATTGCTAGAGCCTTAGTCAACAATCCAAAATTTATTCTCGCCGATGAACCAACTGGAAATTTAGATCCAGAAACATCGCGCGAAGTGATGGCTGTTTTAATGGCAATTGCGAAAGAAGGTACATCTGTTTTAATGGCTACGCACGATATGTCCATTATGGAGCAATTTCCTTCTCGAACAATAAAAGTAGAAAATCAAACAGTTATTGAACTCAACCCTGTGAACGTTTTTAATCCGTTTGAGCAGGTTAAGTTTGAGTGAGCCGGTGCCTTCGACACGCTTCGCTGATCAGTTACCTGACGTTTTCTTTCTCGCTTCGCTGCTCAGTTACCTGACATTTTCTTTCTTGCTTCGCTGCTCAGGCACCTGCCGTTTTCGTTGATGATTCGCTACGCTCTCACTTACGGTTTCGTTTTGTTCTTCTACCCGCTTTTCTGCTAATTTGATGACCACTTTTTTCTTTCTCGTTTTTTCTGAAACTGACAATTCAGGGAGACCAAATGGTTCTCTTAAAATCAATGCTTCCTTCTTTTACCTTCGCCACTATTGTATTTGTGTTTCCCAGTTAGACGCCAAGTCTATTCAATTGAATTCTTCGAAATAAACTAATTCAACTGGTAATATTTTTTTGGTATGATTTGCACCTTTACCAGATTGATGCTGTTCTAATCTCTTTGCAAGATTATACCGATACGGTATCTGTATTCGTCTAATATCAAAATGGATATTGAACTCAAACAGCTACTGCCTGTCTGCCTGACGGGCAGTCAGGCAGGTATGCCATTTACATTACTAAGTCCAAATTGTCCTTTGGACTAATTTGATCTAAGTAATGGTATTAATTGTACTGCCAGTATAATAACTTTCGTCCGCACATTTTAAGATATACATATAAGCTTTCACGAGTAACTATAAATTTGAATAAAAACGGTAATCAAACGGTGCCTGAGCAGCGCTAGCGTGTCGAATGCGCCGTTTTTGCGATCACATCAATAATCTTCTGAGCATTTTTTCGATTATCAAAATACGTTGAAAAAACTTCATGTCTCTTTTTGAATTCTTCTTCAGTAAATTCAACTTTCATCAAGTCATTTATTTTTTTTGTAATTTCTTTGGCTCCATCTTTTACATGGCAAATTTCTGAAAAAATTCCTGCGTCGTCCATGAGTGAGTTGATGATAATGTGTTTGCCCGATTCTAATGCATGAAGCAATTTTAATTTAATTCCAGTTTGTTGAAATGTGATGAGTAAATTTATTTGAGCGTGCTGAATTAATGCATCCATTTGCACAATTGGTGGCGACGCAACTATTTTTGCATTCTCCATTACCGACACTTCATTTTTTAACCAATTAGATGGTGATTTTCCAGCTATAATGATTTTGTGTTTTATTAGTGGAGCTACTTCATTTATAATAAATTTTGCCGCTAACTCATTTTCTCTAACGGCCAAATTACCTTGAAACAAAATGTATTGACCATTTACACCGCTTTTATTAACATCATATTTCCCAATATCGGTTTTAAAAAAAGGAGGAACATGATAGGTTTTTGCATACTTCAAAAAATGTACTTGATCCATTTTTGCAACAGCAAAAATTCCGTCCACATCTTGTAAGTTTTTCTCAAATCTTTCAAGCCTTCTTGCTTCGCGATTAAGGTAATGACGCTTCCAAAATTTACGCTCAACTTTTGCTAATTCAGCATAATATAAATGCTCAATATTATTTCCGCGAACATATTTTTTTCGATTTTTTAAATCCGGATGTTTCAGAAAAAAACAAGTTTGTAATCCGTCAAAAAAAATAGGGTGATTGTCTGTTTTTAAATTCTGAAGAAGTTCATCGTTGTTACGACTCGACACGTTGTAAGGCAGCGGACTAAAAATTAGTTTGAGTGGTTGTTTGTGTCTTTTGTAGTAATAAATTTTTTCGCAATATTGATTCAAATCATCTGTTGGTTTATTGTGTCCGCGATAATAAAAACAGTGGTAAATAATTTTTGCGCCAAGCTCGTGAAGCGTTTTCAATTTGTAAAAAACATCAACAATTCCACCATAATTGGGAGGACTTGGAACGTCAAAAGCGATGATGTGTAGATGTAACGTTGTCTTCGACACGCTATGCTGCTCAGACAACGATGCTTCGGCAGGCTTCTTTGATTCGAAGTGCGAAAAATTTTGATCTTCTTGCATGACTCAAAGATAAATTTTTTCGAGCACTTTACATTCGCTTTGCCAACTGAGTTCTTGCGCAGCTATTTTTGTATTCTGCTTTAGACGATTGTAAACTGACTCGTTTTTCAAAATTTTATCGAGGTATTCAGCAATAATTTTTGGCTCATGATTTGGACAAATTAAACCAACATCATAGCTTTCTACAATCTTTTTTATCTCAGGCAAATCCGAAACCAACATAGGAATTCCTGCATTTATATAATCGAAAATTTTATTTGGTAATGAATAACGATAATTAATATTCGTGTCTTTATCAAGTGAAACGCCAACGTCAGATATACGTGTAAAATTCATCAACTCAGCATAAGGTCTTTTGCCAAAAAAAAGCACCTTATTTTCCAATTTTTTTTGATTTACTTTTTGTTTTAGTTGTTCAATTACATCACCGCTTCCTACAAAAATGAGTAGCGTGTTTTCCATTAATTGAATCGCATCTATAAGTTCTTCAGCGCCTCTTTCAATGTTGATTCCTGCTCCTTGAAAAATGACAATTTTTTTATCTTCAGGTAATCCTAATTCTTTTCTTGATTTGTTTTGAGGAGAAAGTAAAACATCTGCAATATTTCTTACAACAAAAATTTCTCTATTGTATTCCTTTCTATAAAGTTCTGCAATTGATTCGTTCACTGTGCACATTCTATCAACCTTTGGCACGGTTCGTTTTTCAATGCGTCGCCAAAAATTTTGAACCCTTGGGCGGCTAATTAATTCCGGAACGCCAATAAAATATTCGTGCGAATCATAAATCAATTTACATTTTCGTTTAAATTTTTTTGCCCAATGATTGGCATAAAGAGTATCCAAATCATTCGCCACTAAAATGTCTGCCTTGTGAAAAAGCAAATAAAAAAACAGTCGCAAATTATAGTTGGCGTAAAACAAAGCACCTTTCGTAAACAATAATTTAAAGCGTTTGGTTTTATAAGGCAGATTTGGCAAATTAGCACTGCCTTTTAGTTTTCTGCCAATAAGGGTCACATCAAAATTATGACTTGTCAAAAATTCGCAGACTTTGCGCACCCGATTATCGGTAAACAAGTCGTTGGTGACTGAAACTATGACCTTAGATTTTTGCACGTGCTCAAAAGTACAAAAACGAGGGAATTGCCGTAATGTTGTAATTAGCAAAAATCGTTTTGTCAAAAGATTCTGCTCACTTATTCGTTACGTTTAGAATGACGGGCCCATTCGTCGGTGAGAGTCAGAGAGGATTTTCGGAAAATTAGCCTTTAAATTAAAAGAGGAAATAGTCCGAAAATCCTCTTCTCAAATTCAGTCTAAAAGGCCTGTCCTTCTATACGAATTGAAGAAACTCGATTTATACAAGAAATGTCAACCGCTCATCCAAATACATGTAAAACCAATACTCTTCTTTGCTAACTTTGTGCCAAATAAGCAGAAATATGACTTTTTGGAAAACATTTTTGGCAAGTTTAATTGCCAGCGTAGTTTCAGGTTTAATTGTAATTGGAATTTTCTTTCTAATTCTAAATGTTATACTAGCAGGTTTTGGTGACTTATTTGAATCAAAAAAATTGGTGGTAAAAGAAAATACTGTTTTACACATGGAATTGAATGGTGAGATTGGCGATTATACTTATGCTAATTTCGATGCAGGTTCTTTTGCGTTGACCAAAAAATTTGGTTTGATGGAAATTTTGGAAGGATTAAAACTTGCAAAAGAGGATAAAAAAATCAAAGGGATTTTTCTGAATTGCGACAACATTGACGCAGGAATGGCAACTGTAAAAGAAATTCGTGATGGATTAATTGATTTTCAAAGCAGCGGAAAATTTATTGTTTCGTACAACGAGAATTATGATAAAAAATCGTACTACTTGTCTTCAGTTGCAGATGAATTATATGTATTTCCAACAGGAATGATTGACTTTTTAGGATTGGGAGCAGAAATTATGTTTGTGAAAGGAGCATTGGAAAAATTGGATGTTCAAATGCAAATTATCCGTGGATCTAACAACAAATTTAAAAGCGCTATTGAACCATTAATCAACGAAAAAATGTCTGACGAAAGTCGCTTGCAAACGCAAACCTACATTGATGCTTTGTGGCTTGAGATGTTGAATTCAATCAGTGCATCACGAGGAATTACTGTTGATCAACTCAACGAAATTGCCGACAGTGTTTATATCAGAAAATCTGGTGATGCTGTAGAATACAAAATGGCCGATGGAATAAAATATTACGACGAAGTTTTAGCCTTACTAAAAGAAAAAGCAGAAACAAAAGCAGACGAAGAATTAGAACTTTTGGATTTTCAAAAATACGCTTTGAAAAAAACCAAAAATGAGCGCACATTGAAAAAAATGGATGATAAAAATATTGCCGTAATTTTTGCAGAAGGTGACATTGTTGATGGAGATGGCGAAATTGGTCAAATTGGCGGAAATACGTTAGCCGCAGATATTCGTGATGCGCGAATGGATTCAACAATTAAAGCAGTTGTTTTGAGAATTAATTCGCCAGGCGGAAGCGCCATGGCAAGTGACGTTATTTGGCGCGAAGTAGTTTTAACAAAAGCGGTGAAACCAATTGTTGTATCAATGGGAGATGTTGCGGCATCAGGTGGATATTACATCGCCTGTGCGGCCGATAAAATTTATGCGCAACCAAATACAATCACAGGGTCTATTGGCGTTTTTGGAATTGTTCCTTACACAGGTGATATGTTTAAAAACAAATTGGGAATTACATTCGATCACGTAACAACAAATGAACATGCCGTGCTTTCTACCAATCGCAAATTAACCGAATCAGAATTGCTCATTTTCCAAGAAGGTGTTGATGATATTTACAACGATTTTATTTCTAAAGTTGCCGAAGGAAGAGGAATCACAAAAGCAGAAGTAGATAGCATTGGACAAGGAAGAGTTTGGGCAGGAACAGATGCACTAAAAATTGGTTTGGTAGATGAGTTTGGAGGGATTTATAGTGCCATTAATTTCGCTGCAGAAAAAGCCGGAATTGCACAAGCGGATATCAAATTAAAATTCTATCCTGTTCAAGAAGAAGATGGATTATTTGATCTATTGGATAACATCGAAAACATGGATCAAGCTTCGTTTGCTCGCAATGAAATAGAAGCGCAAATGTTAGCGATTTATTCGTACATCAAAACTATTGGAACTACAAACAGCATTCAAGCTAGATTACCTTACTTGTTTTGGATTAACTAAAATTAACCATTTCATTTTTTACTATTTTAGATTTTGACGTTATAAAAAACATGACTCCAGTAGAATCAAAACAAGAAAAATACGACATTGCTTATTTAAGGATGGCGATGGAATGGGGAAAATTATCACATTGCATTCGAAAACAAGTAGGCTCTTTAATTGTTAAAGACAATATGATTATTTCGGATGGATACAATGGCACCCCATCAGGTTTTACAAATTCATGTGAAGATGACAAAGGAGAAACACATTGGTATGTATTGCACGCAGAAGCAAATGCCATTTTGAAAGTTGCAAAATCTACACAAAGTGCAAACGGAGCAACATTGTATATTTCGTTGTCACCTTGCAAAGAATGTAGCAAATTGATTATACAAGCAGGTATAAAACGTGTCGTTTATCACAACCAATATAAAGACACTTCGGGAATTGATTTTTTAGCAGAGTACGGAATTGCTTTGCACCATGTAAAAAATATTTAATATGAGTTCAGAACAAAATAATTCAAACCAAAAAAGTCAAATGTATTTAATTCCTCTTTTGATGGGAATAGCGCTGGCTATAGGTTTGTGGCTGGGAACATTTTTTATAAAAGATGGTGGGCCATCCGACCCAATTACAGAAAACACAAATAAATTCAATACCATTTTAGAATACATTGAAGATAATTATGTTGATTCTGTTGACCATAATTTATTAATTGAAAGTTCGATTGAGGGAATGATTTTAAAATTAGATCCTCACAGTGCTTACATACCTGCGCGCGATTTAGGAGCCGTGAACGAACAACTAGATGGAAATTTTGGCGGTGTAGGAATTCGTTTTTTGATTCACGACGACACATTAGTAGCAACACATATTTTACCTGGTTCACCTTCGGAGCAAGCGGGGATGATACCGGGTGACCGTTTAATAGCGGTTGATGATACCATCATTGCAAATGTTGATTTGACAAACGAACGTGTTATGCAATTGTTAAAAGGAGAAAGAGGCTCTGAAGTGAAAGTCACTATTTCTAGAAAAGGAAAAAAAACAGATTTAGCCATCATTCGCGGCAACATTCCAGTTAGCAGTATTGATGCATCTATCATGCTAAACAAAGAAGTTGGATTTATAAAGCTGAACAGTTTTACAACAAATTCGGCCGCTGAATTTAATGCCGCAGCGGCAGATTTGAAAACAAAAGGAATGACAAAATTAATTTTTGATTTGCGTAATAATGGCGGTGGATATATGTCTGCTGCGACAGATATCACTGATCAATTTTTAGAATCAGGAAAACTAATTGTTTATACAGAAGGAAGAAAAAGTCCGAAAGATGAATATTTTTCAACCGCACAAGGAATTTTAGAAGACATAGAATTAATTGTACTCATCAATTCGTTATCAGCATCGGCGAGTGAAATTGTTGCGGGCGCTATTCAAGACAACGATCGTGGGCTTGTTATGGGAAGACGTTCTTTTGGAAAAGGATTAGTTCAAGACCAAGAAGAATTTACAGATGGCAGCGCGATGCGTTTAACAATTTCAAGATATTATACTCCAACAGGACGCAGCATTCAAAAGCCTTACGAGAATCGTGAAGATTATGAAAATGATTATTTCAATCGCTTTGAGTCGGGCGAATTATTGAACGAAGACAGCGTGAAGTTTGACGAAAAATTAAAATACACTACCCCTGCCGGCCGAACAGTTTACGGTGGCGGTGGAATTTATCCTGACGTTTTTATACCAAACGATACGGCAGGAGCATCTTATTATTTAACCGAACTTTATTATGAAAGTATTTTTAATCATTACGCTTTAAAATTGTTGGATACAAAAAGAGGTTCGTTTACAAATTTTGAAAAGTTTATGTCATCCTATATTATATCTGAAAGTATGTTCAATGAATTTATTAGCTATGCTGCAAAACTAGGAATACCGCAAAATCAAAAAGATATTTTAATTTCTAAAAATGTCATCAAAAACAGAATCAAAGCAGAAATTGCCCGACACATTTGGCAAGATAACGGTTACTATGCTGTATATTTAGAAGATGACTTAGATGTTCAAAGAGCTTTACAAGAATTCGCTAAATCAACTTCCATTTCTGATTTAATTGGTAAATAGAAATTGTTGTTAATTAGAGGCTTAATATTGAGTTAACTTGAATCTCTTTCTATTCATTAATACAATTTTGATAATCAAAACATTACATCTAATAAGTTAATTCTGGTTAACGTTAAGTTAACATTATAGTAACATTTCCTATCCAATTTGGGTTTTAAACCTGTTTATATTTGTCCCGATTTTAGTCATTAATAATCGTCAAAAATAAATATCATGGGTTTTAACATCTTCCACTATTTCCAACCAAAAAACAGAATTTTTTACACGTTGTTTGAGAAGGCATCAGCTAATTTAATTGACATTTCAAACGCGCTTGTAGAAATGGTCACCACAACTTCTGCAGATAGAAGAAAAGAATTAATTCGCGAAATTGAACGACTAGAGCATGTTGGAGATGATATTACGCATGAAACATTTAAAGAATTAAGTGCAAATTTTATTACACCATTTGATAGAGAAGATATTCATGCGTTAATTTCTGCTTTGGATGATGTTGCTGATTTTGTGCACGGATCGGCAAAACGTATTGAGCTTTACAAAGTCAACGAAATGACAACTTCCATCGTCAAACTTGCAGAACTTGTTCAAACAGGTACAAAAGAGTTAAATATGGCTGTTACCGAATTAAGAAACATGCGAAATGTTGCTATGATTCGCGAAGCGTGTGTGCGTATTAATAGCGTCGAAAATCATGCTGATGATATTTTTGATTTAGCCATTGCTGATCTTTTTGAAAACGAAAAAAATGCCATTGAATTGATTAAAATGAAAGAAGTTTTACAAGGATTAGAAACAGCAACTGATAAATGCGAAGATGCTGCAAATGTTATTTCGTCTATTTTAATTAAAAACGCATAAGAATTTTCAACTGCTGTAACTAGCGATTAAAAAAATTATAAAATGGGAATTCTACTCACCATCATATTTTTAGCATTGGTCTTTGACTTGATCAATGGCTTCCACGATGCAGCAAATTCAATTGCTACAGTCGTATCTACAAAAGTATTGTCTCCTTTTCAAGCGGTGTTATGGGCTGCATTTTTTAATGTACTGGCTTTTTGGATTTTTGATTTAAAAGTTGCCGATACGGTTGCAAAAATTGTAAATCCTGAATCAGTAACATTTGCTGTTGTGGCTGCTGGACTATTAGCCGCTATCGCATGGAATTTATTTACTTGGTGGTTCGGTATTCCTTCTAGTTCATCTCATACATTGATTGGTGGATTTGCAGGAGCTGCTGTTGCTAATGCAGGGATAGGAGTTGTCAACACCGGACTCGTTTTAAAAACTTTCGCATTTATATTTTTGGCTCCCATCATTGGTTTAGTAATGGCAAGTATCATCACTATTATTATTGTCAATATTTGTAAAAAATCAAATCCCGCCAAAGCTGATCGTTGGTTTAAAAAATTGCAATTAGTTTCTTCTGCATTATTTAGTATTGGACATGGTGGTAATGATGCGCAAAAAGTAATGGGAATTATTGCAGCTGCATTGTTGGTATACATGGCACAATTAAATGCGGCCGGTTTACCAATTCCCGATTGGGCAAATATTCACCAAGAAATAAACGACAAAGGAAAAATGGCTATTACTCATTTACCTGAATGGATCCCGATTGCATGTTATTCCGCGATTGGACTCGGAACCATGTTTGGCGGTTGGAAAATCATTAAAACAATGGGAACAAAAATCACGAAAGTTACACCACTTGAAGGAGTGAGTGCTGAAACTGCAGGTGCAGCAACTTTATTTCTTACTGGATCATTAGGTATACCTGTAAGTACAACACATACCATCACCGGATCAATTGTCGGAGTTGGAATTACAAAACGAGTTTCTGCAGTAAGATGGGGTGTTACTATCAGCTTACTTTGGGCTTGGATATTAACGATTCCAATCAGCGCATTATTAGGAGCACTTACTTTTTGGATTTTGAATTTGTTCGGATTCAATTAAACTTTTTCTAAAATTTTATAAACACCATTTGGAATTAATTTTCAAGTGGTGTTTTTTTTTGCCAAAATTTTTCAAGACTTTTTTTGCAAAATTTTGTAATAACCTAAACGGTGGTTGTTTTGTTTTTCAAAACTCATTTTAAAAAAATATCACTCCAAAGTTAGTGTTAAGACAACGTTAAGACAACTCGCAAAAATCACTTCTTTTTTTTAGAATAAAAATCAAACAAATCAATGGATCCAAATCAATCTAAGCTAATAATATCAAGCTCTTGCGCTTTTTAGTAGTGTTAACCTAAATCGAATTCATATTTACCAAATCATTAAGATTGGCTTGCTAATGTAAATTCATTGTTAATTAAGAACAAACTTTGCACTCATCAAATTAATTCAAACAATCCAATTTTTGTAATTTATGAAACCGACCCAATTAACTATAATTATCACCTTCTTGTTTTTTTCGTCTTCTCTTTTATTCAATTTTGGATTTGCTCAAAAAGGAGTTCAAGTTTATACTAATCCGCAAAAGGGAATTGAGTTTGTTGCAAAAGATTCTTTATTCTCAACGCAATTTCAATTCAGAATGCAAAATAGAATTGGATATGAATCAACCTCCATGAGTGATTTAACTCCGGAGAGTTTCGAGTTTCGTATTCGTCGTTTAAGAATGAGATTAAAAGGATTTGTTTTTAATCCAAAATGGACGTATCACATTCAATTATCATTTTCTCGTGGTGATATGGATTGGGAAAGCACAAAACCATCTAATTCAAATACAAGTGTAAATATCATACGTGATGCTGTCATCACTTACCAAATGACAAAAGCATTTTCAATTACAATGGGTCAAACAAAATTACCTGGAAACCGCCAACGCGTTGTTTCTTCAGGTGACCAACAATTTGTTGATCGTTCAATTGTCAACTCAACGTTTACCTTAGATCGGGATTGCGGAATTTTTTTAACATACGAACAAAATTATTTTAGACTTAAAGGAGCTATTACAACTGGTGAGGGTCGAAATGTTTTAAAAAGCAACAAAGGACTTTCATATACCGGTCGTGTAGAAATTTTGCCATTTGGAAAATTCACTGGCAACAATGATTATGTGGAAGGTGATTTATCGCGTGAACAAAAACCAAAAATTTCAATTGCTGCAACTTACAATTACAATGCATTGGCTATAAGATCTGGCGGCCAACTAGGCAACGATTTATATGAAGCCGTAAACATGCAAAACTTACAAGTGGATTTTCTATTTAAATACAAAGGCTTTGCTTTTTACAATGAATTTTGCGAACGTATCGCAGACAAACCAGTTACAGTAGATGCAACAGGTTTAAAAACAAGCGCTGTTTATGTTGGTTTCGGAAATTTAACGCAAGCAAGTTATCTCTTTAAAAACAATTATGAAATAGCTGCACGTTACGCATTTGTTAGTCCTTTTAGAGCCGTTTATGCAAACGAAAATTTTCCAACTATTAATTTAAATCGCGAAGAGCATGTTCATTTAGGCATTACAAAATACATTGTGGGACATCGATTAAAAGTACAATTCAATTTAACCTATAATACAAAACGCAACATTCAACTTGTAACAAGCTCTAGTAAATTAGGTGGGTATTTTCAAATTGAATTAGGCATCTAATTTCAAAATTTGATTTTTTGGAATATTGATAGATGACCTAAGTCAAAATCTTACTCATAAAAATTAACTACTTTTATCTAAACTTTGAAAATGAGTCACACCGTTTTAATCATAGATGATGAAGCTGACATCCGTTTGCTGATTAAATACAATTTGGAGAAAGAAGGTTTTTCTGTAATTGAAACTGACAGCGGTGAAAAAGGTATTGAATTGGCAAAAATTCATCAGCCTGATTTAATTTTATTAGATGTAATGATGCCCGTGATAGACGGAATTGAAACGTGCGAACGCATCAGAAAAATTCCTGAACTAGCTTCAACAATGATTTGTTTCCTTACAGCTAGAAGCGAAGAATATTCTCAAATTGCTGGATTAGATTCCGGTGCTGATGATTACATCACAAAACCAATCAAACCAAAATTATTAGTAAGTCGTATTTCAGCACTATTGCGCAGAAAAGCAAAATCGTCTTCTAAACAAATTATATCCGATGAATCTCAAAAAATCATTGAGATTGACCACGAAAAATATTTAGTAATAAAAGATGGAAAACCATTTGCACTTCCTCGAAAAGAATTTGAACTGCTTGCTTTGCTCATGTCAAAACCAGAAAAAGTTTTTCATCGCGACGTCATCATGTCAACTGTTTGGGGTAACGAAGTCATAGTTGGTGATCGTACCATTGATGTTCATGTTCGAAAACTTCGTGAAAAACTCGGTGATGAACATATTGTTACTGTTAAGGGTGTTGGGTATAAGTTTGAGTATTGAGTAGGTGATTTCGACAGAGTTCGCTTTCCCTCTCGTGATTGTCATGTCGACAGAGTCTGCTTCTCGCAGACGACGAGACATCTCATAAGGGTGAAAAAGATTTCCGATTAACGATTTCTGATTTTCGGTTTCCGATTTGTTTTATTTTCATGCGGACAGAGTTCGCTTTCCCTCTCGTGATTGTCATGTC
>Ga0163144_10007048_pt1 | contig 24693 bp, 23 predicted proteins | sample OliLak19BULKMAT1_FD_123175 | JGI IMG/M metagenome (GOLD analysis project Ga0163144, IMG submission 123175) | Freshwater microbial mat bacterial communities from Lake Vanda, McMurdo Dry Valleys, Antarctica - Oligotrophic Lake LV.19.BULKMAT1 | ecosystem: Environmental > Aquatic > Freshwater >... | reverse complement strand
TGGAACATGTCGGGGCTCCCCGCGAAACATTTGGTACAGGTACCATCTGCAAGGCAAGGGTAGACCTTATTGGTGTTTATAGTACTTGGCATTGGCATAGAACTTGCTGCTTTGAGCGCTACGCCACCCAGCAGAGCAAGGCATAAGAGTATTCTTTTCATGGCAAACTCCCTGTTTTTTATTATTTTCTAGACAATTTCATATCCATATTACTAGTCTACACTAGAGGCGGTGCAGAAAAAAATAGTTATGAGGATAAATAATTATGAAACAGTCATTTTTTTTACTGATTTGTATGGGAACGATTTTTAATGTTCAATTGAGAGCGCACACCATACTGCTTAATGGGCTTAAGGAAACTGACCCGGGGGTTTTGGTTGGGATATATAAAGATGGTTACCCCTTAATGTCTATTGAATTACAGGTTAAGGCCATTGATCTTATTTATGCTATGCCTGATGCGGCAGTAAAGGCCTTAGCCAGCTGTGGGCTTTCGGGTTCTGATGCGAGCATGCGGCAGCAGTTAAAAAAAATGGTGCGGGAAGACGATAAAAAACGTGATCATGAAAAGCGGGTATATCTTTCGGCCTCGTTTGTGGATGGGGTAGAGGTTAGAAAGCAGGGGGCGCAGTTTAACCTGGTAATGCATGAAGCCTTACTTGCCTGGTTACAGCGACAAGTTGGACAAGCGCGTACCTTTAAGGCCGGCCTTTTTGGGACTGATGGCGTAGAACAGTTAGCTGATAACCAAGCGCCTATTACATTAAACGAATTAACCAATATAGAAGTTAACCCTCATTATGATGGTGATAAGACCGATGTGCTTGCCTATTCTCCTGATAATGCAAAATTTGGGGTGACGGCGGACCGGGGTGTTGTTTCATTCTGGGCGGTGAGTTGTTGGGAAGGGAGAATTCTTATTTCATATCAGGTGCTTTTGCTCACGCAACAAGTTAAAGATTTATTTATGCCGATGATAGATGAAATTAAAAAAGTGCGCCCAGCCCAAAAGCAATTAGATGACCTTGTTGCTGGCTTAAAAAATTTTAGTGGGAAAGATTTAGTGGCGGCTGAAGTCATAACTCCACAAGATGCACAGGCTTTTGGCCGTGTTGCTGCGAGCCTTAAGCAGCTTGCGGCTCCTGAAGAAGTAGTCGGTGCTGCGGAAGTAACACCGTTTATTGATGCGTCAACTGAGTCTAAAACACGCGAAGCAAAAAGTGGCGAGTATAAGAAAAAGTCGGCGTCTTCGAAATTTGTTTATCCTGAGGCTTAATCATGAAACTATTGTTGATAGCTGTGAGCTTACTCGTCGGAAGCTTGGTTAATTGTTCGTTGCTAGCATTACACTTTGTGCCAGGGCATAGCATAGTTCTTGATCCATTTGGTTCGCGAGATAGCATTGCGCGCGTGGGTATTTACGGTGATCCGTACCATTTAATGGGTATCGAATTGTACGTTAAAGCATTAGGACTTATTGATGCAATGCCCGATAGTGCCATTAAAGCATTAGCTGGGTGTGGTTTTAATGGTACGGCAGATGCAGTGAAAGCACGGCTTAAAACAATGGTGGTTGAAGATGACCATAAAGCAAGGCATGAGCGACGCGTGTATCTTTCCGCAGTAGTTGCTGATGGTGTTGAACTTAGAAAAAAATCGCAACAATTTAATATTGTGCTGCATGAAGCATGGCTTTCTTGGTTGCAAGACAAAATAAATGTAACTACCAACTTTAATGCCGGGCTATTTGGGGGAGATGGGATAATACAAGGGGACATTGCTTTCAATCGATTGGCGCCAGTTGAGGTCAATCCTCATGGGACAGAAACTGCAGAAGTGGTTGCCTATTCACCAAACAACGCAAAGTTTGGCGTAGAGCCTGGACGTGGCGTTGTTTCATTTTGGGTGGTTGCGTGTGCCGGTGATAGAGTGCTTATTTCGTACCAAGTATTGTTGTTGAAGCCTCATCCTTTGGCGCAATTCAAAGATATATGGCAGCAATATTTGCAAGGGAACCCTACGCCACAAGTTCAGATGAATCGTTTGGGACAATTGTTTCAAAATCTGAGCAGTGACGCGTTGGTAAAAGCTCAAGCGATGTCAGCAGCTGATGCAGCAGCATTAAAACCGGTTGCAGCGACATTGGCGCCATTATGCGTTGTGCCGCAGAAGCAGCCAGCCCCCGCTAAAGTAGCACAAGAAACTAAACGAGTAGTTGCCGAGCGGGCTCCAGCCAAAGCGCAAACGACAAGTAGCGATAATTTAGCATTATTGCACGGGCAACTTTTGTCGCTTTTGGCAGCGCGGGGTTAATGCTTTTTTATTTTGACCATACTGAAAACTTCCCCTACACTTGAATGGTCATGTAAGCAGTGACTTGTATTTCAACCAATAATTTTTTCATCAGAGGATGCACCATGTTGCGCGCAAAAATTTCTGCGTTTCTTTTTACTTTTTTCCTTCTTTTTTCATCGACTATTACCCCTATTTATAGAGCAAGGGCGCGAATTGCACCGTCAGTGGGGCGGTTTGCCTCTGCACGGCTACAAGGTACTCGTATTGGTGCGCGGCTGAAGCAGTCCATAGCCGGCCAAAAGCGAAACATGTTTTCTGGGCAATTCTTTTTCGAAGCGGCTAGAACGGGCACAGCCAAGTTGCTTGGATTGGGTTCGGCGGCTGGAGCTTTGGCTGGAACTGCTGCGTATGAAGCGCTAACAGAAAATAGTGAAGCAACAAAAAGAGTTTACAAGGCTATTGATAGAGTGATACAGGAAGGTGGCACGTTAGCGACGTTGGCAACTAATAATAATCTTCCTGAAGATATTAGAAAAAATCTTAGTTCGCCTGTTGTGCAAAGCGTTCTAGAGTATTTAAAAAAGATGGGCCGAGGTGCAAGTACTATACCGGCGTCGGTAATAGAGCAAATGGGGCCAGGGTTTTCACTTGCCGCGGGTGCGTCACAAGCAACTGCGAGCTCTAAGGCTGTGCTTGATGGGGCACTGCAGCAAGCGAAAGCAAAATTTGAACGAGATTTGGCTGAAGCGGCAGCGAAACGGCTGGCACAACAAGCCACTGAAGCGGCCGCCAAAACAGCAGCGCAACAAGTAGCAACGACAATATTGCCTTCAGCAGGAGCTGGAGCTGCGGGAGCGGCTAAAGCAGTGCTTGCGATGCCACCGGCGACACTGGGAGCTGGTGTTGCTTCTTTTGCTCGGCAAGTTCATGAAGCTACGGAATTAAAAAGCAGCAGCGTTGCAGTGCCGCTTTTCTTAACAGCAGCGCATGCTGCATATACTCATCAAGGAACTACGGTTGAAAGAGCGGTTTTTGCTGGCCAATCTTTAGCGCGGGGTGTTGCGGTGACTTATGCTACAGCAGCGTTCAAACTTGGTGGTGTAGCGGCGGTAGGAAAACTTGGCATTGCGTTGCCGGCCGGTAAAGTTGGTGTTGCGTTGGCAATGGCAAGTCCTATTGCAGCGGGAGTTGCGGCAGCGGTGACAGTAGGGGTAGTTGTCAAAAAAGCACCTGCGATCAAAAATTATATATGGGGTAGCTCTAAGGCCGAGACCGTTTCGTTCTTAGAAGAAGTTGCAGCAATTGACCGGGCATGTGCGTTGACAGAGCAAGCTCGGCAAGAAGCAGAAAAAAAACTTGCTGAAATGGCCACACGAGAGGCTGCTGAAAAGGCGGCAAAGGAACTTGCAGAAAGAACGGCTAAAGAAGCGGCCGAAAAAGGATTTTTAAGAAGAGCTATTGATACGCTAGCAGAAAATAAAGGTAAAGCGACGATAGGTTTGCTTGTTGTGGCTGGTGGGTATGTTGCGTATCATATGTTTATTAAAGACGGCGCAACGCCTTCTGCGCCATCTGCGGCGAAACCTACGGCTGCACCAGCAGTGGCAACAAGAGGAGCAGGGGCTCCGTATGCATGGCCAGCAGCTCAGCCAGTAGCTGTCGCTCCTGCGGCTCCGGCAGCAGCGGCTCAACCCGCCGTCGAAACTAAGAGAGCGGAAGCCGTTCGCGCAGAAGCGCCGATTGAGCAGAAAGAAAAATTTGTTGCTACCTATGAAAAGGCTCGCGTAACAGCTGATAATTATAAAACGGTAGGGAAGAAGGTCTCTCCATTATATCCCCATGATTCGCTGCCGAGGTCTGCCGCAATACCGGGTACTACCGATAGAATGGCGTTGTGCAGAACGGGGCGATGGGTTGATATTTATGAATTACAGTCTCCGGCTACTCCCACAACACGGGCTGTGTATAATGGGCATAGGATTCCATTGGAAGAATATGATGCGGTGGCAGCGCGAGGTCGTGCTGCAGAAAGACAACCTGCTGCTGGCGCGGCGGCTCAACAGCAAGCGCCTGCAACTGCTGCGGGGGGTGGAGCGCCGCGGGATCCGCGAGAAAATAAAGATAATGATAAAGACAAACATCCGCATGGTAAATATGAAGACAATCCGAAGCATCATCCAAATTCTCGTGGCAATATAAGTAAACCGCCTAAAAATGGGCCAGAGGTTTTTAAGAATTCAATTGAGGCGGGCCCTGGGCGTAGAATTGGTTTGGAAAACGGCAAATTAGTTGAATTTCAAGAACATACTCCCGGAACATACCATGGTTATGTCATCGATTCTTTGGAGGCATTCAAAAATCTTAATCCTAATGTGATGAAGGCCTTGCGTAAAGCTAAGTGGATAAATGGTAAGAAGTTTAGGATTTTAAAGAAATGAATAAACATGAACTTATTTTTAAATTGAACGATTCAGAAAAAATAATTATACAAGCAACTGATCCTGTGGATGATTTGCATTGTTGTTACAGAGCGCCGATAGTTTTTTTTGAAAATACTACTGAGTATACGATTCTTGATGATACTATAAGTCTCGCGATGAGAGACTTTAGTCGGTTATTACAAAAGGCATTACATAATAAATTAAAGTTACATCAATCAATTACCAAGGACTTAGGGTATTTATCAAACGAAGACACGCAAGAGAAGCCGGGTCTTTTTTATAAAAAAGTTGAAGGTTACGATCGTTGGATTGGCATGGATTATTTTTTATGGGGCCTTGGTGGGGATAATGCCTTAAGTGCTTGGCTTTATAATGATGAAAAAGGATCGATTATTTTTGAGATAACTCCTGATTACCCCTGGATGTTTGATGACTCCAAAAAGAATCCTGGTTATATGTCTTATAAAAAATGGATTAAAACATATAAGCCTTGTGTTGTTAGAAAAATATCACAGGATGTTGCCGAGAAATGGCTTGAGCAGGCGGAATATATTTTGAAAAAGATGAATGAAAATATGGCACGGGATTAAGAAACGCTATGAATGAGCACGATATTATTTTTACGTTAAGCGACAAAGAAAAAATAGTTATACAAGCAACGGATCCCATTGATGAGTTGCATTGCTGTTATGATGTGCCAATAGTTTTTTCTGACGGTAGTACTGCTATAGGTTCGGATACTAATGTGAGGTTCGCATTAAGAAAGTTTAGTGAAAACTTAAGAAAAGCCTTAGAAGGACAGTTGAAATTACATCCATCAATTACTCAGGACTTGGGGTATTTGGCAAATGAAGAAATGCAAGATAAACCGGGTCTTAGTTATAGAAAGTTTAATGGGATAGATCATTGGGTTGGTTGGGATTATTTTTTATGGGGTACTGGTGGGGATATTACATTAAATACATGGCTTTATAATGATGAAAATGGTGCTATTGTTTTTGAAATAACCCCAAGTTATTCATCATATATTGGAATCAAGAAAAAAGACCCGCGTTATCTTTCTTATAAAGATTGGATAAAAAATTACAAGCCCTGTGTTGTTAAAAAAATACCACAAGACGTTGCTCAACAATGGCTTGAACAAGTAGAAGACATTAGCAAAAGAATTGATGACAATGTAGAGCGTATATTTGCCCCCGAAAACAAATAAAACCGTGTCTCATAATTTTGACGATGTTACTTTGTTGTAGTAATCTAAGCATGTCATGTAAGCAGTGACAGACAGACTCAACCAATAGAGTTTACACCAAGGAGGCATCATGATGTATGCTCATTTTCTAGCGATCGCCGCTGGGTTCTTCCTATTTTTTACCAACATCTATATCGATCTAATGTCATTCGGTTACGACTTTTGTCTGTGGCCGATTAAGTTACTTATTCATTAAACAGAATAGGTTATGTACGTTGGCGTACTATCGAAATAGTGCTGGTAAACGATACGAGGTATATGTTCAAAGAAAGGTCAAGGAATGCAAACCCCTTGGCCTTTTTAGTTGTTGGACAATAGCTAAATTTTTTTTAAACTTGGTAATCTTACAAAAGCAGATCATCAAAAGTAAAGGAGCTTGCATGCGTATTATTCTAAGCCTACTGATGTTTTTTTCTACCAATGTGTTGGCAGTAAAAGTTAACCCGCGGTATAACAACACCAAGGGCGATTGGGCGCGGAGAATATTAGCATCACTCACGTTACGCGAAAAAATAGGCCAACTTTTTATGGCGCCCACCGCATCATCCTTTGAGCAACCAGAAGAAGCACTCGCCAGTTTGATGATGAAATGTCCTTACAACATGGACCCTGATTATATTAAGAAGTTGATCACCGAATATAAAGTCGGCGGTCTAATTTTTCTTTTTAAAAGCTCCCCCAGCAAACATATTGATGCGCTGAATGAATACCAAAGTTTAAGTGACGTTCCGCTGATGATAGGTCTAGATGCTGAGTGGGGGCCTAGCATGCGTCTATATGAAACGCTCCGATTCCCTTTTAATATGACTCTGGGCGCTCTAGAAAACAAGCGCCAGATCTATGAGCTTGGCCGAGAAATTGGTCGGCAATGTAAATTGCTTGGTATACATATTAATTTCTCTCCGGCAGTTGATGCTAATAATAATCCTGATAATCCGGTGATCCATTTCCGCTCATTTGGCGAAGATCCTATTAAGGTAGGCGATGCTGGTTTGTTGATGATGCAAGGCTTGCAAGATGAAGGGGTAATGGCCTGCGCTAAGCATTTCCCCGGCCATGGCGACACGGGAACTGATTCCCATTTTGAACTGCCGGTGATTCTCCATACGCTCGAACGTCTTAAGCAGATTGAACTCCCCCCCTTTAAAAAACTTATTGATGCGGGCGTTTGCGCGGTAATGAACGCACATTTAGCAATCCCGGTGCTCGAAAAAGAAGCAAACCGCGCATCATCACTTTCGCGCGCTATTACCACGGAACTACTTGAAAAAGAGCTCCAATTTACCGGTCTCAAAATTACTGATGGCCTAGGTATGGAAGCATTGATGCGCCACTTTACTCCCGGCCAAATTGAGCTGGAAGCATTCTTGGCCGGCAATGAAATTTTACTCTGCCCGCTTGATGTTCCTGCTGCCGTAGAGTTGATTGAACAAGCTATTAAAGATGGCAAAGTTTCGATGGCCGACCTTGATAGCCGGGTGCTCAAAATTCTAACCGCTAAGGAATGGGCCGGTTGCCATAAACGTACGGTGATCGATAAAAAGAAAGCAGAAGCAGAGCTTATCACCCCCTCGGGTAAAAAGTTAAAAGAACGGCTTTACCAAGAAGCAATTACGCTCATTACACCCACACCATTTACGCCCGTTGCCGCAAATAAGGCGAACAAAGTTGCTGTAGTGCAAATTGGTGGCGCGCAGCTTAATGCGTTTAAAAATCAACTGCAAAACGCCGTGCCATGCGCCTATTATTATGAATCAGCTCAGAGCGACGAGGCTGCTATCCATAACATTATGACACAGCTTGAGGGCATCGAAACCGTATTAGTGCCAATATTTGAAATGAATAAATTTTCAAAACAAAACTATGGCCTTTCTGCCACCACACTTGAATTATTACGCCTCCTTGGCCAGCGTGGCAAGCGAGTCATTGTGATACCATTTGGCACCCCCTATAGCGTAACATTCTTTGACCAAGCTTCTGCCGTGGTGCTTGCCTATGAAGATGATGTTGAAGCGCAGAAGGCGGCGGCTGATGTGGTAGTTGGCGCCAGAGTTGCCACCGGAAAATCGCCGGTCACGTGGCATAAAAAAGTAGCGGCAGCGCCAGCCGCTTAAAGATGACGAGTTTGGATTGTTGAGATGGACAATAGCTGAAAAATCCTTTACTCTCTTTACTGTCTATACCTTGAGTATAGGCATTTATTGCGTGGGCCCATAGCTCAGTCGGTTAGAGCAATCGGCTCATAACCGAGAGGTCCCAGGTTCGAGTCCTGGTGGGCCCACCATATACACCACGTCGAATGAGAGAGAGTAGTTCATGCACGATAACCCGTTCTATGCATTTATAGCTGTGGTAGAAGTTGATCAGAAAATTGATCAGTTGCTCAACCAGAGTAACCAGCGCAAGGCGGAAATTGAGCAGTTGAACTCACAACTTAAAGCCGAACAGGCGATAGTTGCCCAAGAAAAAGAACAGATCCAAACGCTGAATAAGCAAATCGCCTTACATGAATTAGAAATTAAAAATTCTCGAGCTCGCCAAGAGGTATTGACCCCTCAGCGTGATTTTGCTGCTTCAGCAAAAGAAGGTAAAGCTTTTGATGTTGAAATTGCAGCTCTTAAGGTTAAGCAACAGCAGGCTGAAGAGGCAGTATTTTCTCTTTGGACATCAGTTGAGGCTGCCGAGCAACGGTTGCAAACATTAGAACAGCAATTAGCGGTATTCACCGAAAAAGTAGGGCAAGTTGTTGCAGCGAAAAGCGTTGAAGCGCAAACCTTTGCGCACGAAACGGCAGAGTTGCAGCAAGATCGTCCACGCTTGGTTGCTGGGGCTCCTGTCGAGTTTATGACGAAATATGAATCGATGCGGCAATCAGTTAGTAATCCGGTGGTTCCCTTAGTTGGTGATATGTGCGGAGGTTGTTCTACGCAAATTACGGGCACTGATATTGCCCAGTTACGGCGGCATGTTCTGCTGCCCTGCAAAGAATGTTATCGCCTTTTGTATAGCCGGTAAGCCATGAGCCAACTTTCTATTTTTAATGAACCCGTAATTCCGCACAAGAATATTGTCACCCAGTGGCAGCTGTTTGTTGATGGTGCTGCGCGCAATAATCCGGGGCCCGCAGGTGCTGGTATTTATTTGTTGCAAGGGGATAAAGTTGCGGCGGCACAAGGCTTTTATTTAGGTAAAAAAACTAATAACCAAGCAGAATATATGGCCTTATTGTTGGGGCTGTGTGAGGCTTCAGCCTTAATGAAACCGCAGGATCTACTCAGTATTTTTTCTGATTCTGAATTGTTAATTCGGCAGGTTGAGGGTCGTTATGCGGTTAAAAATAAAGAATTACGGATTTTGCATGACCGGGCAAAGAAATTGCTTGCGCATCTTTCGTATACGGTAAAGCACGTTTTGCGTGAGCAAAACAGTCAAGCTGACGCATTAGCAAATGCAGGCATCGATAAAAAAGTTCCCGTGCCAAAACATCTGGTACATATGTGTCATCTTGAATAGGTAGAGTATGAATAAAATTATTATAGCGTGCTTGCTCGCTTTCGTGAGCAATGTGCAAGCATTTACGGTTTATGTGTTACTTGATAAAAAAACTGAAGATGGGGTGCTGTGGAAAATATCATCTCAAAAAGGTTTCTTAGTAAATGATCCGCAAGATGCTGAACGCCAAGACCAACTCAAGGTTCCTCGTTGTACCATCAAAGCAAAACAGAGCGTTTTATCGGTGAATGGTAAAAAACTCGCTTCGCAGGGCATTGTATTTGCTGCGCTTGATGGGTCACCATTAACGGTTGATAAGGGTTCGTATACCGGGTCATTATTAGTACTTTTTGATAAAGATGTCTGGTACTTGGTGAATGCCGTTGATTTAGAAGAGTATATCTATTCGGTGTTGCGTTCAGAGAGTTTTCCGAGCTGGCCCTTAGAAATTAATATGGCGTTTGCTATTATGCAACGGTCTTATGTGGTAGAAAAAATTATGAAGGCGCGTGGTAAAAAGAAGTTGGGTAAAGGGTTTCTGTATGATATTGGTTGTACCAATTTAGACCAGACCTACAAAGGGACCCATACGTTTGAAAACTTATGGCAGGCAGTTGATGGCACGCGTGGCGTGGTGCTTGCCTATAATAAAAAGCCAATTGTAGCCATGTATGATGTTTGTTGTGGTGGCTTGGTGCCCGCAAAAATGCGAGGGCATGATTTTACCGGGTCTCCTTATTTGGGCCGTGATTATGCGTGCACCCATTGCAGTGATTGTAAGGTTTATTCTTGGCGTGCCAGCTATACGCTCGATGAATGTACCGAGTTGTTTCGGGATGCCGGGCTAACGACTAAGGCTGTTACGGGCATGAAGGTCGCAGAAATTGACAAAGCTGGTGTGGTGCATAGTTTACAAGTAAAATTGGGCAAAAAATGGAAAACATTTCCTCGCAAGACTATTTATAATCTTTTTAAAGATGTAAAAAGTTATAGTTTTGATGTGTGGCTTGATGAAGGTACGCTCAATTTTGATGGGCGTGGCTATGGGCACCACTTAGGCCTGTGCCAGTGGGGCGCTCGGCAGATGGTTAAAAAAGGTTGCTCTTACCAAGAAGTTCTTGAGTTTTATTACCCAGGCACCACCTTTATGAAGGTGGTATAGCTTCGCGACTCTGTTTTGTGGTAGCTTGATACATAATGAAGCTAACCATTAAATAATAAAGGAGTGGTGATGAGTAATTCTGTTGTCCGTGCTGTGCAAAAGTTTCTTTTATTAGAACTGCACACCACCATGTGTCGTCTTTATGAAGTTGATCAAAAAAAATTACATGAAATAGTTACCCCCACCGTTGATGTCCAAGGTAACCCGGTGCAAGGGTTTCCTCTTGATTGCCCACCGCTTGATGATAAAAAAAACGAAGCGTTGGGTTCTGGCGATCTGAATGCCGCCTATGCTGAAAATCATATACGCCATTATTTTTCTATGGTGGATAGTGAGCTTACTAAAGTAGTTGCGACTAAAGAGTTACCTGTCGTAGTTATTGGCTTAACAAAAAGTATCAGTTCATTCCGTGAATTAACTAAAAATGGTGCCGCAATTATCGGTTATAAAGATGCGTCATACCATAAAGTAGAAGATCTGTTGGTAGCAGCGCTTGCGGTGGTTAAAGAGTATGAGGTTGGCTTAGTGAACGCTGCCCTTAAAAAATTCTTTGAAGCTGAAGGATCAAATGTACAAGCATTTGGTGCTCGCCATGTTTGGTTAATGGCACATGAAGGTCGCATAGAAACTCTGTTTGTTGAAGAAGGCTTACAGGTGCCTGGCAAACTTGATCCAGAAAACAAAGACCATCTTTTAATTGGCATGGGCACACAAAACGTTATTGACGTGATTATTGAACGTACGCGCGCTACGCGTGGCCACGTGGTGATCGTTAAGCCCGGTACGTTAAAAGAATTTGAACATATCGGTGCCATTTTACGTTACTAATTTATAACGGAAGTTATTCTGTTTCGCTCACCCTGAGCCTGTCCAAGGGTTAAGCGGCACTCGAGTTTCGAAGAGCAGGTCTATTGTTTGAAGTGTAACCTGGTTGAGCTATGCCAAATTATAAAGGGCACTTGGTTGGTGGATTCATTGTCTATTGCATTATTATAGGCATAGGGACTTTGTATGCAACGTCCTTTATGGTACTTTTGCAATGGTTATTGAGCACCTTGGCCGGTAGCCTGTTCCCCGATATTGATACCAAAAGTAAAGGCCAAAAGCTTTTATATACGCTCCTTTTTGTCATGAGCTTGGTGCTCTTGGTGCAAAAACGCTATCGTCTTATAGCCTATTGTGGCGTTGTTGCGGTATTGCCCCTGATAACCAGACATCGTGGGATTTTTCATAAATTATGGTTTATTATACTCATCATTGGGCTTGGTACAGCAGGATTGATAAGTTTATATCCTTGTGCCATGGTCCCTATAGGTAAATTAGCAGGGTTTTTTCTTGCGGGGGCAATTTCTCATTTATATTTAGATCTTGGCCTTAAGCGTATGCTGCGATGGTAAAGTGCGTGGAATTAATTAACGCAAATTGTATATTTTATTTAATGGTATTGGGTATACTCGGAGATATAATGCGTAATATCAGAGGGGAAGTATGCGTCATATCTTTATAGTATTACTCATTGGTAATATCACCATAACTGATTTGTGGGGCGAGCCTGATCGCTGGCATGGTAAAGACCGTGCGACATTGGCAGTGTTTAAAGATCCGGTAACCGATCTTTTTGTTGACCGTACCGTAGCCAAAAACATACCAACTTCACCGCCGGGTGTGACAAGGGCTGGCCTTTGTCCTCGCGCACACCAAGCCTTATATAATGAAGTAGTGACCTGTGTTGAATGGCACCATGTGCATGATGAGCATGTTAAAGTTTCGTTTGATAATGTTGTTTATGGGCATGATCCGGTTACCGGTGAACCACGTTCCAGCTTTTGGACTACGACAGATCGTCTTATTTTTTTAAAAGATATGACCGATGAATGTATTGATGCGTTACCAGGTCCTCGTTTTGAGCGCAATGAACCCATGGGAAGTGAACACACTGAAAGTGAAACCGTGGTTCTTACTTTGCCCTGGAAAAGATATTCAGTAGCAACGCGCTTTGTGCGGGTACCTGAGCATGACACGTCTGATGGGTATGGGGTAAAATTGCTTGATATGGGCAAGAAAAAAATAACACATATGGTTGTTCCGCATGCTGTTGCACGGCTTGAAGAAGCGGTCTCTTTGCAAGAAGCGCGGAAACTGTTTGTAGAAAATGTGAATCAATTGGTGGACCATTTTGCGCGTAAGCCTTCTCAAAAAGTAGTGCCCTATATATGGGGGGGCAGTAGTTGTGTGGATGGGTATGAAGATTGTTTTACTGCCAATGCGCAGGGGGCATGGGTTCGCAAAGGGCGCAATCAGCCCTATATGGGCTACGATTGCTCAGAGCTGGTGTTGCGGTTAGCACAGGTTAGTGGTTTGCCCTATGTATATAAAACTACGTTAACGCTTGCTGAACGCGGGCGCGCATTAACCAAAGACGATACTATCGAGGCGGGTGACTTACTATGGATACCTGGCCACGTTTTGATAGTTGGCGATGTAGCGAGCAATAATTTAATTGAGTCACGAAGTTATTCGAGTGGCTATGGTAAATTGCAGCGTCTTGCGTTACGAGATTGTTTTGCTGGTATCAAAACGTTTGGGCAATTACGGGACGCTTTTTTTGCTAAAAAACGGTTGACGCGGCTTAAAAAGGGCGGCCTTATTGAAAGTGTGCTTCCTGAGTTTAAAATTATAAAAATTTGTTAATGGGAGCGAGGAGCATGAGTATGTTGAAAATTATATCCTCTATTATTATGGGCGCATGCCTGGGAGCAATGCCGTTATCAGCTGCTCCCAGTAAACAACCTTTATTAAAAAATAAAGCTGAGCTTAAACGGGCGATTGAACAAGTCTGTGCATCGGTTGACCCGCATATGCAAATAGGCATCGAATTCAGCTCATTAGAGCACGGTCCGCTCTATCGTAAAAATTATAAGCATCGCGTTATCCCCGCAAGCGCCTTAAAGCTCTATCCTGCAACTGCTATGTTGTACACCTTTGGCCCAGACTATCAGTTTGTAACTCGCCTTGTTACCGATGGGGTGGTAAAAAAACATAGTATACGGGGGGACTTGTATATTGTTGGTGCAGGCGACCCATCATTAAAATCAGCAGATATACGAGCTCTTTTTGCGCAACTCAAGTTGGCCGGCATTGCCAAAATTAAAGGTAATATATATATCGATATGACCATATTTGATGAAGTGTTCAGGGGGCCCGGTTGGATGTGGGATGATCCTTCGCGTTATTGGAACTGCTTGGTTACCGGTTTAGTGATTGATCATAATTGTACCAAAGATTCTGTAGGAAAGCCGGTTGCGTGGACTGACCCCGTTGCCCAAGTAAAACGTATTGTGCGAACCATATTAGAGCAAGAAGATATCTGTTATAGCGGCGATATTTTTTTCCAAAAAGCACCAGTGGATGCGGAACTATTATCAGAGCATACTTCTGAGCCACTCCAGGTTTTGAGTACGCTTATGTTAAAAGAATCGGACAATTTATACGCAGACTGTTTTTTTAAAAGAATGGGCGCCGAAAAAAGTGGTAAGCCAGGCACTTGGCAAGAAGGAGCGTTGGCGGTGGATAAGTTTGGCAGCGGGACCATTGTTGATGGTTCAGGCATTTCTCGCTATAACTTAGTAACGCCCAATGAGTTGGTAAATTTATTACAATGGCATATCCAACAACCCTACTTTACACAGTTTCGAGATATGTTATCTCGCTCAGGTTGTGATAGGGTATTAAAACAACGGCTCCATGGGCAAACGGTCTGGGCAAAAACGGGGACTCAGCGAGGCAATTCTAGTTTGGCGGGCTATATGCTCACCGCCGATAAAGAGTTGGTAGCCTTTGCTATTATCATTAATAACTTTGTGGGACCAACTTCCAAATATCTTCGGCTACAAGACCAAATTTGCGCGTGCGTTGGCAGGTTTTCGCGGCAAATGGATGTATGAAGTATTAAGGGAACTGAATCTTAATGCCGGCAGCTAGATAATCGGCAATTTCAAGGGATTGCTCAAAAATTTCTTCAAATTTCTTCAGGTCAGCCTTCCATTTTTTGCTTAAACGAGCCATAACTTCTTCGGCCGTAAGGGTTAAATGTGCTTTCCAGAGAGCCTTAAGATCTTTTTCTTCTAGGTGTGGGTTAATAGTATGCAAGAGTGTTACCATTTCTTGCGCGTTGGTGCGCCACTGTTTATCCAGTTGTCGCAGGCGAGAAATACTTTTTACTTTAGCCGCGGCAAGAAGGTCAACGGCAATCAGCACATGTTCTTTAAACAGCGTACTAATTTGTTGGCCGACCTGTTGGCCATAATATTCAACAAAAGCATCACCAAATTGTTCTTGGTTCAAAAGAAGCTGCTCCAGCGCTATCGGGGAATCGCCTGTTTCATTCAATTCGGCAAGCATATAATTGCGGGTAAGAAAAGCTTGCTGTGCCCAGAGCTTGCGGAGCGTCACGCTCAGTTCGCAGGTGCCGCTGGCAGCCTTGAGGGTAACTGGTGAACTGAACCGTTTATACGCAATAAAGTAACCGCCGGCTATGCCTACAGCAATGGCAAACAGGCTGGCAATAAGCCATTTTTTGTTCATATAAGTACCGTACTACTTTTTACAATGGGTACAATTTTTGCTGGAAGCAAAATAGATTACTAAGCCAGCAACAATAATAAGAGTAATGGCAAGGGTTAGTGGAGAGAAACATTCCATAAGTATCCTTTTTTAGTAACAGTGAATCTACATCACTTACTGGTTTATAAGTTCTAGCCGTTGCTTGTCAATAATTTTTGAGTATTTAACAACAGATATACCAAGGGAAGCAGCATTCGTCATCAAGCTCTTTTGCTTCTTTTCGCCAATTTTCAAGGCGCTCGGCCTCTGCTTTGCGTGCGGTTTCTTTATCGCTTGGCTGATTAAGAGCGGTAAGTATAAGAGCAAGGTTATATTTGGTGGCAAAGGTTCGGAATAGCGCTATCATTTCCTGGTCTTCGCCTTCGCGGGCTATAATATAAGCAGTTTGTTGTTTTTTGTTTTGAATCGTTAAATCAAGAGCTTCAGGTGTATGCATTTCTAGAAGGGTTGTTACGGCTGTTTTCTTTTTGGCGACAACAGCTGCAAGTAAGGAGCGACCGTTTTTTTGGGCGTTTGTATTACTCTTGTGCTCGGTTGACAACAAAGGGAGGCTTAGTCCGTGGGTCATGCCATGCAGAAGAGATGAACAACTAAGAACTATGAGTATAAGTGAGTAATAGAACATGAGATTCCCTTGGGTAACTGATGCGAAATTTCTGATATTTATATTATTAAGTATAGAGAAAGGGCTTTGCGCAGAGCAATATTTAAGAGCCTTGACCCAGGTTGCGACTTTTTAGCATGCTGGCCCTGAAGTTAATAAAATTGGTTGCCGATGATGTGGGTCATGAAAAAACTAGTATTAATAAATTGTTTAGCGATGCTATTTCTGAACATGGCTGCGGTGCAGGGTATCCAGCAAAGTGCAGGGGCATCAGCTGCAGGAAAAGAAGAAAAAAATCATAAGGCATCAACCTATGCGCAGTAATAGTTGGTTATGGGCAACATCAGCAGCGTTAAATCTACTCGCCGTGCTGTTCCCGTTTCAGCTAGGCTGGTGCATGCTCCCCGCATTTGGTTGTGTTTTACAAGCATTGTTTTTTCAAAGAGCCCCCTTTGGGGCTCTTTTTTGTTGGGTAGCGGCAACGCTGGGCAGCACCGCAGTGCCAGCATTTTATGCCGTTTTTTATTTAGGCTCTGGTGTTTGGTGGCACCGTTTATTACTCATACTGGTGCCAAGTTTGCTTGCCGTGCTAATAATTACCCTATTATTTTGGGGAACTACGCAGATAGCTTTTTTGGTAGCACAACAAAGAACCTTATTTTTTTGCGGCTGTGTAACCAGTCTCTGGCTTTATTATATGGTCATCATGCATGGGCTTTTATTGCCCTTTGGCGCGCTGGAAGGGTACCCTCCTGGCAACCCGTTACTGCCCCTCGTGGCCAATCCAAATTTTTTATTTTTCGTGCCACAACTTGGTGGCGCTGGTGGGCTGTTGGCGGTGTTATTGGTGTTTGGTATGGCGGTTTGGTGTTTGCCCAAAATAATCATTTGTTTGTTGCAAGCATTACTTATTATTAGTTGGTTTGTGGCGCCTTTGCTGCAAGTTCCTGAACCAGTTTGGCTCCAACAGCTTGCGGTGGTACAACGTAAGTTCCCCCTCAGTAATGATATTATGGGCGTAGCAGAGGAGCTTCGTACCGTTATCGACATTGCTATGCAGCAGCAACCAGCCATTACGACGATACTCTTGCCAGAATCCAGCTTAGAAGATCCGCATATGCTCAGTGCATCCCAATTACGTGCGGTCTGGTCGGGGGTGCAAACAGCGCGTGGTGACCCGATAACTTTAATAGGAGGCGGCTTTCGCTATGATGGTCCTTGTTACCGTAATAGTATCTATTATATACAAGGTGAGCAGCTGCATTTTTACGATAAACAACATGCGATGCCGTTGGTAGAGCGTTCCTGTTGGCCCTGTTTAGCGGCGGTGATGGAACCGCTCTATTTTTATCGAGCACCAGCTATCCATGCGGCCCAAACAACAAGGCCTTGTTGGGATGTAGCTACATCCCCCATGTCCCCGTATATATGTTCAGAACTTTTTATGGGGTTAGCAGAATCTACTGCGCAGGTAGATGTTCTTATTGCGGTGTGTAATGATGCGTGGGCACTTTTCCCGACGCAGCAATTGATGCTGCTTGCAGCGCGCTATCAGGCGCTGGTGCGAGCGCGTGATGTTCTGTATGTTGGTTACACATATGCTGCGCTTCTTACCAAAAATGGGAGTGTACTGCCCCTAAAATATGTATTAAAGTAATATACATACGAATATTCTTTTACTACTGGTAAGCATCTATGATAATTACTATTGATGGGCCGATGGCAAGCGGAAAATCGAGCATAGCACGATTGTTAGCGCGGGAATTAAACTGCTACTATCTTTATAGTGGGTTGTTATTCCGTGGCCTTGCGGCGGTTTTGTTGCGTGATTATGGTTATTTACAAGAGCAATTGTCGCAACCGACCATGGCCGATATTGCTGAGATTTTAGCGCCAGAAAACTTTGTATATGTTTATGATCAGCAACAAGGTGCACAGATCATCTATAAAGGTGCATCTATTACATCGTTATTAAAAACGGTAGAAATTGATAGAGCCGCTTCAATTATTGGGGTACACCCTGACGTACGTCAAGCACTGGTGGTTTTGCAACGGCGTATTGCCGTGGAGCACGCGCTTATCGCTGATGGACGTGATTGTGGTATTACCGTATTTCCCCATGCAACCTATAAATTCTTTTTAACAGCAATGCCAAAAATCAGAGCAGAGCGGTGGCTGGCAGAACAACTTCGTGCCGGTCAGACGTTATCATATGAACAAGCACTGGCGGCAGTTATAGAGCGAGATGCGCGTGATAGTAGCCGTGCAACCTCTCCGCTGCAACCAGCACCAGATGCTTTTATTATTGATAACTCAGATAAGAATTTACAAGAAACGAGCCTGATTTTTAAACAGCTGATTGCATCAACTTAACTGATGAAGCTGCCGCTTAATGTCACTTACGTGGTAAATGCAAAGCCCGGTCAATACCATAACGAATGATAAGAAAAAGTGCCAACTAACGGTTTCATTCAATAAGAAATACCCATAAATAATAGTACTTAAGGGTGAAATGAAACTTGCAAATGACATAAAGGTTGCACTGTAATGGCGCAACAATGAAGCATGTAAGTTTGAGCAGATGATGTTACTGATAAGAATTTGTGCGGTGATAAGACCCAAAAGTGTTTTCCAGTCGCCACGCAGCCAACGATCTTCTACCATAATAGCTGAACAAAAGGCCATGCTGCCACCAATTAATTGACTTACGCCATTTACCAGGGGCGGTGGACAGCCGCGATGCTTTACGAGTCGTTGGGTAATAATAATGCTATAGCTTAATGCGCCAACTGCGGCCATAATAGCGAGCTCTGGCCAGGAAATAAAACTCACGCCGCCGACCAATTCTTCATACGAACTATTGGATACCAAAATGGGTATCATACCTAAAAAGCCAAATAATAAACCGAGAAGATGGGCTAAGGTAAGCCGTTCATTGAGCTGAAAATAAGAAAATAGTGCTGTAAAAAACGGAAGTAAATTACATAAAAGAGCCGCTTTGGTAGTGGTTACATATTGTAAGCCCCAGGCGCGAACTGAATAGAAAATATACACACCAAAAATAGTTGTTTGGGCATAGAGCCATAAATCTTCTTTTCTTGGATAGCAGGCCATGCGATGTTTTGCATAAATATAACCGAGTAAGCAAAGGCCGCCGATAATCATCCGCGTGCCGATAACAAAGAATGGCGATGCATGATACAGCATCATTTTACCAAGAGTAAAACTGAAGCCGAAAAGTGCATTTAAAATAATAACGCGAAGAATCATAATAATAGCCAGCAATGATTGAGGGTTATAGAAGAATTTATCCTACCAAGTATAGGGTAAACTGATCCGGTTTGCTAGTGCTGAGCGAATAAAAAAATAATAAATAAGGGATGGTGTGATACTACTACCACACCATCCCTTATTTATTAAATCTTGGTAATTACTTCAGATTTTCAGCGCCGAGTGCTGTTTCTACACCAGACACACGTTCTTCTACGTGTAAAACTGGCATTTCTTGTGCTTCTGGAGCAACTTTCTTTTTGCAGCGGCAACCAGGAAGAGTTGCAAAAGCTACAACAAGTGCAAGTACATTTAATGTTTTCATAAAGTCCTTCGTAGTAAAAATGTAAGAGATTATTTTTTTCTTTTGTTTAATGCGACTATTTTAGTTTTTGCTTTGGTTCGCGCTTCAGCCTTAGCCTTACTTGCTCGTTTTGCTTTAGCTTTAACCCCATTCTTTTTGGTAATACCAGCGATAAAAGGGTCATTAACTAAAGCAGCTTTAAGTACTTCGTCCATAGTCTTTACACAAATAAAGTTAAGATTGCCGGTGTTAATTTCATTTTTAAGTTCGGCAAGATCCTCACAGTTTTCATCCGGTAAAATAACGGTCAACATTCCTAAATGCTTTGCCGCCAAGACTTTTTCTTTTAACCCACCAATCGCTAATACTCGCCCACGAAGGGTGATTTCACCGGTCATGGTAATAGTCGGTTGGGTAGGGTTTTTTGTCAAGGCCGAAACAAGGGCTGTACAGAGCGTAATACCCGCAGAAGGGCCATCTTTTGGCGTAGATCCTTCAGGAATATGAATATGGATATCTTTGCTTGCATTAAAGTTAGGAGCAAGCCCTAATTGTGCCGCACGAGATTTGATATACGTTAAGGCTGCATAAGCAGATTCTTGCATAACTTCGCCCAGTTGACCCGTCAGAGTTAAATTGCCCTTACCAGGAATCACTGTCGCTTCAATTTCTAGCACGTCGCCACCAAGTTCTGTCCAGGCAAGTCCTGTTGCAAGCCCTATGCGCTCTTGTGTGGTATCAATGGTAGTAGGTCGATAACGCTGACTACCAAGCCACTCGCGCATTAATTCGGCGGTGATGGTAACTGATTTCGTTACCGGTTCCTTTTTAAGGAGTAATTGAATGGTCTTGCGCATGAGTTTTGCTACCGTGCGTTCAAGTTGCCGGACTCCCGCTTCTTTGGTGTACAGGCTGATAAGCAGGCGTAAATTTTCAGGCGATATCTTAAATTGAGACGCTTTTAAATTATATTGCTTTAAATTTTTTGGTATTAAAAAGCTTTGCGCAATGCTCATTTTTTCATCTTCGCTGTAACCAGCGATAGTAATAATCTCCATACGATCAAATAGAGGGTACGGTATTCCTTCAAGATGATTTGCTGTCGTAATAAACATGACTTGTGATAAATCATACTCAAGCTCTAAAAAGTGGTCCACGAACGCTTTGTTTTGTTCAGGATCCAATACTTCTAATAAGGCAGAGGCAGGGTCACCTTGCATGTCGCTCGACATTTTATCAATCTCATCAAGTAGGATGACCGGATTCACCACTTTTGCTTTACGCATAGCTTGTGCTATTTTTCCTGGTAATGCGCCAATGTAGGTACGGCGATGGCCTCGAATTTCAGCTTCATCTTTGATGCCGCCCAGTGCTATGCGGACAAATTTTCTACCAAGGCTTGCAGCTATCGATTCTGCCAGTGATGTTTTACCTACCCCCGGCGGTCCTACCAAGCATATGATAGGTGATCGACTGAGTTTGCTGGAAAATTTCTTAGCAGCTAAAAACTCTAAAATTCGCTCTTTTACCTTATTCAGGCCAGCATGATGTTCATTTAAAAGAGCTTCCGCTTCTTCTAAGCTAATAGCATCATTGGTGACCTTATGCCATGGCAATGATATGATCCAATCTATATAGTGCCGGCTTACTACCGCTTCTGCTGCCATAGGCGGCATTTGCTCAAGGCGATACAGTTCTTTTTCGACTTTTTCTAGGACATACTTAGGTAGTTGTAATGATTTGATCTTAGTTTGTAATTGGCCTATTTCCTGAGCGCGGTCTTCGCGGCCTAATTCTTTATGAATGGCCTTAATTTGTTCAGTTAAATAGTACTCGCGTTGGTTTTTTTCTACCTGTGTTTGTACTCGGCCACGTATTCGTTCTTCTGTTTCTAAAATGGCAATCTCTTTTTTAAATATGGCTACCAGCTTCAAAAGGCGCTCTCTGAGGCTGATAGTTTCTAAAAAGTCCTGACGTTCCGCAAATGGCAGGATGATGTGGGCCAGAAGAGTATCTGCCACGGCATCAATATCTTCAATCGCACGTACTCCCTGCATCAAATCAGCAGGTGCTTTGGTTTCTAGCTGGCTATAGGTATTATAGAGTGTTTGTAGGTGCCGCCACAGGGCTTCAATTTCTACGTCCTGCTCTTTACCTGCGGTAACTACATCGGTGCAATGTGCCATCAAAAAGCCATCATGAGGCTCGATTTGTTCAGCTTTAGAGCGACAAATGCCCTCAACCAATATCTTTAAGGCCCCTTTAGGCATACGCATAACCTGAAGGATGATAGACCGAGTGCCATACGTAAAGACATCATCGGCTGAAGGGTTTTCTACCCCTGATTGTTTTTGTGCGGTAATAAAAAGAAGTTTATTCTCTTTAAAGGCATGCTCGACTGCTTCAATAGATGCAGGTCTGCCAACGATAACCGGTATAATGCTTTTGGGTAAAATTACCACATTTTTTAGGGGTAAAAGAGGCAAAATCATTGATGATGGGCTATATTCAACGTCAGATTTTATTGGTTCATTCATGTAGGCAACCACAGCTAGAGTACAGGGAAATATTAATTATTATCGTATAGTTTATCATAGGTAGCATGATGAGTAAATGTGAATAGCATAGAACTTTGTTTTCCCTGCTCCATTGAGGTGTCGTCGCGGGCAAGTAATTCAGTTTGGCTATAAGTTTAAAAATAAGCACATAGGCTTGTCGTTTTATAATGCAGGGTAGAAGTATCGGTGAAAGTGTCTTAATAAAATTCGATGTTTTTTAACTATTTTGATACACTAATTTCTCAGCTTAAATATTTTTAAAAAAGTAAGTTGAAAAAGGCGTTTTAAGTATTGTTTACTCTATTATAACGATAAGAAGGAATTAATTTCATGGTAATTCAGCTTTTGCAAACTATTGCAAAACCGATGTTTGGCGCATTTGAGCGCGAAGAATTCAAAAAGTTTTTGCGCATGGGTACTATCTTTGCGCTGATTATTGGTTCTTACTGGACATTGCGTGTTTTGAAAGATTCTATCTTTATTAACTTGGTTGATAAAAATAGCATTCCTTGGGCGAAAACTGCCTCATTGTTGTTCTTATTCCCCTTGGTGATTTTTTACACCAAATTGCTCGACAAGGTAAGTCGCGAAAGAATGTTCACCATATTATCAGTAGCTTATGGTGTTGCAACTTTGATATTTGCCGTATTGCTTTTGAGCGGTGCGCAAGCTCCGGCAGAAGTTATTGCCGCAAGAACAGGCCTTGCCTACTTAGGTACTAAGGTTTTGGGTTATTTGTGGTATGTTTTCGTTGAAAGCTATGGTTCATTAGTGCCAGCATTGTTCTGGGCATTTGCAACGGACATTACTTCGCCAGATTCAGCCAAAAAAGGTTTTTCTTTGGTCGTTGCTATTGGGCAATTAGGTGGCATCCTTGGGCCTCTATTTATTAGTGGTTTGCCAAAAGCTCTTGGTTTTAGCACCAGCGCGGTATCATTATTTGTTTGCTCAATCGTAGTAGTCAGCGTTATGTTGTTGCTGAACAACTTTTTGCGAGTAACACCAAAAAACTTACTAGAATCTTTCCATGGTAAAAATGAAGGTTCTGCTGAAAAAGAGCAAGAACCAGGCTTCTTTGAAGGTCTAAAATTGCTGGTACGCAACAACTACTTGTTGGCGATCTTTGGCGTAATTTTTATCTTCGAAATGATTGTTACTATTTTTGATTTTAACTTCAAAGTTCTTGCTGCTACGAAGTATCAAGGTGTTGAGCTTGATGCTTACCTTGGTTCTTATGGTGCTTCGGTAAACTTTGTAGCACTTATCTGTTTATTGTTGGGCATTAGCAACATTACCCGTATCCTTGGTGTTGGGGTTGCTATTGCGTTGATGCCAATTATTTTTGGCGGTGCATTGTTTGGTTTTATTACCATCGATAGCTTAGACTTCTTATTTGCGTTGATGGTTGGTTCAAAAGCAATCAATTATGCATTAAATGGTCCCGCATTAAAACAGTTATATATTCCAACAACTCATGATGTTCGCTTTAAGGCGCAAGCATGGATTGAAACTTTCGGATCACGCGGTTCTAAAGAAGCAGGATCTATCTTTAATATGTTGTTAAGCCCTATGCAAAAAAGCATGGGTGTTGTTGCCGGTAGAGCTCGCTACATTGCCCTCAGCGGTTATGTAGGATTCAGCTTGGTAGCGATTTGGTTCTTCACCGCATTGTATCTTGGTAAAACATACAAAAAAGCGGTTGATGAAAAACGAGTGGTTTGCTAAAGAGGTCTTTAGCTTAAATTGAATAAACGGGGGGTGCTTGAGCGGCAGAGTTCTATTTGTCGCAAAGCGCCCCCTAAAGCAAGAGCACTTTTCACCGTATCACTTTCAAATGGCTAGTGGGGTTTTTACATGAGCAAGCATTTAAGCAATGACCGTATGAAGCTTGTTTTTTTAGCGAGTTTGTTCTTTTTAGTTATCGGTGGTTATACCGTTATTCGTACGCTAAAAGATGCTTTGTTTACTAATGTGGTTGGTGTCGATTCGCTGGGCTGGGCAAAGTTTTGGTCCATTATTGTATTAATTCCGGCTATTTTGATTTTTTCTACTTTGGTAGATCGTATGCGGCGCTACCAGCTCTTATATGTTTATAGTATTTTATATGGTGTCGGCGGCTTGGTGATAGCCTACTTTATCGGGCATCCTGTCATTGGCCTTATGAACACTGATGTGAGTGAATACCGAGTTTTCGGCTGGCTGGTTTATTTTTTCTTAGAAGGTATGAATCCATTCCTCGTGAGTTTGGCCTGGTCCTTTAGTAACTCGATCAATACTCCCGATGAAGCAAAGGTAAACTATCCTTTGATGGTTGCTGCGGCAAAAGCTGGTGGGATATTGTCAGCAGGCTTGGCTTGTTGGTACTTAGCCCGTCCGCATGTTGATTCTCTGCAAATTGTGGTGGATATTGCAAATCATCAAGTATTATTGGTTATTTCATCATTATTGTTATTGTTTATACCACCTCTCATATATTATTTTGTGCACAAAGTTCCTGGCCGTTTTTTGCATGGTTACGAAGCTGCCTATCAGGTAGAAAAGCAACGTCATACCGAAGCTGAGGAAAAAAAGAGCGCTTGGGAAAAATTATGCGATATGTTCTCTGGCTTAGTGGTTATGATGCGTTATCCCTACGCTATGGGTATATTCGGCATTATGTTCTTTTGGGAACTGGTAAACGTTTTCCTGAATATAG
>Ga0163144_10007047_pt1 | contig 24693 bp, 17 predicted proteins | sample OliLak19BULKMAT1_FD_123175 | JGI IMG/M metagenome (GOLD analysis project Ga0163144, IMG submission 123175) | Freshwater microbial mat bacterial communities from Lake Vanda, McMurdo Dry Valleys, Antarctica - Oligotrophic Lake LV.19.BULKMAT1 | ecosystem: Environmental > Aquatic > Freshwater >... | reverse complement strand
TGTTGATGCACTCGTTGGAAACGTATAGCGGGGCAAAAAATCTTAAAACCTTTCCGAACCTCTGCTGAGTGAGCTGTTGGGAACGGCGGGAGAGCATTTCGAGCTGGTTGCCAGCGGTCGGAGAAATAAGCGCGCAAAAATCTTTCAAATCAGGCGCTGGGTTGACTATAGCGGAACGAACTCCATCGGGTGTGGTTTCCAGCGATTGCCGGACCAGGTTTTCCAGAGGGAGTTCGTTGAATGCGCTGACAAAGGTCGCCATAAAAACCTCAATCTAACAAATATCACCCTCGGGGCAAGGAACTGATTGAAGTATAAAGTTTGGATCGGGCGTGATTAAAAGTGGGTGGGATGTAATTGATACTCAAATCTGAAAATCGAGGATCTGGCTCTGGCGATCGGGTTTGTTCATCACCTTGTATTGGAAAGCGTCCGGAACCACCAGGGATCTCGGCGGCACGCTGTTGGTTAAAAAGACGTTCGCTCCGATGGTGCTGCCAGCACCGACTACGGTGTCGCCTCCCATGATCGTCGCGCCGGCATAGACGGTCACATGATCCTCAATTGTCGGATGACGTTTCACACCCTTGAGCTGTTGCCCCCCGGACAGAGATCGCGCGATGAGCGAAACACCCTGGTACATTTTGACGTGGTTGCCGATATTACAGGTCTCCCCCACTACTGTGCCGGTGCAATGATCGACAAAAAAATGGGAGCCGATTTTCGCCCCAGGATGCAGATCCATCCCGGTCCGGCTGTGCGCCCACTCGGTCATGATGCGCGGGATCAATGGAACATTCTTGAGATAAAGCTGATGAGCCAGACGCTGGACTGCGATGGCTTCAATAAAGGGATAAGCAACGATCACCTCTTCCTTGCTCAGTGCGGCGGGATCTCCATTGAAAGCCGCCTCGGCGTCCGTCTGCAACAAATCCCGGATGCAGGGGAGTTGCTGCAAAAATTCCAAAGTCGTCTGGTGGGCTGATTTCCGTAATTCCTGTTTGGAGTTCCCGACCGCGTTCGAATATTCGAAACTCTTGTGGATTTCATCCTCCAACCGGCCGATCACCGAGTCGAGCAGGATGGCGGTCTCAACCTTCAATTCACTCGAGTGAATGATTTTGTCGTCGAAAAATCCTGGGAACAACAGCCGCAACAGATCCACCGCAATCCCGACGATGGCGCTTTTGGACGGCAGATTTTTTCCATCCAGATGATTGATCCCTCCGACCCGGGCATAGGATGAAAGGAGCTGGTCCGTCAGTTGGGTGACTGATAACTTCACAGTTGCGGCAGTATTCAGCACGAAAACCTGAAAGGCAAGAAGTGCGCACTATTGAATCAAGAGTTTTAGTCCGCAGATTGTTTCAGCACCTTCCGGGCGGATGAAAAACAAAAAACCGGCATTTTGACCATGCCGGTTTTGCAAAAACAGTTGTGAAGAGCCGGTTACGGTGCGCTCTTCTCGGGGGCGGGAGCGGCGGCTGTCGGTTTGTGGGCGGCCTCAAGCTGTTTGGGACGTTTGCTCCGGATATCTTCGCGCATAGCGGCTCTCTCTTCTTGATCCAGCTTGCCGTCGCCGTTCTTATCGTATTTCTTCAGGCTTTCTTTCTGGGCCGCTTCGCGACGAGATTCACCTTCCTTGCGGATGACAGCCTTTTCTTCGGGATCAAGAACCCCGTTTTTGTTGGTGTCATACTTCTCCAACATCTGGGTCCTGGAGATGGATCGCGGAGCTTTTTTGGGCGCTTTGACTTCGGTATCTTCAGCCTGTAGCGCAACCGCACCGATCAACGCCACACCAAGAGTTATAACAGATAAATTTTTCATAAAGATTCAAACAGGACGGCGTCGAAGGCCATCCCTGGTTTTTAAAGACGGGTGAACTTAACCCAAAGTTACGCTTCAATCAACCGTCAAACTGTCAATGACTTTTGCCACGACAGTTCCAGGACTGATCGAAAGCATGCAGCGAAAATCTATGGGACACTCCCGCAAGAAACATGGGGAACAGGGAACAGTGCTTTTTATGAGGACGTGACGTGGATCACCCGGCATTCCCGGGCCGGTCAGCTCTGGGGAAGTGCTCCCAAAAGGAACCACCAGACACGTTCCAACCGCAGCCGCCACGTGCATCGGTCCCGTGTCGTTGGTCAGCAGGACGGTGCAGAGGGAGAGGCTAACGCACAGTGTTCGAAGACTTGTTTTCCCCGCCAGGTTGACCACACCGACGGCGGGATTTGCACGACGGATCTCATGCTCAAGCCAGGCCGCAAGTTCAACATCGTTCGAGCCTCCAAAAATCATCAGCATCAGCGAGGTTTGCTTCGAAACATCAACGGCGGCCCGCAGAAAGTTTTCGCGCGGCCACCTTTTGGCCGGACCATACTCCGCCCCGGCGTTGATTCCCAAAATCCTGCCGGCACCATTCCGATGTCGGCCAAGTTCGGGATACGCTTGGAGAAACCTTCTTTTTTCATCTTCCGAAACATGGATTTTTGGTTCCACAACTCCAGCATCGGCTCCGAGACTTCCCGCGATGTGAAGGTAATGAAATATTTGATGCGCCGAAGCCGGCGGGACAATCACCGGACGGTTTTCAGCGACCAGACGCCGGACATCTTCCGCCGACTTCTTTTGCATCTTAAACCGTGCTGCGGGCGGATCGATTTTTCGATTGAGCAAAAATTTGCGCCACCCATTCCCGTAACCCCAACGTTGCGGGATGCCCGAAAAAAACAACTCCAGCGCGGTGCGCGCAGAGTTTGGAAAGACAACACCAAGATCGGCTTTGTCGGATCGGATGGATTTAACGGCACCGGTCAATCCGCCCTCAGGTTTCAACACCAGGCAATGATCGATGTGAGGATAACCGTCCCAGAGCCCCGCAAGTTTGGCGGGGCTCGCCAGGGTGATATGCGCCGATGGGAACCGTTCACGTATCCGCTGGAGCGCCGGAGTGGTCATGACGGCATCACCCAGCCAGTTGACGCCGCGGATCAGGATGCGCTTCGGTTCAGACACGGAAGCAGTTTAAATTTCAACCCTAAATTCCTCGGCCTTGCCGACGGACAAAGCAAAAGCCGCGAGGAGACGGGGGATCTCCTCCAGATCTCTCAGACTCACCATCTCCACCGGAGAATGCATGTAGCGGTTTGGCAGACTGACCAGCGCGCTCGGTATGCCTCCGCGGGTCCAGAATATCACGTCGGTGTCAGTTCCGCTGGTGGCCGACATCGCCTCATGTTGCAATTTGATCTTTTCCTGTTTTGCCACCGTTTCCAGGCGTCGGACGACGGCGGGATGATTGCATCCGCCGTGGGTGAGTGTCGGTCCGCGTCCCATCTTGATTTCGCCATGCATCGCCTCGCTGACCGTGGGGTAATCGGTGGCATGGGTCACATCCACCACGACCGCGAGATCAGGCTTCAAGGAATAGGCGATCTGACGCGCGCCCAACAGACCAACCTCCTCCATTACATTCGAAACGGCGCAAACCTCCGCGTGAAGTTTCTTTTTTCGTTCGCTCAGGAGCCGCAAGGTTTCGGCCACGGCGAACGTGCCGATGCGGTTGTCCAGCCCGCGTCCGATGATCAGATCATGACGGAACATTTCGAAGGTATGATTTGATGTGATCGGGTCGCCGATCCTGACCAGTTTCTCGGCCGCAGGTTTGCTGCTGACACCGATGTCAATGAACAGATCCTCGACCTTGGCCACTTTGCGATCTCCATCCCCTTTCATCAGGTGAGGTGCTACATTCCCCACCACTCCTTTCACCGGCCCGGCCGCAGAATGGATGGTGACCCGTTGCGCCTTGGTGATCGAAGGATCGATGCCGCCAAGCTTGCGCACATAAATAAAACCTTCGCGGTTGATGTAATTCACCACCATTCCAATCTCATCCGCGTGTGCGGCCAGCATGATGCGGGGTGAACCGCCTTTGTTTAATGTGGCAACCACGTTTCCGTAGGCGTCATGGGCGGTTTTATCAGCAAATGGTTTTACGTAGTCCAGCCAGACACGCTGCCCACGCATTTCGTGACCGGACGGACTCGGGGTGTTGACCAGCGTTTCCAGAAAATCGAGCGATTCCTTGCGCATGACCCAAAAACTAGGGAGATCGACCCAAAATGCAAAATCTATCCCGAAACCAGAGGAAATAACTTTTGCCCGGGTGAAACCTTTTGTTATCAAGGTCCAGATGCGGGAATCGTTAAAAAATGTTGGCAGGATCATCGTCAAGCTTGGGACCGGGGTTCTGACCAATTCCAAGAAAGAACCTGACCTAGCGCAATTGGAACAACTGGTCGCCCAGATAGCCGCCCTTCAAAAGAAGGGAAAAGAAGTCGTGATCGTGACTTCGGGCGCGGTCGGATCGGGGATGGGAATTCTCGGTCACAAGAAACGCCCGACCCAACTTTCAGAATTGCAGGCCTGTGCCGCCGTGGGCCAGTCCCGGCTCATGGCGACCTACGAGAAATTCTTTTCCGCACACGATCTGGCGGTGGCCCAGGTCTTGTTGACGCATGACGACCTGCAACACCACGAACGACATCTGAACGCAAGGAACACGCTGGTGACCCTGTTGCGGCACGGGGTCGTCCCGATCATCAATGAGAACGACGCCATCTCATTTACGGAACTAAAATTTGGCGATAACGACAAACTGTCCGCCCTGGTCGCCTCGCTGCTGCCCGCCGACCTGCTGATCATCCTGACCACCGTGGACGGGGTGATTCAAAATTTCGGACAGGAAAACGCGGCCACCATCAGGACCATCGAGAGCATCGATAAAACGGTTGAAAACCTTGCGGGTGGCACCAGCAGCGAAACCGCCGTCGGCGGAATGATCTCAAAAATTCACGCGGCGAAAATCGTCATCCGTTCCGGCATTCCCCTCATCATCGCGCCCGGGCGCAAACCCGATGTGCTGTCGAAAATACTCGATGGAAAGGAGGAAGGAACCCTGTTCCTGGCGAAAACCACCAGGCTGACGGGACGGAAACGGTGGATCGCATTTTTTCATCAACCAACAGGGACGATCTACGTCGATGAAGGTGCCCGGAAAGCGTTGCGTGAAAATGGCAAGAGCCTGCTGCCACCGGGGATCAAATCGTGTGAGGGCCATTTTTCAGCAGGCGAGGTGGTGCGGATCTGCGATGAAAACGGGACTGAATTTGCCCGCGGCATTTCCTTTCTCAACTCCTCGGCGATAAAAACGGGTGACCTGCCCCGCACCGTGGTGATTCATCGCGACAACCTGGTGATCTTGTGAGTAAAAAGAAAAAGTCTCCGGTCCAAAAACTGATCGAAGTGATGGCCGCCTTGAGGTCTCCCGAAGGCTGTCCCTGGGATCGGGAACAAGACCACCTGACACTTCGCTTCCACGCGGTGGAGGAAGTGTATGAATTGATGGACGCGATCGAAGCCGGTGACGATCACGAAATGAAGGAGGAGTTGGGCGATCTGTTGTTGCAGGTGGTGTTTCATTGTCAGCTGGCGGGCGAGCGGAAGGCCTTTGATTTCGACGACGTGGCTTCAAACATCACCGAAAAACTGATCCGGCGTCATCCCCATGTTTTCGGCGACAAGAAGGTGAAAGATGTGGAGGCGGTCTGGGAGCAGTGGGAAAAAATAAAGAAACAAGAAAAAGCCGGGACGCGACAGGATAGGAAATCGGCCCTAGACGGAATTCCGAAACATCTTCCGGGCCTGATGCGTGCGGAAAAACTTTTTAAAAAAGCGGCCAAAGCCGGCTTGATTGAAAAACCGTCGCCTGCAAAAGCCGGTAAAAAAGCGACCCGAAAACAACTGGGAGAAGAACTGGTCGCGCTGTCGCGAAAAATCCAGCAGCTCGGTTATTCCCCCGAGGAGTTGTTGCGAAGCGAATTGCAGAAGGAAGAAAAAAAACTCCGCGCAGCCGAGAAGACGCGCAACAAGCATTCAAGCCAGGAATAACCCTGCTCCAAGGATCGCGGTTCTGTGAACCGCAGCAACTTTCAAACGGCAGAGCGCTCCATTTTTTTCGCAATCTCCGTCAAAACGTTGATCGTGAGCTGCGGTTCACAGAACCGCGATCCCTGGTATTTCACCGGTTTTTTCCTTAACCGCACCTCGTTTCGGAACTTTTACACCTGACACACCCGGATTCTATGGTTTATTTACCCCACCTATGACTGATCCCCGCTTTGCAAAACTGGCGCAGCTCCTGATCGAATATTCCACCGCGCTCAAAAAAGGCGAAAGAGTGCTGTTGGACATGATCGATGTTCCGGACGAATTTTCCATCGAACTCATCCGCGCCGCACGGAAGGCGGGGGCCATCCCGCTGATTGAGACCCGTCACACCAAGATCTCGCGCGAGATCATCCTCGGAACCGATCCCAAACACGCCGCAATGGTCAGGGACGTGGAGATGTTCCGGATGAAACGAATGGAGGCATACATCGCCATCCGGGGAAGCGCCAACGCCAGCGAAAACTCCGATATTCCCAGCGAACAGATGGCGCTTTACAGCAAGACCCTGCGACCGCTCTTAAATCACAGGGTGAACAAGACCCGGTGGGTGGTGCTTCGCTGGCCCTCCCCCAGCATGGCCCAGGCTGCGGGCATGAGCACTGAGGCTTTTGAAGATCTGTATTTCAAAGTCTGCACGATGAATTACGCAAAAATGTCCAAAGCCATGCAGCCTTTGCAAAAGCGGATGAAAAAAGCCGACCGCGTTCATCTCAAAGGTCCCGGCACCGATCTGACTTTTTCCAAAAAAGGAATCAACGCCATCACTTGCGAAGGCATCCGCAACATTCCAGACGGAGAAGTCTTCTCCTGCCCGGTCAAACACTCGGTTCATGGAATGATCACCTTCAACACCCCGACCATTTATTCAGGAACAAAATTTGAAAATGTTTGCCTGGAATTTAAGGATGGAAAAATCGTGGAAGCGACATCAAACAACTCGAAGAAGTTGAACGAAATCCTCGATACCGACCCGGGTGCACGTTACATCGGCGAATTCTCACTGGGGTTTAATCCCCATATCCTCAATCCGATGTGCGACATCCTTTTCGATGAAAAAATAGCCGGATCACTCCATTTTACTCCCGGCCAGGCTTACGAAAACGCCGACAACGGAAATCGTTCGGCGGTCCATTGGGACATGGTCCTGATCCAGCGTTCCGAGTGGGGCGGAGGCGAGGTCTGGTTCGACAAGGAATTGATTCGCCAGGACGGATTGTTCCTGCCCAAAGACCTGCTTCAGTTGAACCCTGAAAATCTGAAATCCTGATCTCCCGATGCTGGCTCTTTTTGACATTGGGAACACCCACACCCATCTGGGACTGGCCACGGAGTCGAGGGTTGTGAGCCAGAAGGCTTTCCCCACCAAAAACTGGCTCGGGAAGGAAATGGATCAAGACATTTCGCTTTACCTGAAAAAGTCAAAAATCCACGGGACGGCGTTTTGCAGTGTGGTGCCTGGCGTATCCGCATCCGTAGTGGAATTCAGCCGGAATCGATTCGGAATCGAACCGAGGGAATTAAATCATAAAGATTGCGGCGGACTTGGGATCGATTATCCCCGGCCGGAAACCATTGGTCCAGATCGGCTGGCCAATGCTCTGGCCGCACAAAAGCTTTTCGGTGCGCCTGTCGTGGTGGTCGATTTCGGAACCGCCGTGACCTTCGACGTGGTGGACAGGCGTGGAAAATATGTGGGCGGAATCATTGCACCGGGCATCTCCGCCATGACCGACTATCTGCATGAAAAAACCGCATTGCTCCCGCGAATTAAGATCCGCCCGATTCGTGGATCAATCGGGAAAAGCACAGAATCCGCCATGTTGATCGGGGCGGTCCACGGATACCGAGGCTTGGTGCGTGAACTCATCAACAACCTTCAGAAAGAACTGAAGACATCCCGGCTTCCGGTTATTGCCACCGGAGGATTCGCCCGTTTGATCGCCGGGAACCTGCCCGAGATCACCGCAGTAAAGCCGCGCTTAACGCTGGATGGTCTGAGGATCGCCTGGCTGCATCCGCGTTGACCGCACACGCTAAAGCCTCCAGGTGAGTCCCAGATAAGGTACAAAATCAACCTCTGCTTCGACATCGAAGGTGGAACCGGCGTGCAAAAGCAAGTTTTTGCTCACGCGATAGGTCAGCCCGGCATTTACCAACCCAGACCAGGCATCGAACTCCTCGGAATAGATGGTGGAGAATTCCACAAAAGCTCCAACCGGTCCGGCTATGGGTCGCATCAAACTGATGCCGTTCTGGAACGTGGTCCTCATGTCCCGCGACGCAGGGTGGCTCGTTCCTCGCGTTGCTGGGCTTTAGGACGAAATTCCTTTGGAATTTACGTCAAAGCGATTGCAGCGAAGCAGAGGGGAAAAGCACGGAGATTCACATTTCACCCGGGGTCTCGCAGGTTCGGACGAAGGCGCTGGCCTTTTCGTTCTCGATCGGTCGGATCTCGTAAAACAACCCGCAGTTCAAGCACGGATTTTCTCCGGCAATAGCTGCCGATGATCTCCACAAATATCTATGCAATGCCTTCGCGTCATGTCGATCTCATTATACAGACACGAGGCGATTAATTAGCTGTCTCGGCCAAGGTGTGTTCGCCATTTCTGAGGGTCTTGAGAACAATGAGAAACGGAATAAATAATGATGGAATCGACGGACTGCTCGTAGAAAATCTCGTAGGGAAAACGACGGACCAGCGCACGGCGAAATCCGTCCACGGCAACGGGATAAAGATCGGGGTGACGCTGGATGGTGAAAACGCAAGCCTCAACACATCTAAGAAATTCCTCACCGAGCCCCGGCTCGTGGCTTTCATACCAACCATATGATACTACAACATCTTCGTCAGCTTCGACGGTGTAGAAGACACGCTCAATCATGTTGCGCTCGTGCTCGCTGCTTAACTTGCTCCCAGGTGCGTCCCGAGCCCGGATCCTGCAAAAAACGCTCTTTCCGCCGACGAAGCTCATCACGCTTCCAGTCGGGTACAGGCGATTGATCGTCCTCCTTCGCGATGCTGTCCCAGAGATCTTCAACGAGCTGGAGCCGTTCAGCACGTCCAAGCTTGAAGAGCGGTGCGAATTCCGAGTTCATCACCCAAGAATAACGGCTGCTTGGACGTGGTGCAACCCTGGGGACGAAATCCAGAAACAATCCGAACTTCGCCCTTTGGGCGGGCTTTGCTGAGGGTCGCAATCCCCAAGGTCGCTCTTCTCTCCAGCCTTCCGCGCAGGTTGGTTCGGTTCAACGTCAAAGTTGAGCTGCGGAAGGAATTGAAGACTGGCTTGGCATTCGAAGATGCCGTCTTATTTCGTCGAGCGAGCGAACGACCCCGCCTCTATGAATAATTGAATGGCAATTCGGGCAAACTGGAATCAAATCCTTCTTGGGATCTGTGAGGCTGCCAGCCTTTCGTCCGGCAAGTGGACGTAAGTGGTGAACATGGATAAAGTCACGACCTAATGCGCCATAAACCTCTCCAAGGTCCACACCACAAACGTGACACCTATATCCATGTAGCCGAATACATGCAGCCCTCAACTCCGGATCTCGCTCTCTTGCTGAAATGAGCCTCATCACTTCAGCTCCCTCATATCGGGGGTCAAAATCATCGACAGCGGCTGTCTTCAGATTTTGTAGGGAGGCATACCAACCAAGGCTGACAAACGCTTTCAGAACGGAGGGACGTATTTCCCAATAAAACTTCTTGTCGATCTCCGAACGCCGTCCCGGGGCCAGAACATGATACCATCCTCCGTCCCAATCCTTCGGATGCCAGCGGCGGATTTCAGAATTCTCCGGGGAGGCGTTGAAAACTTTGTGGCCGGCACGGCCCAGAAGTCCGTTCGCGCGAATTAAGTGCGCCAAACCGAGACGCTCCGCCAGCCCTTGTGCCGAACATGGACCGTCGCAAAGTGCGGCAACAGCAAGCCGCTCTTCTTCAGTAAGCCGTGCTTTGAAAATGATTTCTTTCATTCTTTTGCCCAACAAATCCATGCTGCGGCCACCCTGATCACCGTTTCGCGACCGATTTCCAAGTGCCCGAAAGCCATGGTGCAACCCTTTTTTTATTCGCGTCCATTCGCGGTTAAACTGAATTGTTGTGGCTAAGCCCTACCCCGAAACACTCTTGATTTCGCGATTGGCCAGGACGGAGTCAGTCTGGGCGGTGCGAAAATTGGAATAGGCTTTCCGAAACTGCGGGTGTTTCGCCCCAAGGATGGTGGTTGCCAGCAACGCCGCATTGATCGCACCTGGTTTCCCAATCGCCAGGGTGCCAACCGGAACTCCACCTGGCATCTGGCAGATCGAGAGCAAAGAGTCGATTCCTTTCAAAGACTTGGATTCCACAGGAACGCCCAACACCGGAAGATTGGTTTTGGAAGCTGTCATGCCGGGCAGATGCGCAGCGCCGCCCGCTCCAGCAATGATGACTTCTATGCCGCGACTTTCAGCTTCGGACGCATACTGAAACAGCAGGTCGGGCGTGCGATGCGCCGAGACCACCTGGGCTTCAAACGGAACACCCAGATCAGCTAGTTGTTTGGCGGCAAATTGCATCGTTTCCCAGTCGGACTGGCTCCCCATAATGATTCCGACAAGCGGTTTTTCAGATTTGGCGGGCATGGCTCAAATAGTCACGAATCGAAGATGAAGTTCAAACCTAATATCCGATTTCACTATTCCGCCGCTTTTCGCAATGCCTCTAAAACAATCGTTTTGGTCAAGATTTCAGGGAGCACCATCGGTGGTTTGGAACCGTCCTTGGGATAAACCAACACCAGCGGCACCCCCGCCCTTCCATGTTTGTTCAATTCCCTGACCACCTCTTCGCTTTTCACCGGACTGTTTTCGATCAACGCCACGGCATTGATTTCTTTCAGCTTCTCCCGCACCGCGTCTATCTCAATGCTGGTTTTTTTATTGAGCTGACAGGTCAGGCACCATTTGGCGGTGAAATCGACAAAGACCGGACGTCCCTCTTTCCGCGCGGCTTCAACCGCGGCAGGGCTCCATGGCCGCCAGTCGATTCCTCCCGGGAGCGCTGAGACTTTTCCCTGCACCAGTTTGGGCGGGTGTCTCCATTCCAGATTTTTCTCCAGGATGAAAAAGTAGCTGAACAGCACCAGGGCAATAACTGTGATCAGACCCCATGCTTTCCGGCTACGGCCTCGTTGAAAAAATTCACCGTAAACCCAGGCTGCGGCCCCCACTGTCAAGAGCAGGAGCCCGATCCAGAGCGTTCCGTTCTCAGGAAAAAACTCGGTGGCATTGTCGAAAAGCCAGATTGCCGTGGCCAGCATGGGGAACCCCATGGCCACCTTAAATTTCAGCATCCAGACACCGGGCTTTGGCAAAAACTTGAGCCAAGCGGGTTCCCACGACAAAAGCAGATACGGCAGCGCCAGTCCGAATCCTACCGATAAAAAAACCAGCAGGATGGTCGCGGATGGTTGAACAAAGGCGAATCCCAGGGCGGGCGCAAGAAAAGGTGCGGTACAGGGTGTGGCTAGCACCGTGGCCAGCACACCGTTAAAAAACGCACCGCCCGGACCTTCGCGGGCGGAGAGGTCTCCGGCGGCGGACATCGCTGTCCCGCCCAGATTGATTTCAAAAACTCCGAACAGGTTCAGCGCCACCAGGGTCACCAGCATGGTCAAAACCAAAACCACCTGAGGATTCTGAAGCTGCATCCCCCAGCTCGCCGCGCCACCCACACTTTTCACACCAATGACCAGCCCTGCCAGCACGAGGAAAGAAACCAAAACCCCGGCGGTATAAACCATGCCCAGCTTGCGGATCTCAGACTTGCGATTCTGCGCCTGGTTGATGAACCCCAGGATTTTCAAAGCAATCACCGGCAGGACGCAGGGCATGATGTTCAAAATCAGACCACCCAGAAATCCGGTGAAGATCGCCTTCCACAATGTCACGGGCGCGGAGGTGGATGTCGAAACTTGGCCTGGACCGACGGAAGCTGAAGCAGCGGAAAGTTTCGCCGTCGCCTCCCTCGCCTCGGTACCGCCCGATCTTAAAATCGAAACGATCACTCCGTTGAAAGTCGCGGGCCAGTCGCCATCGATTTTGCGGATCGATTTCGCCAGAATTGAAAGGTCGCCGGCGATCGGATTGCTGCTCAGACCACCGACCTCAAATCCTTTATGGGTGTAGGGAAAAAAATCCCAGGATTCAACTTCCGGCCCGGCTTTCCAGACCAGTTTGACCGGTTTTTGCTCATCTTTTTCCGGACCGTCGTAGCTGAAAGGAATCTCCAAGAGTCGGTCCGAAGCTGGAAGTTTACCGGTCCACTCGGAAATCTGCGCCGCGTCGGATGATATTTTTGAAACATTTCCAACGGTCAAACTCGCTTCGAACATTCCGCTTCCTGGAATGCAGCTTTTCTCACATTCAAGCCAAGAGGCTTTTCCCTTCAAAATCAATGCCCCGGGCGCGACATCCTTCCCCAGTCTTACCGGGATCAAAAGCATCACCGTTTCCTTATAGATATAGGTGACCAAACCTTCTTCCTCCAGCTTGCCGGGGAGAGGCCATTGAATCGGATCGACGGCGACACCGGCTGGAAGTGTCCAGGCAATCTTGGTTTCCTGGCCCGAATCGCCAGGATTACGCCAATAGGTGTGCCAGCCCGGCTTCATCTTCATTTCCAAACCGGCCACAATGGTTTCTCCCGGTTTGGCTTCCTGGTGGGACAAAATCAGGCGGACCGTGGTGTTGGCGGAAAAAGCCTGAGCAGGCAGCAAAACCGCCATCAAAATCAAAATGCGAATCAGCAAACTCATCATAAATCATCCCATTGGAACAACCGGATTCCGACTTACTTGACCACCGAAATCTCTTCCCCGACTTCAACAGACCCTTTTCCACGGTTGAGAAAATGCAACGCCAACAAGACCAATGCCGCTCCGAAATAAGCGATGGCGAATTTTGGCGCGGCCCAGATTCCGAATTTATTTTGTATCCCGGTCTCGGTCAGTTCGTAGGCATGGATCAAACCCAGGGCGCTCAAAACCCCTGCCGCCAGGGTCCAACCAGCTGCCGAAATAAATTTTCTTTCTATGATGTAAACCAGAATCGCCGAAAGGACCATGGCGCTTAATATAAATCCCTGGTTCAAAGCGATGATCCCGTAAATAAACAGTTCACTGCCAAATTTTGGCGCCGCCGCCGCCAGCGAACTTCCGCCCACACGCAAAGAGGTTTCCACCAAAAACAATGACCATGCCGCGAGGGAGGGAATCAAACCGAGAGCCACGGCCAGCGCATGCTTTTTGGGGATCTCCTGAAAAGCCTGCGCCGTGATGATCACCGCGATCCATAAAAGGATTCCCAGCGTGGCTCCGATGGGGACGAACTTCAAAAGAAGCGTCACACCCCCGAAAACACAGAGCAGCGCGATCACAAAACCGTTCAAAGCCGAATAACCGATCCGGGCTCCCATCGCTTTCCATCCTGGGTGACCGATGTAGATAGTCGTCGGAAATGCGCTCCCGAAAAATGCCGCCACCAAGCTTCCGATGCCGTTGGCCAGCAAAGATGGACGTGTTTCGAAATGATCACCCCCGGCGTCGGCGCTTTCGAGGTTTTGCAGTGAACCGATGATGTTAAAAAGCCCCATGGGCAGGATGATAGAAAAATATTTCCAACCAAGCGGGTCGCTCAGCAGGGCGAACAAATCACGCGGCACAGGAACCGGCAGGTGCAGTCCGAATTGGAATGGTTGCGGCGCCTGCTGTCCGACGTTCGAACCGAACAACCAGGCCAAGCCGGTCCCGATGAGGATGGCCACCAATCCACCGGGCAGACCGATTGGAAATTTCACCCCGGAAGCGTAATTTGCCAGGATCAAAATCGTCGGGATGATGGCGATGAGCGGCGAGGCAAAAATCTGGAATATAAACCCGAGGGCGATGAAGGTGATGGCTATTCCAGCCAGCGCCGACAACAACGCGGCCCGGGGAGTGTGTCGCCGCAAAGGACCAGCAACAAAAGCCCCCAACACCTCCATGACACCACTTAGAAAACAGGCGAACAGCCCCGCCTGCCAGGCAAGGTTGGCATTTTTTGTTTCCTGATAAATCGGTCCCATGATCAGGAAAATAAACGCCACCAAACTGGGCGTGTTGATGCCGTAAGGCAGTGCGGTGATGTCGTTCCTCCCGGTCTTTTTCGCCAGACGATATGCCTGCCACGAATAAAACAGGTTCCCTGCAAGAATTGAAAGAGCTGCACCGGGAAGGATTTTTTCTGCGATAAAATCGATGGAAAACCCGCAGATCACCGGACAAAGGGTGAGCACCAGCATCAATTGCAGCAGGTTGTCGATGAACAACCCGAAAAAGCCGTCAACATCACTCCGGACGAACCATCTTGGTTTCATGCGGGTGCATGATTTACCAGCTGGCGGAGCAAAGTCGAGCCATGAGCTGATTGTTTAACCACGAAGACCACGAAGACACAAACGCGGAGGGTGGAACTTTTTCGAAGGTGGAGTGAAGGGTTCGCAAATCATCACGCTTGAGTCACATCCCAATTAAAATTGTTTTTTGAACTCCGTGATCTCCGTGTCTAAGCCGGCGCGAGCGCGGCACCAATCCCTGGCCAAGGAAAGGGATTGCGCACGGCGGTTCGCACTGGCTCAAAAAGAATCTAAACTCTAAACCCTGAACCCTGAACCCTGAACCCTGAACCCTGAAAAACGTTGGGCGCCTGAGTTGGTCGCAAGACCCAAGGCACGCCGGTTTCCTCTGCGGTTTTATTTTCAGCCCCAAGGCGGCTGTGCCACCTCCTGACCAAAATCAGATGAATCAGCCCTGCGGAGGTTTTGCTTTGCGCTGGTTTTCCTTTTATTTGCCCGAAACTTTTCCTTATAACTTCAGCTCATGCATTATTTTCGATATGTCAAAGGCCAGTTTCACTGCGAGGAAATCCCTGTCGAATCGTTGGTGAAAAAATACGGGACGCCGCTCTACGTCTATTCCCAAAACACGCTTTCCGATCATTTTCAAAGGCTGGATCGGGCGCTGGCTTCCATCGATCACATGGTTTGTTTCGCGATGAAAGCGAACTCGAATCTCGCCGTCCTTCGGTCGCTCGCCAACTTGGGTGCAGGTTTTGACATTGTCAGCGAAGGTGAACTGCGCCGGGTGATCGCGGCTGGGGCTGATCCTCGCAAATGCATGTTTGCCGGGGTGGGAAAAACAGGGGATGAAATCGCGTTTGCACTACGCCAGGGAATTTACAGTTTTAACGTCGAGAGCGAAGCGGAGCTTCAACGCATCAATCATGTCGCGGCCAAGTTGAAAAAAGTCGCGCCGGTGGCGCTCCGGGTCAATCCGAACGTGGATGCCGGTACGCACGCCAAAATCACCACGGGAACTTATGCCAACAAGTTTGGCATCGCCTTTGAGGAGATTGAGAATCTTTATGCGAAGGCCGCAAAGTTGAAAAACATCAAGCTGCGCGGGCTCCAGACACATATCGGTTCACAAATCACCGAGGTCACGCCGTTCAAGCTGGCGGTGGAAAAGCTGGTGCCGCTGGTCCATGGACTGACGCAAAAATACAATCTGGAATTTCTCAGCATCGGAGGCGGAATCGGGATTGTTTATGACCCCGCATTGGAAAGCGGCCAGGAGTCTTGGTGGAAAACTGAGGAATCCCAGAAAATCCTGACTCCAGCCTCTTATGCGGCGACGTTGGTTCCACTTTTGCAGCCTTTGGGATTAAAGGTGTTGCTTGAGCCGGGCCGTTTTATTGTCGGCAATGCGGGAATCCTCGTGACCCGGGTCGAGTATGTAAAAAAGACAGGTCGAAAGAATTTCGTCATCGTCGATTCAGCGATGAATGACCTGATCCGGCCTTCCTTTTACGAGGCCTATCATCAGATTGTTCCGCTCAAGAAAAAATCGGGGGCATTGATTGATTCGGATGTGGTTGGGCCGATTTGTGAGTCGGGCGATTATTTTGCCAAAGACCGGCCGCTGCCCAAGGTGGGCGAGGGCGATTATCTGGCGCTCTTGAGCGCCGGTGCCTATGGATTTGTCATGGCCTCCAATTACAATTCCCGGCCTAAACCGGCCGAGATCCTGGTTCATGGGGACAAATATTCCGTGGTCCGGGCCAGGGAAAAGGTGGAGGATCTCTGGGCGGCGGAAAAAGTCCCGGCTTGGCTCACCAAGAAATAAAAATTGGCAGCGGACGCTTAGCCGTAACGATGCAGTTGAAAAGAGGGACCACCTCTCCCTAACCCTCTCCCCCAGGAGCGGAGAGGGGACAAAAGTGCCCGTAAGCGCTTCACCGAATGGTGAGTCAAAACCGCAGATGTTTTCCTCCCTCTCCTCCATCGGATGGAGGAGAGGGACGGGGAGAGGAGGATTTTCAATTGAATCGTTCCGGCTTAGGAGCTGGCGAACGGCTTCTGAGTGTCGAACAGGCTTGGGGCGATCTCCCGGGCCAGGGACTCGGCGCGGCGCAAGATTTCCTTGCCTGAATCGCAATTAAGGGCGAACTCGGCCAGTTTTCTGGCTTCCTCCACCTTTAATTTGCGGATCATAAATTTCAGCTGGGGGATGGCGGACGGTGTGGCGCTGAGGTCATCCACGCCGAGTCCCACCAGCAGCGTGGCCAGCACAGGGTCTCCGGCCATTTCGCCGCAAACTCCGACCCAGATGCCGTTCCGATGCGCTGCGTCCACGGTCATCTTGATCAGATGCAAAATGGCTGGGTGCGTGGGTTCGTAAAGGTGAGCGATTTTTTCGTTCAACCGATCCACAGCCAGGGAATATTGAATCAGGTCGTTGGTGCCGATGCTGAAAAACTTGGCCTTTTTCGCCAGGGAATTGGCGATCAGAGCGGCGGATGGAATTTCGATCATCACTCCGATTTCGAGATCTTCCTGGAAAGGAAGGCCTTCACTGCGGAGCTCTTCCTTAAATTGTTCAACCAAATCATTCGCACGGTCCAGCTCTTCAATGCAGGAAATCATGGGATACATGATCTTGATGTTGCCTTCCGTGCTGGCGCGCAGAAGCGCCCGGAGCTGGGTGCGGAATATCTCCTTCTCTTCCAGGCAAAAACGTATGGCGCGCCATCCCAGGAACGGGTTCATCTCCTGCGGGACCGGCAGGTGGGTGAGGAATTTGTCGCCACCGAGGTCGAGCGTTCGAATGACCACCGACTGGGGTTTCAGGGCAACGGCCACGGCCCTGTAAGCCTGATATTGCTCCTCTTCAGTCGGGAGCGTGTCGCGATTGATGAAAAGATATTCCGTCCGGAAAAGACCGACGCCTTCGCCCCCGTTGCTTTTCACCATTTCGGAGTCGGATGGTTTTTCGATATTGGCCGAGAGGGTGATCTTGTGGCCATCCAGGGTGATGGCCGGTTTGTCGATGACATCCTTGAGTTTTTCACGGAGGCTGACTCGATTTTTTACCAGTTGTCCGTATTGGAAAAGCGTGGCGTCTGTGGGATTGAGAATGATCAATCCGTTAAAACCGTCGAGCAGGGCGAATTGGCCGGTTTGCAGCTGTTTGCTCAAATCCTGAAAACCGACAACCGCCGGAATTTCCAGGGAACGGGCCATGATGGCGGTGTGGGATGTCTTGCTGCCAATGTCGGTGGCAAATCCGAGCACCATCTTCCGGTCAAGTTGCGCCGTGGTGGACGGCATCAAATCTTCGGTGATGATGATCGAAGGCTCTTTGAGATGGCGCAGGTCGAAGGCATTGCCGAAACCGAGCAAATTGTTGAGCACGCGGGAGCAGACGTCCCGGATGTCCGCCACCCTCTCCCTCAAGTAGTCGTCGTCAATTTTGCTGAGGGTGATCGCGTATTTCTCGGAGAACTGGTGAAAGGCAAATTCTGCGCTGAGTTTTTTTTCTGATACCAGCCGACTGACCTCCTCAATTAGTATGGGATCTTCCAGGACGAGCAGGTGTGCGTCAAAAATGCTGGCGTCCGAGGCACCCAATCCGTCGCTGAGCTGCTTTTGAACCTCCAGAATTTCCTGCCGGGTTTCCAACAAGGCATGTTCGAAACGGAGTAATTCGACCGGGATTTCGGATATGCTGATTTCCCTTCTGGGAACTTCGCTTTCACGTCTGCCGATGACCAGAATTTTCCCACGGCTGACCCCTCCTGAAACCGGAATTCCGCGGAAAATTGTTTCTCCCTCTGCTGAGAGTTCTGGCATGGTCATTACTTAGCGGTAATTTTTTTTTTTGGAAAGCTATTCTTCCCAAAGAGACCAAATCGGTTGTAGCCCGCGCGCAGTTTGCAGAGGCTGCCGGGCGTCAGGAACTCAAAGATCCTGTGGGCTCTGTTTTATGGGCTTCCGGCCCTGGGTTTTTGGAAGAACCGGCCAGTTTTCTGACTGTGGCGATCAGATCGCTGATGCGGGGAGGTTTTCCCAGGACTGAATCCACATGCGGGGGAGGTTCCTCGGACGTCTGTGATGTGGACCCCCAACCGGTGAGCATGATGATGGGAACCCCCGGTCTGGCCTGCTTGATTTGTTCGGCAACCTGTTTTCCGTCCATGCCGGGCATGCCCAGATCTGTGATGACCAGTTCAAACGGCTCGTTTTGCCGGATTGCTTCGCGGAATGCTTCGATGCCCTTGTGGCCGGACTCGGAGAGGTGAATCTGGTAGTGCTGTTTTTCCAGGGCGCGTTTGAGGAGTTCGCGGACGAGAGGTTCATCGTCAATGCACAGGATCTTCAAAGGCCGCGGTGCAAAAATCGGTGCCTCCGGTTCCAGCACCATTTCAACTTGGCGCTGCGGTTTGAGCGGGAAAATCAGGCGTACCGCCGTCCCTTTGGCAGGAGAGCTTTCGATTTGGATATCACCTTCGTTGCGGGTGACCATGCCGTAAACCATCGCTAGCCCAAGACCTGTCCCGCCGCTGCCCCCTTTGGTGGTGTAGAACGGCTCCAGGCACTTGGTCCGCGTTTCTTCGTTCATGCCCGTACCGTTGTCAGATACTTCAAGCACCACGGTTCCAGGTTTTTGGACCTGATCCGAGGTCTCCTCCCAGGCTCCGAGACGTGTTGAAACCTGGATTTTTCCACCCCGAGGCAGGGCGTCGATGGCGTTCAAGAGGAGGTTGGTGATGGCTTCGCGGAGCTCTGTGGGGTTGGCGAGAATTTCTGGCAGGGCCGGGAAAAGGTCGGTGGTGACCTCGATCAAAACGCCCTGGTTTTGCGACATGTCTTTCCAGCGGGGCCGGGTCAGTTCAACCGCTTGTTGGGCGACATGATTGACGTCCACCGTGTTCAGAGGTTCGCCGCTTTCGCGATTGCGATAAAAATCGCGCATCCTGGCCACGCTGTGAGAAATATCCATGGCCGCAGTGCGGATGTAAGAAACGTATTTTTTTTCCTGGGTCCGCAGATTGGCTTCGGCGTCGAGAAGGTCGGAGAAAGAAATGATGGGGGAGAGGGAGTTGTTGATGTCGTGGGCGATTCCGCTGGCCATCTGCCCCAGGGCGCGCAGGCGTTCCTGCTGCACCACCGTGTGCTGGGTCTGACGCAGGTCGTCGTAGGCCTGTTGAAGTTCTGTGGTCAGCCGGGCCTGGCTGAAAAGATTTTGACACTGCTGCTCGGCGGAGACCAGGCGGGATTCGAGTTTTTCCTTTTCCTCAGTATATGTCTTGATCTGCCCTAGTATGGCGATGTTGGTGCTTCGCACCTCCTCGAGAACCAGGACAATCATGCTGACGGCGATGAAAAGCTGGATCACTGCGGAGATGAAAACACCGGCGCTGATCATGAACGCACTTTGTTGAATGAAGGGGTAGGCGCACATGTAGGCTCCCCAGAGAAAAAAGCCGAAGGCCAGGAGACCCGCGCCCAGATATTCATTGTTTCTCCGGACGCGGAAAAAACAGGCGCTGGCGAAGATGCTGCCGAGGCCGATCAGTGAAAAGATAGGGAGCTGGATTGCCAGGGGGTTTTCGAGAAAAAACGAACCGACATAACTCCAGGTGAAAAGGAAGGCCATGAAAAGGGCGACCAGGAGCTGGCGGGTCGGAAGTTGAAGAAAAGAGAAACTTCCCCAAAGCAAAAAAACTGCGGTGATCGCGACACACCACTGCCGGACCATATTGTAAAACCCGTAAACCTGGAGCGAGGCATCGTAGAGGCCCATGGTGAGCCATAGACCGTAAAAAAGCCATGCCACAGTCCAGATTTTGAAATAGGTCCGCTTGGTGTAACGGTTGAGGTAGGCGAACAAGCCGACTAACACCCAGACGCTGAGCAGGGAAACAAGGAGCGCCGCTTTCAGATATTGCGGCGGCAGGGATAAATCGATGCCGAAAAACACATTTACTCCGATCGTGAGAGTTCTGCTTCACCCTACAGAGGGCCATGGCTCTTATTCTTAACTGTTTAGCACTGCTGATGTCGAGCACATAACCGTCACAGGCTAATGTTTTTCCCGAGGGCTTTCCGGTGACTTTGCTGTCGTGACAAACCGTTGCCGCCCGATTCATCCGGGCCAGGAATTTTGTTCTAGTTGCCCGATGAAATGCCAAAAGCGGATCCACGCCGTTCGGAAGTAAACACTGCGAGCCTCCATTTGAATGACTATGTTTGCTCAATCCGCTTCCGATCAGACCAAATCCCCGCAGGTTTCCAGGCAATTCCCCAGCGCAGAAAACGAAGCCACCCACCGCCGGGACATTGCAGGGTGGTTCTACCATCAGGCCGGGGTCACACCAGGGAATATCGCCATCACCTTCGAAAATGAGGCCTGGACCTACGCCCGGCTGAACGCACGTTCCAACCAGCTGGCGGCTTTTTTGCAGGCAGAGGGCGTTGGCCCGGAGACCCTGGTTGGCATTTGTTGCGACCGTTCGGTGGAGATGGTTGTGGGAATTCTGGCCGTGATCAAGGCTGGCGGGGCCTATGTTCCTTTTGACCTCGCTTATCCCAGTGAACGGCTGGCTTTCATGTTCCAGGATTCGGGAATCAAAATCCTGCTGACCCAGAAAAACCTCGCAGAACAGATTCCCCATTCGCCGGAAAGTTCTTCACCGGCGGAAAACCCGGAATTGCGGTTGTTGTTTCTCGACGAAGCTTCAACGGAACTGTCTGCATTTCCTGAAACGAATCTTCAGACCAGGATTGATCCCGGACATCTGGCTTACGTGATTTACACTTCTGGCTCGACGGGGAAACCAAAAGGGGTCCTGGTCACCCACGAGAACGTCGTCCGGCTTTTTTCCCGCACGGAAGATTGGTACCGATTTGATGCCTCGGATGTCTGGACCTTGTTTCACAGTTACGCCTTCGACTTTTCAGTCTGGGAAATCTGGGGGGCGCTCTTGTATGGAGGAAGGCTGGTCATCGTGCCTTTCATGGTCAGCCGTTCACCAGCAGCCTTCCTCTCCTTGTTGAGCAGAGAGAAAGTGACTGTCCTCAACCAGACGCCATCGGCCTTCCGGCAGTTGGTGTGGGCTGACCAGAACGAGCCGCAAGGCCTGGCCCTCAGGTATGTGATCTTCGGTGGTGAAGCGCTGGAGCTGCAAAGCTTGAAGCCATGGTTTGACCGTCACGGAGATCAGACTCCGCGTCTGATAAATATGTACGGAATCACCGAGACCACGGTGCATGTCACCTACCGTCCGATTTTCCTCCGGGATGTCATTGCAGGCAGCGGCAGTGTGATCGGCGGCCCGATCCCCGACCTGGAGGTTTTTGTGTTGAATGAGTCCTTGGAAATAGTGGAGCAGGGTGCCGACGGTGAAATGTACGTGGGGGGAGCCGGGGTGGCGCGGGGTTATCTCAACCGCCCGGAACTTACTGCAGAACGTTTCATTTTAAGCCCGCTCGACGGCGGCAAGACCCGGCTTTATCGCACCGGTGACATGGCGCGCGTGCTTAAGGATGGCGATCTGGAATATCTGGGGAGGATGGATCATCAGGTCAAAATCCGCGGTTTCAGAATTGAACTGGGTGAAATCGAATCGGTGTTGAACCAGCATCCGTCATTGCGGGAATCAACGGTGACAGCCCATGTGTTTCCCGACAGCGAGAAGGCCCTGGTCGCTTATGTTGTCTCGCGTGGAAACGAGCGGCCTACCATCACCGATCTGAGGGAGTTTTTAAAAACGAAACTGCCTGATTACATGATCCCTGCCGTTTTTGTGTATCTCGCCCGGCTCCCGCTCACCACCAACGGGAAGGTGGATCGTGCGGCGTTTCCCAAACCGGGAAGGACACGTCCTGAACTGCGGGCGGCCTTCAGGCCTCCAAACTCGGGACCGGAGAAAACACTTTGTCAGATCTGGTCTGAGGTGCTGGACATCCAGCCGGTCGGGATGGATGACAACTTTTTCGAGCTGGGCGGGGACTCCATCCGCAGCCTGCAGATCCTGGCCCGGGCCGCTGAATCGGACATCTCGATTTCGGTCTCGGATATTTTCAGGGAGCAGACGATCGCAAACCTCCTGAGCCAGGTCGGGACTGAGACGTGGACGGGTCTGGACCCGGACCAGAAGCTTGAACCTTTTTGTCTTTTAAGTCCGCAAGACCGGGAAAAAGTGTCTCCGGCCCTGGAGGACGCATATTCCGCCGTCCGTTTGCAGACCGGCATGTTTTACCATGGTGAACTGCATCCTGAATCGGCTGTGTATCATGATGTTTTCAGCTACCGGATCGAGGCACCGTTCCAGGAGAAAAAAATCCGTGAGGCGCTCAAGATATTGTCCCAACGTCACACGATATTGCGGACTTCATTTGACCTGAACCTTTTTTCAGAACCGCTCCAGCTCGTCCACAGCTCCGTCCAGATTCCCTACATGGTTTACGATCTGCGCCACGAGAGCTCGGAAAAGCAGACGGAGGCGTTGATCGATTGTTTGGATCTTGAGAAGGCGCGGCCTTTTGACTGGCGCACGGCACCGCTGCTTCGTTTTCATTTCCACATTCGTTCGGAGCATTGTTTTCAACTCACTTACGGAAGCCATCATGCAATTCTGGATGGTTGGAGCCTGGCGGCGATGTTGACCGAGATCCTCCAGATTTACTCCTCGCTGCTCGATGAACGTCCGGTGGAAGCCTCTGTTTCCGTTGCTTATCGGGAATATGTGGCCCTTGAAAAAGAATCCCTGAATTCAGCCGCCGACCGGCACTATTGGAAGCAACAGATCCAGGGCTTCACGGCCACCCGGATGCCGAAGTGGCATGGCACGGAACCGATGGGGAAACCGGGCGAAGTTCTGGTCAAGCCGGTGCCCCTTTCCAGATCCGTTTCCGACTCCATCCGGACCCTCGCCTCGTCCCTTGGTGTCCCGTTGAAATCCGTGCTGCTCGCGGCGCATTTGAAGGTCCTCAGTTTTCTCAACAACCAGAGGGACGTCACCACCGGTTACGTGGCCAACGGACGTCCGGAAAAGAAGCATTCCGACAAAACCCTGGGGTTGTTCCTTAACACACTTCCGTTTCGGTGCAGGCTCCCCGCCGGAAGTTGGAGGGATCTTATTCGTGAAACGTTCAGCACAGAGCAGGATCTGCTGGCTCATCGCTGGTTTCCGCTGGCCGAAATACAACGCGAAACCGGCGGGAACGACCTTTTTGAAACCTCTTTCGACATGGTGCATTTTCATGTTTACGAGGCGGTGCTCCAGAAAGAATCGATCGCTTTCTGTGAGGAAAGATTTTTTGAATCAACCAACTTCACTTTTTTTGCATTCTTCCAGATCGATCCGGTGACATCACAGGTGACTTTGCGGTTCGATGTGGATGCGAGCCGTTTTTGTGATCCTCAACTGGCGGCCCTGGCCGGGTATTATCAGAAAGTTTTGGAGGAGATGACTTTGCGACCGGCCTCGAAACACGACGACCTTCAATTGTTATCGGGCGAAGAATACCAGAGGATTGTGCGCGATTGGAACGTGACCGATCACCTGGCTGTTCCTGACCTCTGCATTCACAATCTTTTTGAACAACAGTCCGGGCGGCTACCGCAAAAAACTGCGGTGCGCATCGGATCGAATTCGCTCGGCTATCGGGAGCTGAACGAGCGCAGCAATCAACTCGCTCACTTTCTAAGGTCCCAGGGCGCTGGCTCCGGATCGATGGTGGGAATCTGCCTGAACAGATCACCGGAAATGGTTGTGGCGATATTGGGTGTTTTGAAGGCGGGCTGTGCCTATGTTCCGCTTGATCCGGAGTATCCTGTAGATCGGCTGGATTTCATGGTCAGGGACGCTTCTATTCATCTGGTCGTTGCAAACGGAAACCGCGTCACCTTTGCCGCCTCAGAAACGGTTTTGGATCTGTCGGTAAGTTCCAGTGAACTGGCACAACAGCCAACGACAAATCCGGAGATCCCTTTGACGGACACAGACCTCGCCTATGTGATCTACACCTCCGGTTCCACGGGAAATCCGAAGGGTGTTTTGGTCTCGCACGGAAACCTCATGCATTCCACGGTGGCCCGTTTTCTTTATTACCGGGAACCGGTGGAAAGTTTTCTTCTTCTTTCCTCGTATGCCTTTGACAGTTCCGTGGCGGGAATTTTCTGGACACTTTCCCAGGGCGGAACCCTGTGCCTGCCCGAAGCCGCGCTGACCGACAGCGACGCAATTGTCCGGGCCCTTCAGGAAAATCAGGCGAGCCACCTGCTGGCCCTGCCATCTTTG